>MDSW01070080.1_pt1 | contig 19518 bp, 8 predicted proteins | sample 811171 | NCBI WGS metagenome assembly MDSW01 (sample SAMN05326641, study PRJNA326480) | marine metagenome | isolation source: seawater | place: Atlantic Ocean: North West | collected 2012 | reverse complement strand
CAGTCCACTCCAGCGCCGACACCAACGCCACAAGCACCTGTCGCCATTCCATCTACTCCAGAACCTGATGTTTCCGTGACCATTGAAACGCCGTCGGCGTCCATAGAGGTGCCGGAAATGCCTGCGGTTCCGGAAATGCCCGCGGTTCCGGAAATGCCCGCTATGTCGGATATGCCTGCAATGCCGGAAGTGCCAGAGTTACCACCTGTCCCGGAGATTCCTTCCCCAGAAGAAGTGATATCGAGAGTGACGAGTGCCATCAATTCTGTGCCCATTCCGGAAGAGATTCAGACTTTGATAGCCGCCATCAAAGAAAATCCAGACACGGGCGTTGCCTTGCTCGCTGTCATCTTTGGGTCTCCGGTCTTGCTTGCAGTTTTGGGTGCAGTTCTTCGTGGCTACGATGGCGATGTGCCCCCGAGAGCTTGCTACGAATCGCTTGAGAAGAACGTAAACGCAATGATTATTGACACGCGCTCTGAGGAAGCCATAAGAAATGAAGGCATTCCTGATTTGAGAGGGTCGGCGAGAAACAAAGGGGAAATCGTTCGCGTCGTAAAGTTGAGCGAAAAAGAACGAAAACAAACGCGCGACGCGCGACAGGTTGAACTCACGATAGCAGCGGAGAAGGTCAAGAAGTTGTCCTCGGTTGGCTCGAAGTTGTACTTCATTGGTCCGGATGCTAAAGACTTGGCCAAGGTAGTCAAAAGTGTAACTTTCGCTCGCAAATGCTACACTATTTCCGGCGGATTTGAAGGCTACCGATCGTCTGGCATGAAGTTGTTGAGAAAAGGTGGCTATAAGAAGGGCGTTGCTGACGTTGCTGCTGAGGAAGTATCGGAGATAGGAAGCAGATTACAAGAAAGCGTTGGCTCTGTCTCGACAACTGTGAGAACTGCGGACGATTCGATGAAGGTTGTGTACGCTCTCCTCGCGCTCGGTGTCGTGGTCGGAGCGATTGAGTACGAAAAGAGTTTACAATTCATCGGCGTCGTCGGTATCGAATTGACTTTGTTGAAAATATTCTTGTCATACGAAGATCCTCTCGATGCGATTTCAGATTTTGGTAGTGCGATTTCAGATTTTGGCAACTTTGTTTCTCCGGTGACTCAGCCAATTACGAGCGCGATTGGCGCAAAAGCTGGTGAAGTCGCCAGTGAAGCCATGAGTGTTGCTTCGGAAAAAGTCCAGGAGTCCATTAGCGAGGTTCCGATTCCGGAAGTTGATTTGGAACAAATTCCAGGTGGTTCCGGCGTCAAGCGTTCGCTGGAGAAGCGAGAGGCCAAACAGTCCATGGGCGAAGAGGAAGAATAAAGTTGAGAACAAAAAATAAAGAGTTTGAAAGAATAGAACGCAGAATACTATAGTAGAAAAGAAGATCGGTATGTAAACACTAATTTCATGCATCATCATATAAATATACACTAATCTAAATACAGTACTGTTTTCTGGAGCAGTGGTTCCTTTGTCTGTTCATCTTATTTTCTTCATACCATTTTCTCACAAATATCAAACACAACACAAAGACTCTCTCTACACTGAAAAGAGAGAAAGAGAGAGAGAGAGAGAGAGAAAACACGCATGCACTGCTACTACCATTAAACGCGCGCTCGAAGTGGCACACTGCACGTGATGATGAGAGGACGTCGGTTTGCCGTACTTCTTTTAATCACCTTTCTCTCTCTCGCGGCTTTTTGTTCTGGAGAAGAAGAAGAGCGCGTGCCTCCTCTTCCTCCTCCTCACGAGGATCATCACGGGCACGACGACGATCATCTCTATCACAACTTCGAAGGAGGAGAAGTAAAAAGACGAGATAACTTTAACGCTCCGGATGATAATCTCTTACACCAGCCTTCGATGGAAGCGCCTGATGAATTGTTCGAGTACGAGGCTGATTTGGTGGAAGAACGCTTGGAAGAGGAAGAGAACGAGATGGACGAGCAGTTTTTGAAGAACCACCAAAATCAACAGCAGACGACGAGTGACGAAGAAGAGGGTAATATCGTGGAACCTGAAGATATCTTGGACCAAGTGGAGGATATCTACGCGAAGTTTGAGGAAAAGAAAGGATGGTTGTTTGCAAACTACACTTTGCGCATTTCCACGGAGAAGGCAGTGGATGCATTTTTGCAAGAGGGACAACGCGCGATAGATTTTGCAGAGCAAAATGATGCACTATTTCATGTTCAAAATAGTCCACACTTTGCTCGAAGTACTAATTTACCAAACGAACAGAACAGTCCTTTAGAATTTGCGCGCTTGTGGGTTGCCTCGGAAGCGTTATTTGTGTTAGCTGCGGCATTGGAAACAGGCACTCTTCCTTTATCCGTGTTGTCTGAATCGCAAAGAGTTACGTTTGAAAAGAAGAATGAGGAACATATTTCATGGACTTTAAAAGCTTTGAGAGCTGCGCATTTTGCAGGAAACGATGGTGCTTCAGTAGCGCTTGCAGACAGATCACTCGTTGGTCGCGGTGGTGTCAGTGAAAATTGTGAAATAGCAGTTCAGCTTCTGCATCCGCTCGCTGCAAAGCGAGAACTAGAGGTATATAAAGCCGGCGCGGGTTCTGTTTCTGGTATGCCAGCACAGGCTACGTGGTTGAGAGACCGCGAGCGCGACGCCTCCTGGCACTCAAATGTCATGGAAGAAAGTTTGGCAGAAGAACATCAAAAAAATTTCGTAGGAGGTTCGGATGATTCTCACGAGTTTACCCCACATGGAAACAGTGGTACGCCGGAAAGCACGAGAATCGAAGGGTACCGAAGATTGATGGGTACAGATGGGAGAGACAGAGATGAAATTGGAGCTTTACAAAGGTTTGAGAATGCAGCCCGACGTGGAGATCGTTTAGCCGCTTTCAACGCCGGCTTCATGCACATGAGGGGTAATTCAGAGCATGTTCCGGTGAATGTTACAGCGGCTGAAATGTATTTCAAGCAGGCTGGAGATGTGAACGGAGGTGGTGCATTTAATGGCATCGGAGTCATTTATTACAACAAAAAAGATTTCGTTACTGCTAGACATTGGTTTGAGAAAGGAATAGCGGCAAATAATCCGGATTCCCATTATAACATGGGGACGTTACACTTGCATGGGCTCGGTAACTTAGAACGAAACGCCTCTCAAGGATTCTTGATGTACGAAAAAGCTTCCAAAAGCGGTCATTGGAAGGCACCATTCGATTTAGCGAAGATGCACATGCGCGGACAGGGGACTCCTGTAAATTGTACGCGAGCGGCTCGTTTGTTTCGAATTTTCTACGACGAGCGAATGGGATGGGCAGATGACTTAGACAATGCCATGGATTTGTTAGATGGAGTCGACGTGAACAGAAAAAAACTGAAAGATGTGCCTCAAGATCCTTTTGGAGCGTTGATTTCGTACTCGCTTTACGCCGAACAAGGAAGTGAAGTTGCGACGCAAAATGTTGCTTGGATGCTTAGGAAAAATCTCACCGGTATCGAAATTCCAAATAAATTTGAACTCGCTGGTTCGTTACTGCGACGCGTTACGCGTTCACCAGGTTTATCTCCTGAAGCCAACATTGATTTAGGAAATATGCTTTGGAAGAGGCAAATCGAAGCAACGCGGGCAGATTTCGCATTGTTCGATGATGAAGAAAGATCTATAGTTTCTCAAGGCCATGACGCGATCGAAAATGGATCCGATAATAACAAACAAAATGATAATGATGCAAGCGCGATGAATTACAACGCGGCAGTCCACAGATACAGAAGAGCAACAGAAGGAGATTTGCAACTTCCAGAAGCGTATCATGCTTTGGCATGGGCACATTTCACAGGTAAAGGAGTAAGTAAAAACAATACCGCAGTTCTCCTCTTCCTTGACAAAGCAATGGAATTATCCAGGTACGATGCAGAAATGTTTCCGAGCATATTGTTCTATACATACGTCCGCATCGCTTCCTCTTTCGATGGGTTCGTTTCCTTGAAGAGATTAGTCAGTAGGTTTGTCTCGTTCATCCTGAACATCGACAGAGATAGTATTGAGAGGTATTACAAAGAGAATTCTACTTTAGTGCACGGATTTGTGACGATTTTGGCGCTCGTCGTACCTCGTTTGCTCTTTTTTAGATATGCTGCCGCTGCTGCTGCTGCTGGACATAGGTAATTAAAAATAGATGAAATAGGGAATACAAGGGGGTGATGGACGTAGAGAAATCATTCGTGTTAAAAAGAAATGAATATACTTCCCTCCGCGCTGCATTTACTAAAATTTTTGTACTAGGTTTTACTTCCTTCTTGATTAAACGGCGTAAGTTCCTCTTCCATCGTGGGCAACTTTTCAGTCGGGTCATCCATTGACAAATAATCGAAGGGAGCTTCGATCTGCACGCGCTCTGGTCTCGCCAATTGAATTTTCCCTCTGTTTAAGGCTTGCACAAACGATAACCACAACTCGGAACGAATACCGAGGAACTGGTCTTTGTTAATGGCTTCGACGTAGAACGAAAACTCCAATGTGATACCATCCGGCGTCACTTCCTCTATAAAGACGCGCCTATGTAATGTTTTCAACACTCGCGGATCGTTTTTGATCATCGTTCTAAACGTTGAGAGCAATTTCGAGAGTTGGTTCGCATCTTTTAATCTGACTGTCATTCTCTCATTAAATCTGAACTCTCTTCCTCGTCGAGTGACATTGATGATTGACATAGCCCCGAGTTCAGAGTTTGGGAGTAATATAACTTCCCTCGCTAAAGTTTTAATAGCCGTGCGAAACAAACCAATATCGATAATTTGACCTTCCGCGTAGTTCAGTTCCTTCCCTTCTCTTGGAATTTTAACCGTATCACCGATTATAAATGGCGTTGTCGTGTATAATAAGACGCCCATGAGTGCATTCTCTAATACCTGTTTGGACGCCAAACCGACAGCAATACCGGAAACACCCCCGACAGTTACTAACGCGCCCAAATTTAATCCTATGGCTTTGAAACAAAAAATCGCCGCCACGACCCAGGTGATGATTTCCGTCACTCTTTCTGCCCCATTCACTCTCGCCAAAGTCGCTGGCGCCGCTCCGCTCTTCTCCAACGTCCCCCAAGTACTCGCGAAAAACTTTTTCTCCCAGGAAAACATCGCCGCGAAAACACCACTCAAAATACACAAATATGTAATCGCTTGCACTACGTAAGTAATTCGAGCGAATTCAAATACCGCAGAGCCAATCAATAATGCACCAATCGCTCTGCTCCCGGAAGCTATCAACAAACCTCTCTCCAACGAACCGGCAATATCTTTAATAATCCCCTGAACTCTTTCGCTGAAACGAAAGAATCCGCTGAACAAGGACAACCGCAAAACCGACCCGAGGAAAAACAACAGCGCGGCGTCTTCTAAATATACTCGTATTATTTTATCCGGACTCGGCGCCGGTGTCAAACCGAGAAACCGTCCAAACGCTTCGATTATAAACTGCGCGACAATAGCACCGGTTATTTCCGCCGACTCTTTCGTGTTTATGGCTAAAAATGCGGCATAAAATGAAACCGCACCAATGCATAACGTAATCAGTTTCGTCAACCAAGAGTCTTCTTCGGATAGTAAAGGTACTCCCGGAAGTAACGTCCGAGGTGTGTTCTTTTCAGCTTTCATAATCTCCGTGCCCACTCCTGATTTATTAGAAGAAGAATCATCCATGACATCCATGGAATACATATCGTCTGAGGCACTATCTCCTCTTCCACCTGCTGCTTCGTTTACTATTATCGCCGTCCTTCTTATATTCTTATTAGTATTCTGCTTCTTATTATAACTACCTTTGAAAAGTGCTCGTCTTTCTTCCCGAGTCGAAATTCTGTTCGTTATTTTGACGGAAGAGGCGGCGACTCTTCTTTCCCTGTTACTATCGCGCGAAACGCGAACGCGCGACGGCGACGGCGACGGCGACGGCGGTGACAACGTTGAGCACGCGTGCTGTCGCATCGCTCGTCCTTGTGGTCAATAGTGACGTAAGGTAATTTATCGTTGGTGTTGAAACCAGAAGAAGACACGACAGCTTTTTAAGGTTTCAGTCTCTTTCTCCATCGTCGTCATCTTAAATGTCGATCCCATCCAACGACCACTCTCCTTCCTCCTCTCTTTTTTGTACGGCCGGTCGTAACGCATGTTTCCGTCTCACTCCTCCATCGCGCGACGAGCGCAGACGAGCGCTCACTGTTCTTCTTCCTCTTCTTTTTCTTCTTCCTCGTCGTCGCGCATCGCGCGATGCGCTTGCGGGAGATATCTTTCTGCTGCTGGGAACAGAAGGGGCACCGTGTCTCTTCGTCGCTCGAGCGGAGCGGAAGAGTCGAAAGTTGCGCTGAGCGACGACGACGACGATGACGATGACGACGACGATGACTTTTTACAGTTTCTGGAGGACTCCATGGAAGTCGCGGCGGGAGAGAAGAAAGACGACGATTGGATTGGCGAACCAGGTTCAGCCATGCGAGGCGAAGAGTTGAGGAAGTTGGTGTTGAAACGATACGGGAAGTTGTACGACACACGAATTTGTCAGCGACGAGATTCGATGAACAAATTGCAGTTGTTTTTACAAATCATGTGGAAGTTTGTCGGACAGAAGAGTTTTCCAATGACTGAGGCGGAGTACATCGAACAAACCGACGCGGTGGCAGAGATATTGACGATGAAGAATAGGCAGGATTTAGTGCGAGCGAATTTACCTATCTGGCCAAAGTGGCCAAAGATGGATACGACGGGAGCGAACGCGGTTATGATACCTTTGGATATTGACGAAGAAGATTTGACCATTGACGGTGAATAGACTATAAACGTGTTTCTACTTGTGTATTTGGTATGTTGAGCTAAATGTATATGTTTCTATTAGTGCGCGGTGCCAATTGCTGCTACTTTCAAGTTTGGCAATACCTCCAACCCATCTCTAATCTCCAACAATTCAATCTGCTGCTTCACGCGAGCTAATCTCGCGTACAACGGTCTCGCGTGTTTCTTATCCGCTTTGCTCGCCACGATGTTATTCACCTTCATCAATCTTGCGTCGTACGCTCTCAGTCTTTTTTTCAAATTGCTCTTTTCCATCAACAACTCGTCTCGATTCATCTGTCTTAAACTGGTTGGATATAACGCGTCCAGCGCGACTCCGCAACATCTCTCGGACTCCGCTCTCATGGAATCAAACGCGGACGGGTCGAACAGAAATTCCGAAACGAACTCGTCCGAGAGTAATTCTATGGTGTAGTCTCTGGCTAAATCCTCCTCCTCCTCTTCCTCCTCCAACGTTCTTCTCCGCTCTTCTTTGTTCTCGCTTCTCTTCCCACTCTTCCCGATCTCCTCCCGAAACGCGTCCTCGAAAACCTTCCCGCCTCGTCTCGTTCCTTCGAACGTGAGAGACGGCGGCGACGACGACGGCGATGGGGAAGAAGACGCTTCTCGACGTGGAATGTTCGTCGCGTCGCGAAGCATGATGGATTGATTTTTTTATGCAAAGACGAAGAAGAGAGCAACGTTTTTTTGGGGGGAAGACGACCTCTGTTTTACCTCTGTCGACGCACGATTTTGAAATTTTTTCGCGACCACCCAAAAAATTTGTCCTTTCTTTTTAAGTCGCATCGAAACCACCTTTCGTCGTAACGCTTCGAAAATTCCAAAGCGCGAGTCAAAAAAAAAAGGAATCGACTTTTGCACTTCGTTCGAGCGCGCGAACGCGATACACACACACACGCGCGCGCGCGCGCTATATTATATTATATTATATTATATTATATATATATATATATATCGCATGGTTTCCTTCGACAGCTTCTCTTCGCGCGAAGAGAACGCGTCAAAACTTTGCGACGACAAAGGCGTTTTCGGAGAAGAGGAATTCGCATGGCAGAAAAACATGAGCGACGACGATCCGTGGAAACACGTGAAAGATATCAAAGGGGACTTGCACTACCGAGTTTTATCGATTCCTCGAAATGCGACCATCGCGGAAATCAAAACGGCGTATCGGCAAAAAGCGCGCGAACACCACCCAGATAAAGGCGGTTACAGCGAAATGTTCGATAAAGTACAAAAAGCGTTCGAGACGTTGTCCTGTCCCAAGAAACGAGAACAGTACGACAATTTACAACATGTGACGCAATATCGGTACATACCAGGCGTGACGCAAAGAGCAGTCGGGGGCGAGGATTTGCTGTTGGACGATATTGCTCGGTTAGGTTTGGAAACAGATGCGAGCACGCAATTGGTAGTTCTGTGTGAGGTATGTGGGAGGCCATCGACGAGAGTGTGTATGTGCTCGCTGTATTATTGCGATTTTTGCGAACGGAAGCAACACTGGAAAGGCGAGTTTGGTTTGCACTGGCCGTGTACGCAGAGCGATCGTTTGAAGGTGGATTTGGCAAAGAAAGAGTTGGAGGAGAAGAAGAAAGAGGATGCAAAGAGGTACGAGTTAGAAGATCCGAACTTTAGAAATCCGGCATCTTTGAGAGAGATTCGTGAGTTCAAAGAACACGCGGCGGAGATTTACAGCATAAGGAAACAAGATCACACGAGAGTGTTCGATATGCGTTTGGCGAGGTATTACATGTGGGCACAAACGACCCGACACGTCTACATCGCGATCATGTTACCTACTGGTTACAAAGATAAAGAGCTGCACATGGACTTCAGAGGTCAAGTGTTAGTAGTTCAAAGCGAAGACTCGCCACCAGTGGTGGAAAGACACCTCGCGTTTCAACCATCACGTGAGTTTCCAGTGCAAACCATGCAAACGGACGATAAAAGAATTTTAGTGCTATCAATTCCGAAAAGCAACATGGGCGAAGATGTTAAGAAGTGCTTTGAAGGTGATCCGGACTATGTGCGATGCATGCAACCACCGTATACTTTATACGAATCAAATACTGAAGTCATCATGGAAATTGAACTGCCGTTTTGGATCGACGAGGAAGATGTTCGCGTGGATATTACGAAACGTACCGTTCGCGTTCGAGTGACGAACGAAATTGATACAATTCGTCATTTCTGGTGGAAAACGGACGGACACGAAGAGTTGCGCGCGAACTGGGAGGCCATCGTTCCCGAAGAGTGCGCATGGTCTTTAGATGACGAAAGCGTAAATTCAAAAGGCGAAAAATGTCGCATATTGATGATTTGCTTCGCAAAACCTTCGCCGGATAAAGAAGAAAGAGAATACAAGAAGAACATGCGCCAAGATAACAGATTTGCAGCGGCAAAATGGTGCGAGAGTTCGAAAGCCCATGAGTCTGGTGTTCGGTTCTTCATCGAGGACGAAGATGACTTTGATCTCGAGTCGTTGCTCATATCGATGGTGTTTATGGAAACCGGATCGAGTTTTGTACCCGCGAAACCCGAATACGCCTATCACGCACCATTCGATACCTCGAAAACAATAAACGACGTAAATCTACTCCCGACAAGAGTAAAAACTTTACTCGATAAAATGTTGGACGGAGCTGAAGCGTTCGAGAAGAACGAGGAAGAAGAAGTTTATCTCAATGAGTAGAAAAATTGGGACATACCAACATTGAATGTAATTCAACACGCTAATAATGCATACTACTGTGCTACATGTAACTAAAACACTAACAATTGCCTACTAAAACTCTGGAATGTCCCTATCTGAAAGCTCGTCTTCGTCCTGCCAAAAGTTTCCTTCTGCTTCAGAGTCGGATTCCCGCTCTTCGAAAAATCTGTGTCGATCGGCCATCGTGGTGGACGATAAAAATCGTTTATCGTTAGTGTTGCCTACCGATGCTTCTTGATCTAATCCAATATACGTATCTGAGATAACAAACATTGTGAGGTCCGCAACATTCATGCTTCGTGGAAAATTATCAATCTGTAAAACTACTTCAAAGGTATCTGCAAACTGAGCACGGCGCATTGCCACGAGCTCCCCAGCGTTTCTCTTTTCCCCTAATATGATCCACCAACCTTCGTCTTTCTGTTTTGGGAATCTCGGCGCGTACGCCCTCGGCGCTGTTTTACGACCTGTTTTCTTCCCAGAACGTTTCAACGATACTTTCACGGAAACGTTACGTCGACCGTTGGAACTGTTGACTTTATCTTCCACTAAAAGGGCTTTCACGTCCAACAGCGGAAGATTCGCACAGACGTTGAAAATCGCCTCACTTTTAGATTTTGAGAGACCTGACTTTGACATTGCCTCAAAAAACGCACTTTTGCGGTAAATAGCCAGAAATACAAGCTGTGGGAGACATGTTATTTTTGAAAAGCGTTCTAATTTGGAAACCTCCTCGTCTCCAATTTTCGGTAAAAGAAGCAAAGAGTTGTCGTTTATGGAGAGTCCTTGAATAATCATTTGTATCAGGTTCATAATCGATATCGCCGTCGACAGCCATCCAGCTTCGCTAACTATTTCCGTCATCGCTTGCAGAATTCTTTGCGATTGGTCAAGAACAGATTTTGTATCCGTGTGGTAATCCGACATCGGCAAAGGAAGCCGTAAAAAGTGCGCCTGAAAGAGTAAAGAAGCCTTGACGTGCGGATCATCGTATGCTCGTCGATCGACTCGATATCCTCCAGCTTTGAGAACATTTATCGCTAAATCCGCGTTTAACTTATCTTCGTTATGACGTACCGGTATTTCATCGTATTCTGCAACGTCACATAAGGTTGTTAAAACATCCTCTAAGGTGTTCGATTTCTTCAAACGTTTGGAGAAAACAGCCATAGTTTTGAAATTTAGGTAATAGAAACTCGCAATTCTGCCGAGCATTAAAGGCTTAATGGAATCGTCCTCGTTGTTAATAGCGAGACATTTTGCACTCTCGAGGGTTTCCATGGTGCTCTCAACCATTTCCGATAAGTATGAGTTCACGGTTTCGTGATTCGTATCCTCGAGGTTATAATAGGTTGGATTTTTCATGGCACGGCGAAAGAAATATGTCCACGTGAGGTAATCCACGGCGTCTTGCTTCGATTTTATAGCTCCACCTACGACTTCAGCGTTGAAATGGTCCTCCAAACACTCGCTAAAGCGCGATTCCACTGGAAAAGGTTCGTACAAGAACTTTTTGTAAAAGTTCTTCTTTGGTTCGTGCACGAGAACGACGCAGCAGCCGCTTTTGTCGAATTGCGGACGCCCAGCTCTCCCCATCATCTGCAACACATCAGTGATTGGAAAGTCTTGGTAACGTTTTGTTTTCCCATCGAAAAATTCAGTTCCTTTTATGACAACTAAATGCGCTGGTAAATTTACACCCCATGCTAGAGTGGACGTCGACACTAGCACCTGAATTTTACACTCTGCAAACAACTGCTCTGCGACGCCTCGATCTTCTGGTGAGAGACCCGCATGGTGCAAACCTATACCGAATTGCAAAGTATGCTTCAAAGCTGGATCTTGAATATTCGAGATTCTTTGCTCCAATTCTCCACTGTCGCAGTGCACAAAAGCGTTTGGATTCTCGTCCGCAGCTGCATATGCAATCAAATCGAGTGCCGTCAATCTCGTTTGTCTCCTAGAAGAAACAAACACCAAGGCCGGTTTCATAGGTGAGTGTGTTCGAATCGCCGCGTAGGTAGGTTTATTCATCGAAAGCATCCGCGGACAATAGAACTTCCCCGGAAAACCTTGTATATGACATTCTAGCGGTACTGGACGAACAGAAGGACGGAAGTTGAACAGTCCTTTATCGTTTTCGATGCCAAGCCAATCCCCTAAATCTCTTGCGTTTGCCAAAGCAGTCGATAATCCAACGATCCGAATTTTCGATTTCGTTCGCGCGGAAATATAATTCATTCTGGAAACAATAGCTTCCAAAATTGGTCCGCGGTCGGCACCTAAAAGATGGATCTCGTCAATAACGACGAGTTTGACTTTGCTGACATAAGAGCGGGACTGCCAATTCCGGGAAATACCATCCCATTTTTCTGGAGTCGTGACGATGATATCCGCACGTAGTAACGCGCGTAAATCTGGTGTATAATCTCCGGTGAGTTCCACCATCTTCTTATTCACGGTTGGACAAAAGTGTTTCTTCCAATCGTCCACACGTTCGCGAACGAGTGCTTTTAAAGGAGCTATGTAGACAACCTTACTTCCTGGCAGTTCATCTCGAAACATTTTAAGAATCGTAAGTTCTGACGATATCGTCTTCCCCGAACCCGTAGGTGCTCCTAATAGAACGTTGTGGTTCGTATAGTACAACGTATGAAAGGCTTGCGTTTGTATTGCGTTGAAATGCGTAAATTTCTTTTCATAGAGCGACTCGTAAGTCGGATTATTGAGCGCGGATCTCGGAAGTGGGTCCAAGTCAAGTAGTTCTGTATTCGGCGGCGGTTCTGTCGGCAACACAATGTCCTCTAAATCGAGTTCTAAAAACGATTCGCATCCTAACCAGTATAAATGCGTCGCCCTTAGAAAGTACTGGGGCGGTCGTGGATCGAAAATTGGAATGGTAAACGCCAACGTCTGTCTACCTTCTTTGTATTGCTTTTTGCTCAACGTGAAAGTTTCCGTGTGATAAATGTGCTCATTCACGGGATCCTCCACCCAAATCAACCACTGTTGCGTTTGCCCATGAACTTCATCCCTCCATGTAAATTCGGGCAATACAGTCGCAGAAACTCGCAGCACAGAGCGCGTGATTGGCTGAACTACAGCTTCAAGGTTGACATGAGGGAGTTGTTCGACGCAGCGTTTCACTTGTGCTCCGACAACGGCGTTGAGTCGCAACAAATCACCAACTTCCTTTGCACTCATATCAATCAAGTGATCGACAGTAGCATCCCGTTCTTCGAGTTTATAGATTGTCTCTGGTTTCAGAGTATTTTCAAACTGACGAAGCGGCGAGTGGTGTGGCCATATTCTCCGATCTACCGCTTTTGAAAGCGTTAACAGAGTTTCCGCCAGCGACGGCCATCCACGCTTAAGCATGAGCTCAAACAAAGCTCGACATATTCTGCTCGCATTTTGAGAAATGTAACTCGAATCTGCAACCAGTGAAAACGATTCCAATCGCTTCCGAGAAACGTATACTTGCAAAAGCAAATTGACCTTGGCGACTTTATCGCTCATGTCCCCTTTAATCTCAATCGGACAGGCGGAGCGACGGTTTCTTCGAAGTGCCTCGAGCTCTGGCATTTCATCTTCTCTCGGTGTGATATTTTCAAACTCGGAGGAGTGCGAGATCACGTGCAAGACCTCTGGCAAGGACATGTGTCGATTCATCATCTCTTCAAACAACTCCATAGAAGAAACTTTGATATAAAAGTGTGAAGCAATGCGCCCAGCTTCGGTCTGATAGAGTTGGCCCGATTGTTCGTCGAAGCGAATCATCTTAGCCTTGTGTAATTTTCGCGCTGCTGTTTTAATCAAGTTTCTCCGATGCTCGATGAGCCCGGGGTCCATACGAACTTCATCCCAAGTCAAGCCATATCCGAGTGGATTTTGCTCCATTCGCGTGTGTAAATACGAATAACTCAACCACTGTGCGCCTTCTCGGATATTCGTCACGGTACCTAAAACAATTTCTGCGTTCAAATTGTCTGCCAAACAGTCGATGAATTGCGACTCAATCGGCGTCGAATGCGTCAACATTGCGACATATTTCGTGAGCTTTTTGTGTTCGGTAATAATGACACCTTCGCCACTGGTATCGAAACCGGGTCGACCTGCTCTGCCAAAAATTTGCTGAACATCTAGAACTCCAAGATCCTTAAATCCTCCCGCACTCGCGTCGTAGAGCTGGGTTCCTTTGATGATTACCTGATGGGCGGGTAAGTTGACACCCCACGCTAAGGTTGCTGTACATACTAATACCTTAATCACACCGGCGGCAAACATTTGCTCTACTAACGTCCGATCTTTTCGCAGCATCCCAGCGTTGTGACAGCCAAAACCTTTAAAGAATAAGTCTTTCATCTCTTGGTTTCTCGATCTCGACACTTCTCTGGCAAATATCGATTTCTCCTCGTGCATGTCGTTCTCAAACAACTCAAGTTCGCCTTCTTCTCCCGCTATTTTGGCCAACTGCCGCGCCGTTTTTACCGTGTCCTTTCTTGAATGCACGAACACCATCGCCTGCTTACCCTTCTGAAGCGCGGCACACGCTTTCTTAAAAGCGATTCGAATAGTTATGTTCTGACGCTTCATTGCGTTTGTCTCCGAAACGCCGATAAAAACTTGCGTGAGTGGAATTGGTCTGTACGATTGGTCAAATACGAACAAACCTTTACCTTCGGTGACGCCTAAAAACTGTGCAACATCTCTTGGATTGGGTAAAGTTGCTGACAAACCAACAATTTGAATCATCGATTGCGTTTGCTCGACTTGACGACGCGTTCGCGCGACTAACGTTTCAATTACTGGTCCTCTCTCATCGTTCAATAAGTGTACTTCATCGATAATAAGAAGCTTAAGAGTGGATGCCACAGAAACTTCGCCACCTTTTCGCGTGATGACGTCCCATTTCTCTGGTGTTGTAACGATAACGTGAGTTTCTTCTAATTCTCTCTTGGAGAGTTGCATATCACCAGTAAGTTCTCGACATACCATACCCAAGTCATTGAGTCGGTTCTGAAATGTCCGCGTGACTTCAGCGGCCAACGCCTTCATCGGAGCGACATAAACAATCTTAAAGATGTCGTGTTCGAGCAAGCAGTTATTCTCTTCGTCAAAGTGTTTAGCGATTTCTTGCATCGCACAAAGCATGGCGATGTTTGTCTTCCCCGCGCCAGTAGGTGCGCACACAAGAACATTCTCGTTCGATGTATACGCACACTCAAAAATTTTGGACTGAATGCGATTGAACGTCTGGATACCTTTGAAAGCAGTTTGAGCCCAACCTGGGAGATATGACACAGATACCTGCAATTCACCGTCTGCTATTCCCTCGTGAATACGCGCAGGTACGTAAATTTCTTCGTACCCTTCCAAGACTTTACGGGTCGTTCCTGGCGGCAGAGCTTTTTTGCCGCGGTCAGTTCCGAGACCTAGTCCGCGCAAACTGTTCAAAATATCATCCACACTTCCTTTTTCGGCTTCGTTCTTGTTCGGCAATGGTAATGAATCGTCGCAAAAAGCGCCAAAACCAAGTCCAGAATCATTTGTGAACCATTCTAATAAATGCTCTCCGTGACCACCAGCCACACGTCGCCTATTCCTCCGTTCTTCTTTCTTTCGGATTTTCTCCATCGCCACGTCCGTCGTCGATCGAACGGAAACAGCGGATTTGCTTTTCGTATAATCGTTCTGGGCGGATTCTTCTGGATCGAACGCTTCTTTCAAAGCTTGCAAACGTCGTCTGATAGCATCCGCGAGTTGACCTCGTCTTTCGCAAACGTTTGCGACAAGATCAAACCCACCATCACCGAGTAAATCGAACAACTCGGACGCTACTTGGTCGTCGCTGTTCGAGCTATTCAAGCATAATCGACAGATGTTTCCGCAAATATCTGTCCAACCCGCGAATGCATCCGAATTTTGATTGTTTTCTCGGAATATTTCGCATTGTTGGCGAAGCCAAGCGAGAATTGATACGCCTTGAAGGGAAGTTGATGCCTCGCTCTCATTACCTAATGCATCCAACTCGTGGAATGAAGGGGTTCTCGCTCTTTCGAGCTCTACAGACGCAAACGCATTTGCGCTGTCTAAACCACGCGTCATACTCGATAAAATCGTAGACTCTAACCCACTGGAGCTTTGTTCGTGGTGTTGTATACTGCTCTCAAATTCATTCGCTCCGAAAAATCTCGGCGGTACGAAATACATATCTTCACCATAATAAAACTCTTTTTTTCTTCCTGCTTCCACCATCGTGCCGTTCGAATCGCCACCAGTACTACTCAAATTCATACCACCTCGTCTTCTCAGCGCATTTGCACTTTTCCAAAAATATTTCCATCTCTGCACGGCTTCACTGCTGCTCAACGCACTGCCCAATTGCGCTTTTACAATCGCGACAGCTTCTCTTTCGTTTTCCCTCATTTTCGCTTGCACTTTCTTCCTCTCCAATTCCGGTGCGTTTGAATATTCTATGGCGTCTTCTAAATCTGTCTCTAATTTCCAATCTATATCACAATATGTTGCTATAGCCGCATACAAATCACCCGGTGCTTCAAAGAGTTCCTCCGGCGAAATCAAGTCGTTCTCCAAACGCAACAACTGCATTGAAGCATCGGCAACTGACTCGAGCGCGAGCCTCGTCTCCTCGTCCACATCGTCCAACGACGACGACATCGACGTTTTCAAAGCTAAGTTGGATAACCTCAAAAGTGCCATATCTCTGTTCTTCCTCGCTTTAATCGCGGTTTGCTGAAACGAGGATGTCGTTGTAGCTTTTGTTGTCTCGCTTCGGTTACCCTCTTCTTCTTCTGCCATTTGCTTTGCACGAGCCACGTAAGCTTCATCTATATCACTCGCGTACCAACACTCGGTATCATCGCTATTATCACCACTTTTGCCGCGATAGTGCGCACGTAAAAATGTGGTCAGTCGCGGTGGTGGACCTCGAGAAGAAGAGTGCGATGTCGATGCCATAGCAGGGGGCTTCTCTCGTCCGCTGAAATCCTAATCTAACAAACACAATCACCTAGTAAAAGCGAAAATGCACGGAACGAAGAAGAGACTTTCATCGTCATCATCATCACCAGCGCTTCGTTTCTTTCAAATTATATCGTTGAAAGAGAGAGAGAGAGAAAAGAGCGGAGCCCGTCGTGTGCTTCTTCTTCGCTTCTCTCTCGTCGACTCGTGCGAAGGTGACTTGATGTTTTTGCACTCTTTTTTTGAGGAGGAGAAGGATGGACTCTTTTTTTGGCGCACAGAGCTTTACATTTTTCCTCTCGAAACGCTCTGATAACGACAGACATGTCTCGAAGGCACTCCAACGGCGACGAGAGTACGAGGGAGGAGGAAGAGGAGGAGAAACCGAGCGCTTCTTCTTCTTCTTCTTCTTCTTCTTCTTCTTCTTCTGCTCTAGATGGTATGGCGGAAGCCATTCAAAAGGGAGCCCATCTCCCATCTTTAGACGATAGAATAAAGGTCGCTTTAGAGTGTCCGTGCGTGAAACCGTTGCGAGATACGTCGTGCAGAGACGAATTCGATGCGGCGTTGACATGTTTTATGAAAGCGGACGAAGAGACGAGAGCGAGCGATTGCGCGGATAAGTTCGTGGAGTTGCATCAATGCATGGTGAAACACAGCGAGGAGTTTCAAGAGTTTGCCGAGGAATTGGTGAAACACAAAAACGTAGAGGGACCGGCGCAGGTATAAGGAACAAGAGTGGGTTTTAGAAAAAAGGAGAGAGAGAGGAATAGATAGATATAGAATGTGGGGTTGTAGTATAGAAACGTCATTTACAATGAAAGCGTCATCCATTGCGCTGCTTTAGCCGAAACCGTTGCTTTGGCTATTTTCAATTTAGCTGCTAAAAGCGCGTCAGCAATCGTAAACGTACTTCCGCAGACGTAATCGTTCGCACCTTCCAACGCCTTTTCGACTATCGCCACGACCGCGTCAACGTTGGCGTGATGGAACAATTCAATGAGAGCTTCGCACTTGGCATTGTCCTTTGAGGCAGTTGGCAACAATGCGAGACTGGACGCTTGTGTCGTCTTTGCGAGGTATCTCGCGATGGCTGTAGCCGACGTCAACAAGAAATCACCGTCTTCAACCAAAGCCGGACCAACAATGTTTTCTGGGTCCGGAAACAATCCTTTCTCTTCTTCCGTAATGTCCACAGCAATGGATTTTTTCGTCGCCGCAGTTTCTGGAAGCTTTGATAAAATCGATTCCAAAGCCATGGACCCAGCGCAATCACCAGCATTAACGAAAATGCTCAAAGCGTTCGCGGAATCTGCACCTCTCACTCCACCAAACAATGGAGCCGGCGCTGGTGAAATAGCTACCAAGCGCTTCTTCTTGTCTAACTTGCTCACGAACGGAATAAACTCAATGCCGCACATCCATGGGCGCAGTGCAGGAGGCACCACCAACCCGTCTGGCGTTTGCCAGTTCTCCAACAAGCAGCACAATGACCTCTCCGTCGCGGTTAACGTCGAATTCAACAAGTGCACGTACGACTTGGTCTTTTCTGGGCCTTTCTGCGGCGCGCCATAACGGATTTCCAATCGTCTCGATTGGTAATCCGTGCAGTTTGAGCAAGATACCAATTCTCGATGAGTTCTAGACGACGGAAACCACGCTTCTAAATCATACTTTTTCGCTGCAGCGTCGTTCAATTCCCCAGAAACTATGTTCACGACGTTATATGGAATGTTTAAAGATTGGTAAAACGCCTCTGCGTTCCCAATCAATCTGTCCATTTCATCCCAAGAAGCGTTGCCTTCCGGCGTTACGGCTACAAATTGTTCAACCTTTTCGAATTGATGCACGCGAAAGATACCGAGAGTATCTCTCCCATGACTCCCAACTTCTTTTCTGAAACAGGTGGAATACCCAGACAAACGAATAGGCAAATCCTTCTCGTTCAACCATGACTTTCTTAAATACGAGCAACACGTTTGTTCGCTTGTCGCAATTAAATACTTATCGTCGCCTTCCCCGGTCACTTTGTACAACTGCTCGTCGAAATCTGCTAACTGCGCGCACTCTGCCATTCTGTCTTTTCTCATAAAGAACGGCGTCGCTAACGGAGAATGTCCTCTCGCCGCCAAAAAAGACAACGCGTAGTTAATCATCGCTTGATTCAACAATACCCCGGCGCCTTTCAAATAATACCCTCTCCCTCCAGCCACATCCGCGCCCTTGTCCAAATCTGCAATATCCAACATTCCCACTAAATCCACGTGATTCGGTAAATTCTCTTCCATCCTTCTTTCCCCCCACGTTGCGTGTACCGTATTAAACTCCTCGTCGTCGTTCACCGGCACCGAATCATGGACGATATTCCCAATCTTCAACAACAACTCGTTCGTTTCCTGCTCCAACTTCTTCTCCAACTCCACGGTATCTTTCCTCAACTGGTCCACTCGTTTGACTTCTGGCATCAATTTTTCTGCCTCTTCCTTCTCCCCTGATTTCATCTTCAAAGCCACCGCTTTGTTAGCTTTGTTAAAATCGGCATTCAACTTATCGAGATCGAATCGTACCGAGCGCCACTGCGCGTCTTTTTCAATGCATTGGTCGACAATCTCCACGGATTTATACCGGCGTTTTTGCGACTCTTTCACGATATCCTGCGTGTATGTTACCGAGAGAAAGAAAGAGTGTGTGTGTATGTGTGTGCGTAAGAGAAAGAGAATAGATTAAAATCCATCGATGTGTCCGTCGGCGCTTTTTCCTCCACGACGCATCGAAAGAGAGAGAGAGAGAGAGAGAGAGAGAGACGAAAAGGCAAATAATGTTTGAGAGATGGAGGAGAGACGACTCTTCTCTTCGGAACTCGACGACGGCGAACGCGCCGCGAAAGCGACTACTACTTATGTCTCTCTCTCTCTCTTTCTTTCTTTCTCTCTGACCCTTTTTATAATTTTCTCTCTCTTTTCTCGATGCCAACACCTTTGATGATGCGGGGAGTATAGTGCGGATGCTTTT
>MDSW01009224.1_pt1 | contig 19518 bp, 18 predicted proteins | sample 811171 | NCBI WGS metagenome assembly MDSW01 (sample SAMN05326641, study PRJNA326480) | marine metagenome | isolation source: seawater | place: Atlantic Ocean: North West | collected 2012 | reverse complement strand
TCCGTAAAGATTTATTGGGTTACAAGCTTTATCAGTCGATAACGCTATAACTTTTTTTACTTTATTTTTTAAAGTTGCAGAAATCAAAGCTTGAGCTCCATAAATATTTGTTTTGATACATTCAAATGGATTGTACTCTGCAGCTGGGACTTGTTTTAATGCAGCTGCATGAATAACATAATCAACGTCTTTTAATGCCATTTCTAATCTTGACTCGTCTCGTACATCTCCTAGGAAAAATCTTATCTTTTTACTTTTAAATTTATTTTGCATAATAAATTGTTTATTTTCATCTCTTGAAAAAATAATCAATTTTTTTACATTAGCGTATTTTAATAAATATTCTGTAGCAGCATTACCAAAAGAGCCGGTGCCTCCAGTAATCAATATATTTTTTTGATTCAAAAATTTCATATATTATATTTTTAATATTTTACTAATTTCACTAAAATTTTTAAGCGAGTTATCTTTAATATTATAAACTTTATCACAAAACTTTAAAGAGTTTATTCTATGCGAAACAAAAATAATTGTTTTGTTTAAAAGATTTATCTCTCTTAAAATATTATTTTCTGTAAATGAGTCTAATGCACTAGTAGCTTCATCTAAAATTATAATTTTAGGATTTATCATCAAAGCTCTAGCGATTCCTATTCTTTGAATTTCTCCACCAGAAACATTTAGACCTTCTTGTTTTATTACTTCATTTAATCCGTTTGGTAATTTTTTGAAAAATTTATATAAATTTGCTTTTTTGATTATTTCTATAATTCTCTTATCTTTAATTTTTTTTTTGTTTAACCCAAAAAGGATATTTTCTCTTAAGGTATTTTCTAAAATAACAACCTTTTGTGGAATATAGCCAATATTTTTTTGCCAACCATCTAAGTTATTTGAAATACTTTGACCGTCAACCAAAATGTCTCCTTTGTTACATTTTATAAACCCACAAATAATATCTATGAGTGTACTTTTTCCAGATCCGCTTGGACCAATTATTCCTAATTTAGAATTCTTTTTAAGCCTTATTAAAACATTTTTAAGATTAAATTTTCTTTCATTTTTATAAGAAAAGCTTTTAATATCTATTTTCAACTCTCTATCAAAAGAAAAATTTTTCAATTTTTTCTCCTTTTTTTTAATTGGAGTTTGGCTCTCAAGAAATATTCTATTAAGCGAAGGATAAGATACTCTCATAGCCTGAACGTTGCCCCAAATTCTATTAACCGACGGTATCATTCTAAAGGCAGTAATTGTATAAACTGATAATATGGTTATTATTTCGCTATAAGAATAATTTTTTTGAAACAAAATCAAAAGTAAAACTAATATGGTAATAAATAAAAAATATTCCAAAATATGTTTGGGTAAACTTTGAGCAAAATTTATTTTAAAGGAGAGGTCAGCCAAAATACTGTTTTGTAGACTAAACTTGTTAAAAAAAAATTTTTCTTTTGCAAAAATTTTTATATATTTAATAGCAGCAAATCCTTCACCAACAAATTGAAGTCTCTTTTTTCTGTTATCTAGACCCTTCTTTCCCCACTTTAAAAGAATATCTTTAATCGAAAAATAATACAAAACAGTTAAGATAGACAACGTTAAAAAAACAGATACAGAAGTTATTGGATCAAAAAAAAGTAAAAATCCAAAAAGAGCAATAACTATTATAAGATCTAAAATTACTTTTATAGCACAACTAAAAAAACGAGAAGTCCAATCAATTTCTGTGGTAAAGTTTCTGAAGTATTCTGAACTGTTTTTTTTAAGTAAACTTGAAGTTTCTCTATTAAGAAAATTTGAAAATAAATTATCTGATAATTTTTTTTTAAATGTTGCAATATAACGAGATTCATTCCAACTAGTGGTAATAAGAAGCAAAAGTTTTATCGTAAATATAACTGAAAAAACAATTAAAAACCCAACAATTAACTGATCGTTACCTAAGCCTAAAAAATTTATTAAAGATTCTATTGGTAAGTTTGAGGTAATTTCTGAATTTGTGCCTAGTAAGTAACCTAAAACAACTATTAACAAGCTTAAACCAAAAAGCTCTGCAACGGTAGAAAGAAGCATTAAAAAAATAAGTTTTATTCCTTGTAATTTTTGAGATTTATCCAAAAAAGATAACGTTTTTTCAACTATCGTAGAATTTGTTTTATACATTTTTTAAATTTTTTTTTTTAGAGGATGATATTTTAATAAATTTTTTGTCTGAGGAATAGAATTGATCCACTGAAAGTATTTCTTTAACCCTTCGTCTAAAGAAGTAAATTTTATTCCAGGAAATTTCCTTCTTAAATATTTATTAGACGCATCCCAGCCAAAAGAGTCTCCTGGAGTGCCCTGCGTTTTAACTATTACCTTATATTTTTTCTTTTTATTAATTTTAATTATTTTTTTTATTAGACTGTTAACTGTAACTGCTTTTCCAGTTGTTAAATTGAAAATTTCATTTTTTTTAAGATTTTTTTTTGAAATTGTTTTTGATAAAATATCTATTACATCATCAATATATTGATAGTTTCTAAACCTTTTTAAAGAGCCTTTAACAATTATTGGTTTTTTCCTCCAAACATAACTTGAATAAATGCTTACCATTCCTTTTTTCAGAAAATTTAGATTTTCTCCAGGTCCATAGGTGTTAAAAATTCTGAATATCGAAGTTTTGATTTTAGTTTTATATAGAATCTGTTTAATAAACATTTCACCAATATATTTTGAAATTCCATAAATAGAATCGGGTGTGATTGAAGTATTCTCAGAAATTTTTTTATTTTTATTTGAACCATAAACTGCAACAGAGCTAGCATAAATAAAATGCTTTATTTTAATCTTTTCAGCCAAAACAGATAATAAATAAGTTCCGTATCCGTTAGATAAGTAGTCATACTTTGGATCATCATACGCGCTCTCTCCACCAGATTGGGCGGCTATATGATAAATAATTTGAGGCTTCCATTTTTTAATTTTGTTAAGCACTTTGTTATCCAGAATATCACCTTTCACAAAAAAAGATTTAGGATTTATAAATGGAATTCCTCCTATAGTTTTGAGTGAGTCCACCACCATAACTTTATTTTTTTCTTTTATCAGTCTTTCAACTAAATGAGCTCCGATAAATCCAGCTCCTCCTGTAACTAAAATTTTTTTCATTTTAAAATCATTATTTATATATTTTTTTATGCATATATTCGGCAAATTCAAAATCAAAAACTGTATCAATATCAAAACCTTCAATTTCGTCTAACTTGAATAAATAAGGTTTTTTTCCCAAAACACTCTTGTTACTTGACATCAAATTTTTTGATAAAATATTTACTGCAAAATTTAATTTAACAATTTCAGGTAAATTTTGAGAATTTGGTGCTTTTCTAGAGTCAAAGTTTAGAGCTTTATTGTTTGAAAATAAAAATTGTTTTTCATCAGTTACAGTATTTAGACTATCATATGAATCTTTTATTTGATCAAATTTTTCTAAGATTACTTTATAAGTTTCTACTTTTACCAGAGGGGAAGTACAATTTGTAAACATGATAAATTTACTATCAGTCGTATCAGCTATATGAGCCCAAAATTCGCTATTTGAACATTTAGAGCTAGCAAAATAATCTTCCCTTTTCCAATAATTTACTCCTTGATCTTTAGCTATTTTAATAGCTTTTTCAGAATCAGTATTAATCACTATTTTATTTATACCTTTTATTTTTTTTAACTTTTCTATCTTGTGAGTAAGTAAATTTTTTTTGTTAAATAATCTTAGATTTTTATCTTCAACTCTTTGAGAGCCTTTTCGGACAGGAATTACTGCTGTTAGATAACTACTCATCTTTAAATTTTTTAAATCTTTCTTTTATTTCTTTTATTCTTTTGGTGTATTCTAAAAAAAGTAATCTATTTTTTTTAGTTATACTTGAGTTTTTTTTATAAACTAACCAGTCAATTTCGAACTCAAAGGCTTTAAGAATAATTTGTTTAAGATTTTCTATACTTTTTTTAGATAAAAGAATCTCAACATTTCTAGTTTCGATTCTATGCAGTAATTTTTTTGAATATAATTTTTTAATAAAATTTTTTGAACTTGGCGTTATAGAGCCTCCCATTTTAAAAACTAATTTTTTATTTTGATACTTAATCTTTTTAAATGAGTTATAAACTCTACTATAGATTTTTTTCGAATTTACATCAGCTTTTGTCATGCCTAAAGATCCAGCCACATCAGATCTTCCAATTACTATTCCTTTGAGCATTTTAAAGCTTGGTGACTTTATTATTTTGCTTAATCTCTTTAAAGCTAGGTCAGTTTCTAAATTAACAAACAATGAATGTTGATTTTTTTTATCAAAGCATTGAATAAATTTCTTTATAGCATAAGAACTTTCGACCATAGGTGCAACAATGCTATCAACACCAATTTTTCTACAAAAAATTATGTCATTTTTTGCTTCGCAACCACCTATTTTAACATTCAGTTCAACTTTAGCGGCTGAGGTGATTTTTCTCATAAGTAAAACATCATGAAAAGATGCTCCCTCATCCTCAAATGATTGTTTTATAGCCGTAACTCCAAATTTTTTTATTTCTATTAATTTCTTAATCAGTTTTTTCATACATTATCCTATTTCGTTGTTTGATAAATTATTACCTTTGAGAAAAATATCTATTTTTTCTTTTAAAATATCTATTGTTGTTAGCTTGTTATCTGCTGGTCTCATCGTATATATTTTTTTATCACCTAATTTTGAAAAATAATCCTCTTCAGTCATATTTTTTATGCTTAAAAGTCTGGCTTCAAATTCTTCAAATGTGCAGTCTTCTATTGAACATATGCCTTTTATTGGAAAATCATAAATGCTTGTGGGTGAAACAAAATTGCATGCCAATATTTTTCCACCTAAACCTAGTTTTTCTCTTAACATTGTAGAATATTTACTTACTACAATATCACTTTGTATCATGGCTTCATAAGAACTGAACTTGGTTTTTTGATTGCCTGTTGAATTTTTAATCAAGTAATCAAATTCATTTTTACTTAAATTTTTCCTATAAAAATTTATCTCTTTTTCAAGTGATACTGATTCTCTTCTTTTAAAAGCACATATAAACTTTAAATTGTTTTTTATAGCGAATTTTACTGTAAATTTTGCCATTTTTCCAAAAGCTCTTTCATAATTAGGAATGCGATACCTGTTTTCTTCGCCTAGAGTACAAGAATCCGATATTAAACAGATATCATAAAAATTCTTTTTTAAATTTGAATTATTTTTTTTTTGATCTTGAAGAAAATTACTAAGTCTTAGACTGCCTACTTTAAAAAAATTTTTAACTCTTATTTTATGATCTTTAAAAAGGTCTATTTCAGCCTGACCAAAACAGAAAAAATTTTGAAAGTAATATTTCTGAGTGAGATCTAATTTTAACTTTTTAATTTTATACCAATATTTAAAAATTCCTAAATCATATCTAGCACCAGTTTGTATAGCTAAAAAGTTTGTTTCTTTTTCTAAAGCTTTAACCGTATTAAAATAAAGCATGGAGTGTTGAGCGAGAGTTATAACTACCTTTGGCTTAATAATCTTTAAAATAACAATTATATAAGTTCCCATCAAACTTCCATTAAAATATTTAAAAAAAAGAGCAGGCATCTTTAAGCTTAAATAAATTTTATCTATTTTATGTAGTCTGGTTTTGAGAATAAAATAATCGTAATTTGGTAAAATATTTTTGAGATCATCGATAGCTTCATCATCTAATATTATCACGTCTTTTTTTGGTGGATTTCCAAAAGATATTTTAACTTTTAAAAAAAATTTAATATAAGAAATAAATAAATCCAACTTATTATTTTTGCTAAATTGTTTTTTAATATAAATACTCATAGAAATTTAAATATTTTTTCCATAGCTCCGCACTTATGAAAACTTAAGTTATCATTAATTTTTAACATTTTTTATTTTACAGGCCTAAAATATAAATTTGAATTTTTTTTAAATTTTAATACTAAAGACCCTAAGTTCGATTTAATTAAATTTTTTCTTTTATCTAAAATTTTAAAAATTAAGTTTGAAAAAGGTCCATTTAAAAACTTTAATTTGCTATACTCAAATTGATCGAAAAAATTTTGTCCTATACTTCCATCTTCATTTTCATTTTTTTTGCATAAATTTATAAAATTCAAGATTTGTAGTTGACTATTTTTGTATCCCTCTAATACCTGATCTAATCCTTTAATGTATCTTATTTGATCAATATTTTTTTCATCTTTGAAAAGTGTATTAAAACAAAATATATAATTTTCTAAAATATTTTTTGCTATAAATTTACCTTTATTTCTGTAAACCATATTAGGATAATAAAATTTTGTATTTTTGATTTTCTTTGAAAACTCATTAATAAAAAAATTCTTTGAATTTTTGTTATATTTAGCTATTATCCACATTCTCTCTGTCCTCTGCTAATTCTGATTTTAGTTCGTCATATTCTTTCATCATCCTTTGCATAAAGTTATAGGTAAGTTTTGCCTTTTGAGTGATTCCTTTAGGTGTCAAAATATAAACGTAGTTTAATTTGTTTGGATTTTTTTTGAAATTTTTTATTTTAATTAAGCCTTTATTTTGAAGTTTCTTTAGACAATAATTAAGTTTTCCAATACTAAATCCTAAGTCTGAAGCTAGTTTTCTTTGGGTAAGATTGGATTTTTTTCCAACTTTTCTAAGCACGTCAAAATGATCTTTGTTAAAATCCATAAATATTGTTCAGTTTTTGAACAAAAATGTTCAATTTATGAACAAATTAGCGTTCAAATGTTGAACTGTCAATAGAATTTGTGCTAATAAGTCAAATAAATATATGAAAAAACAATTATCAAATGTTGCAATTATTCCCGCAAGGTTAGGAAGTAAAAGAATTAAGAAAAAAAATATTAAAATCTTTGATTCTAAGCCAATTATAGAATGGACTCTAAAGATTATTAAAAGTTCAAAAATTTTTGAAAAAGTAGTTTTGTCTTCTGAGGATGATGGAATCCTAAAATTAGGAAGGAGAATAGGCTTTGATATTTTAATAAAAAGACCAAAAAATTTAGCAGACGATTACACGAGCACTGAAGAGGTCACTAAACATTCAATTAAAAAGTTAGAGGAAAATTTTAATATAAAAAAAATATGTTGTGTATATCCATGTAATCCCTTTTTACAAATAAAAGATTTAAAATCCTCATTAAATTTATTAAAAAAAAATAAGAATATTTATGTTTTTCCTGTAACAAACTTTTCTCATCCTATTGAAAGAGCTTATTCGTATAAAAAAAATGGAAAATTAAAATACTTAAATAATAGGTTTGCAAAAACTAGAACTCAAGATCTAAACATAAAATTTCATGATGTAGGGCAATTTTATTTTGCCTCAAAAAAAACTTGGTTAAATTTAAAAAAAGCTCAAAGAGTAGGTTTAAAAATACCTAATTGGAGAGCGATAGATATTGATAATTTAAATGATTGGAGAAGAGCTGAGCTAATGTTTAAATTTATGAAAAAAAATCAAAAATCTTTGAAAAAAATTTTATGAAAAAAAATATTGCATCAATTTATCCATCTCCATTTGATGGACAACTTAGACATGAATTTAATTCATCAGTATTTAGCAAAGGAAAATTATTTGCCTATGAAGAGTCAAAAATTACATCTGTAAAAAATGAAGGAACGGCGATGTTTCCTGAGAGGTCTTTAATAATTGGTTTAAAAGAATTAAAATTAAAACCAAAAGATATTGACTTGTGGGTTTTACCTATTCCTAAAAAAATCAATAAACAAAATCTTTACTTATTTTTTTCTGTACTTCTTAAAGCATATATGGGTAAGAAAAAAAATTTTAATAAATGGTGTAAAAATAAAATTAAATTTATAAAGCACCATGATATGCATATCTTTTCAGCAATAGGATCTTCAAGATTCAACAAAGGAGTATATCTTAGCGCTGATGGAGGTGGTGATGAAGGTGATAGAAGAAATTTTACTTGGGGAAAATTTAAAAATTATAAAATAAAAGAATATAAAAATCTTAAAGGTTTAAATAGTTTAGCAAATTTTCATGCTTTTGCTACGGAATTTTGCGGCTTTAGAAATGAAAATGGAAAAGTTTCAGGTTTGTCAGCTTATGGAAAAATTAGAAAAAAATTAAAAAGAAAATTAGAAAAAATAATAATAAGTAATAATAATGGAATTAGTTTTGAAAGAGTAAGAAAAAATGTCACCCAACCAAATCTCAATAATTTTGACTGCAACAGTTATGATCGTGTTAAAGTTTTTAGAGGAGATTTGTCTTTAACAAATGTTTTTGAAATTTGCCAGGGATATTTGCCTCAAGATGTAGCTTTAACTGCTGAAACTGTCCTGGCAGAACAATTAATCAAATTTCTTAGAAAAATTAAAAATAAGTATTTTCAAAATTTAGATAATATTGTTTTTTCTGGAGGTCTGTTTTTAAATGTTAAAGTAAATGCTGCAATAGAAGCTTCCAAGATATTTGAAAACTGTTTTTTCCCCGTTGCGCCATCAGACTCTGGTCTAGCCTTGGGAGGAGTTTTGTCTCAAAATGTAAAAATAAATAGTAAGTTAACTAGTAAATATGGAATTTCGCCATTTATTGGTCCATCTTTCAACGAAGAGGAAATAAAAAAGCAAATTAATTCATTTAAATTAAATTATTCCATACCAAAAAAAATTGAAAAAGATATTGCTTCAGAAATTAAACATAAAAAAATAGTAGGTATTTTCTTTGATAAAGCAGAATATGGTCAAAGATCATTAGGAAATAGATCAATATTAGCAGACCCTAGAAATAAGTCTTCAAAAGTAATGCTTAATCAAAAAATTAAAAAAAGAGATTGGTTCATGCCTTTTGCCCCAGCAGTTTTAGATAGAAAATACAAAGATTTTTTTAAAAGCAATAATCCATCTTTGTATATGCAAAAGGCAGAAAAAATTAATAAATTTTATAGAAACTTTATACCATCAGCAGTTCATTTAGATGGAACTGCTAGAGTTCAATATGTTAATAGAAAGTTTTCTCCTAGGTTTTGGAAAATTATAAATGAATTTTATAAAATAACTAAGCTACCAATGGTTCTTAATACAAGTTTTAATCGTCATGGCATCTCAACGATTTGCTCACCAAGACAAGCTCTTGAACATTTGTTGGAAGGTTGTATGGATGTTCTTTATATAGATAAATTTAAAATTTCTTTTAGTAAAAATAGAATTGTTAAAAGTCTCAAAAATAATTTTGAAAGTGAAAAAAAATTATTAAAAGAAAATAACAATTTATGGTTAAAAAAAAATAAAGATTTAATGTCTAAATCTGCACTTATAAATTATAAAAAAATGTTAAATGATAAATAAATGAAAATAACTTATATTACACATGCTTCACTTCTAATTGAACTAGATAATTTTAAAATTCTAACCGACCCTTGGTTAATCGGTCCATCTTGGGGAGGAAGTTTATGGCATTTTCCTACTCATAATTTTACACCTAAAAATTTACCTGTTCCAGATATAATTTATTTTTCACATGGTCATGATGATCATTTTCATGAAGAAACAATTAAACAATTTCCAAAAAGTTGGTTTAAGAAATTAGTTGTTGTACCAAACTATAAAGAAAAATGGTGGAAGGATAGTATTAATTCTAAATTTAAAAATGTTAAATATCTTAATCACAATGAAATTTATAATGTGAAAAAAGATTTAAGTTTACAAATATTTTTAAATGATAAAGGAGATATAGATAGTTCTTTAAAAGTTAAGTATCAAAATAAATCTTGTTTTCTCCAAACAGATAACTTGCTATCACTCAGAGAGGCATCAAGAATTTCAAAACTTGGAAAAATTGATATAGCTTTTATGATGCCTTATTTAACAGGTATTTTTCCAGCCTTTTACAAAATGAAAAGACATGAGATGATAAAGCTTGGAAAAAAGAAAAAAAATAATTCCTTAGAATATTCTTATAATTTAATAAAAAATTTAAAGCCAAAATATTTAGTTCCTTACGCATGCGATATAGCCTCATTAGGTAAAAATTTTTATGCTAATTTTATACATAATAATAATAAGAAAGATTTTCAGAGATTTATTATTAAAAAAAAAATTGGGAACTCAATCTATAATTTTAAACCCTGGAAACTATATTTATTTTAAAAAAAATGGGAATATTAAAAAAAAAATATCAAAATATAAATTTAGTTTAAAGGAATTTAAAAAATTTAAATATAAAAATTCTAAACCTTTTTCTTCTTACCAAAAAAAAGAAATGCAATTAGAAAATTTAGAAAAAAAACCTGTAATTAACTCTTTTATTAATACATTAAAAAAAGAACTTAAAAAAATTAAAAATTATAATTTTTCTGTTCTTTTTTTAATAAAATTTAAAAATGATAAAAAAACCTCATTCTTGATTAATTTTAAAAAAAGAAAAATTATACAAGATATACCTGAAAAAAAACTTGTTATACCTAAACTAATTATTTTTACTGAATTTTATAAAATAGCAAACCTTGTAAAAAAAAAATATCCAATGAATTTTATGACATTCCACAATGGTGCAATTATGTGCCAAAGGAACTCAAAAGATTTATCAGATAATGAAAAAAGATTTTGGTCATGGATTTACAATTTTTCTTTTTAAATGAAAATAACAACTTATTTAGATAATTTTCTTAAATCAGGTCAAATCTTTAAAGATGATATCGTTTTGATACATAGCGATATAAGTCAACTTTATAAAATATTGAAGAGAGAGAAATTTAATTTTGACATAAATGATATAGCTGACTTTTTTATAAATTATTTTGATCCAAAAGGAATTATGATAATTCCAACTTTTAACTTTGATTTTTGCAAAGGATTGGATTTTTCAATCAAAAATACAGTCTCTCAAATGGGAACATTGTCAGAAAATTTAAGACATAAAGCTGGAAAAAATAGAACTTGGCACCCGGTTTATTCTTTTGTCATATTTGGCAAAGTACCTAAAGATTTGATCAATAAACGAAATTACAGTGCTTATGGTAAGGAGAGCATATTTCACTGGATCACCGAAAATGATGGAAAAATTGGCGTTATAGATTTGCCTGATCAAAAATCAATGACATATTATCATCACGTAGAAGAATCTCTTAATGTTAATTGGAGATTTATGAAGACTTTTGAGGGAAATTATACAGATTTTGAAGATAAAACTTTTAAAACTGAAGCAAAAATATTTGTCAGAAAAATTAGTGAGGGAATTGTTACTAAAGTTAATGGAATGGAAAAAATACTATGGAAAAAAAACTTGTATAAATCCAAAAATAAATTGTCTTTTAAAGGGTGCAGATCAATAAAAGCAAAATCTTTAAAGAAAGAGGTAGAGAAAGTAATTTTATCTAATTCAGCTGAAGGAAATTTATATATAAAAAATGAATGATTTATTAAAATTAGGAAAAAAACTTTTTCCATTGAATAGAAGTATAACAGGAGAAGGAAGTCTTAAAACTTTAAAAATAATTAAAAAAAGAGTGCCTAAATTAAAAATAAAATATTTTAGATGTAATTCTAAAGTTTTTGACTGGAAAATACCAAGCGAATGGATTATTAGAAAAGCTTATATAGTAGATAAATTTGGAAAAAAAATAATAGATTTTAAAAATAATAATCTTCATCTAGTTTCATACTCAGAAAATATAAATAAAGAAATAAGTAGAGATTTATTATTTAAAAAAATCTATACAAATAAAATTTTAAAAAATGCGATACCTTACGTTACCTCATATTATGAAAAAAATTGGGGTTTTTGTATGGCTGAAAAACAAAAACAAATGATTTTTAAAAAATATAAAAAATTAGATAAGTTTCATGTTTTTATTGACTCTTCTTTTAAAAAAAACGGAAAAATGCATTATGGTGAATTAATAATTCCAGGGAAATCAAAAAAGGAAATTTTAATATCAACTTATATTTGCCATCCGTCGATGGCAAACAATGAATTGTCTGGACCTTTGGTGTCTATAGCTCTAATAAAACATTTTTTAAAAAGATTTAATCAGAAAACATTAAGATTTATATTTCTTTCGGAAACGATAGGATCTATTGCATATATTAAACATAACTTTGCTAAGCTTAAAAATAATACAGTCGGAGGGTATGTACTTTCTTGCTTAGGTGATGATCGTACCCATAGCTTTGTAGAATCAAAGTATGGAAATTCAGTATCAGATATAGCACTTAAAAAAGCTTACAAAAAATTCTCTATTAAGTTTAAAAAATTTTCTTTTTTAAAAAGGGGGTCTGATGAAAGACAATTTAACTCTCCAAAAATTAATTTAGGTTTATCAAGTGTATCGCGAAGTAAATTTGGTACTTATAAAGAGTACCACACGTCATTGGATAAGTTTGGAAGTGTTGTAACAAAAAAAGGTCTCCAAGGCGGTTATAAGGTTGTAAAGGAAGCTATATACAATATTTTAAGTTTTTCTGATAAAAAAAAATTAAGACAAATTAAAATGAAAAATGGATATCCTTTAACTAGAATTATTTGTGAGCCCCAGCTAAGTAGAAGAAATATAATTAGAAATATTAGCAATCAATCTATTGGTTATAACAAAAAAAAGGATGAGTTTAGAAGAAATTTACTGAATTTTTTACAATATTCTGATGGGACAAATGGAATAAAAGAAATTTCCAAAAAAATTAAATTAGATTTAAACTTAACAAAAAAGATTAATAGATTTTGTATAACAAATAAACTGATATAAATTATAAAAATGAAAAAGATAAAATTTGGAAATAAATTTATTGGTGGAAAAAAGTGTTTTATAGTAGCTGAGGTATCAGCAAATCACTGCCAATCTTTAGATAAAGCATTTAAACTTATTGAAATTGCAAAAAAAAGTGGGGCAGATGCAGTCAAATTTCAAACATATAAACCAAGCAGCCTAGCTTTAAAAGTAAGGGAGAATCAATTCAAAAGCAGCGTAAAAAATAGTCCATGGAAAAAATTCAAAGACAGATATTCGCTTTTTGAAAAAGCCTATTTTCCTTGGAAATGGCACAAAGATATATTTAGTAAGGCAAAAAATATTGGTATTGAAATTTTTTCTTCTCCATTTGATTTAGAAGCTGTTGATCTATTGGAAAAATTAAAATGTCCTGGATATAAAATTGCATCTTCTGAAATAACAGATATTTCCTTGTTAACAAGAGTTGCAAAAACAAAAAAGCCAATTATCGTTTCTTTGGGTTTGGCTGAACTAAAAGATATTAACCTTGCGGTAAATACTTTAAGAAAAAATGGTTGTAGGGAATTAATATTGCTTAAATGCCAGGCACATTATCCAGCTGAGCCAGAAAATCTTAATTTACTATCTTTAGAATTATTAAGTAAAAAATTCAAATGCCATGTAGGATTTTCAGACCATACATTAGGAATGGGATCGTCAATAACAGCAGTAGCTCTTGGAGGTAAGTTAATAGAAAAACATATTAAATTAGAAAATGAAAAAAAATCTGTAGATGCCTTTTTTTCTATGGGACCAAAAGATTTTAAGAAAATGGTCAATGAAATAAGAATTGCAGAAAAAGCTATTGGAGGAAAAACCTTTAAAATAGATAAAAAAACCAAAAGAGCTTTGAGTGGAAGAAGGTCATTATTTGCTTGCAAAGATATAAAAAAAGGAGAAAAAATTAATAAAGACAATATAAAGTCTGTTAGACCTTTTACTGGTTTGCATCCAAAATATTTAAAAAAAATTTTAGGGAAAAAAGCAAAAAAATCTCTCCCTTATGGAAAACCATTAAAATTAGGTGATTTTAATTGAGCTCAATTATTTTTAGATTAGATTTTGGTCATAAATTTGGTGGCGGTCATTTTAAAAGATGTTTAACAATCTCTGATTCTATTAAAAAAAAATTTAAAAAATATTTTCTAGTTGAAGTTAGATCAATAAATGAAGTTAATTTAGCTTTAAGAATAGCAAAGCAATATCAAATCCAAAAAAAGTTTTTTCGGTTCCTTACTGGTTTAAATATAAACAATGAATTAAAAATATTAAATAAAATTAACAAAGAAAACAAAATTAAGTCATTTGTTATTGATTTTTCCAATTCAGATAAAATAAAGAATTCAATAAAAGTCAAAAATCTAATAACTAAATCTAACGATATAACTAAAAATATTAACTTAATTGACAGTTTACATGATGAGTCTTTGTCAAAAAAAAATAAAATTTTAAAAATAAAAAATCTTATTACTCCTTACTGGGGAGCTAAAAAAAATAAGAATTACAAAAGACACTTTAGTGGAGAAAAATATTTTATTTTAAATTTAAAGAGAAATACAAAAAAAATTAGAAATAAAAAAGAAATTAGAAATATTATGATATCTGCTGGTCAAACAGATCCAAAAAAAATTACAAAAGTCATATTAAAAAATATAAGAAACAATATTTTTCTTAAAAAATTTTTTTTTAAAATAATAATAGGAAATGGATTTAAAAAAAATTATATTAAAGAATTAAATAATGAAAGAAAATATTGGAATAAAAATTTAGTTTTCATAAAAAATTGCAGTGATATTTCTCCTGTTCTAAGATGGGCTGATATAGGAATAATCTCGAGCGGGTTAACTAAATATGAATTATGTAATTATGGTGTAATTCCTATAATCATTTCTTATGATAAATTATCTGACAAGTTATCTAAAAAATTTCAGAAAGCCCGGTGCTCGGAATATCTTGGTGTTTATAACAATATAAAAAAAGAATCAATTATTAGAAAAATAAAAAAATTTTCTGAAAACTTAAATAAAGCGAGCTTACTTTCTTCTAGGTGCCAAAATTTAATAGATGGACTTGGGAAAAGAAGAGTTATAAAAATTATCAGTAATGAAAAAAAAATTTGACATAATAATTATTGGAAATGGTTCAATAGCTAGTTCAATAGCTTTTGAAATTATCAACAAAGAAAAGAAATTGAAGATAGCTATTATTGGACCTAAAGATAGAGAGGGTTCTGCAACAAGTGCGGCTGGCTTGATGTTAAATGTTTTTGGTGAAATTGAGTATGACTCCTTATCTTCAATTCAAGGAAGAAGAAAATTTGAAATGTTGCTTGCTTCTAGAAAACTATGGGCTAATCATGTGAAAAGTTTAAATAACCAATCAAAAATAAAGTTAAAAATTAAAAAAGGGACAGTAGTACTTAATAATTCAAGTTCGGATGATTTAGATGATGAAAATTTTAGTTCAATAGTTGCTGGATTAAAAAAATATAATGAAAGCTTCGAATTTATAAAAAATTCAAAAATTAAAGGATATAAACCTTATGAAAGAAATAGGTCCCTACAATCTATTTTTATACCTAATGAAAATTCAATTTCTTCTAATGCTTTAATGAATAGTTATGATTATATTTTTGAAAATAAAAAGAATGTAAATATTTTTAATTCCTACATAACTAAAATCAATATTAAAAAGGATAACCTTAAAGAAATCACTGATAATAATGGAAAAAAATACTTGTCAGAAAATATTATTTTGGCTAGTGGAGCCTATACACAAAATCTTATAAATCAATTAAAAAAAATCAAAAATAAAATACCAAAAATCTTCTATGGAAGTGGTGTAGCCTTTTTGGCATCTAAGGAAAAATTAGTTGCTCCTGAATTTGTGGTTAGAACTCCTAATAGAGGACTTGCTTGTGGTCTTCATGTTGTTCCTTTAGGCACAAATAATTTGTATGTTGGGGCAACTAATAGAGTTTCTCACATTCCTATAAATTATCCTATAATTTCAAGTATTACAGGATTACAAAATTCATTTGTAAAAGAATTTAATAGTGACCATCATAACATGAGGATTAAGAAAATTTTTATAGGACACAGACCAACATCACTTGATTCTTTTCCTCTAATTGGACCAACATCAATTAAAGGTTTATGGATAGCATCTGGGACAAAAAGAGATGGAATTACAATTTCTCCTCTAATTGGAAAAGCTATTGCAAACATGGTTTTAAATAAAAAAGAATTATTAATATCTAAAGATTTTTTTCCAGAGAGAAAACCCTTGTTTGTAATGACTAAAAAAGAGGGAATTAAAAAAGCAGTAAAACATATTTTTTCTGCTGCATACCAGCATCAACTAGAATTTCCAATGGCTAACTGGAAAGAGCCTATCGAAGAAATGTTTTATAAGGATATTGAAAATATTTACAAGAAAAGTAAGTTAAAGGTTGGTGTCCCACCTGAAATTCTAAACATGTATAAATACAAGAGGGTTTAATTAAAGTGAAAACTGTTAATAGAAAAGCTTACTTAAAAATTATCAAACATTATAATAACAAAATCAATATTTATGGTTTAACAACTAGAGGTTTGGATTGGAAGTCAAAAAAAGATAATAATAAAAGATTTTTAAAAATTTATGATCAAATAAAATTGAATTATCAAAAAAAAATTTCAATATTTGATTTCGGTTGTGGATTATCTGATTTATTCGTATTTTTAAAAAAAAAAAAATTGAATTTTTCCTATGAAGGAATAGATACATCAAAAAAAGCAGTTACATTTTGTGAAAAGAAATTTAAGAAAAATAAATATTATTGCTTAGATATTTTAAAAAAAAAAATAAAATTAAAAAAATACGATGTGATAGTTTTAAATGGAATTTTCACTATTAAATCAAGTTTATCAGATAATGAAATGTATTTATTTATTTTTACTTTACTAAAAAAACTTAAAAATTTTAGCAAAGGAATTATTATAATGAACTTTTTAACAAGTTTTCCTGACTGGAAAAACAAAAAAAACTTCTATCCAGATTTAATTAAAATTATTAAATTTGTTGAAAAAAATTTAACAAAAAATTACACTTTTTTAAGCAACTCAGATTTACATGAAAATATTTTAGTACTTAACTTAAAAAACTGAATTATGAAAGTAATCATTACACAACCAACATTTTTTCCTTATTCTGGTTATTTTGCTGCAATGCAATTTGCAGATAAAATAATTTTTTTAGATGATGTTCAATTTGAAAAGAGATCTTGGCAGTCAAGAAATATAATTTCTACCTCTATGGGACTAGAATACATAAGTATTCCAACTCAAAATAAAGGAGTTTTTTCTCAAAAAATTAATGAAGTTTTGCTCCACGAACCTAAAAAAAGTAAAGAAAAAATTATTAAAACTATTTACTTTAATTATAAAAATTTTAAATATTTTAATAAATATTTTCCTGAAATTGAAAGTGTTTTAAAAAAAGACCATGAAAAACTTATTGACTTAAATTTAGCTATAATAAATTTAGGCATTAAATTTCTGAATATTAAAATTAAAACTGTTTTTTCATCTAGTTTTAATGTTTTGGAAAAAAAAGAAAAATTGATTGAAAATCTAGCATTAACAAATAAAGCTAAAGAAGTTTTATCAACTGAAGGTGTTAAAAATTATTTAACAAATTTTAAATCAAAAAAAATAAATCATAGATTTTTTAATTATCGGGATGAAAAATATGATTTTGAAAAGTCAAACTTTAGATACAATAACTTATCTTTTATAGATTTGATTTTTAAAAGAGGTTCTGAAAGCTCTGAAATAATGAAAAGTAAAATTTTTTTCTCTCATTCAAAAGAAAAAAATATTTTAATTCAAAGTTTTACGCCAGTAAAATTTCCACTTCATAAATTTATATCTTCTGTATGGAAGAAATATTCCTCTACCAGTAAAGTTTATGTCGGAAATATGAGCAATGACAAACACTTTAAACATTTAGAAAATGTTTGGATTACCCCAAAATCATCAAAAAAGAATCTCAAAAAAATTATTTCTGGCTGTAAAGCAAGGAATATAAGTTATATTTTGCCTACGTCTGATATAGATTTACAATTCTGGGCAAAATATAAAAATTTTTTTAAAAAAAATAAAATTAAAATACTGATATCAAATTTCAATATAATAAAAATTTTTCAAGATAAATTCTTATTTTTTAAATTTCTTAAAAAGAATAAACTTTTTGCAATAGAATCTTTTTTAAGCTTTGAAAAAATAAAAAAAAAATTAAAAAATAAAAAAATTATTATGAAAGAAAGATTTTCAGCTGATAAAGGTCCTAAAGTTATTATTAATTTTAAAGATGATGAAAATTTAAAAAAAAAATTGAAGTTATTTAAAAATCCACTAATTCAAAAATTTGAAGATGGGTATGAAGTAAGTGTGGACGCGGTATTCGATAAAAATTTTAAACTAAAAGATTATAGAGTAAGAACGAGAGATCTTGTCATTGACGGAGAATCTAAAATTACCACGATTTTAAGAGATAAAAAAATATATAATAAATTTAAAAATATATTAAATAAAATAAAAATTTCACACACAATAGTATTGCAAGCTTTAATAGATAAAAAAGGTAGAATTAAAATAATTGAAATTAATCCTAGAGTTGGGGGAGCAACAACTGTTTCTTCTCAAGATGGGCTGGATAACCTGATTTATCATATAGATCCTGAACATTCAAAAAAATATTCTAAACCAATTAATTTTGGCCTAGAAAATAAAAAAATAACACAATTCCGAGTTTATGATGATTTTTATAATTCATGAAATTTATTAAAAGACATAAAGCTGCATTAACAGAAATGGGATACTACTGTGGGTCTCCAAAAAATAATGGAGAATTTAAATTATTAAATAAAATATCTAAAAATTTTCAAGTGTTTATAGATGTTGGATTTTATAAAGGTTTAATAACTAAAAATGTTTTAAAAAAAAATAAAAAAATAAAGGTATATGGTTTCGATTTAAATTTAAAATCAAAAATAAAGAAAAAAAACCTTATTTTGATTAATTGTGGTCTGTATAAATTTAACACTAAAAAGATTGCTTATATCTATAAAAAAAGATCTGAACTATCGAGCCTGGCTATCAGGAAAGATTATAACCCATCAATTCAAAATGACTTTTTTAAAAAAAAAAATAAAAGTAATCTCATTAGATTACTTTTTAAAAAAGAATAAACTGATAAATAAAAAAGTTTTTATCAAGATCGATGCCGAAGGAAGCGAGAGGGATATAATTTTTGGATTAAAAAAATCAATTAATCTTTTTAATTTAACTGGATATTTTGAATATAGTTCAGGTTGGAAAAACTTCAATGCTACTCTTAAAGAAGTTTTTCATTTTTTAAAAGAAAACGATTATAAAATTTACCGTCTAACAAATAATGGATTAATTGAGATGAGATATTTTACCTATATGGATGAAATCTACAGTCAATCACACTTTTTTTTTAGTAAAGAAGATTTAACTAAATTAAACTTCAAAAAGAAAAAAATTTTCTCTCTAACATCAGACAAAAAAGAAAATATCTATAAATATTAAAATTATTTCCAGTGCATAAATCAAGCCAATTGAGCTATTAGTACTGGTCAGCTTCACGTGTTGCCACGCTTCCACATCCAGCCTATCAACGTAGTGGTCTACTAC
>MDSW01146661.1_pt1 | contig 19525 bp, 4 predicted proteins | sample 811171 | NCBI WGS metagenome assembly MDSW01 (sample SAMN05326641, study PRJNA326480) | marine metagenome | isolation source: seawater | place: Atlantic Ocean: North West | collected 2012 | reverse complement strand
GAAGCAGAACTCTACAACGGTTGGGACATACTATTTACTGGAGGTTTCTACTTCTCTAAGAACAAAATATTCGGTACAATTGGAGAGGCTCAGGCCCCAGATAGGGGTGTCCTGTTTGCTTCTTACGGACCTGTCGTAGCATTAATCGCTATAGGTTGCTCTTTCATTCTACTCTGGAGGGGTAGCAGAAAAAGTAAATCAGGACTCACTCTTTTGGGTCTCTGGACAATAATTGCTACTTACATGGCATGGACTGCTGGGAGATTCATCATCAATGCCACTCCACCTATCGCAGTAGCTGGAGGAATCGGAATATCCATGCTATGGGGCAGCGCAAATTTTTCCTCTTTCACAAAAGCATGGCGTAATTCCGGAATCGGGACACCCGGAACGCGATTCAGATCACTCTGGCCAGCTACAAAGGCAAGACCTGGAGTTCCGGCGATGATCATGGTTATCTTGCTCATAAGCTCTCAACATGCAACATACGGAGTGGATTCCGGAATTCCAAGGGGGGAGCAGTCAGCTTACGAAATTGACGAGACTATTTACGAAATCGCACCAGATATTTTCAGGTACGATTTCTTCAACCTGTTTTCATTACTAAAAAGCAAGCCATACAATCCCCAAGAATCAGGACTGTGGTATATGGGGACATTCGGCCCCAGTTTCAATTCCCAAGGTTGGAATGAGGCCTACCAATGGTTATCTGAGCAAGATAACGCAACACCATTCAGTGAACGGCCAGCTTTCGTTTCCTGGTGGGACTATGGGTTCCAAGCACTTTCTTCTGGACAACACCCTACAGTAGCAGACAACTTCCAGTCTGGAATTCCCAATAGCGGGGCAATGCTTCTATCCGCGGGTCAAGAAGACACGCTTTCCTTATTCATTGCAACTTTAGCATTAGGTGACAGAAGTGTCAATGGTGGGCAGATGAGCGAGGAATTCCGTTCCGTTCTCGATTCACATATGCATGAAGATCAAGTTTCTGAGTTTTCTGCTATAATTTCAAACGGTGATTGCAACCCAAGATGCAGAGAATTCGTAATGGATAGATCGATGTCAGTTATAGCAGAATACGGGACAACTGAACTACTTCATGGCCATATTCTGGATGATATGGGACTACCTATCGAAGAAGAATTTTGGTTGGTTTTGAAGGAAGGTGAGCAGTACGGAGAGCCAACCTCCAATGAGTCAGAGGGTCTGTCATTGTTCGATCAAGCTAGAGGTTCATCTTCCTCCTATGAAATAAAGGATCAGCCTGATCACTATGACTTAGGGGGTTATAGATACACTAAAGATCTCTATGATGACTTCTATGACGTTTCGACTGGTTTGCACAGGGCTAATGCGAAGTTTGGAATGATGAGGGCATTCTTGACCTCTGGCTTCCAATTAAATGAGCTTGTCTCCATTTATGATGGAATCACTTCAATCGACAATTACGTAGTCACAGACTACGATGGGGGGACTACTACTAGGAATCACGAGATTCGGTACTTCGCAGTAGACAACAGATTGTACCCGCTTGGAGGAAAATACAACGCAGATTATTCCAGCTACCACAGGGGCCAGACAACTGGGATCTTCCACGCACCAACCCACCTATCAGGACTCGATATAGACACTTACATCACCACGACATATGAGACGAATCAAGGTATGATGGACTCGCAGGAGTATTCGGATAGATACATGGAGGACATTAGGTCCCAAGCATCTGGAGCCACTACAGCAGATGAAATGATAGCAATAAATGATATCGACTATCAGCACAATGAACAATTCTTCGAGACTATGGTCGCAAGGACCTATGTGGGCTATGGGACCTCAACTTTAGGGCTCGACTCACCCGGTGGCCTATCGGGCCAGGCAGACTCTCCATCCTCGTGGATCGCTCCTTCGGCCCTATCCGGATCCCCTGGTAGCTACCTTGAGGGAGCCATGGCATTGCCGGGCGCGATGATGAACCACTTTGTCATCTCTAATTGGTATGATCCAACCGATGGAGCAAGCTGCGAAACTAACGATACTGGGATTAAGATTGACCAATACTGTGGGACTGTTTACGACTCCAACAGATTTGTCAAGATTCTGAAGTACTACAGCGGTGCAACTTTGGAGGGAACAGTGACCCTTGACGGGATTGGGCCAGTTCCTAATGCGCGGATTTTGATAGAAAGAGATGCATTTAGCGGTGAAGAAGAAGAGGATGAGAATGGCGAAGTAATTGATAGAGATTCAAGGACTTTCTGGATACCTATTGGCACCACCCAAGCAGATGATAATGGTGACTTCTCATTTGTAGCCCCATCTGGAAAAATCAGAGTGACAGCGTTCACCGGAGAACCAGATTTGGACAGTGGAAGATCCACAATTATGTCTGGAATGGGCTACGCGATGAGTGAGCTCTTCACAGAGGATCCTGAAATCAGGAACGTAAATCCAGTCACTGGTATTCTTGGTGATGTCTTTGGTTCGACATGGCTAAAACACACTATCGTTAATGTCTCTGGAGCTGATGGCCACAGCAACGGCGAACAGGTCATTGATGCATCGATTACAGTAGAACCCTCGATGGCCTCAGGAATACTTACTTGGTCTGGACAGCTAGATTTTGATGGTCAACCTGTCACATCCGCCGAAGTCGTACTAACACCAGTTTCCAGTGAGGTAAATATAGGACCTTATAGAAGTCAGACTTCCAACGGGTCAGTCACCGGCCAATCTCTAAGATTCACTGGAGAAGGGGAAGTCACATTTTCAGGAAACGGCTCAGTAATTTCACAAGGAACGGTCTCCGTTAGTGAGTTTACAGGTACCCAGGCGCAAACAATATTCGACAATCACAGTGTCACGGGAGAAGGTGAATTCTCTGGGAAGGGGACACTAGAAGGTTTCCTTGGTGAAGAAATTCCAGTTTGCACAGAGGGGGACATTCCCTTAGGAGTTGAAGTATGCCTAGTTAGTGAGGGGTTGTATCTCGTTAACGGTACTGTGAACGCTTCTGGCCGGTTCACTTCGCAAGGAATCAGCCAGTACACGAGGTCGCTTGTACAAGCCTCCCTTGTCGGGTCTGGAACTTTCACAACCGATACTTCACTAACGCTTTCAGAATACGGGACTATTAATGGTACAGGAACATTCTCCGGAGATGGTGAATTTAGCGGACCAATGGTTAGTGCGGGCTCATTTCACATTGTAGACGCTCTACCTGGGGATTACATAATCTCGGTTGATTTTGGAGATGGAAATCAAATAGAATTAGGGCAAACTTTCCAGATTCCATTGAATCCATCAGATTCCCAAACGCCCGTGAATATTTTCGGTGGTGCGATAAAGGGAGAAGTATCCCTTCACTCTGGAGAGCCACTGTCGAGCGAAATTGCAATTCTTCTGTCAAATGAATCATACGATTCCTCAATCGAGGGTTGTGAAGCGATAGTCCGGCCACCGTGCACAATATTGCCCGAAAATGATGGGTCATTCGAAATAGGCCCAGTCATCCCAGGATCTTACTCTGTACAGGTAGATGTCGATGATGATGGATTCCCGGAAATATCCGAGAGCTACATTTTCAGATCCGATGAAGACTCGCTCTCCACATTTCCATCGGTTGTCCCGGATACAACCGATATCAGCTTCACGGTTAGGGATGGGGGCATTATCGTCGAGAATCTGAGCCTAATCTTCAGATCCGTAAATCAATCGATAGCTGATGTGACTTCAATTTATGATGAAGAAACGGGAATTTACAACTCAGAACTAACTCAAGGTGAATGGCTTCTGAATTACACCATCGAAGGTGATAAGCAACTTTGGCAAAGAATCACTATCGGTGCCGAAGATATATCTGGAGCAGATTATGAATTTGTAGAGAGTCAAACGGTGAGTGGCGTAATCTCCGATGGCTCTGGTAAAGACAATCCGGAATCCCCTCCCGGACTTCCGGTTTCCTACCAGGAAGTGCTTTTCCAGTGGGATGGGTTCTCAATTACCTCGATTACTGATCAAAATGGAAACTTTAGCGTTAACTTGCCTGTTGGGGCCTGGATAGATCTAACCGTCGAACGCACAGTTGGTGCAGGTGGCTTCCTTTCAAATGGGACCCGATTCCAAGTCAGTGAAGAAATGCCTGACATCTCGATAGACCTTAGGCCTGCAATGATGGTTATGGGTGCAGCGAGCCTAAACAGGGAAGGAAATACCTACAATCAAGGATTCCCAGGTTGGGTCCCTGTTTTTGCCTTAGCAAACAACCTAGATGGATTTACCCAAGCAGTTTGGCGGTCCGAGGTTGATGAGCTTGGAAGGTTCGACGCACTACTCCCCGTAGGCAACTGGTCCCTGACCCTAGATGCTGGGGAGATGGGATCATCATCTGAAACCATAGAGGTAAACGCTACATCTGACTCCGTCGAGCTACTAATTTTACCCGAGGACAATAGCACTGTTTCCATCGACTTCTTTATTGATCGACAAGGTGACAATAACCAATCTAATGGAACTCCAGTGCCAAATACCTTCCCGTTCGAAATAGTTCCTTTGACATCCAACGGACTTGGTGTCACCGTAAATGCTGCTGGATCTGAATGGATATCCGAGGGAACCGCACAAGTTTCACTTGAACCTGGCAAGTACAGAATAGTCGTTGAAAGGGCAAATTCATCTGCTAGTGAGCTATTCGACACACTCTATGACACAAACAAGGTCTTCGATGTTTATCTGGAACCATCGGAGATTACAAGATCAGTCGGTTTCGAACCTCTTTGGCTTGTCAACATAACACTGACAAACCAAAGCAAAGATCCGTTGAGTAATCACGTTGTTAAGTTGCAGAATTCTGAGAGCGGCTGGATCCAGACCTTTATCACCAACGAGTCCGGTAAGGTCTTAGAATATGTTGAAGAAGGGGATTGGGTACTAATTGTAGACGAATTTGAAAGCAGCTCTGGAGTCTTTGAGGGCCTAAGGGAATTAATCTCGGTCTCTGAAAATACTGCAGGATCGGTGTATGACTTAGAGACTTCCCAGTTGGCTAATATCGCTATAAATCTAACATCGGAACCCTCCGGAGTTGACCTCGGAGAAATGGAAGTCACCTTGACCTCACAGGAGGGGCTTGGCTCATTCTCAATATCTCACCCGGGATTCGGACAGACTCTAGAGATGAGACTAACACCAGGGCTTTGGAACATAGAGATGAATGAAACAGAGGAAGGGGTCCGACTTCTTCTAGAAAACACATCTTTGTCCGAGTCTGGCATTACGGTAGGAGAAGTCAATGAGGTCTCCTTAACGGTACAGAGGCTAGCTCAGCTTTCTGGGATTGTTTTCTGGGACCTCGATGAAAACGACTCTCCCGGTTTCTTTGAAGGTCTATCTAACGCTTCATTAACTATCTCTCCAAACATCCCAGAATTGGAACTAGACACATACGAAATATTCTCCGGAGAGAACGGGGCATGGTCAGTTTACCTTCCCGCTCAAACCTCTTGGGACGTCGAGGTCACGAAGGATGGATTCGAAAATGTGGAATTAAGCATAGGTCTTGGGTTAGAATCTATGTCTGAAGACATAGAAATAGCAGCGGGAGAGGTAGAAGTCTCAGGAATTGTCTCGTATCCAGATAACTCATGTATATCCAACGAGGATTGGGATCTAGTAATGATACCATCTCACGGAATATCTCGAGAACGTGTAACAGCCACCAAGGTATCGGGCCCAAGTGGATGGACTGGAGAATGGTCAGCATCTGTTCAACCGGGGGATTGGGTGATCTACGCATCGTTAGATACCCAAAATCAAAATTGTCAAGGTCTTGTGTCAATCAAATCTATGGAAGTAGGGGTTGATGGGGGTTCGCTGGATTCGGAATTGACAATCGGGGGCATTCTCAACCTCAACACTCGATGGCTGGACTTTGAAGGAGGGGTGCGTGATCTCTCGGAGGTATCTGACTACGACTTGAAATTTGAGATTGGGGCAACATCATGGTCCGAAACATTAGACGATGATGGTACAATATCCATTCTAATAACCCCAAGTACTATTCAGGTATCGAGCGAATTCGAGATTTCAGAAGGCAACAGGAACGTATCTTACTCCGGTGGCCAAGGAATTGCGATAAGAGCAGGTCAGGACTCACCTCTAAAGACTCTGAATGTTGAGCGAGAGTCTAACCAAGATATCTCTGCAACTACCGTCGGTGAATCGAGGAAAACTGTCAGTGAAGTTGACCAATCGTGCACAAATGACAGCGATGGGGATGGATACATAGACGGCGAAGACGTATTCCCGGATGACTCCTCAGAGTGGAGAGACTTGGATGGAGATGGCATTGGTGACAATGAAGACAATGACGATGACAATGATGGTGATCTAGATTCGATTGATGAAGTAAACATCTATGCCGGTGGAGACAATTCTCCCTCGGGATGCGATTACACCAATGCTGAATTCAGCATAACTGTCACCTATGAGGGGCACAACTCGCTAGACCAGTACTCAGTAGTTGGAACCGTACCCGGTGCCGATGGTACCCTTTGGGATGTAAAGTTCGAGAATTCTACTTCCTCCGGAGATTGGCTAGACTCTATTACCTTTGAGATGGGCTTGAACAATTCAGACATATCGGAGGAACTGAATGTTAGGGTAACACCAGCCAAAGTCGGGGAGGCCCACCACTTCACTGGAGGTCACAGAGTCTTGCTAAAGTTCTCTACCCAGCAAGGATATACAATGGAGATGGAGCTAATTGTTGATGTCCCTAAGTCACCAGGATTCAGGATGGAAATTACCGACGAGTATGATGAAATCACCTACTTCCCACCTAATGAGCAAACGATATCCATCGAAATCCCCTTCAGGAACTCAGGAAACTCTGACGAGACATTCACATTCGAGTTCGAAGAATCCAACAATTGGGACGTCGCTGGACCAATGATGCAACCAGTTTCCCCTTTCTCTGACGGTCTTGCTACCTTCACCTTAATTCCAACATTTACAGGCAATCTAGCCTCTGATTATGAAGAGACGATAGACATCCTAGTGACTGATAGCTCAAATAATTCATACACATTCCAAAATAGACTAAAATTGGACTCCCCTAAGCTATCCGTTGTTGGTGATTCTGCTACACTCCTTGGGAATAGGTTCCCAACCTTTGGGGAAATTGAGAGATATTCACTGAACGTATCAAACTCTGGAAACGTGTTAGCAGATGAGGTCACGATCACAGCGACGTTGTGTTCAGAAATTACATGCGAAGATGATCAGAGACTCAACATAACCAGTACTGCAACAGGCACTGTCTCTTCTATGGACGAATCGACATTCTACTTCGATATGGATTTCACACAATTCGATTCGGCACAGAAGTACTACATCGTTTTCGAGATTACAGGTGAGGATTTGAGCGAGAAGGCTCAATCTTGCGACAGCTCTAATTCGGTAGGCAAGCCATCATGTGTTATCGAAGCGCAACTATGGACAGGTTCAGAGGAAAATGAGAATCTAAAATATATGGCATACGTATTCATAATACTGTTGATCTCCGCATTAGTTTACTTCACTAGAAGGCCAGGAAGAAGAGTTAGTGCTCCTTTCTGATACTCGCCTTCTAATACTCCTACTGCAAGCGAACATTTGGATACATGAGAGATTTCAATCACCTTGAGTTGATGCCAGAGCCGGAAGATCCTAGTCTGCTAACTGCAGTTGATAGCGATGCTCCTGGCTATCCTGGAAAGGCATATGGAATCTCGGACCAAGAAGCAAGAGAGCTCAGGTGGCCCGTTGGACCTATTGTGAGGTTCCTTTGGCCTTGGGGTGCCCTTGGCTTCTCCGCTGTCATTACTGCATTCATACTTTTTTACCCTTCAATCGCCCCTCTATTACAGGAGGTATTGCCCGATTCAGAATGGGCATATGAGGATACAGGAATACGTGATCTTCAGTCCTCTGGTACGCTTGGAGAGGGAGTCAAGGTCTGTATTGTCGATACGGGCATAGATTCCAATCATCCCGATTTATCAAAAATTAACCTAGTGGGATTCAGAGATTTCTACCAAACGGATAATGAAGAAGTAAAGGATATTGGATATGACAGCCATGGTACTCTAATGTCCGGGCTCCTAGTTGCAGATGGTAACTTCCTTGGAGCAGCCCCAGAGGTATCTCTTTCAGTGGCTATAGGGCTGGGACCAGATGGCAAATCGGCGAATGAAAGAATGGTCTCTCAGGCTATTCGATGGTGTAGAATCTCCCAGGATGCGGATATAATTTCCCTTAGCTTGGGGAGTGCACAGGGCTCTGAGATGTCTACCTCCTCAGAAACGGTAATAGCAGTAAATGAGGCCCTTGAAAATGGCATTTTCGTTGTAGCAGCAGCAGGTAATTTGGACATTGATTCGAATGACTCTGACGTGTCATCTCCAGCTAGCTTGTCTGGAGTCATAGCTGTAGGGGCGCACGACAAGAGTGGCGATCCATGGGCAGACAGCGCATCGGGCTCCGAAATAGACCCTCACACAGGTGAAGCCAGGTCCTTCCCCGATCAGAAACCAGAGATTATTGCCCCTGGCGTATTGCTTTGGTCTTGTTCCTCGCACGACTCAGAACCTCCTTATGCTTACTCAACTGGAACTAGCGACTCCACAGTAATCGTAACGGGTGCTCTAGCCCTGATTTTATCCATACACGGCGAAGACCTTTCAGGTGATGACGGTAAAATAAGCCAGGATGGTATGAATTTAGTTAAGGTAGCTCTAGCTAAATCCGCCAAACCTGCTCCCAATCAAGACTCGACGCACAACCCCAAGTCTGGTTATGGCCTTCTCGACGCCTCCGAGTGGTCAAAACAACTAGCCGTTGAGTTGGGGACTTAGTCCCGCCAAATAACTTGGTAATACTCGGTGACTTCTATCGGTTCCATCGATACCCTATGGTTAAATTGGCCTCATGACGCCCAAGGTATATGGCGGCAGATGGCAAGGCCAGTTCAATTTCATTGACTGGGTTGTTTTTGATGAGCATTATACTCACAATGGCACTTCCTGCAGGAACTGCAATGGCCTCTAACGAAACATCCCAAGGCACGATAACTGGGACTGAGACTTGGATGGGGATACATCAGGTCTCTGGAGACGTAACAGTAGCGCCAGGCGCTAAACTAATAATAAATCCAGGAGCAACAGTAATTTTCCAGAATGGCACACATTTAGACGTTAGGGGTAGCCTCTGTGCCGGTGCATTGTCTTGCGGGGCGCCTTCCGACGCAAATCCGGCTATGGAAATTACACTCATCTGGGAGGCCCCGTCAAACGGAAGCGCCAGAGGTGAGTGCTATGGAATGAGCAATGGCAATCAAGAAATCTTCATCGAGGATCCCTCTTGTAACGAAGGAGTTCTCATGAGAAGCTCAATAGACCTTTCACAGACACAACTTAGGCATGTTTCATTTCAAGGAGCATGGGGTATGCCGTACTACATCCAAAGTGTAGGGGAGTTTCGCTATGCAGCCTTGGTTCTAGATGGTGCTAGCCCCACCCTTACCGAGCTATCATTCAGCCAAATAAATACATCCAGCGTCATGACTACGAACCTAGCTCAACCCATATTCAATGGCGGTGATTTCGCCGTAGGAGTGGGGGAAGATGGCGGGAGAGTCGGATCCGCGCTCCAGATTTATTCATCAGGATCATCTGTCAGCCCATTCCAGATTTCAGATATCAGCCTAACGGCAACAAACAATGGTTGCCAACAGAACGCAGGAGGTAGGTCCGCTATCTGGGCGGAAGACTCATTCATTGAGATCGACAATGCCGAAATTACGGGAGATTACGGATTATACCTCAGAACTTCAGCAGGAACTGTGTCAAATTCCGTATTGAATGTAAATTGCAATGGAATTGACCTATGGGGGAAGAAGGCAGTCGGGTCTACATCATTTGGATTTGAGATATCGGACAACGATATCACCACCATTGAAGGCAATGGGGTATATGGGGCCGGATCATCATTGTTCACTTTAACAAACAACGACATCGAGGGTGCCGCAAGTGCTTCTGGTATTGTTGTATACAATAGTGAGGCTCATATCCACAATAACGACATAGGACCAATTAACGGTTTCTTTGGATTACAACTCGGTGGAACTTATGACGTAATTGCCGAGAACAATACTATTTTTGACACTAGCTTTTCCCCGGTTGCCGCTGGACAGTATTGGGGAGGGGGCATAAGATCCGCCTCAAGAGTTCTACTAGCCAACAACACCATCTCATACGCCGGTGCCGCTACTTGTTCTAGCGACGTAAATTGGGATGGTCAATTCCCTTGTCCGGTAATTCATGCCTATGTTACCGGAGTGACAATGTACGACAATACAATAACATCTACAGGTGAAGCTGACGGCATACGAGCAGTAGGATCCTTACTCGACATCCAAAGGAATTCATTCGATGTAGCAAAAACCGGGGCAGTTATCAAAAACTACGATAGCGGGTATGCAAACAATGACCAATATGGGTCATTGGCGTACTTCTCAGAAAATGACTGGAATCAAGTAGAATCAACCTACAACATCACGAAGAGCTCGGTCACATCTCAATCTGAATACATCCCTTCTCCCCCTACTGGCGAGTTTCCCGTTCGCCTTTCTTGGCCGGATCAAGAGGCATGGCCGGAAAACGGATTCCAAGGAAAAATTATCCCAACTCCTGTGAAGGAATGCAGTACCTGCATGAATATGACTCCAAGGAATTTCCCCCTCGGAGTTAGCATGGACAACAATTCAACTGTCTTTACCTTCGCTGATTTAACAAACCTTGACTTATCCAAAGTTAAAATCGCATCTCAACCAACTCATTTTGCCGTACAGGTAAGTAGAGCCGAGCTAGTCAGGTTTCAGACACTCATTAACGGGGAAAAGGTCAGTGACGCTTTGGTAATAGTTGAGGACGCACTTGGAAACGATCTCTACAGAATCAACACTGCAGGAGATGGTTTCACACCTTGGGTGGCCCTTCCATCAAACTTCCATCTGGATTTCCGAGGTTTGGGGGGCGGAGATAACCCTGATGGATTTGCGGATGATGAGTACGAAGATTCTTGCTCGGATGGAATAGATAATGATGGCGACTTGGTAGTTGACACAAATGATCCAAGCTGCGATTACTCTAATGACTCCAGAGAAATGTCACTCTACAGGTACACGGCTTACAAGTTTGGATACGGATATTTCTCCGGTGAGTTTACGCTTCAGGAAGCATCACTGGAAGAAACCGCGCAATTGGAGAATTCCGGGCCCACGGTTATGGTCACTCAAAACGACGGGCATTCTTTCAGAAGGATCGTGAATATAACTGGTAGCGCCCATGACGGACAATTAGCCAACAGCTATCCTTCAGACGAACTTGCACAGTGGGACCAAGGCGGATACGTTCACTCGGTTCAGGTGAAAAATCCTTTCACAAGCTCATGGGAGAATGCTGGAGAAGCAATAGACACGAGTGGAGCAAACCAAGGCGAGGTCACAAGGTTTAATCGTCCATTCAGCTCTTGGTATTACGAAATAGATCTAAGCGCTCTCGCAGGAGAAGGGGACTATACCTTTGAGTTCAGATCTTTTGACGGCATAGATTACAGTCCTGTAGTATCAAGGACAATCAAACTAAACACTCAACCACCAACATTAGTCGTGAATACGCCGAGTACATTTTCATCACATGATGACGGCAAGGTATTCTTCGAAGGTTATGCTCAGGATCCCTATGGATGCCCCAATGAGTGCAACAAAGATATCGGATTAATTCACATTAGGGTAGAAGGTCCATACGATTCCTACACAACTAAGGTCTCTGCTAGCGAGGATGGTACTTGGAATTACACTTGGGATTTCCCAATCGTACAAGAGATAATGATGTATGAATTTGAGATTTGGGCTTCCGATTCCGATTTTTGTAATGATGAATTGGATGAGTGCCAGTCAGTCACTCTAGCTCTGACAATAGATAATCGGAATAGCCTGCCCACTGTAAGTGTGAATCAACCAATTACCGGGACTAGGATCTCATCATCATCTGAGGCAATTCTACAAGGGGTTGCAAGGGATTTCGATGGCCAGATTACCAGAGTAGATATAGAGATCGAGGACATATCAAATGATTTCGTTATGGTATTCGATACAAGTGTAACCGAGTTCTCCCAGGAAGGCGAATGGGAATTGAAACTGGATACAGGCTTCCTTAGCCAACTTCGACATGATGGTGAGTATTTACTTAGGTTCAGGTCGTATGATGGTACGGATTACAGTGGCTGGTCAGAAGTTACAATAATTATCGATAACCCGAAGAATGCTGGAAACAACCAACCTACATTCGACTCGTCAGGATGGGCGACAGAGATTACATTGTATTGCGATCTTGAATCCAACTCTATTGACAAATGCACCACAGCAGAGATCGACCTTAGACAATATTTTTCTGATTTGGATGGTAATTCGGATATCCAATTTTTCTCCGTCTACAATGACACTTCCTTAGACGATGATGATAGATATCCACTCGTTATAGGAATTGGAAGCGATGGTATCGCAAGGTATGATCCTGCAGACATGCAATTTTATGATGACAATATGGAGGCTTGGAGCTTGCATGACGTCATCTTCATAGCTACGGATTCTTGGGATTCTAGGGCTAATTCAGATCCCGTATCCTTCAGAGTAGTCCCACTACAATTCTCAATTCAAGAACCTGACAAGTCATGGTTTGATGGCGAAGAAGTAGCAGTATACACTGGAATAGGGTTGCCTGGAAAGCAGGTGTCAGTATCAATAGATGGCATACCAGTCGCTACAGCATTGGTATCTGAAAACGGAACTTGGGAATTACAGATACCCGCTTCTAGACTTGATGAAGTCTCATCAACCCCCGAATTCACCTATGGAGGTCAGACTACAGAAGCCTCTCCGATTTCCAAAGGAGAGCAAACTGGGAGCTCATCAGGATTAATGGTTACACTTGTCATAGCATTATCTGGATTAGTCGCTCTATTGTCACTGGCTTACTTTGGAGGTTTCATCGGTATTGAGATTGAGGACGAATCGGACTACAGGAAAACCCCGGCACAAATTCCCGAAGAAAACGGTGCCGAGCCAAGGAGCACACCCAATTTGGAAAAGTACGAAGACCATCCGGGGTGGCTATGGGATAGTGAATCAGAAAAATGGGTCCCGGATCCTGATTTCACCGAATAATTGTCCAACCACTTCCTACTAACATTATTGAAGTGTGGGTGACGGTAAATCTAGTATGGCAAGCGTCGCGACCTCCAGACCAGGTGTCCAAGAGAGGATATTCCTGCACCTAAGCGACTTTGTCGACCACAGTGAAAAGGTGGAAGTTCCTTTCGCTTTATCCCAAATGGGGATAGCCAATGCAGTTTCTATAGCCAGATCAAATGTCCCACGTGCAATATCTGGGATGAAGGAAGCGGGCCACCTTATTGAAAGACAGGTCCACGTTACCGGGGTATCCAGAAAAAGAAAGGCATATTTCCTTACGGATGATGGTGTAAAGGTAGCTGATGAGATATGGGATAAAGTCTCAGAGGCTACAGTTCGAGTTGTGCATCCAGATGGCCGATCAGAGAATTGTTCCCTAGCAGAAGCATTGGAGCGAGTCGAATTACCATTGCGGCACGTTGACATGTTGAGATACATGGATGATTCCGGTACCATTGATCTCTCCGGACTAACTTCGGAACTCGTCGAGCGAGACCTCTCCAAACACATCGAGAAGCAACTTGTCTCTTACTTGAACGACCTGCCAAGGACTAGGAGATTCTACGGTAGGGAAGAAGAACTCCAAGTCATGGCCAACCTGCTGGAAGCAAAATCTGCATCAATTCTCGTACCAGGAATTGCAGGAATTGGAAAAACCTCGCTATCAACCAAAATTCTCGACAGGTTCACTCACAGAAGAAACTTACTCTATCACAGGTGTCAAGACTGGGAGGGATCACGAGCATTCTTGGAGGCATGCGCTGAATGGCTATCTTCTATTGGACAGAACGACCTATCTGATTATCTGGCCTCCACAGCCGTTCCAAAAACTAGCATGGCAGTGAATTTGATTGAAGATGGCCTTTCAGATTCACCATCTCTAATCGTTATCGATGATTTACACAAAGTTGGCGATGATACTCTTTATTCTATCCTAAAAGAGCTAACCTTGAGAATACACAAACTCAAAGAGGTTGGACTGGTAATGTTTTCCAGATCATTCAGAATGGTCGTCCCCGAATCCGACCAGTCAGGCAACATAGTTACACTTGTTATGCCGCTACAGGGATTAGATGAAGAATCAAGCAAGCAAATTTTAACAGCTATGCCAAAAATGAATTCCGATCAGTTTACTCATATTTACTCACTTTCTCGAGGTCATCCATTGATACTCGAATTAATAAATAGGGGAAATGTTGCCGAAACTTTCCACGCTACACTCGAAGCGTTCGTTGAAAAAGAGATTTTTAGCAGACTCTCGGGATCAGAAAAGAGACTACTTGGAGCGATTGCAGTTTTCCGTGAGCCCATCCCCATTCAGGCAATACATCAAGTTGAAGATGGAATTGACCTTCTTGATGACCTAGTCGAGAAAGGGTTAGCCCGTCAATCAGATTCAGAAAATTATGACGTTCACGATTTGGTCAGAGAATTTCTTATGAGGTCGATGGATGAGGTGATGAAAACGGATCTTCACTCATCAGCTGTCAATTGGTACCGAAACCGGAAAAATAGCGCAACTGATAGGATTGAATTTATTCATCACCTCAGGCATACCGGAGACGAAGATGGCCTTGCAGAAGTATTACTCACCGAGGGACGTGGACTAATTAGCTCCGGTCATACGGAATTACTCTCAATACTAAATTCACTTGAAAGTGATGATTTCGACCCAAAAAGCTGGGGTTTAATTAGAGAGCTCAGAGGCGATATACTAACTATCCAAGGAAGGTGGGATGAGGCAGAGATAGAATATGATGCCGCAACAAAAAGGGTTGAAGGATCCGAACCAAGCAGAGAGCTCGCACGTCTTCTATCTGCAAGAGCGGATATAGCAGTTAAGCGTGGAGCAATGGATGATGCTTTGGAACTGCATAGAAACGCTCTCAAAATACAAGTCGACATTAGAGACGCATTAGGAGCTGCCAAAAGTTACAACAATATGGGTAGCATATTCCGTAGGAGAAAGGACTTGAGGAGAGCGCTAGAGGTATACGGCAATGTGGAAGATCTGCTCGAAAAGGAAAAGGATCCAGAGCTTAATGAGGAAAGAATCGGTCTCGCGTCAGCTTTCATTGAGATGGGAGAATATGATAGGGCCAGAGAGCACGCACTTTTCGCTTACGAGGACACAAAAGACTCCGGACAAGATTTCCTGCATGCCAGATCAAGAGCAGTTCTAGGGAGATATTATGCTAAGATATCTGACAACGATTTGGCATTGCTACATTACTCCGGAGCATTAGAAACCCTTTCTGATCAAAATGATCCGAAAAGTGCAGTGGAGGTTGAAATGCTCCTAGGGCAGGTCCTAATTGATGCTGGTAGAAAGGAAGAGGCCGCAGAACACTACTTGAATGGGTTAGCAGTAGCCGAGTCCAACGATTATAGGATGTTACAAGGTGAGCTACTAGCAAGACTTGGAGAAATTGAAACAGATCGTTCCCAAAGGATGAGCTATCTCCAGAGGTCTCTATCCTTATTCAGGGATCTAGGTGCCGTAGGCCGGATGAGGGAAGTTCAAAATTCTGTTCACAGGGCGGTAATGGGTAAGTAATTACACGATGGCCAATTTGCTAGGCTCTTCAACACCAGCCCAATGGGTGAACTCAGGGCCTTTCTGTTTGGAAATTGACACGCTCCCTTCAAATTCATCCCCCATGGCAAGAAGAACTTCACTTTCTGCAATATGGGGGGCGTTATTACTTTCAGAAAGATGACAGAGCACCACGCTCTGAAGATTCTTGTTGCTTACCTCCTGTAGAATTTGACCTGTTTGGAAATTAGAAAGATGACCCCCTCTGCCGGAAATTCTTCTCTTTAGTGAGTCAGGATAAGGTCCGCGCAGCAGTCTCGAATGATCGTAATTTGCCTCTATCGAAATATGATTGCAACCTGACAATTGTTTGACAAGATCTCTTGTGGCTTCACCCAAATCAGTCACTATTCCTGCCCTGCTACCTCTTCCGTCACTCGCAATTATTCCTACATTATCGGAGTCATCATGGGGGACTGGGATCGTAAGCATACTCATGCCACCTGGAAAATCAAGCCGTTCCAAATTGCCGAAAGTAGTGCACTCCTCGATGGGTCTCCAACCCATCCTGATAGCTGTCCCCAAATTGCAATGTAGCGAAGCCCCCCATTTTTTCGATGCCCTCAAAGCCGAGCCCGAATGGTCTTTATGATGGTGCGTCACAACAACTGCATCGATAGAGTTAGGATCAACATCTGCTATCGCCAATCGATTCTCCGTCTGCTTTAGACTGAACCCACAATCCACCAGGACATTGCAATTCTCAGTGCTGATCAGAGTGGCATTTCCCCTGCTACCAGATCCTAAATGAGTAATTCCCAACCCCATAATCCAGTCAGCCCAACAACGGCCTTTGAACAAATCCATAGTCTCCACCGGGCAAAGGTAAATTTTCAGTCCCACGTAGTATGTCAGACCTGGTAACAAATTCGTGTACGAACTACGCTCCATCAGCATGATAAATCCAATATTGCCACAAAAATATACCGGGTGGGCGAATGCGTCGCAAACAAACAGCATTACTGATATCCCTGTTGATACTCTCTAGTCTGGCATTCATCTCACAAACAAGACCACAGTCACCAGTTTCATCAACTGATCCAAATTTGGCCGAAGGAACAGAATCGCCTGTTACTGATCAGGATGGCGATTTAATTCCAGACATTTACGAAGTTATTTTTGGAGAGGATTTCACTGTAGAATCAGAAAATTACGAGGCATCGATAAAAGGCCTCAATCCATCCGATTCTACGGATAATTCCACCGATAATGACAAAGATGGATTAACCGCTCTCCAAGAATATTGCTGGCCTTATACTCTCGATAACTGCTTCGAGAACAGAGATGGCTTGACTGGGAAACCACCTGAAGACACTGCATCGGGACTTAGGGAATATCTAGATCCAAGAGTTTCTGATACAGATGGAGACGGTATTCCCGATGGATATGAGGTGTATATGTGCACCGAGGGTGGACTTTACAAGAGCGACCCAAATGATCCACTAAACCCGAATAATTTTTGGGAATGCAGATATTTTGACCCACTCGATCCAAGCGACAAAATGGCAGATTTCGATAGGTGCGAAGCAGACTTTAGCTGGGGGTGCGGGGATGGTTTTGATTTCAATGGCGATGGGTCAATAGATGAAGGGGAATTGTTCACTAACACCGAGGAATATCAGTTTGGAATTCCCGATGATTGGATAACTGAAAGGGATGGCCTATGGTGTTGGGGGACAATTCAGGGATTGGAGGAAAACTCCTGTCAGACCCTCTATGAGAGGCCCACAGGAGAATCTGGCTGGATGGGCACTGATCCCCGGTTCAGCGACTCTGATTACTTTTATTGGGATGAAATACAACCCTCACAGTTAGAAATACTGGGGGATGGCATTCCTGACGGGTGGGAATCCCACCATGGCCTTGATCCATTAAATGCTAGCGATGCGATACTAGATAGCGACTTAGACGGTTGGGACCAAAATAGGGACGGAATCATTACCCAAGACGTCACTACTGGCACGTCACAATGGGGGGAGTCGTTCAGTAACTTCGAAGAATATCTTGTTGACTTTGATGATTCTAGTCATGTAACACCGGGACTAAGGGGCACGAAGCTCTACTCCCAGAGCGAGCAATTGATTTTCGATCATTCTACGGCCGTCAGTTTAGGGGATCCTGCGGTTCACTCAATAGTGCCAGACCAAGCTAGGGAGAGGCTCTTGGTTGGGACAAAATATGGAATTACGGCCATTGATCCATTTAGAGGCTATACTTCGGATTTTTATTTCTCGCCAGGTATTGAATTAAACTCAATGATTTATCACGAAATTGGAGATTCTGATACTTTGGTTGTGGCCACTAATGTTGGGATTCACACGATACCCTTGGAGAACGGACTACCATTAATGGAAGCTATGGAAACAAGAGAAATCGGTAGTATTAATGTTATTATGCCACTAAATTCGGAATCATCTCAAATCGACTTTCTATTTATGGGCGGTGAGAATGTTTGGAGGTCACGATTAGCTCAAGACACCTCTTTAGAAAATTCCGAGATAACATTCCTCGAAACCCTCTCGTCAATGCTCCATGAGTCAAATGCAACTGTACTATCTGCAGGTCATGCTACTGTATTGGGAAGGACTCCATTGTTATTGATAGGGACTGATATTGGACTAATTGGGTGGAATACTACTGACGGACAAGAAGACTCATCAAGACCTTGGTGGATTTTCGATAGGATAACTGCCGAGGATTATGTGACTGAGAATATTCTAGATTCCAGGAAGACCTCTATGGTGAACACAATATTCGTCGAGGAAACAAATCAAGGTTCCGATGTTGTTTGGTTGGGAACTGGGGGTGGCTTACATCAAGTAATCATGGACCTAATCATTTCTCAGCCTAAGGAGTCCTTCAACAATGAAAGGATGCTAAACATGGAAGGTCTAGTTTCTGGTGAAAATGAAATTCACTCCATATTGCCACAAGAGGGTATGATAGTCATCGGCTCTCAGAACGGTACTTGGTGCTTGGAGGGAGGCGCGGATGGGATTCTCGGACCAGATAGAAATCAAACAACAATGCCCGGACTCGTCACATCTCTGGCAAAACTTGAGAGGAACGGAGAGGAGTGGGTTTTCGCTGGTATTTCTCCAGGCCGTTTCATGAATATTGCTCCCATGGACCCCCATTCCCATGACTCTGATTTGGATGGGATGCCCGATGGTTGGGAATTTGCTTATGGTTTGGACCCAACAGATCCATTTGACGCTTCAAGAGACGCAGATGATGATGGTGTTTCAATTGGTAATTCAGGTGCATTCGGTTTCGATCGTCTTTGGAGTAATCTAGACGAATACAGGTTTTCTGGGTCCTCATTTCTGGGCTTGAATGGAACCGATCCAAGGGTTTCTGATACTGACGGGGATGGTTTGTCTGATGGAGAGGAATACTGGGGTTGGTTCATAGAACCTTCAAATTTCGATTGTCATTATCTTAACGATGAATATGTCTGCAGTTCTGAAATTGGTCAATCAGCGGAGGATGTTCACATGGGAGGCTGGCTTGGCAGTGGTTCCAGTGGCGGTTCAGACCGTTCTACAGACCCTACAAATCCAGATACTGATGGGGACGGAATGCCCGATGGGTGGGAGATCAAACACAGAAGATGGGTTGGTGACGTATACACTGGT
>MDSW01212213.1_pt1 | contig 19527 bp, 30 predicted proteins | sample 811171 | NCBI WGS metagenome assembly MDSW01 (sample SAMN05326641, study PRJNA326480) | marine metagenome | isolation source: seawater | place: Atlantic Ocean: North West | collected 2012 | reverse complement strand
CGCAGGCCTGATCTGTCTTGCCCGCACCCCATCCCCAGGCTGTGATTTAAGATGTCGCCGTCGCCAAGGCGACACGCCGGGATAGCTCAGTTGGTAGAGCAGGCGACTGAAAATCGCCGTGTCCCCAGTTCAAATCTGGGTCCTGGCATCACCCTGATGCCGAATGTCCTGTGTCCTTCATCCCCCCCGATGCGGCGACCGACAGGCTGTTCAACAACGCCGATAGTTTCGCGATGGTCTTTGACCGCACGTGGAAACACCTTCGAGGCGGAAACAACTCGAAGGTGAGCCAGGGAGACCATCTGGAGACCGTGTTGGCGGCGATGGCCGATCACCCGTTTCTGATCAGTTCACCCGACATGGCGAGGCAGGTGGCTGGATTTCGCATCCGTCTTCTGGAGCTGGATTGATCAGGCGGACAGCAGATCAATCTGGGGATCATCGACGTATTCGGTGTCATCACTGATCGCCTCGTCCTCAACACGTTCGTCCTCGGACGCATCCGGGGATGGAGAGGTCTCCTGTTCGGGACCATCCGAGCGATCCACGGCATGAAGGGGGATCACCTCGCTCGGATTCAGACGGTCCAGCAGCATCCGAACCTTTTCTTCGCTCGCGGAAAGCAGATCACTGGCGTCATCACTCACGGCAGCGGTCGCGGCATCAGCGACCTGTTGCCCCTCGACTTCGGACAGCCTGGCGTCCAGCTCCATCAACCGATCGGCCAGGGTCTCCACCACTTCACTGAGGCTCAGCAGCTGGGTGCACAGCTGCTGCTCAAACGCGGTGCGCGGGGAGGTGGTGGTCACCGGGCTGGCCTCGAATGGAGAGATTTCGCTGATGGTATCGATGCTGTGCCTTGTGTCCACGGCAGTGATGCACACAACGGCTGGCCTAAATTCCCAGGTGCTCTCGAGCGATTGAGATGTCCAGGCTGAAGACAGCACTGAAGATCAGCGCCTGGATCGCTGTGTTCGTTGTCGTCGTCGTCTACCTCCAGCGCTACGGCATCGCGCCGCTTCAAAACGCTGTCAATGAAATGGGGTTCTGGGCTCCCCTGGGGCTGTTTGTCCTGCGTGGAATCAGCATCATCCTTCCGGCTCTGCCGAGTTCCGTCTATTCACTCCTGGCAGGGTCCCTTCTGGGCTTCAAGGTTGGATACATGACCATCATCCTCTCGGATCTGGTGTTCTGCAGTTCGGCCTTCTACATCGCTCGCCGCTGGGGGCGCGGCCCTGTCAGCCGTCTTGTGGGTGCCGGCGCCATGGAAAGGATCGACGGGTTCAGCAAGAACCAGCTGGAAGGCAACTTCTTCCTGATGACCGGACTGCTCATGACCGGCCTGTTCGATTTCCTCAGCTACGCCATCGGCATCAGCCGAACCCACTGGAGAATCTTTGCGCCGGCCCTTCTGATCAGCGTGCTGATCAGTGATTCGATTCTTGTTGCCGTTGGAGCGGGAGTCACGAAGGGCGCCAGTGTGTCGCTGGGCATTGCGTTGCTCGCAATGTTTGCTCTTGCCACCTTCACCGGCCTGTTGAAGAAGAGATCCTCAGTCGCATCCTCCAAGGAGTCCACATAAACAACGCCATCGATCCCGAGCCAACCATCAGGTTGCGAGCTCCAGGCCTTCGTGCCTGATGCGCCTGAGGAACGAGCGCCAGTTGCAGACCGATGCATGTCGATTCCCACGAACCGGCGACTGGGGCCGAGAAATTCCGAGACACTGGAAGGACCCTATTTTCGTGGCGTTTCTTGATGAGCCCACTGGCTGATCCGAGAATTGCTGCACTGCAGGAGCAGGCCGGCAGCAGAGGTGAGCTGGATCTACCCGTAGGAGAAGGTTGTTTTCGGATCAATCTGCTCGATGAAAACATCGAGCTCTGGCGGGAGACCTTTGATCAACACACCACACCGGCCAATCTTCTGCTTGCGTGCGAGAAAAGCAGCGGCGATCTCAAGGACACGTGTCTGACCTGGGTCGTTGGCTCAGCCATCCGCACGGCAACGGCCTCCAGCCCCGATGCCGTCGCTCGGCTGCTTTCCCAACTGGGTATTTCACCAGAACTCACGGAGGCTGCCGTCGACCGATGTCCGGGGCTCGGCAAGGATCTGGTGTGGGCCTTTTATCTGGAGCGCCACGGCTGGTTGATTGCCACGCCGGTTGCCGGGATCAACTCTTGATCCACCAAGACACCGACATCAAAACCCTGGCCCAAAACGCCCGGGTTCAGGGACTCAGCACCAACCGTGCGCTGTCGCAGACCACACGCGCTTTGATCGACAAAGCCGACCTGGCTCAACGCCTGCTGACCCATGGGGAGCTGGAGAGCATTTGCCATGCATCCGGAATCAACCCCAGCATCCCCAGCCATCTGGGGGAGAGGGCGGATCAGTTGGTGAACCAGGCGAGGGCCCACCTGCTGGAAACACAGCCGCAGCTGGTTCAGCCGGGCGGGGCCCTGTTCCCTCAGGAGAGGGCTGAGGCCTGCTGGCGGGATTGCTGGAACTTTCTCCGCGTGATCACGTACGCGGTGGCCTGCAATCACAGCACGTTCACAAACCCAGGAGGCATGGACGCACTGCGGGAGCTTTACAGGCGGATGAACGTGCCGACAGAGGGGATGAACATCGCCCTGGAGCAGCTGAAAGAGCTGGCCTTGGAGGGGGTTTCACAGTCACGTGAGCAGCAGTTGATTCGTGAGTGCTTCCAGCACCTCGGCGCCCAGCTCAACAAATCTGCAGTTAAGAGCTGATAAGAGGCAGACCGGGTACCAGAAGAATCGAAGCAAGATCTGCGACAAGTATTTTTACCTACGGCGCACTCCATGGCCATCCCGCTCCTTGGATACCCGCTCAGCTCCCAGAACGGCCGTGTCAGCAATCTTGCCGGCGACGAGAGCACCGTTCGGAGCCAGCTCTATCCCTCCGCCGCCGCTGGGGACGACACCAACCGCATCGCCATGGATGCGCTGATCGAACAGGCCTACCGCCAGGTGTTCTTCCATGCCATGCGCAGTGATCGTGAGCCGTTCCTGGAATCACAACTCCGCAGCGGCAACATCACCGTCCGGGATTTCATCCGCGGACTGCTGCTCTCCGAGCGATTCCAGCAGGGCTATTACCAGTGCAGCTCGAACTACCGCATGGTGGATCAGGTTGTGGGACGGGTTCTCGGCCGCCCTGTCCATGGCGATGCCGAACGCCGAGCATGGTCGATCGTGATTGGAGAGAAGGGCTTCACAGCCTTCGTCGACACCTTGCTGGACAGCACGGAGTACATGCATTGCTTCGGGTATGACCTGGTTCCGCAGCAGCGGTCGCGCGTTCTGCCCGGTCGAGCCCTGGGTGAAACTCCGATCTATCAGCAATTTCCGCGCTACGGAGCCGACTGGCGGAATTCTCTGCAGGATCGGGCTCCCAGCCCGAACAGGATGGATCTCCTCGTCGCGCCACCCATGCGCACGTCGCCTGTTTGGGTGAATGGCCAGCCTCCGGCCTGGGCTCTCAAAGCCTGGCTGACCAGAGGATGTGACATAGGTTCGAGCCATGCACACCCTTTCATGATCGATGGCCCAGGCCGGCCAGGAGCGTCTTCAACGGTTCTGCGGTTTGCTCGCTGGACGGCACAGCAATCAGCAGCAGGCGTTTGAAAATCCTCCCTTCTTCGCCCACATCATTCTCAAATACAGGGCGTTGCCCCAGTTTGATCAGCCAACGCTGCTGCTTGAGCAGGGATATGCCGTCGATCCCAGCCAGCCCTATCGGGTTCGGATTCTGCGTCCAACACTGCAGGGTGAAACGTCCATCCGCGTGATCAACTTCCGCTTGCACGAACTTCAGCGTTTTCAGGGCGCCTCTGATGATCGGATGATCCGCGACACGATCGCAGAAACAGCGTTCGGCGTCCTTGAGGGCTGCGCCTACGACGTCACCCCAAGCGGCCATTCAACCTTTGCGGGGACCACTGAACCAGGCTGTCGCTGCATCGTGCATCGCAATGGTGTCGACACCTATCTGAAGAGTCGTTTTCAACTCAGTCCGGAGGGGATGACCACCTTGGATCGGGGCTATGACCTGACGACACATCAACGGGTCTGGGGATCAGTCGCTGGGGAGTTCAGCTTTCAGCGCGAGGAAGACTGGTCTGATGAAATCCCACCGCACTGGTGGCGGTAAGCAGTTTTTTGTAAAGAAGTAATGAGGAACGCGCCATGAAATCCTCAAAAATGTATTTTTATCGGAGATCTTTTATGTTGATTCATGCCAGAGCAGTCGAGTGCATGGTCCCAGGGCAACCCTCCCGCAACATTCGAAAAACTCTGGCGCGGCTTGATTCTCGTTGCGGCAATTCACCTGGGCGGCATGGCCATCAACCTGATCGCTCAGATGCTCGGCTACAACGGGCTTGATGGAATCCCTGCCAAATTCCTTGGGCTGTAATTCAACTTATTTAGACCCTTTCAGATCTTCAGAAAAATACTTTTGTCCTGAGCGGAAATCCCTTTCTTCCTGCTGCATTTCAACATTGCAAGTTGATTGCGAATAGTGCGCCAACGTCGGAAATCCATTCGGCTTTAAACGCGGGCACAACTGATCGACCTCTTCGCGATCAGGACAAAAATAAACGCCGTACCATCGATTGATAAATCGACCCTTTATTTCATCGGAGAATGCAAACCCATAATGTTCTGCAATTTTCAGAATTTGCTCAGGCTCAGCAGTCGAGAGCTTTGCTTTCATCTCATCCGAACGGTTAGCGTCATGAATGAACCTCCTTAACTCGCTCTTACTCATGCGGGACGTCACAATGAACAACGACGAGCATAAAACATAGCGATAAACAATTATGCGACGAAAAGAAATCTACAAATTACTCAATACTCACTTCACATTGTTAACAATTGATTGGAATGGCGCAGTGGCAGAGAACGCCAGGCAAACCACCTGGTTACAACCCTGTATAGTACTTTTATTACGAAAAATCAGACTTGCTAGAGAATTGGGTAGCTCCTGAGCAACAACAACCGCTTTTTCTTGATCGAGATGGGAACGAAGGCATCGACGCAAGGGGCGCCTCGTGGAGAAATGCAGACCTGAAAGAAGCCAATTTGAGCCAGGCAAAGCTCTGTCGTGTTGATCTGAGGGGGGCTGATCTCAGCAATGCCAACCTGGAGGGTGCTGATCTTCGACTCGCCAGATTTGACTGGGCCACGCGTTGGCCACGTGAATTCAACCATGTCTCTGCCGGAGCCGTTGGTCCCGGAGCCAGGCTGAATGGTCAGTTTTTTAATGGCGCAGACCTCCGAGGACTCGACCTCAGAGGTGCCAGTTTTTTGGGGGCTTACCTCAGTGGTGCTGATCTGAGCGGTTCCGTTCTGGATGACGTGTCATTTGTTGGTGCTGACCTTCGAAACGCCAGCTTTAAAGGAGCCTGCTGCAAACGAGTACGCTTCGGCACATCACAGCTGGATCTGGCCGATTTTCGCGGCGCCGACCTTGAAAACGCGGATTTTGAAACCGCCGATTCAATCAAGGGTGCGGATTTTTCGTACTGCAAGAATTTTGAAACGATGACCACGATTTTGCTGACGCGATCGTCAGATCAGCTCGATCATTGGAACCCGATTACACGGCAGACGACACGCGTGAGCCTTCAGAATCTTCAAGGCCGATAATCGAACGTCTCAAGCCTGGAACCCCTGCCATGGCTCATGGCAGTGCGGGTTGAGGTTTGTAAAGACCGCCGTATACATGACGATACTTGGCCGATCATGGTACGGCGATAAGTGGATCCGTCCATGCCATTCGGTCCGGCCTCGCTCCTTGGGGTAGAAAGCTTCGATACCGATGCAGTGGTTGAACTTCTGCCGGGAGATGATGATCTCAAAAAAGCTGAGATCATTCGCGCAACCTACCGCCAGGTGCTAGGCAATGCCTACGTCATGGACAGTGAGCGTGATCTCATCACTGAATCTCAATTTAAATTGGGCGAATTAAGCGTTCGAGAACTAGTTCGCAAGCTCGCCAAAAGCGACCTCTACAGAACAAGATTTTTCGATAGCTGTTCACGCTATCGCTACATTGAACTCGCCTTTCGTCATTTACTCGGACGGGCGCCAACAGATTATGAGGAAATGAGGGGTCACTCCGACACACTCGACTCTGATGGATTTGAGAAAGACATCGACACGTTTATTGACTCGAAAGAATACCAAGACACCTTTGGAGAATGGATCGTTCCCTATCAACGTGGGTGGAAAACCGAATCCTGCGGAACAATGCAGGAATTCACGTGGAATTTTCAGCTGTTACGAGGCAACAGCAGTAGCAGTCTTAAGGGTGATCTGTCAGGTAAAGCTTCAAAGTTGGGAGGAGCGGCATACCAAAATCGTCCTCTCCCAGTCGTTCGGCCATCATCCGAAGAAAGCACTGGTTGGAGCTTTCGTCCAGCAGCCAATCTCCAGGAAGCCCCTACTCGGCTTGGCGTCGGGGCAGGGTCTGAAGGGAAAACTTTTCGTGTTGAAGTGACTGGCTACAGATCAAACAACTTGAAACGAATCTCTCGCTACGTGAAGTCAAACAGGGTCTATTACGTTCCCTTCGACAAGTTATCTGAACAATTCATTCGCATCCACCGCGAAGGCGGCAAAATCTCCAGCATTACTCCCATCAGTTGATGATCTGACTGTCCGTCAAGACATCCAACCATTCTCATTCACACCACACTTTCACCATGTCAATCAGTAAGCCAGCCTCAAGCGGATTCGGTGCCACCAGCAAGTGGTCAAGCCCTGTTTCTTTTAATCGTGGAGGGACAACACAGAACAAGCCAGCACTGACAAACAGCGAATTCCTGCGTCAGTCCTGCGCCAAAATGAATATCGCCATCGGACCTCGCACTCACGAAAACTGCCCTCATGGTGTGATTCAAGAGCTGTACAGTCCGAACGACAGCGCAGCTCTTGAGCAGGCGATCGCTGCTGGATACCGTCAGGTGTATGGCAATGCTCACGTGATGGATTTTGAGCGTTCCGTTGAGCTTGAAGCTCAGCTCTGCAACGGCGACTTAAACGTCCGCGACTTCATCCGTGGCTTAGCCAAGAGCAGCTTCTACAAAAAAAGATTTTTTGAGGGAGTTGCACCACAGAGGGGAATTGAACTGAACACAAAACACCTGCTTGGACGTCCTCCCCAGAGCCAATCTGAGATGTCTCGTCTCATCGGCATTCTCAATGACGGAGGCCACGATGCCGTTGTTGATGCCCTGGTTGACTCAGCAGAATATGCAGAGGTGTTTGGCGAAGACATCATCCCTTACGCCCGTGCTTGGAACTCGCCAGCGGATCTCTCGACCGCTTGCTTCCCCAACATGGCGGCACTTGAGAGAAGTTTCGCAATCAGTGACAGTGCAGTAGGTGCCCGCAGCATCCTGCAGGGCAACCTGGCCAAGAACACGACGCAGAGAATCAACACGCCAAGCCAGGTGACAGGTGGAATCACCTCACTGACAGGCATCTATGCGCGTGCCGCGTTTGCAGCGAAAAAACCTGGAGTGACCTCTGGCAAAGACGCTGCTCCAATTCGCAACGACGCCTATGTGAACTTCGGCCTCGGACAAAGAGAGCAGGAAGTTTTCCAGCGCTGCCCCGGTGATAGCTCTGACCAGATCAATGCTCTGATCAGAGCCTGCTATCGCCAGGTCATGGGTAATCCCCATCTGATGGAGTTTGAACGCTCCATGTCAGCTGAGAGCCGTTATTGCGATGGTTACCTCAGTACCCGCGAATTCGTACGTGCCATTGGTAATTCAGCTGAGTACAAGCGTCGCTTCTTTGAAACCAACGCTCCTTATCGATTCATCGAACTGAACTTCAAACACTTCCTTGGGCGAGCACCAAAATCCCAACAGGAAGTCAGTGAACATATTCAAATCCTCGCCGATCAGGGGTACGAAGCTGAAATCAGCAGCTACGTCGATTCATCGGAGTATCAAGAAGTGTTTGGAGAAGACACCATTCCTTATATGCGTATCCTCAGCGAAAATGGTCGTTCGCAGGTGGCATTTAACCGCCATTTATCCCTGGCAGAAGGTTTCGCAGCCAGCGACACTGTCTTAACAGGTTCTGCCCTTGTGAACTCAGTCGCAACAGGGATGGTTCCAAGCGGTTGGTCGAACACAACAAGTCGGATCAATCGCAACAGTGCGCAGTCAGGATCACCAGATCCGACAACAAAGAGGTTCCGTATTGTTGTTAGCGCTCAAACCCGGAATGCAAGGCAGCGCACTGCCAACAACACCTATTTGGTCACCGGAAAGGACATGAGTTCCCAGATGAAATACATTCACGCTCGCGGCGGAAAAATTGTTTCAATCACAGAAGTGATGTGATAACTGTTGTGTTATTTCCGAAAATATTTTGGAAATACGTTTGATTGACCTCATTTCTCTCATCAATGATTACCCAAGCAACGACAGCCAATCTCGACCCAGGACACTCGCGAGAGGTTCTCGATGCCGCCTACCGGCAGGTGTTTGGCAACATGCATCTAATGGAATTGGATGTCCTTCCTTCAGTCGATGCACTATTCATGAATGGTGACCTCACTGTCCAAGGCTTAATCACAGCTCTGGCACAGTCTGAAACTTACCGCAGAATATTCCTGGAGAAAAACAGCCCCTACCGATTTGTAGAACTCAACTTCAAACACTTATTGGGACGATCCCCTAACGATCAAGCCGAAGTCATGGATCACGTTCGCCTGATGGCGGATGAAGGATTTAATGCCGAAATAGCGAGTTACACCTATAGCGATGAATACCTGAAGGCCTTCGGCGTTGATCAGGTTCCATTTCTTAGGAATAAGCAAACAATCGTTGGATCCACAACACTTGCATACAACCGAGCCAATGCAGTTGACCCGGGCAATGCGGGATTTGACGGCGTCTCACGTTCAAGATTGTTGAACAGTCTCGCCACCGGAGAAACACCTGATCTTGTTGGTCGCAAAAGCGTCGGCATTGGTTCGACCCTCACTGTGCTATGGAAATCTCGGAGACAACTTGGCGTCAATCGCCGAGTGGCTCAACGATCTGTGGTCAGCCAGACATCATTGTCAGCTACGGTCAAAAGCATTCATCAGCAAGGTGGTCAAATCGTTTCCATCACAACGAATAGTTAAAATGCCGAAAATAAAACTTTTAAAAACCTAAAATTCAATCGACCCCTCCACCACCCATGGCCATCGTTCGCGCCCCCGGACGCAACCACTACAACCGATTATTCAACGAATCAATTCAGGAAGTTCCTGCTTCGATGTCCATGATGATCGATTCAATGGTCAACATGGTTCAGATATCAAGGAAAGCAGAACTCAACGCGAGCCAACGAGATTCATCGCATGAAAATTGAGCAATTTGTTGCTCAAAGCATTGGCGACTGGAAATCAATGCGGAGCGGACATTCGCTTGCTTTTCAAATTTTTGAAGATGTCGTTAGCGAAATCAGTATCATCTCTATTCAAAAAGATGACCCTCGCGTTTTAAAATTACTGAATAAAATAGGGATCAGCTCTGAGGGTATATGTCCTTTTTTTATGAAATGGGAGGCTGATAGCGATTGGGAGCCAGACAATCCAGGGGAAGTTTCCAAAGGAGAGTGCCTTCTTATTCCTATTCCAGAAGATAATTCAACAGGCCGCTTGATTCGTAGCATTGGCTATGCGGAATTAGAGGAAGCAATTTCTACCTATCACATACTCGATGATGGTACATTCACATTAAAAACGCAATATGGTCAATCAATCGCTGAAGAAAGGATATGGTTTGTCTCAGACAACGTTCGATGCCGCTCCTCGATCATCCGCACGTCCGAGGGCGCAGGAATTCTTCAAGCATCATTTGCCTCCGAAGTAAGGCGACTTGCCGTCTAAGATAACGTCGTGATATCCACCGTTGATGCATTCGCTCTTAAAATTTGCGCGGATACTCGCCGGGCATTTCAGCAATTACCAGCAAGCACAACATAATCCAAAAGATTTTGCGCGTATAAATATTTACTTCCGACCACTTCCTTTCAAGATTTTTGGTAAGCCATCTTTGTATTCAGAGCAGAGTTATGACCATGATCCGTGGAATCCTTATCGCCAAGGCATGCACAATCTGAAACAAGAAGGAGATATCTTTATTGTTGAAAATTTTGGATATCAACAACAGCATCGTATTGCTGGTGCTGGTCGTCATCCGGATTTACTGAATAAGATCCAACCCGAACAAATTGAGGCACGTTGTGGCTGTGCAATGCACTTCAGAGAAGTCAAGGAAGGATGTTATGAAGGTTCAGTTGAACCAGGCAAGAAGTGTCTTGTGCCAAGGGATGGAAAATTGACCTACCTTGTTAGCGAAGTAGAACTAAGCTCACAATCCTGGAACAGTCGTGATAGGGGATATGATCTGGAGACGGATATTCAATGCTGGGGAAGTGAACATGGCTTACTCCGTTTTCAACGCATTAAAGAGCTGAATGATTGCATCAACGAAGACTGGCTGAAACAAGACTACGGTGTGACGAAATGAACAGAAAAGATGCAGAAAAGCATCTCAAGGGTTGGATTAGGACACAACATCTGATTTGCTTTGATCGTGATTTCATCTTTGAGACCGTTGACCAATCGCATTTAGAGCGATTTGAACGATGCCTCGTTGTTCTTGGCGGACAAGTAAGAAGTGTTGAAGCAGTCGGAAATTGGCCGATGGGATTGGGTCGGGCTTTTAAAATTCTGCGTACAAAAGCTTCGGTCCCAAGACCCGGTGGTGAAAAAATCGTTGAATATTGGGCAAAGCATGGTTCGTCTGAAACACGCTACTCAGACATTAATCGATGATTATTCAAACCAACCCAGCCAAGTAGGCTTTGAGAAATCAGTATGCTGACTCCACTTTTTGAGCAGAGTCATAGAATCAATTGCAAAACCATGAGCATTCGCAATTTCCAAAATTTCAGTATCATTTCTCGCTTCACGAATCTTCTGTTGGAGACTTTGATCTTGGCGGGCAAGAGCTATAAAATTCTCTAGAAGCTTATCTTTGTCTTCAACACCACTGCCAGTCATCGAAACTGAGGATGTCTCCACGGAATCCATCGCACTGTCTTGATTGGCACCATCCATGAGCAAAGCCCGCCATGGGGCAATCTGACGGAAGGCCCAGGACCAATGATCATTTTTTGTTGTCCATATCATCTCCAAATCTTGATCGGTGAGTTGGAGCTGATCCAGCCAACAGAAACGAATCCATTCACTCAAACTAAAATTAAAGCCCTGACTTACAGCAAATTGAACAATGGCATGATGACTTGAAAGCACTTTTAATCCGGTTGCAAGTTCATGCTCAGTCTCGATGCATTTAACGAAACGCTGGAGCTCGGTTGGTGACATTCTTCAGCAGCTCTCAATCCACAACGCGAAGTTAGCACTTTTACATATCAACTGGAGTACGAGTGGTCCGCCAGGGCAGCGCAGGAGTCTCCACGGAATGGCATCATGAAGATGACCGGAATCAACGGTTATTTTGGCTTTTCTCGTCGCTTGATCAAGAGGTATCAACGCCAAGCCATTAATTGATGAATCAACGGAGTCAACAAACTGCTTGAGCTGATCAAGATCAGAGATCGTTTGAAGTGATTCAACACTGGCAGGATCCTTCCCACAAGACGCAATGAATTCTGAGAGCGCGGCCTCAGCTTCAACAGACGCAGGCATTGTCCAGAATCATCATCGCTTGGATCTTACTATCAGGATGGATCAATCATCCCGGAGCCTTCAGTTTCATAGCATTGAGCCAGGGACATTCACCCTTGACGAAACAAATCTCAATTCAGCAAGCATCGGCTACGATCATTCAGAGTAATTGAAGTTAAAATGGCCGAAAGGTTTGACTCCCTATTCGCCGGCATCAGCGAAGAAAGCGCACTTGAGCAAATAAAGTTGTCCGCCTCGCAGCTCGATAACCCAGTTTCAAAGTACATGGCAGCAACGCGTCTTGGAGCTTGTCATTCCGAAGAATCTCTCCAGGCCTTGATCGGATGCTTGAATCTCACAATCGACGATTTATATGAACGAATCACACGGCGTAAAGCCATCGAGGCACTTGGCAGACGACGTGATACCCGTGCATTGCCACATTTGCTGAATTGCCTGATCGGAGAAGACGAAATCGCCATCATTGATGCCGTCGATGCCATTATCAAAATCAATGGTGAATTAACTCCCCAACAGAGCAACTCTCTTTCGGAAGCTCTCGATGGTTCTGATAATCGCAAGCGCGTGATCATCCAGGCTCACACCAGGCTTGGATTAAACAACGCCGTCGACGCGATCCGCGATCTGATCAATCACGACAATCCCCTCGTCTCCGGCGCTGCGCGAAGCTATTTCGCAAAGCGCCACGGTGAGACAGATCTATTGCCCCAACTCGTTGAGCAACTTCACAGTGACGCGCCGGGCCAACGTCGCGCTGCTGTGATTGATCTTGGGGACAGCGGTGATCGCAAACAAGTTCACAACCTTATTCAATGTCCAGTCTCGATGCCGCTGCGGGCAAAAAGTGTACTGGAATTAATACCTGAATTGGAACACGACAAAGAAAATGGTGAAGAGAGGGATTTATTCCGCCAACTGTTAATCGATGATCCAAATAACCTTGCGCTGAAGGAGGAACACACCTGCCCTGACTCAGCAGAAGCGATCGAGAATTATCTCCAACATCGCGATGAAGCGAAGCAATATGGTGCTGCAAAGCGTCTTCTGACAACGACGCGAGAGACAGCCAGCAGGATTATTGAAACCCTCCATGAAAAACTTGGCAGCGACTATGTCATTCACTACTACCTCACAATGTGCGCTGGCCTGATGGCTCTATCCGAGCACGAAAAACTGATCGTCACATCGTTACACGAAACAATTCCGCAGTACACGAAATCTCGCGTTGCAGCAACTTGGGGCTGTTTGAGGCTCGAACTAAGCGCGGAGAAGAATTTCTTAATGGAACTTAATGACAGTGCTCGCTGGGTACCACTGAAATGGGCCTGCCGAAGAGTTGTTGAGGAACTGTCATAATCAGGTTCGCTTTGATTTTCTTCTGGAAACTGAAAGTGAACTTGTGTATAGATCATGAGAAGTGAAAGGGGAGTGTCTTTCGCCGCTTGTAATCTCGTCTCCGATGCCGACTGCATCTTCCTCCCCTAATACGCATTGGTTTTCCTATGCTCGACGCATTTTCTCGGAAAGCTGTCTCAGCTGATTCCAGCGGCAGCTTCATCGGTTCCTCTGAGCTCGCCGATCTGAAGGCTTTCATCGCTGATGGCAACAAGCGACTCGACGCTGTTAACGCCATCACCTCCAACGCCAGCTGCATGGTGTCTGACGCTGTGGCTGGTATCTGCTGCGAGAACAGCGGTCTGACTGCTCCTAACGGTGGCGTGTACACCAACCGCAAGATGGCCGCCTGCCTGCGTGATGGTGAGATCGTTCTGCGTTATGTGTCCTATGCCCTGCTGGCCGGCGACGCATCCGTACTGCAGGATCGCTGCCTGAACGGACTTCGTGAGACCTATGCAGCTCTGGGTGTTCCCACCGGCTCCGCTGCCCGTGCCGTGGCGATCATGAAGGCATCCGCCACCACGATGATCACCAACACCAACAACACCACAGAGCCCAAGCGCAAAATGGCTGTCACCCAGGGTGACTGCTCTGCTCTGTCTGCCGAAGCATCGAGCTACTTCGACATGGTGATCAGCGCCATCAGCTGAGCCAAAACGGTTTTTCTCAACCCACCTTCACTGCATTTTCATGAAGTCTGTACTCACCACTGTCATCGGCTCCGCTGACAGCGCATCCCGTTTCCCCTCCAGCTCCGATCTGGAAGCCGTCCAGGGTTCAATCCAGCGTGCTGCTGCCCGCCTCGAGGCTGCAGAAAAGCTTGCAAGCAACTACGACGCAGTTGCTCAGGAAGCTGTCGACGCTGTTTATCAACAGTTCCCCAACGGCGCCACCGGCCGTCAGCCCCGTCGCTGCGCCACCGAAGGTAAGGACAAGTGCAAGCGCGACTTCGTCCACTATCTGCGTCTGATCAACTACTGCCTCGTCACCGGCGGCACTGGTCCCCTCGATGAGCTCGCCATCAATGGTCAGCGTGAGGTCTACAAGGCTCTCAGCATCGACGCCGGCACCTACATCGCTGGTTTCACCTACATCCGCAACCGCGGTTGTGCCCCTCGCGACATGAGCTCCCAGGCTCTTGTTGAGTACACCGGTCTGCTCGACTATGTGATCAACTCCCTGGGCTGATCCAACAATCCCTATCAGGATTAAGGGCGGGATCTACCCGCCCTTTTTTTTATCCAATTGAGCTGCCCATTCATCACGTTACGGCTACCAACGAGTTCTTAAGTATTATTATTTTTTAGTTCAAAAACATCATTCTCACTACTGACGAAGAAAATCAGAATAATATATTGACGATCATTGTTTGTGTTCATGCCACTCTCCTTGTTGAATCCTCAAGAGGAGCCAAGCAGCGAACACACCAAGACGAACTCACCTTTCCAACCACAATCAACATGCTGAAAATCGAAAGTCGCTCCAAAAAATTTCTCGTTGAGGCGCGCAGGCATGAACCTGTTGGCTACGCAACCTCTCCATCCACCTCTTCAGGTGCTGCATTAACGATTGCAGAGTTCAATCGGCAGGCCTGCTCCAACATGGCAATCGCCATTGGTCCCCGCAAGTACGGTGAATGCCCGCACCGACCCGTCTTTGACGAGTTCAATCCCAGTGACCGTGAAGCCCTTGATGCGGTGATCACCGCTGCCTACAAGCAGGTATTTGGCAATAAAAATCCAACCTTGAACCAGCGATGTGATTCACTCGAAGCCCGCTTGCTCAATGGTGAAATCTGCGTCCGCGACTTTGTCGCCGGTCTGGCTACATCCCAGTTTTATAAAGACCAGTATTTCCACAACGTTTCACCACAGCGTGGTATTGAACTCAATTTCAAGCATCTGCTTGGACGCCCGCCACTCAATCATGCGGAGGTGAGCAAGTACATTGCAATCCTGGCAGAACATGGATTTGAGGCGGTCATCCATGCGCTGACTGATTCTGCTGAATACACCGAAGTCTTCGGTAGCGACATTGTTCCTTATCCTCGGGCGCTCGGATCATTGGCTGGAATGACAACGGCCAGCTTCAACAACATGGTGGATCTCGAAGCCAGCCGTGTTGTCAGTGACAATGCCCTGGGCTCTCGCAGCAGAATCTACAGCCAGCTCAACGCTCGTATGTTGAACAAAACCACCATCACCGCTGGCAGTGTCAGCGTGACTTTGCCGACTCAGCAATTCAAAGGCCACAACCCCCCCAAATTAGAAAAGCCTGTGGTGTTCCGTGCCTGGGGTTGCAAATAAATCAGTCCCTCAACTGATTTGAAAGCACGATTGGTACAGCGCTGCAAAGATTTTGCAGCGCTTTTTTTCATGCCAATACGCGCGAAAGCTTTTTTCGGACATATGCGTGAGCCGCAGAAAGATGACCCTCTGCACCAAGATGTTGATGCAGAATCAGCTGTTCCCGCTCTGGTAATTGCTCAGCAACCATGAGAGCCGCATACTGCAGCTGCCAGGAACTGTTGGATGACTCCAGGATATCAATCAGGAAATGAGAGGATAACTGCTTAGACGAAAGATCCAACAATGACAACAACGCCGCAGGCCTTGATTTACTGAACTGCGGCCTCAAATTATCAACAGCCTCCAACAACAATTTTTCCAATGTCGAAATAATGTCGTCAGGCCAAGAAGAGACAAGTCCGATTAAGCGCACGAAGAAATAATGGGCCCCATAATCATTGAACGCTCGATCATTCCATTGCTGCAAAAGTAAAGGCCCCAACTTCGATCCATCAACACCACTCAAATACAACAGACATTGATAACAGCGAGCAAAATCGTTGGAAAACAATCCTTCCAAATACTCACTGATCGACATCTCCTTATCAAGAGTTTGTCTCAGCAGAAGTGAGTCGGGCGAATCGGTAAGGATTTGATCCAGCACGTCTAGAAGATTCCATTTCGCCGTCAAGGACGTCTCCAGCGGGGGCAAGACTGCCTGAACGAAGCGCAGGCGGAAAACAGGAGAAACTGGAGATTTGAGGATGGAGTCCAACAGCTCAATCCCCCCGCAATCGGCTAAATCTTCAATCACCATCTGACGATCCATCTGACTGACCGAGAACAACAACGGTTCGAGGGCATCAAGATATCCGCGATCACCTGTGAGTCTGCACAAAGCAGATCCAGCGGCCGTCCTCACAGAATCGGTCGGTGATTTCAGGCATTGTTGGATGACATCAACTGCTTCTTGAACATCAAGACCAGCCAAGCACTGAATAATGATGCGCTGATTTGACTGATTCTCAACCAGGAGGTCCATCAACCGTTGATGGACTTCAGGGTCATTGCTACCAATCTGAAGAAGGCTCCAGACGGCATTTTCAACAAGATAAGGATCAGAATCGTCAAGACATCGTGCTAAAACCGGTAAGGCCTTGGAGCAGCCCAAGCGACCCAATATCTCAAGTGACTTTCGTCTTGCCAAGCGAATTGCTTGTGTATCAGACTCATTACTTGCAATGTTCAGAAGTGCATCTTCTGTCCGATCACCTGGAAAATTCAACAGGTGACACACCGCCATATAGTAATCGCTCGATAAATCTAAGTCTTCCTCAGGAGTTGCAAGAATCCCTAAAGCTTTTTCGAAGGATAAACTCGGGTGAATATTATCAAACTGTCCAGCCATAAAAAAATTTAAAATTAATCAACGAGGAGCGTCGTGAATTTCGAAGATTGCATCAGCAGGGCGACCTGACTTCAAGCCTTCCCAATTAATACTTCCCAAGAATTCAGAGGGCCGGTCTGTTTCCACAACATCCACACCCCAGGACCCGGTTTGCAATAACGAATTCGACGTTGCGACCCCATCTTTGCGTCCACCAAGAGCCAGAATCGTGAAATCGGTCTGAACGCCGTTGCTCTCGCGAAAACGTCGCCAGGCTTGAAGCAGCGTTTGAGCGAGTGATTCAGGATCGAGGTCAGAATCAACCCGAACTTTCCAATGTGGATGCTGCAAAGCACTAACGTTCACTCCCTGCATTCCCTGATCACTTAAGCCATTGGCCAGTTCCGATGCCGACATGACAGGCAGCGATTGAGAAGCCACCTGAGGATTATGGGACAACACGAACTGAGTCATTCGGGGACGATCCTGGCTCAATCATGAACGATAATGGATCAGGTACAGCCCCGCGTAAAGGGGAAGCAGGCACGTCGTCTATGGATGATCAGAATCTCGAGCTCAGTACTGAGGAGGCACAATCATTGGCGAAGACGCTTCAACAGCAGTTGAGTGATGGGTGTCTTGTGAACTCGGATCAGGAATCAATTAGCCGAATGATTGCCGGTCTTGGTGATAACCGAGGAAAACTGCGTTTGACGTTTGCCAAAAGCCTTGGTTCAGTCGGGGAGGCAGCCTTGCCGGCTTTGTGCTCTGCATTGAGAAACCACTCGAATGTGATTGTTCGCAGGGCCGCAGCCAAAACTCTCAACATCATTGGCAGCGCTGATGCACTCCCTTATCTCTATGAAGCATTTATCGAAGATGATGATCCAGTTGTACAGGGGTCTTCAGCCGGCGCCATGGCCACCATCGGACCACCAGCGATCGAGACCATTCTGAACATACTGAATAACCCAAACTGCACACCATTTCAGATCGGTCTCGCCAACCTAGGCCTGTCTTTCATTGGATCAAAAGCACCTGAAGCCTTGCGTGACGCTGCTCGATCAGAGCATGCTGAAGTAAGGGTTGCTGCGATCTCAGCGTTAGGAGATCAAATACAATCGCTGCAAGACTTAGAAGCGAAAGAATTATTAGTATCAGCTCTCAAAGACGTCAATCAAGAAGTTCGGGCTGAAGCAGCAACACTCCTGGGCAAGCTTCAGGATCCGGAAGAGGCAACACCACTTCTGTGCTCTTCTCTGGAAGACACCTGCCCTCAAGTCAGAAAAAATGCCGCCTTATCGCTGATGAAACTTGAGGCAGAGGATGCGCTAGAAGCCTTGAATCAAGCTCTAAAATTAGAGCAAAATAACGATGTAAAGGCAGTTTTCGCTGTGGCCATTAATCAGATTGACAGATAAATTCAATTCTTCGGTCTATTCATCTGAGAACGTTCCAAGGAAGATCTGGCGATTTCACTGATAATCGGATCAAGGGTGGTGTCGTTGATCAGATTTTCAAGCGCTTGATTAGCATCAATATTGTTTATTTCACCTAGGGCCATGATGGCAGATATCGCGTGAGCAGTGTTATCGCCACGTGAAACATTTAAAAGTAACGGCAGAGCTTCTGCTCTGGTTGCGCTCTGCTTACCCACCTGTGCAATTGCCATCACAGCCGACTGAGAAACGACAGGATCATCATCCGATAATCCATCCTCCAAAACCTTCATCGCATTATCGGTAAACACCTGATCAGGATGTTTGGCAGAGACTTGTACAAACGCCTTGATGCAGCAAGCGCGCACAGTAGGATTCTTGCTGGAGCGGTATTTATTACATAACGGACCGAGAGCATCCAATCCAAACAGGCCCAATGCCTTAACAGCAGCTCGGTAAATTGCTGGGTCAGGATTCTCAATTAAATCAATCAAACGTGGCATGGATTCCGCTGGATAGTGATCGACCATCACCCAAGACGCTTGCTCCTGAATTCTGGGACTTGGGTGATTCGTCAGATCATCAAACAATTCGTCCAGCGATGGGATTTCGGCATCGTGCATTCGTGTTCAGCTCCAGAAGGTCGGTCCGGGTGAGTCGTCGTCAAACATGAATTACATCAAAAAGGGGGCTCAATGAGCCCCCTTGATCACAAGAAAATCTTGCCCGAATCAAACTCAGGAAAGAGCGTTGATCAGATAGTCAAGATAGCTCTTGAACTCGTTGAGGGCTTGTGCGCTCATGTCACGAGGAGCGCAGGCACGATCACGGGTGTAGGTGAGAGCCTCCACGTAAGCGGACGTGGGAAGCGCAAGGTTCCTGTAAACCTCACGGGCACCTGCAATTCCCCACTCATCCAGAGGGCCGGTACCGCCCACAACCAGGCAGTAGTTGATAAGGCGCATGTAGTGACCCAGATCGCGGTAGCACTTGTCCACCTTGACCTGGTTCTCTCCAGCCTCACCCGGCTGCTTCAGGTAGGAATATTTGTTGAAGCAGGCATCGCCGGCTTCCTTGGTGACAGCATCAAGACCAGCGGCAAGCTTTTCAGCAGCCTCCAGGCGAGCAGCTGCACGCTGGATGTTGCCCTGAACGGCCTCGAGATCGTTCTGAGAAGGGAAGCGACCAGCTGCATCAGCAGCGGTCACAACGGTGGTGACGACGGATTTCATCGATCAGATCCTGAAAAGTTGGT
>MDSW01057294.1_pt1 | contig 19534 bp, 19 predicted proteins | sample 811171 | NCBI WGS metagenome assembly MDSW01 (sample SAMN05326641, study PRJNA326480) | marine metagenome | isolation source: seawater | place: Atlantic Ocean: North West | collected 2012 | reverse complement strand
GTGGCAATCAGCAACAGGAACCATCGGATATGTCCGAGGAGACAGTTCCAAGATTGGCAATACTGAACTGTATAGCAATGCAGCAATCAACGACCTTGCAGGACTCATCAGCGTCAACAAGAACTACAATTGCGGACAAATCGAAGGCAACGATTGTGTTCCAATCTTCAAAGGTACAAATTATGATTCATTGGTCGAAGCAAACGGTGGAAACATACCAACAGACATTCCGTTTATTTCCATGTCCAAAGATTCGGGAGAAATCTTTGAAACAATGGTTATCAATGCATCTGAACCCGCTTCTATAGAATTGATTATCGATGTAACCAATGACCAAGAACGAACCATCTATGTTCCATGTGGAACAATACAAGGCCGAACTTCTGAAGTTGTCATTGCGGGTGCACACCACGATACGGTCTATCAGGCGCAAGGGGCTGTTGACGATACTTCTGGAACAGCAAGTGTTCTTGAGATGGCCCGCCAAATGTCTGAAATTGTCAATGAAACTGGAACTCCTGAGCGTACAATTCGCTTCTGCACTTGGGGTGGGGAAGAAGAAGGACTGTGGGGCAGTCGGGCATATGTAGCACAAATGCAGAGCAGCCTCAGAGATAATTTACGATTATACATCAACTTCGATATGAATCACGTCGATGCTGACTTTGCAAACCGTGGAAATTCATTGACCCTGTTCACCAATAATGAAGACGATTACGACCACATCGTTCGTATTACGGACGTGTATAAACAAGAGCGAAGTGAATTGGCTGACAAGTATGACATCCGATTCAATCTTCTCGATGGAGCACAAGGTGAAGAAAATCAAATGCCATGCAATTCCGATCACTGTCCCTTTGTCTACGACTTAGGTGGCAAAGATGGACGAGCTGCGGTGTGCTATGGTAGTGGCAGTTGGGAATACCATACCTATCTGGATACTATGGACCGATTTAATGAAGAATCATTAGCGATTTCAACAACAATTTACGGCACCTACATGAGATTGCTGGCATACGACTTGAGCGTTTGATGGCGAGAGTTTCAATAACAGAAGTCGGTGGGTTGTATCATGGTCGCTCCAAGTGCATGGGCATCTCACATCCTCGTGACTTCAAAGTCAGAAGCAATTCAAATCAAAGACAAGGTCGGTAAATTGAAGGATTTTCAGAAACTTGCTCGTAAAAAGAGCACCTGTCCTTCAAGTCAAAAAGGTGGAGACCTTGGTTGGTTTCGCAAAGGACAAATGGTTCGAGAATTCGAAGAAGCGGTTTGGACAATGCCGGTTGCATCTGTATCAGAGCCAATTAAAACTCAATTTGGCTATCATTTGATTTGGGTCCATGAACGCGACGAATAGGTGATTGTATGACCATCCGTGTTGCTTTAGAAGACTATACTGTCATGGCTAAGCATGGCTATTACTCACATGAGCATGAAAAGACACAACCGTTTGTATTCAGCGTGTGGGCGACACTTCCTAATCATCAGATCAGCGAAGACCTCCATCAAACTTTGAATTATGCCGATATTCAAATCGCTATCGATGCGGTTATGCTGGAATCAGAACAACCTATTCTTTTGATGGAGACTATGGCTCAGAAAGTGGTCGAGATACTCTCGGTGAAATCCCAGATTCAAACGCTTCATGTTCGAATTGAAAAACCGGATGCGCCTTTGCCCCACCCTGGAGGTTTGGCTGTAGTTGAACTGGAATGGACTCGAAACTGAGCGAGGCTTGAAAACCAAGAAACAGCCACGAGGTTGTATGGCGGATGAAGTCCAACGGGTCTTTGTCGCTTCTGTGGATGAAGAAGACGGCAATTCATTGGCGCTTGGATGCTTTTCGTCAGAAGAAACCGCTTGGCAAGTTTTGCGAACCTTTCTCAAAAAGAGTGACCAAATGTTGCTCAAGTCATCAAGTGTCGTCGTCTGGGACATCGACGTCATCGGGGAAGATGGTGTAACAATACTCTCGACAATGGAATGCAAGGATTGCCCGGTCTGTGGAAGGCGGACCTTCTGGATGGATTTGGAAAACTTCTCGGCACTGTGCCATGGAGGTGCGTGTGCTGCATGGGTAGAGGAGAGTACTATTGAGCCGGGAGTCATCGATTGTGGATGGCCACCGATTCAATTCCTCAAGCAGGCAAAGGATATCGAAGAAGCATTCAATGAATTATTCAAGATTGGCGACAAAATGAAAGCAATATCACAAGTTGACTCGTTATCTGAAAATGAGCCGCAAGAAATGCTTGAGGATTTTGAAAACCAAACTTCCTCTGAATCCTTAGAGTAAACCAAGAACAAGTGGGCCAACAAAACTGAATGCAAACAGGCCAAGGAAAACAAACATCCAGATTCTCATCTGCTTTTGATTCCGCTCATCACGTAAATTCTTGTCAATGCACGCTTGGTCTTTACAGACACGAGGGTCGGAAGACATCTTGATTGGCGTAAAGCATACGCGGCAATGCTTGTGCGGCTGAACTTTACCAGAACTGAGTGAACCTCGGGCTCTGCTGGTCATTTTTGCAATGTTTTCCTTTACTTTCGATGCATCTACCATGTTTTCACCTCACTGAATTAATGTCCCTTCAAATGGTTCTCCGTCCAATGCTTGTTCCAACAACAGCATATTGCGACCATCGAGAACTGCAAGCGTAATCGCGGCATTCTTTGCCCATCCAACTGCAATTGGGTCGATGACCGCTGATTCACCTGGAGATAGCGGTTTGTCAATCCCGGTGATTTCAGCTAACTGGTCAAACGTCATCGAACTGAAGGATTGAGCGTCTTCGTGTTCCCGAGGGTCTTTGTCAAAGACATGGCTCACGTTGGTTGCGATAATGCAATGTCCGGCTCCTGCATCACGAGCGAAAGCAACCGCTACCGCATCGGTTGTATGACCGGGAGTGGTTCCACCCATGATGACAAGATGGTGCTTATCCAGCAGTTGTGCTGCTTGTTCTGTGGTCGTTGGGATGACGGGTGCGACATCGATTCCAATATCGAGAAGGATTTGTTGAATTATAGTCGCATTCAAGCGTGTGGCTGCAATACCGACTTCATCAAGCCGGTGGGTATCCGTCAACATCGTTTTTGCTAATTCGATGCCCTCTCTGGCCGGTAACCCGCCGCCGACGACGATACCAAGATGCCGCCCATTGCCCTCGATGTGTACAGCAAGTTGACGGATTTGACCAAACCATGCTGTGCGTTGCTCAGCCTCTTCTGGGCGAAGGAGACTTCCTCCCAAAGCAACGACTTGACGACGGGTCATCAAACCCTCCTTACGCGTCCATACTTTGAGACTATCCCCGCTGATGGTGAATGAAAGGCCATCAAGCGACTCGAAACTTGAAATGAAACGATTAAACTGTATGAGAGAGTTGAAGACCCCTCAACCATGCCATCGAAATGAGGCCAACACCCATGTCCGATGATGCACTTCTCGCAACGCGAAGGCTTCGTCTCAAGATTGCGCTGGAAGATTTGCGAGAAATGAAGGGTTTTGGAACTGAATTGGTCACCATCATTATTCCTCCTGACCGCCAAGTCTCTGATGCACGCTCATTGCTTCAAAATGAACACGGTCAGGCGGCCAACATCAAATCCAAAGGTACTCGAAAAAACGTTCAAGGTGCTATTGAATCTGCTCTTTCTACCCTTTCGAAATACAAGAATGCTGGAGAACATGGCATTGCACTTTTTGTTGGCTCAATCATTATTGGCAACAACAAGAACAAGATGGTTAACATCGTTGTCGAAGAGCCACCTCAGCCGCTCATCTCTTTCCGTTACCGCTGCGATTCTGTCTTCGAATTAACTCAACTCGAGGATATGCTTGTTGACAAAAAATCATACGGATTATTTGTCATTGACCGTTCGGAAGCGGCTTTTGGCATTGCATCTGGCAAAAGAATTCACGTCCAAGAACATCTTGTTTCCAACATCATGGGTAAACACCGTCAAGGTGGTCAATCCGCTCAACGGTTCGAACGACTCATCGAAGAAGCCGCCCATAAATTCTTCAAAAGAGCAACTGAGCACGCATGCTCATACTGGTTGCCCAATTTGGAAAATATTCAGGCCATCATCGTTGGCGGCCCAGGTGCAACCAAGGACTTCGTAGTCAAGAATGATTATTTTCACCATGAAATAGTCAAAAAGATTGCAAAAACAACCTTTGACGTTGGTTACTCAAACGACAGCGGAGTCCGTGAATTGGTCGAGAATGCTGGAGCAATGATGGGTGAAATCGAACTCGATGCCGAACGACAAGTGATGAACGCTTTCCTCAGTGAACTGGTCAAACCAGCACCCAAAGCAACCTACGGCGAGAAAATGATTCGAGAAGCACTCGAACAAGGCGCTGTAGGGCGATTGTTAATCTCAGAAGGTTTGCGAAAGAACATGATAACACTGGAATGCAATTCCTGTAATCACGAATGGACGGCAAGTGTTGGTCGAATGGAATCTCTCCCCAAATGCCCTTCATGTAAGGCATCAGGTGATGGAGCAAAGGAATTGAGCAATGTTTCTCTCATCGATGAATTAGGCTCTTTGGCAGCAAAAGGCAACACGGAAATTATCTATATATCGATTGATACAGAAGAAGGTTCTCAATTGCTTCTTGGCTTTGGCGGGCTTGCAGGCATTTGCCGCTATCCGATGATGTGAGGTGTTCCAATGCAGATGCTCAGAAAGATACTCGAACCTTTGTTGGAAGAGGTGCTGCAAAGCAATGGCATCAAATCTCAACATTGGAAAAGTATGCTTGTGCGTTCAAGAGAACATGACCAAGGCGACCTTTCTCTCCCATGTTTTCCATTTGCCAAAGAACTCGGGAAATCGCCAATCGAAATCGCAGAACAACTTGCAAAAGCACTGCCCAAACACTCAGCACTTGGTGAAGTGAATGCTGTAGCCGGCTACCTCAACATCAAAGCAAATCCTCATTGGCTTGCCTCGCAGGTCATGGGGCAAGGAGTTCGTATTGGTGATGCATATGGTAAATCTCCTGCGAATGACCAACACATCCTCATCGAACACACCTCGGCAAATCCAAACGGACCTTTCCACGTAGGCCGTGCACGAAACGCCATCTTAGGCGACACATTGGTTCGTTTACATCGCCTTCACGGCAATAATGTTCGTGCAGAATACTATGTGGACGATATGGGGAAACAAGTTGGAGTTTTGGCCTGGGCCTTAGCGAATCTCTCGAAAGAAGAAGTTGAGCAAACACTTGAACAAAAAGATTCTGTCAATCCAAAATGGCAAGGAAAAGCCGACCACGAGCGAGTTCGTTGGTATCAAGCAGCCCAATCTATTCGTCAAGAACGCGCTGATAAAGAAGATATTGAAGCCGAAATTGGAAGAATGGTTCATGCCAGTGAACATGGTGATGAAGCGGTCTTACAATCGTTTCAAGACGCTTACCAACCAGTTCTGGATGGTATGCTTATGACTTTGCAACGACTTGGTATTGAATTCGACACATTCACCAAGGAATCGATGTTTGTCACCAATGGAGATGTCGCCAAACTGATGAAGAAATTCAAAACTTTCGAAATACATGGCGTTGCAGACAACGGTGCTGAGTTTTTGGATTTGGGTGCACGAGGATTGAAAGGCAAAACTGAATTCTTTTTCCGCCGAGGAGATGGTTCATCTCTGTATGCCACCAGAGACATTGCATACCACATGTGGAAGTGGAATCAATGCGACCAATTGATCAATGTTCTTGGTGAAGACCACAAACTGCAAGCAAAGCAAGTTGGAATGACACTCACCGAATTAGGTCAGAAAACTCCAGAGGTTCTGTTTTATTCGTTCATCAAATTACCTGAAGGTAAAATGTCGACTCGAAAGGGCAACGTCGTGTATATGGATGACTTACTTGAAGAGGCTCAAGCACAAGCAGCTGCTGTTGTTCGGGAACTTCATCCCGATTATCCCGAGGAACAAGTCGCCTCCATTTCCGAGGCTGCTGGGACTTCAGCAGTGCGTTTCAACATCATCAAAGTAAGTCCAGATAAAGGATTCACTTTCCGTTGGGAAGAAGCGTTAGCGTTTGAAGGGGGCTCGGCGCCCTTCGTCATGTACAGCCATGCAAGGGCATGTTCTATAGCGAAGAAGTGTGAGGCGGCTGGTGTTGACTTACAGGCAAATCTCGCCAGTCAAGTTTCGATTCCTGAGCAGATGCCAAAAGGGATGGTCGAGTTGCTCAGAACACTCTGCGTTCACTCCGACGTCTTAGCAAAGGCAGTCAATGACCGTAGACCGCACCTTTTTGCAAACCAAGTATTGCAATTGGCTACTTCATTCAACAGTTTTTATCGAGACTGCATGATTCTCAAGGATGGAGAACTCAATGTCTTCAATCTCCAACTCTCCGAGATCGCTCGAAATCTCATGCGAACAAGCATGGAAGGTTTGGGAATCGTTCCAATCGAACAAATGTGATTACAAGTCATGGTCTCGACGATACCAACCCTCTGGTAATTCCAAAGGATTGTTTGGTCGAGCGATTTTAACACGTCGGACAATTTCTAATCGCATGGAATCCATACCGACAAATTCTGTAGCAGACATGGTAACGCGACCTTTCGGGTCGCAAAGCAACGGTAATTCAGGCTCACCTTCTGAACCTTCATCACGCCACTCTTGCTCAGCAGCATGGACTTCATCCCAGTTTTCGGGAAGTGGTTTCAAGAGGTCAGCTTTCGAAGTGACAATCATCAAATCGGTTCCTGGGAGCAACTTTTGAACATCTTCAAGCAGGTGCTGCTGCTCTTCAATTGGAGTACCGCAGTCTTCACTCTCGTCCATCAAGAACAGGACCAGTGAGCCGATGTTCTCCAGCGCAGCAATCGCTTGCAGTTCGATGGCATTGCGCTTTTCAAGCGGCCTGTCAAGCAGACCTGGAGTGTCGACCAGTTGGAATTGTAAACGGCGGTGTTCAAAATGTCCAACGTGAATTTGCTTGGTGGTAAACGGATAGTGATTGACTTCCATATTTCCAGAACTCAATGCGGAAATAAAGGCCGACTTGCCAACATTTGGAGCACCACAGACCACGATACAAGGCAGCAATTGGTCGATGGTCGGGAGGCGCTTGAGTGTTTCTCGGGCCGCACTTAACCACGTCAACGAAGGCCCGACTCGGCGCATGATGGAAGAAATACGACCGTAGGCTTCTCTACGAGCATCATGCATCAGTTCTGTTCGACCTGTTCGAACAATTTTTTTGCTGTTTTGACCAGCGATATTGAGTACTTGCTTCCCACCCCATTGGAGCATGGAAAGGTGATGGCGGTAATCATCACAGCCAACACATGCATCGATCATCGAAATGTCGAATTGTGGAGATTGGTCCAAAGAAGGCCAGGTATTTACCGTCTCTTGGAACGTTGTAGCGATAATGTCAGCAGCGGTTTGAACCATGCGATTCATTTGCTTGCGAACTCGGAAAATTCGGTCCGAATCATCAACTCTGTCCGCCGCTTTCTTTGCTCTCGAGAAGGCTTTATCGAGAATTTCTTCTTCGAGAAGAACTGTGGGGAGCTTGCGCCATGAGACTTTCATACCCTTCTCCTCATTCTAAGCCGGTGGCCCACCCTTGATGAAGACATCCGTTGAAGTTTCGAGTCGATGATGGTTTCATGTGATTCAAAGAGCGAGGTTCAAGTAGCCTCGCCCTGTGAACGGTACATGGCGAGCAAGAAGAAGCAAGGAATTGAACTGCCTGATTGGGCTACATCACTTTGGGAAGGTATGGGTTCACCTGACCTCTCGGAATTTGTCGACGTTCACAATGGCGACTTATTGGGGCGACGTCATGGCCTTCGCCGTGATGATTTGGTTGAGATTCTCTTGGATGCTCGCTCAATTGCCTCAGATGAAGAATCTTGGCTACGTGGACGACTTCTTTCCTCTGGTAAATCCAGTATTGAATTGTTAACACAAGACGGTCGTACTCATTTTATTGCCCGCGACATTATTGCACAAATTGTCTTGGTCGCCCACACCCGCCCAGCATACATCGATGACAAAAATCTCCTCGCCTTTGAACGCGCTGACATGAAGCGGCGTTCAAAACTCCACGAAAAAGTGGAGAAAGAAAGCCAAGGCAGTGATGATGCTCATCTTTGGGGTTGATTGAATGAAGGCCCCCGATGGTTGGGAAATCATCGAAGAGCGATTAATGGCAGAATATACGTTCGATGATTTTGCCGATGCTAAGCAATTTATCGATGCTGTGTCCCTTCTTTCGGAACAAGAAAACCATCACCCTGAACTTCATTTCGGGTGGGGTTATGTCGTCATCGAACTGTTCACACATTCTGAAAATGCCATCACACAAAAAGACCACGACCTCGCACAAAAAATATCTCAACTACCATTGGAGTGAAGAACATGCCAACTGACCCAAAGGGACGAACTGCACCTGGTTATGAGCGACATGTGTTCGTTTGTGGTCATGAGCGCCCCGAGGGGGCAAGTCGCCCTTCGTGCTCCAAACGCGGCAGTTTAGACCTCATGCGTCTATTGAAAACTTCAGCCAAAACAGCTGGCATACCCAATGTGCGTGTCCAAAAATCAGGATGTCTTGATTTCTGTGAGTTCGGAACCACATGTGTCGTCTATCCTGAAGGCACATGGTATTCAATTTCGAATGAAGATGATATCCCGAAAATCCTTGAACACCTTCGCACAGGAATTGTAGCCGAAGAACTACGACTCAAACTCAACAAGTGAAATCACAGTTTCACTGGCCGTGAAGCACCGCAAGCCTGGCACTTCAGAAGCGTGGTTCGGTCTTGCTTGACGAAATGCGTATCTGGGGCAGAGCATTGACTGCACTTGATGAATGAATTCACATAACTCACAATCGTCTTCTTAATTCGCTTTGGTGGAATACGTCCCTTGAATCGGGCACGTGGGCCATCACGGGAACCTGAAGTTCCAAGTTCGTTCAAAATATACTGGTACACGTGATTATCATCTCGGTCCATCATCGAAACAACTTCATTGAAATTACGGAAAATAGTGTTTTGACCTTCAATAAGAATCTGAGGTTCCGGCAATCGCCATCGGGATCTGGAAGAGATTTCTTCAGGTATATTTTCCCGTGCTCTGTCGAGCAAGGACTCATAATCAAAGTCGCTCATAGACGAGGCCCTGTGTCGCTCTTTCTTGAAGCCTTTGGATGCATTCCATCTTAGGGGCTATACATAGTGAATGTGCAAAGGGTTGATGAGTTAGTGTCCTTACCCCCTATTGAGTACAATGGCATTGAGTATTGAAGAAATGCGCGCACAAGCATTAGGTTTGCGAAAGGAAGGACTAAATTCACAACAAATTGCCGACGAGTTGTCTCTTTCTCAAGATACGATTTCTTGGCTTCTGACCGAAGGTGCTGTTGAAGAGCGACCAACCGATGTTCACATCGGCTGGAGAAGTATTGGAGTTCGTCCTGAACGAATCGCTGCTATTGGCTCGATTATGGCCGATATCGCTGATGAAGAACTTGGAGCATCGGACATTGATACAATTGTTGGAATCTCGATTAACGGCATCAGTTTTGCCCACGAAGTCGCACGATGCTTGGGTTCAGAATACACCATCTATCGAAATGTCGAAGGGGATGATGGCCATGGCGTTCTTTCCAATAAATACGGACAAGTCTCTGGCAAGAAAGTGGTCATCATCGATGATGTCTTATCATCGGGTACGACATTAGGTAAAGCCATTGAATCGATTCGAAATGCTGGAGGGGAAGTCGGTTTAGCAATCGTTTTGGTGAACAAAACTTCTCGGAATGAAGTCGATGGAGTACCTCTACGTGGCATTATTCGAGCTGTTCCTGTCTGAGGTGAACGCATGCACTGGGCAGATGTTGCAGCACAAGCACTCGCTTACAAAGGCGATACGCATGTTGTTTCAACCGGAATTACGCCAAGTGGTGAATTTCATATTGGTCACCTTCGAGAGATTCTCACCGGTGATATGATTGCTCGTGCAGCAAAAAACGCTGGATTGAATGTAGATTTTGTATTCATCATCGACAGTGCTGACCCTCTAAGGAAGGTCTACGATTTTCTTGGCCCTGAGTACGAACAATGTGTTGGCAATCAACTGGGAGCCATACCGGCACCAAAGGAAGACGGTAATCCCGATTGGGAGCGATTCAACAATGAAGGTTGGTCCTATGCCAATCATTTCCTTCAACCATTTCTTACAGCACTCGAAGAAATTGGCGTCCGGCCTCGGCTTATCGACAATCTTGAATCCTATAGAAGCGGTCGCTTCGCAGAACTTTCTAAAACTGCATGCGACCGAGCAGATGAAATTCGTGAAACAATTGAACGTGTCTCAGGACGAGAATTACCAGATGATTGGTTCCCTTGGAGTCCATTAAACTCACGTGGCGGGCTGGATAAGGTTCGAGTCACTGGATACGAATATCCATTGGTTCACTGGCAAGATGAATACGGAGAAACCGGTTCATCGGACTTAACCAAAGGTGAAGGAAAGTTACCTTGGCGAATCGATTGGCCAGCAAAATGGGGATGGATCGGCGTAACATGTGAAGCGTTTGGAAAGGACCACGGCGCTGCAGGAGGCTCCTATTCAACCGGCCGAGAAATTGTAAAGATACTCGGTCATGAACCACCTCAACCTCTGGTCTATGAATGGATCAGCCTCAGAGGAAAAGGCGCAATGTCGTCTTCGGCTGGAAATACGGTTGGTCCAATCGAAGCATTACGCCTCGTTCCACCACAAATTTTACGACTTTTGATTGCTAAATCCAAACCCAATAAAGCCATTGAATTCGATACTGGCATGGGCCTTGTTACATTGGCAGATGAATTTGAACGCCTTGCAGCAAGAGATTTCAGTCAAGAATTGGAGAAAGAGGGTATCAGCCGACGACAGAAAGTGCAAATCGAAGATGCTGCTGGGGCAATGAAGATGGCTGCCGTTGTATCCGGACAAGAGGTTGCGGCTACAGCAGTAACCTTCCGACATCTTGCTTTGTTGGCCCAAACGAAAAAGAACGATGCGGATGTTTGGGCAAGTCTCCAATCATCTGGGGCGATTGAAGAGGTTACTCAACAATTGCAAGACCGGCTCAACCGAATGCGATATTGGATTCAATCCACTCACTTTCCCGAAGAAATGCGTATCAATATACTCTCGCAACCGAATCTGGAAATACTTGGTGAGTTCACACCGGATGATGTGAAAATCCTTCATGCCCTTCTGAAGGAGTTCTCCAATTGTGAATGGAGTGCTAAAGCGATTACCGCAGCAATTCCCCGAAGTATAGAATCCATCGAGGTTCCACATAAGTGGATGGCATACAAAGTCGCTTACCTCAGCCTCATGGGGGTTGAAAAAGGACCGCGTCTGGCTCCAATCCTTGTTGAAATGAACCAAGAGGATATTATCGATTTACTCAAAGCCAGTATCGATGCTCTTGACGAATAAGCGGGTTTTTCTTATTCCTAGATGATTCACCCATTTTTTGGGTATTGTGACCGTCACACTTGAAAAGTAGTCGGTACCCATTGGCCACTATGGCGGGGGTCTACTGTCCAACTTGTGAAGCTGGTGTGGAAGCCGCAGCCAAGTTCTGTCTTTCATGTGGACATGACCTGACAGGTCAAGGACCTATCACTGCTACTGGACACGATTTGAATCAACTCAAAGAGGTCATCCGCATCCGAGATGACCTTTCAATGGCTGAGAAATTCGATATGATTGCTAAGATCGAAGATGGAGCAAATCCAATTGTTTTGGGTATTGCTGCACCAGCCGATGGTGAAGAAGTCGACCTATCCGATGCTTTTTCCGCAGAATCTCTTGAACCATCAGCGAGTTCCATCTTTACAAGTTACGAATGGGGTCAATCTCCAGCAGCAAATGCAGCGGTCCGTGCTGTTGTTCGAGGAACAAATGGTTGGGATTTAATTCAAGCCGGAAAATTGGACCTCAAAGAAGGCATGTTCCGTGAGGCAATGGATAATGGAATGGAAGCATCTACTCACATTCACGATGTTGCAAGTGGTGAACACGAAGGTATTGACCCTGAATCAATGCGAGCAATTCCAGTTTTGAAACCTCCAAAACGTAGTTTCTGTCCAAAATGTGGTTCTGATATCCATGCTAACACCATGCTTCAATGGAGAAAGTGGCGAGACTCATCGAGTGAAGTGGTTTCAATGCAATTAGAGGCTTCGATGGAAACCTCATTGATTCAAGTTGCTGCTCATTACATCAACGTCATGCAAGCCATGCAAGACGAACGAGATGATGCACTCAACAAGCTCGCCAAAGGAGACCCAGCTGCTGTCGAAGGGAAACTGCGAGCGAAACTCGAAAAGAGTATCCGAAGCGAAATCGAAAAAGAAGTTCGAGCAGAACTTGAAGAAGAATTCAAAGGACGTTCAGTGGCAAGTTCACCTGCAAAAGGGAAAGCGGCTGCAAGCAAAGGAAAGAGTTCTGGAACTTCAACCAAGGTGGCTGCCACGAAAGCAGCAGCAGGGACTCAGAAAAAGAAGTCCAGTGGGATGTTTGGCGCAAAGAAAGTGGTCAAGAAGTACGATGGCGAAGCAGGTGGAAAGGCAGACTGGTTCCTCAAAGACGCACTTGATACGGTGTATGACCCTCACGGAACTGGTAAAGCTGTCAAACCCGCTACAATTCTTGCACGTTCTTCTGAAGGCAATGTACGAGTTCGAGATGTTGTTCGAATCTATGATGTTGAAGGAGAAGAAGGTATCAGCGAATTGGCTTGGACCAGTCCGCTTACAAAATACATCATTGAAGCATATGATGCATGCTGATTCAGTAATGCACCGTCAAACGACGAGGTTCCAATGGACCACTGAGTTTTGCCTTACTCGCAGCGACTTCCATTTTCGCACCACGAAGAGTTGTGACAAATGGGATATTCAACTCAACTGCCAAACGCCTCATCATGTTTCCATCACGAACTGCACCTCCTGAGACGGTTGGTACATTGACGATGAACGACACATCGCCTTGCCGCATAAGGTCAAGTGCATCAGGGTGGTTTTTATCGGCGATTCTGTAGGCGACGTTTACAGATACACCGGCTTCTCGAAGTGCATCACATGTCCCTGGAGTAGCATAGAGTGTGAAGCCAAGTTCAGCAAGTTCCTGCGCAATTGGAATAAGTGATTTCTTGTCCTCATTTCGTACAGTCAAATAAGCACCTCCGGAGGTTGCGACTGGAACCTCGGTTGCTAACCTCGCTTTGAGGTAAGCTAAGTCAGCAGATACATCGGAACCATACACTTCGCCAGTTGATTTCATTTCAGGCCCAGGTGCAGGGTCAAGGCCACGAAGTTTGATGAATGGGAATACCGGTGCTTTCACACACACTTGGCCAGAGGTTCGGCGAGGGATATCCTGTTGCGAAAGGGGGATGCCAATCGTGATGTTGGCAGCAATACGTGCCATTGGCAGGCCTGTTGCCTTAGCCACAAAGGGCACTGTCCGAGAAGAACGAGGATTGACTTCAAGCACATACAGATTCTCACCTTGAAGGGCAAACTGAATGTTGTAGCAACCTTTGATTTTAAGTCCGAGTCCGATGATTTTTGTTTGCTCAGCGATCTTCTCAAGCATAGCATCAGAGATATTCTGAGCAGGAATGAAACATGTTGAGTCGCCTGAATGAATTCCTGCTTCCTCCAGATGTTCCATAATAGCACCGACCAACACGTCTTCACCATCGCAAGCAGCATCCACATCTATTTCGGTAGCATGGCCAAGATAATCATCAACCAAGAGAGGTTTGTCAGGAGCAAGATAGGCTTCATCAAGATACGCATCGAGTTGTTGTTGATTGGAAAGAATCTCCATACCTCGACCTCCAAGAACATAGGACGGACGAATCAAGACGGGGAAGCCGATGTCCAAGGCTGCTTTACGAACATCTTCTGCACTTGTACCTGTGGTACCGTTTGGCATATCCAAGCCAGCGCGTTTGGCAAATGCTTCAAATCGTTCTCGGTCGCTTGCTTCATCAACAGCGTCGCATGAAGTTCCCATAATGGACAAATCCAACCCTAATAGTTCTAGAACTGGGAGGCGCTCATTCAATGGCAATGCCAGATTAATCGCAGTCTGTCCACCGAACTGCAACAGAATCCCATGTGCTTGCTCTCGAAGAAGGATTTCTGAAACGCATTCAAGCGTCAAGGGGTCGAAATACAGTCGGTCAGAAGTATCGAAGTCAGTGGAAACTGTTTCTGGGTTATTGTTGATAAGAATTGCATCCTTGCCAGCATCACGTATCGCTTTGACGGCATGGACACAGCCGTAATCGAATTCAATACCTTGACCGATTCGAATAGGACCGCTTCCGACCGTAACCAAACGTTCTTTGGTACGTTTTTCCAATTCAGGAAGCAAATCGATTCCTTTGGCATCATCCAACTCATAGGTGGAATAGTAATACGGCGTTTTTGCAGCAAATTCTGCAGCGCATGAATCAACCATTCGGAAGCGCGGATGTAGGGCAAGTGCATGTCGTCGACGCATTACTGCTTCTTCATTTCGACCAAGAGGCAAGGAACGAGGGCCAGTAGGTGGGAAATCGGCTAATGCATCAGCAATATGTTCGTCCGAGAAACCATGACTCTTCCATTCTCGTAATTGTTCTCTGTTCAATTCATTCGGAAGAGCAGAAGTTGCAGTGATTTCTTTCTCCATTTGTGCAATATGCTCAAAGCGATACAAAAACCATCGAGTGATACGAGTAATTTCGTGAACCTTCTCGACGCTCCATCCTCGACGGAATGCTTCGATTAACGCACCCATGCGGCGGTCGGTGGCAACTCGGCACCATTCGACAAGCGTCGAGTCGGGTAAAGCAGTCAAAGCCCGTTCAGCCATACCTTCACCTTCGGATTCATCTGCACGTGTCAAAGGACGAGGGTGGGCATAGCCTTGTTCCAAGGAAGCCCAAGCCTTGAGGAAGGCTTCTTCGAAATTTCTTCCAATCGCCATCACTTCACCTGTTGATTTCATCGAAGTGCCAAGTGTTCGGTCTGCTGTTCGGAATTTATCAAACGGCCAACGAGGAATTTTTACGACACAGTAATCAAGCGTTGGCTCAAATGCAGCAGTCGTTCCTTCCCCAGTTATTGGATTGGGTAATTCATCAAGTGTGTAACCTACAGCAATCTTCGCAGCCATACGGGCGATTGGATATCCTGTAGCCTTACTTGCAAGCGCTGAGGAACGAGAAACACGAGGATTGACTTCAATCACCCGAATTTCACCGGTGAATTGATTGAAAGCAAATTGGACATTGCATCCACCCTTGATGTTGAGTTCTCGAATTAAGGCAAGTGCTTGGTCTCGTAAAATTTGATGGTCGGCATCTGAAAAAGATTGCAAAGGCGCTACAACCGTTGATTCACCGGTGTGAACTCCCATCGGGTCAATATTTTCCATCGTACATACGATGGTTGCGTTATCCGCACCATCACGCATCACCTCATACTCTAATTCTTGCCAACCAAGTATTGATTCCTCGATTAAGACTTGATTGATACGAGAATTTCGTAAGCCGAGCGTTGCGATTTCAACCAGTTGTCCCATGTCCCAAGCGGTTCCACCACCAAGACCTCCAAGTGTGAAAGCAGGGCGGATTAGAATCGGCCAAGTGCCGATTGATTCAGCAGCTCTGATGACCTCATCCATCGTATTGCAGGCGATAGCGTTGGAAATTGGGAGGTCGATTGATTTGCAAACTTGATTGAATAATTCACGGTCCTCTGCTTTGTCAATCGCATCCAAATCTGAGCCAATCAATTCAACACCAAGACGCTCAAGTGAGCCATCATGCGCCAATTCACTGGCAATGTTGAGAGCGGTCTGCCCTCCCATTCCGGCAAGTATTGCGCAAGGCTTCTCAATCTCTAAAATTCGACGAACTGTATCCGGTAATAACGGCTCAATGTAGACTTTATCGGCCATTTCAGGGTCATTTTGAATCGTTGCTGGATTTGAATTGACCAAGATAACTTCGTAACCATCTTCCCGCAATGCTCGAACTGCTTGACTTCCTGAAAAATCAAATTCTGCAGCCTGACCGATTTTAATTGGACCACTGCCAAGTACGAGAATCGTCTTGAGGTCGTCTCTTCGTGGCATCAGTTACCACCTCCAATTGTCCCATCGACAATTTCACGGAATTGTTTGAACAGAGGTGCTGCATCGTGGGGCCCCGGACAAGCCTCAGGGTGGAATTGGACGGTGAATGACGGATGGCCAACAAGGTCTAATCCCTCGACGGTTCGGTCGTTCGCATTGACAAATCGAACGATGACTTCAGCACCGTGCTGATTGACACCGGGTGGTGAGCATGCTCCACTCGGGTGGGCTGCTAGCATTCCTGCATCTGGGTCGGCGACTGCAAAACCATGGTTTTGACTGGTAATTGAAACCAAACCGGTTTTCAAATCAACAACCGGTTGATTTGCTCCACGGTGGCCATAGCGCATTTTGTAGGTCTGCAAGCCAGAGGCCAAACCCATCAATTGATGGCCAAGACAAATACCCATCACAGGTAAACGTGCTTGAACGGCTTGGGCTAAAGTGTTTCGAGCCATTGTGGCTTTACCTGGGTGAGCGGGGTCGCCTGGACCATTCGAACAGAACAGTGCATCGATTTGATACTCATTGACAAGAACATCAAACGAAGTTTCTGGAGGGCACCACACCACTTCAAAGTGAAGACAAAGGTTACGCAAAATATTGAACTTAATGCCACAATCTAGAGCACCAAGCCGTGGCAGAGGATGGTCAAGAGCATCAAGTGCGCCTGGATTCAGAACAACTGGTGAAGAAATTGAAACTTGTTCGACCAAGTCCTCAAGGTCCGGAGAGGTGAGATGTTTGAGTCTCTGTTGCAGAAGTTCTTCTTCGGATTCTGGGCCAAAGACGCAAAGCACAGTTCCAAGTTCACGAACTCGGCGGGTGATGGCACGGGTATCAATACCCTCAATGCCAGGAACACCATGTAAACGAAGTAAATCTTCGACCTTGCCAATTGAATGCCGATGGTCCGGTTGGTGCATAGCATGACGAACAACGACGCCTCTCGGCCAAACACCTGCCGACTCAGAAGCATTTGCATGAATACCATAATTGCCAATCAAGGGATAGGTGAAAGTCAACACTTGTCCTGCGAAAGAAGGGTCGGTGAGCGATTCCTGATACCCCATCATGCCTGTGGTGAAAACCAATTCACCCTCGCCATGACCTTGAGCACCAAACAGGGTCCCGAGATAGCGACCTCCATCTGCTGTCAGGAGGATCCCAGGGCCTTCTGCTGAAGGTGGCAAATCAACGCCATACAAGAGGCCATCAGCAGCATCTGAAAAGACGGGGGCGGAGGAAACACCGCGTTGATTTTTGCCCGGACTGAATGTGCCGGTTTGTACATCCACTCCCGACATCAGTTTTGGTCGAAAACGAACCACCATAATGATTGGCATGAAGCAAGTGCGGATTTTACGATTTGAACAGAAAGAGGAAATAAACAACCATTAGACGCAGTTATCTAAGTAAGGAGTTGATTACTCTTCTTCTTCGCGGTCTAAATCCCGAACGCTCTTTCCATTCGCGGATGGCTGTATAATGAGCCGAGCGTCGTCAAAGGTTCGATTACTTCCAGCTTCTCCATACCAAGCATCGAGAAACAAGGCGAGCGCGGCAACTTCGGAATGGGGTTGATTGCCAACGGCCACATTGTATTGACAATGCTTGAAAACATCCCCAGGGACTTTCGCACCACCCACGACAAGAACGATTGGACGGTCTCGTCGAATACGTGGAATAGCCTCGCGAAACGGTTCGCCATACATGGTCAAATGTATCGCAACACCAGGCAGACCATCACCCGCATCTTCCTCAACAAAACGACGCAGCCAACCCATAGGGCCCTTGACATGTTGACAATCCATTCCTCCGCCGAAGCGACTGGCAACGGATTCTAAATTTTCAAACATTTTAGGATCTTGGTCACCAGCCAAAAGAAAACGGTCAGCTCCAAGTGCACGACCAACTAAAGCGAGATGAGTCGTTATACGTGGGTCCCGGCCGAGCCGATACCCCAGCCGTAATACATCGACTCGTTCACCTGTCATGATGCTTCGAGTTGCCAACCCTACAAGAAAGGTGCAGTCGTCAATCGCTCGATTCAGATTGTGTCTGCCGAACAGGTTCATCCTGAATTGGTGAGATGTCGATGTCGTGATTCGCACAGAATTGTTTCAGCCATAATAAAAGCGATGCATCGACGAGGAAATGTGCGCAATAGGTTACGCCTCCCCAAAGCAGCCCAATTCGAGCACTACGGAAAATTGCCGTAAGAGGTTCAAGTTCTTTCGTAACAAATCCATAAACCAACGGTTCAATAAAGTAAAATCCGCAGACAATAATCATCGCCCCAGAGATGAGTGAAGGCAATAATTGACCTAATTCTCGGCTGAAATCTCTAAAGAATGAGGAAATGAGTCCAAAGAGCATGACGGCTATGGCCACATCTGCAAAACTTAGTTTCAACAGAATAGAGGTGCCAATATCGGGATTGTCGTCCTGCAAAGAGATGAAAATCCAATAAAAGAACACGAGTATCATCAACAAAATACCGCCGTAGTAAGCCTTTGCCGATATCATTTCGTAAATTGAATTGTGGTCTTTGACATTGAGCCGACGAATCAAACGGTCAGCCAATTCTTTCCGATGTTCACTCGGACCTTGCGTGCCGTAATTGCCCTCATCTTGTCCGAATTCCTCTAAAGAACTCTCCATAGTTTCATCGGACATACTCATGCTTGACACTCACATCTTATCAAATCTGCCGAACTCGCAGGGTTCATGAGCGGTGACTTTCGACCCCAAATTGTTCACCGAAACCGTATTTCTGCCGGGATTCATCGAATGGAAACCGAATCGTGCCATGTTATGGGAATACTCAATGTTACTCCAGATTCATTCCACAAAGAAAGTCGGAGAACAACAGTCGATTCGGCTGTTCAAGCGGGTTTGAAAATGTGGCGTCAAGGCGCAACATGGGTCGATGTAGGTGGTGAATCTACTCGACCAAATGCGGAGCCTGTTTCAATCGAAGAAGAATTGAAGCGTGTCGTTCCAGTCATCAAAGCATTACGTGCTGAAAATTCTGAAGGCTTGATCTCTATTGACACACGTCGCCCCGATGTGGCTCAAGCAGCACTGGATGCTGGAGCAGATTTAATCAACGATGTTTCCGGATTGCGCGACCCTCAAATGGTAAATGTAGTGCTGGAAAGTGGGTGTGGTGTTTGCATTATGCATATGCAGGGTACACCTGAAACAATGCAAAATCAGCCAACATACGATGATTGTGCCAAAGAAGTAAGTTCACAATTACTGGAAACTGCTCGAGCATTGGTTACGGCTGGGCATCCTGCGGAATGCATCATACTCGACCCTG
>MDSW01040542.1_pt1 | contig 19539 bp, 9 predicted proteins | sample 811171 | NCBI WGS metagenome assembly MDSW01 (sample SAMN05326641, study PRJNA326480) | marine metagenome | isolation source: seawater | place: Atlantic Ocean: North West | collected 2012 | reverse complement strand
GACGTAGTGACAGCGTCGCACGTTGTAAAGCTTGACGTGATCTTGATCGACGTCTGCACGCGACAGCACTGCCAACGAAGGTTCCCATGCTCGGTCGTTCGACGGTGCCTCAAATGCACTGAAGTGGGCCGGCGTTTTACAACCGACGACCAGTAGTAGAAGTGTATAGCAAAGTATGGGACGCATGATTGCGACTCGCACCACAGACTGGGCAGACAGACGGTGTGCGGGAAATACTGGAAACCGCCAGCGGAGACAAGGGGAACTGGTTGTGTGGTTTTAGGAAATGGACGTCTGCGTCTTGGACGACGTCTGTGAGTTGACCATCAACCAGTTGCGCTAACGTGGCTGGCTGGGGGGGGTGCTAGCGTCGGCAGCTGTGCCGTCTACTTCCGCATACAGATGAGCTAACTGAACCAGTTGTGTTTCCAGTTGCGCGTAATAGGTCTCGTTGTCGAGCTGATCTTTTTGTTTGCGCAGCATGTCAATCTTGGTCTCGATTTGATCACGCCGCGTTTGCTGTTCGGCTGTCCAGGCGGGTAGATTGGGATTCTGCATGAGATGGACGCGTCGCGCGATATCGCCATCGATCGATTTTCCCTCCTTGGCAGCAGCTTGTGCCCGCACACCGCGAAAGAAACTTGCCGGAGTCCCGGTTTGATCTGCATTGTCGTCCAGCAATGCTTGCTCCGTCGGTAGCCTGTTCTCTTGTTGGTAGAACTGAGTCACGCGGCCGGAAGCACTAAGAAATGCTTCGAGTAGAGAGACCTCATCATCGTGATCAAGATCTGCTCCGGTGTCTCCAATCGCTTGGCTGAGGAACTTACCGAACCGTGCAAAGTTTTGCTCGGCACCACTCTTCGTACTGGTGACCAGAATGCGATGAGGGCCGGAGAGTCGATTAATGAAAGGACCACTTGAAGAAGCGCAATTAATGATCACCAGAGGTCGTGTTTGGGGGCCAAGCCATTCCGCAAGCTCGGTGGCTGAGACATCGTTGCCTCGCAAATTGAACTTGGCGACGTCGCGAAAAAAGGTGCCGTGTCCGATCATGATGAGCCACAGCGGCGCCGATGTTTTTTTCGTTTCGGTCTTGAGAATCGCTTGCAATTGATCTCGATCGGACATCTCAGGTTGCTTGTCGCGTCCTACTTCATGGTAGATGGCTTTGCGGTTCTTGGCGTGCTGTTGCCATTGATCTGCCCACTGTGAAAACTGGGTTTCGTAATCAGGTGCGCCGCCGATGCCGACCACGACCACGACGGTCGGTGCGGTCGTCTCCTCGGCGTGGAGTGTTGCTGCCAGGATGGTTAACGTGACCAGCAATGAGAGTCCTGTGCGTCGTATGTGTGTCATGGCAGGCCTTTCCACCGTCTCAAGCCCCACTCGCCACAAAGGCAGGCGATGGCAAACAACATGACCCAAGTTTGATGCCAGAGTTGAAACTCGTTAATTTGCGTGATGGGGACTTTGTCACTGGGGAGTTGTTTTACGAAACGCTCCATGTTGTCCATGGAAACCAATTGCCCTCCCGTCGCGTCCGCGATTTGCTCCAATAACGCGGTGTTATTTTCCAGGTTGGCAAGTTCTTGTGCGGCGGGCTGAGACGTCCACCCGGTGGTGACCGAAGGGAGTTCCGTGCCATCTTCGAGGACGACGTTCGATTCGGCTCGATAGCCGCCCGTTTCGCGGGGCCAGTAGCGAACCAGGTACTGGCCGGCCTCTGCGATGTCTGGCTCAGCGGACACCGAGACTTGCTGTCCTGAGGGTGCGGTGATTTGAATGGTGACGGTGGCGTTATCCTGCGGCTGGAACTCGACATCACGTACCCGTGTACGGATCGATATTGCGTGGTCAACGCTGTCTTTGTCGACCTGCATGGTGACTCGCTGTGGAACGTCACTGACGAGCCACCGGGCAGTCTGTCTCCAGGCCTGATGCAAATCCTGTTCGCCATCCTGAGGACGATGCATGGCCCATTTCCAGAGATCGCCGACAAGCATCGCGCCGACTTGGCCGTTGCCAAAGCGCTGCATTGCGAGGGCCGCATGTTGCGTGCCGTCAGCGCGAACGGTCGCCAGGACGGAGGCACCAGGTTTGACGCGACCTGCATTGTTGACCGTCAACAACGGCGGCATCTGACGTAATCGCTGCCGCTCGGCTTCTTCGGTAGCGCGTACGCGCAGCCAGGGCTGTAAGGCACCTTCCCGGGTTAATTCCCAACGCATCTCTCCCTGTAGTGCCGTATCGGACCGCGCCAGATAGACCGGGAGCATTTCTCCGACGGGAGTCCGGGTGTAACCTCCATGGCCAAACGATTCTTGACCGCCAAGCATTAACAGGCCGCCACCGCGTTCGCTCACGAAACGACGAATGAGGAGCATCTGGTCGGGGGTGAAGTATTTGGCTTCGAGATCGTCGATCACGAGCGCATGATACGCAAACAGTTCGTCTGCCGAAGATGGAAATCCCTTGCGAAGTTCTTCCTCGTCTTCGATGCCGAATCGGACAAGGACGGATTGGTCGTAACGTTCGACTTCATCATCGTCTTTGTTGTCGAATCCTTCAAAAAATGGGTTGCGCTCGCTGATTGCCTGGTCGCGAAAGCTGAACTTGGGTTCGCGAGGGGCAATGCGCAGCAGACCCACCAGGTTGACTTCGTCATCTTCTGCCAGGGCGCGTCGCAAAAACTTGAATTCCCAATTTGGACGTCCAGACACGTACAGGATTCGGTACGGACCTTGTCCACGGTCGACCAGCGCCACCCGAGTATTATTCGCCAAAGTGGCTTCGAGTTTCGTGCGGCCGCTTTCGAATAGACGCTGCTCCTTCTCAATCAAGGCGGTGACATGATAAAAGCTGATCCCTGAAGTTTCCGGACGGAAGCGAAAGCGGAACTCGGCCGTGGACTGTTCACCGAGTTCTCGCGTTTCTTCTGCAACGACTTGGTCCTGTTCATCACGCACTCGCACGACGACTGTTTCGCCAGTCAGCTGATGCTGTGCAAGAGTTACGTTTAGCGTAATGGGCGCAGTTTCGAAATTCGTCTGAGTGACTACCACGGACGCAACCTGGAGATCACGCAATGGATTCTCCGTTGGTGTGATCACCGGGTAAACGGGAAAGGAAATGTTGGTAATCTGCTCGGTCAGTTGGGCGAGATCGGTCGCGTTGCCATCGGTAAACAGGAACGCACCGGCGATAGGGCGTTTGCGGAAACGGAGGCCGATGCTTTGTAACGCACTCCCCATGGCACTCACATTGCCGTCGAATTCTAACGCATCATAATCGACGACATTGTGCAGATGGGTGTCGAATATATAGCGACGGACATCGAAGTCTTGTTCCAGACGCGTTGTCCAATTGGAGTTGCGTTTAAGCACTTGTGCAAGTCGTTCCGCACGGGTCTCTTGGGTCTGGGAGTCCCCGATGTTCATGCTTTGGCTGTTGTCGACCAGGCAGGCAAAGACGTTTGCACCCGGCTTGGGGCGTACCGAGCTGATGATCGGTTCGAGAAGGCACAGCACCAGGGCAGCGACGCCAATCAGTTTGAGTACGCCAGCACAGGCACGCACCCAGCCAACGGCAGGCGTCAGGAGGTAGACGGCGAAGATCGAACAAGCGAGTATGGCGAGCGCGATGACGGCGGGAAGGACCCAAGCCGGTGCGCCCAAGCTGATGTCCTGCAGAATCACTGACCCACCCCCAGTCGCTCGTAATACTTGCGCACTTGTTCAGCATATTCGTGAGGGACAGGATCACGATCGATAGGAACGAGTTTGTTTTTGTCGGCGGCGCTGCGCAGCAACTCGTTCGAGACTTGTTGCTTTAACTCCTGCAGCGGTTGTGCGACCATCTGGTTGACCAAATTCCACTTAGGTTCCCCGCCCGTTCGATTGAACTCGACGCGGAAATTGCGTGCGCGATCGCGAATCCGTGCAGCTTCGGCTGCCAGGTCAGGATCGTCGATCATTTCCTCGACATCTCGCAAACGGTCTGACCAATCGCGAAAGTCAGCACCAGTAATCGGTGCACTGCCTTGGCTGTCACGCGCGTATTGCTGTAATCCGCCTTGATCGCCCTGAGGGCTGTTTGGTCGACCCTCGGTGGGTGCCTGATTGGGATTACCTGGCTGCTGATTGGGATTTGGTGGAGATGCTGGCTGGCCGGGTTGGTTGCCCGGTGATGGGGAGGGTTGTGTTGGGTTGTTGCGATCACGAGGTGGTTGAGAGGGGGCACCTTGCTCGCCCTGCGCAGGAGTATTGGGCCTGTTCTGTTGCGGATTGGCATTACCGGGTTGGTCCGAGGGCATGGGATTTTCTCCCTCGCGATTGTTGTCAGGTCGATTGTTGTCGGATGGCGGTGGTGTGCCCTGACCATCCGGAGACGCTGGTTGTTCCGCCGGCTGCGACTCGCCCGTATTCGTAGTGTTTGGGGGTGTCGGGCTGGTCGGGTTTCCCCGATTTGGTTGCCCTTCGGTAGGTTGCCCTTCGTTAGGTTGCCCTTCGTTAGGTTGCGGTGGGTTGCCTTCTTGATTCGGATCACCTTGACCTGGTGTGGGATTCTCGGCGTTGGGATCGTTGTTGCCTTGTGCGTTGGCGCGTGCGATTTCGTTCGTTAATTCACGTTCCAGTTGATTCAATTCACTGAGTGCACGGCGGAGCGATTCGGTCTGATCTCCCAGGACGTCTTCCGCTGCCTGCTCGATATCGTCGCGGAGATCCGAGATACCTTCGCGAGCATTCGCTTCGATCTCACGGGATTGCGGGTCGAGACCGCGCGTCAAAAGCTCCTGAGACGCTTCTAACGCTTGTTCGACCTTGCGCTGTTTCGCTTCCCGATACGAATCATAGAGTTTGCGGGCCAAGAGCGGCTCGGTGGCTTCGGCTTCTTCCACGGTGTCTTTCATTTTGTCGAGCAGATCGGTCAGTCGCTCTTGCTGACCTTCCAATGTCTTGGCGATGTCTGCCCGATCACTTTTGTCACGCAGGTTTTGTTGTCGATCTTGATCCATGGACTGCAATCGATCCGCCAGTTCTTGTTGTTCGTCGTCCAATTCTCTGGCAGCTTGACGCAGTTCCTTCATCTCTTCAGTAAACTGATTGGCAGTCTCTTTACGAAGATCGTCTCGCATGCGTTTCAGTTCGCGTTCTGCACGCGTCCCCGCAGATAAGGCTTGAGCGACTTGGCCCTGTTCGAGTGCCTGCGATGCCTGCTGCACACTTTCCCGAGTCTGTTCGAGTTGTTCGCGAGCATCTTGCATACTTTGTTGATTCTGCTGTTGTTCCATCCGCTCCGCGAGTTCATCGGTATCGCGCAGCATCTGTTGTTGCTGGTCGCGCAAACGTTTGAGTTGCCTTTCGATTTCCTCCCGCGCTTCCTGAGATTCTGCTTCCTCCAGAGCGGACTGCAGTTGTTTGACCTGTTCATTGAGGTCTTCCTGTCGCCGCGCGAGTTCCTTCAAGCGATTGACGACTTGCCGCATCTCACGTTGCTCGGCATCTTCCTGCTGCTCTGCTTGCCGTTGGGTTTCGTAACGGTTCTCATCGTTCTTGAGTTCCAACTGCTGGAGTTGTTGTTGGAAACGGTTTTGTTGTGATTGAGAGGATTGGCTTTGACTGCTGCTTTGACTCTGTTGTTGCTGAACAACATCATGTTCTCGAGCGCGGAGTCGGAGCAGAGATTGATAGGCTGCTTGTTCGGCAGCCAATGCCGGTGTGAGGAGTTTTGCCGACTGGTCGTCGAGAGCTTGGGTCAATTCGGTGATGGCATCGGTCATATGACCGCGGACGACTTCAATAAACTGTTGCGATTGAGCATCGGTCAGTTTTTCCGCCAGGGCCTCGGTTTGCTCCAAAGCAGTTTTTTGTGATTCGATTAACAGGTTGATATCTTCGGCAAACTTGTCCGTTGGCTGCGTTGCGGTCTCGCGTCGGATGACGTTCCACGTGCCAGTGACAATTTGTTTTTGAAGTTCGGCAAGTTGTTCCGCCTCTTGTTCATTTTGGCTTTGTTGCTGCTGCTGCTGTTGTTGCTGTTGCTGATCACCGGGTGGCTGTTCCCCTTGTCGGAAGATTTCCTCAAAGTGACGAACTTCAGCGAAAAATAGATCGCTCATGGTGCGGCGCGAGGAACCATCCGCAGCATAATCGTCTGCCCAGAAGTAGTACGAGAGAAGCTGATCGGGCTGAGCTTCCAGACGCTCGAAGTCGAGTAAATGGTTAGCTTCACGGCGCTCTTTGGCGACCGCCTGTTCCCCGAGAACCACCTCCTGGCTTTTACCAGCCAGGGTGTAGGTAAGGCCGTATTTGGCGATGCCAAAGTCATCCCACGTGGTGGCCTGAACCTCGACTTCCTCGACCGGAGAGACGCGCAAGTCGCGCGCCAGCGCCAACTCGACATCGGCAGGGTGATTCTTCAGCACTTTGGCGCTGAGCTCAGGAGGCATTTTGTTTTCCCGCCCCACGGCATCAATCAGGTAGAGCTTCCAACGCTTGCTTTCCAGCAGGGGAATCGTCGCCGAGTAGGCGAGTGATTCGTCGTTGGCAGGGAACAGCTCAATTTCGTTCCCTTCTTCATCATGAAGGAAAGCGCCATCGACGCGTTTGTTCAAGTGGCAGGTCCAAGTCAGTTCTGTCCCTTCGACGGCCGTCACGCGCCGCGTGTCTTCCACCAGTTTGTCCTGCAACTTGGTGTAGTTTGGATAATGCAGCTTGGCGTCTGCCTGTATCAGCAGCGGGTATTCGAAGACAGTGACCCGGTAGTCCTGAGTCTTTTCACCGGCATATTCGATGCGGTAAACAAGATCCTGTTCGACGGAAAAAAGATGACCCCCAAACAACGGATCGTCGAGACTGCGCGACATGTCCAGGCGACTTTCACCGTCGCTCGCAGGCGCAGAGTAAGCCAGCGTCGCTGCGGCTGGAACTTGGCCAGCAAACCGCGCCACAACAATCAGACTGCTACCTTTCTCGATTTCAGTATCGCCCGGCTCCACCGCGATCTGATAGCCTTCCGCAGCAACTTGAGGTTGTGCCTCCGGGGAGGTGGGTGGTTGGATGGCAGCAGGCGGTGCGGCGAAGAGAGTTGCCAAGATGACAAACATCAGGAGGAAGGCCGACCAGTTACCAAGCTGCGCAAACGCGAGGCGCCGGAAGGGCACCGTTGTCTTCCAGTTGTTTTTGTGGGCGTGTGTGAGAGTTTCTTGAAGAACCAGATGTTGTAGATAACCATAGTTGCCTGCTGCGGTAGTCGCACGCACCTCGATCGCGGTCAGTAGCCGTTCCTGGAGGCTCGGATGCGCATGCTCCACTTGGTGCGCCACCCAACCCAGGTTGCGGTAGGAGAGTAGACCAAAGACCACCAAGAGCAGGGAGCCACCAGCTGCGCAAGACAACAGGATGATCGTTTCTCCCGGTAAGGCATAGGTATCGCGCAGCCACAGCAAGCATCCTCCTGCCGCCGCCAGGGCAAGCCAGAGGACACTGAGCATCCGCCCCAGTCGTACACTGCGGAAACGTTTGGCAACCGGTTGCAGTTGTCGCTGTATGCGTTGGTCCATGAGAAGACTCCTGTGGTCTGCTAGGCTTGCGTTTTCCTGCGCATGGTAATCCAGCCTCCAAGCCAGGTTTCCATGAACAATAATCCCAAGACACTGACAATCAGCCACCGCCAGATATTTTGACGGCGCTCTAGTTCCATGTCGCGCATCTGCCGCTGTTGGTCCTTTAACTCTTGCAGGCTGCGCGATTTGCCAATCACGACCCCTCGTTGTTCGAGGGTATCGATTTCTACCGGTGAGGTTTTGCTCTCATCAGCGTCTAAATTGACGGCAAAAGATTGGGGGCCCTTGTCTTCAGCGAGAGAGTACACTCCCGGTGCTTCCGTTGCCGTGAATACAGATTTCGTAGCTGTGACCGTTTTTCCATCGGGGGTTTGAATGGATGTGTCGCTAAGAGGCAACAGTACTTTGTCGCCGGGGGCATAGTCTCCGCTGAGCAGAGAGCGGGATTCCTCTGATTGAAACATGTTGGTAAACAGCGGCACAAACTTGGTCGACAGAGCGAGTTGACTTTCAGCGGGGTGCCACCCGCTGGTCAGGATCCACAAGCGACCTTGGTCGTATTGTTGTTCTACGAGGAGCGGATCGTTGTCATCGTAAGTTGCGATGTTTTTCCAGGTTGCCGACGTGGCTTGCAGCCTCCGGTGCGACCAGAACCGCACTTTGGTGAAATCATTAAACCGCGGGTCTGAAAAGACTTGAAAGAGCGGGTGCTGAAAATCGATGTCACCGAACATGGCGTAATCGTCGATTTCTGCCTCCTGCAGCGAAACATCGCCTGCATCGGTCAGTTGTTCAATCATCGTCTGAAAATCCGTCGAGTCGGTCTGTCGCGGCACCACCAGTAAAACGCGCCCCCCCTCAGCGAGATATCGCTTGAGGGTGCGATTTGATTCCGCTGGCAATGCTTGGGCGATGACCACCAGCGGTGTGTCGATGGGATCCAAGTTGATGAGCGGTTGCGTCCCGTCGTTCATTTCCAGGGAAACGGTGGCGGTTGCGTTATCGAGGACTAAATGCTTGAGGTAGTGAGACAGGTGTTCACGATCGTCTGGCGCCGCTTCGCCAAGATAAAGCAGCGTTCGTGCGCGCGGCTTGATGGTGGCCCAGTAGTAAGTATTGTCAAACGCATGATCGTCACCCACGAGTCGTACGTGTGTTGCCAACGGGGGAGGGCGGTCGATTTTGGCAACGCGACTCTGCCCTGCAGGTACGTGGATACTGTATTCGCGACCGAGTAGCTTACCTTGCTTGTCCGACCAGCCGACCTGAAATTGCTCGCTGCTTGACGCCTGGGTGTTGGAGACCCGAACGCGCATCTGGTCTTCCACTGTTTCGGTCGCAGCGGGCGGCAGCAACCGCAGACTGGCATTGGTCATTTTTTGCGGTTGGACCGTGCGGATGTCGAGTTTCACATCCGCGGGCCACTCAAAGGCGTCGAGTTCGTACAGGCGACTGCCAGTTTGCATGTCCGACACCAGGATGATTTGTGGGGGTAGGCTACCCTCTTGCTGGACGCTTTCCGCCGCCGTTTCTAAAAGTTCAGCTGCTTGTACGACGGCCAGCCCGAGATTCGTGGGATACCACGTCGGGCGGATATCTCGAATACGCTCTTTGATGCTGGTTCCGCGACGTGCGTTTGGCGTGTCTTGTAGATCGTCAAAACCGATAACTTGGGTCGTGGAAGCATCGAACGTCAGGAGAGCAAACTGATCAGTCGCTTGCAGATCATCGACAACCGAGTTCACTTCCTGCAGAGCTTGTTTCCAGGTGTCTTGTCGCCGCATGCTCGCGCTTGTGTCCACCAGCATCACAATGCGTCTTGCCGGCGCGTGCAGTCCCAGCAAGGCTGTCGATCGTAAAAAGGGTCGGGTGAATGCCAGCGCTAATAGCAAAATGCATGCGACGCGCAACAGCAGCAGGAGGAGATTGTCCAACCGACTGCGGCGGGTGAGCCGTGGAGGAGATGGCTTGAGGAACATCAGCGAACTGAATTCCGTTTCCCCCTTGGGCCGCCGCTGAATCAGATGAAACAGAAAGGGAATGCCGATGGCCACGGCGCCGAGTGCGAACAGAGGTGCCAGTAGACTCATGACGGACCTCCTTGTCGCTGGGGTCCGCCACGATGCGTCAAACGACCGCGACGCACCTGAGCACTCAGTAAATCGAACAGGGCCAACTCCAACGGCTGATCCGTTTGCAGATGACTGTAGTCGATCCCGAGGTGAGCGCAGGTATCGCGGATTTCTCCATCGTGTTCCTGAAAACGACGATGGTATTCGTCACGTGCTACCGAGGGATCGATGAATAAGTTGCGTCCCGTTTCCGGATCACGAAACATGGCGGCCTGATCGAATGGGAAGTCGACTTCGGCAGGGTCCAGGACGCGCAGCAAGAGCACTTCATGCCCCCGTGTGCGGAGGTAACTGAGATTCTTGCGCAAGGAATCCAGTGAGGCGAGCAGGTCAGAGATGACCACAATGAGCCCGCGTTTGCGCACCAAGCCGGCGAGTTGTTCCAATGGGGCATGCAGGTCTGTGCCCGTTCCCTGGACCGATTGTTCGAGCGTCACCATCATTCGTTGCATGTGCCCAGGGCGATGGCGGGCAGGGTGAAACTCACGGACTCGTTGATCGAACGTCATGAGTCCTACGCTGTCGCGTTGAAGTGTCAGATAGTAGGCAAACGTCGCCGCCAGGGTGCGTGCATAATCCGCCTTGCTGTACTCCAGCGACTGGTAGCCCATGGACTGGCTTTGATCAACCACGAGATAACATCGTCGGTTGGTTTCGTCTTCGAACTGCTTGATGTAGTAGCGATCACTGCGAGCGAACAGGCGCCAGTCCAAATAGCGCGGGTCATCACCTTGCGAGTATTCCCGATACTGACTGAACTCAGCGGAGAATCCGTGGAAGGGACTTCGATGCAGGCCGTTGTAAAATCCCTCAACCACACTTTTCGCGCGAAGCTGCAGATTCTTGATGCGCATCAAGGTAGCGGCATCAATGAAGGAGGCGCTTTCCACGCGACGCGTGGTGGCTTCAGACGAACTGTGCGGAGCGGTTGCCATGGCGGAACAAAGGACGATTGCAAGCTAGGGATTCACGGTTTTCAACAGCTGATCGATCACGTCTTCGACGGTCACGCCTTCTGCTTCGGCCTTGTAACCGATCAGAATGCGATGTCGAAAAGCGGGGTGCACGAGGGCTTGAATGTCTTCCACCGAAGCGTGGGAGCGACCTCCCAACAAAGCTTTGGCTTTTGCACACAGGACCAACGTTTGTGCAGCGCGTAATCCGGCCCCCCAACTGACCCAATGATTGACGAAGTCCGGGGCAGCGTCCGTGCCAGGTCGACTGGCCTCAGCCAAACGCACGGCGAAACGTGCGACGTCTTCGGCAATAGGCACGCGTCGCACCATTTCATGAAAACGCAGAACGTCGTCTCCTGAGAACAGCGGTTGGATCGGTTCCGATTTTTTGGATGTGGTTTGCATGACGACAGCAACTTCGTCATCTTGGGGCAAATAATCGATCAAGACATTGAAGAGGAATCGATCGAGTTGTGCCTCTGGCAGTGGATAGGTGCCCTCCATTTCGATCGGATTTTGCGTTGCCAACACGAAGAACGGCGCTTCCAGCGGATAGCGTTCACCGGCCACGGTGACCTGCTTTTCTTGCATTGCTTCGAGAAGTGCAGCTTGCGTCTTAGGGGGTGTCCGGTTGATTTCGTCCGCCAGCACCACATTGGCGAAAATGGGTCCCCGCACAAACTCCATCTCGCGCCTGCCGCCTTCGACCTCCTGCAGGATCTCCGTTCCGGTAATATCGGCTGGCATCAGGTCGGGGGTGAATTGGATGCGGCGAAAGTCGAGGTGAAAGATCTGGGCAAGAGAGCTGACCAGTAAGGTCTTGGCTAACCCCGGCGCTCCAGTAATCAAGCAATGACCACCGGCAAAGAGGGCAATCAGGAGCTGTTCGATGACATCCTTTTGGCCGACAATCGCCTTGGCCAATTCGGCGTCGATCTGTTCCCGACTGGCTCGAATAAGTTCGACTATGCGTTGTTCGTCTTCGTAAGTTTCAATCTCGGTACTCAAGTCGCTGGATCCTTTTTCTATGGCGTGGAGTGCCGGCCTAGTGCGTCATGGCGTAAGTCACGATGTTGATACCCATGGGGTACGCCTTCTTGACGGAAAACTCGTCAAAGTACCATTGATTTTCCCCTTCTCGTTCCCAGCCATCACCCAAGTCGGTGTTGTGACAGATGAAGACCATGATCCGACCCGCGTCATCTTTGATGGCGTAGTATCCGACTTTACTCGTATCGGAGTCCCACCGTGGCTCCCACGTGATTCCTTGAGATCGCCCCCGCTCTGCGATATTGATCGAGGGGACTTGGGGTTTTTCCTTTAAGTCGTACACGCAGTGAAAAATCTCATGCGATAAGGGGACTTCCTCAGGTTCGCGATCCGGAAAAACGCGGCGGATCTGCTCGTAGAAGTTGGCGTACTCCTCTTGTCCCCAGAAATCATCGACCATCAAAAATCCACCATTGTCCAGATACCGTCGTAGAGCGGTGACTTCCGCGTCGTAAAAGTAAAGTCGTCCCGGTTCGATGAGATAGAGGAACGGATAGTTAAATAGTTTGGGATCCGTGAGGTCCAGAACAACTGGCTGCGGTTGCACTTTTAACGACGTGAGTTGGTGAAGTCGTAGTGAGAAATTGAGGTCGCTGCTGGGATAGTCGGTCGCCCAGCCACCTCCACGTCCGCCACCATGCGACTCATAGCGCACGCGGGCAAACGTAAAGATATCGTCAGCGAATGCTTCGTCCACTTCCCAGTTGGGTACGTCACCACGGCGATTATTGTCGAACCAGCGGTTCCGCGCACGCTGTGCATAAACTCCGCTGGCAATGATGCCAGCCATGACGAGGCAAACGACGAGGCATCGCTTGACGGTCGCACTGCTACTCATCTGTAGCCTCCTGGGGTGCGTCCTGGGGTGGTTCCGGTGGTACTTCGTCTGACTCCACATGACTCTGCGCGTCTGCCACAATCTGCAGCAACAGTTGCTGTGCCGCGCGGTAGCGCGGAGCTTCTTCCAATGCTTGCAGCACGTGGCGTTTCGCTTGGGCGAACTGTGCCTCATGCCGCAACGCGCGGGCGAGTCTGAAATGAAGCAAGGCTGGATCGATGGGCTCCATCTCCAGCAGTGAATTCAGAGCGCGAACGGCCTGGTCATGTTGTTGCAGATTCTCTGCAGCCAACGCCGCATATTCCTGTGCCTTGGGTAAGAGGGGATTGACTGCAATGAGTTGGGCGGCAAGACGAGCGACGGCTGGCCACTCCTGACGATTGCTGTGTAATTCGGCAAGTCGCTGGAACACGGGGATCGCGTCACTCGATTGTGTCGCCAGCTCACTCAACATCGTTAATTCGTTTTCCGTCTCTCCCAATTGGCGATGAACCTGAGCGAGCAAAAATGTCGCGTTGCCGGGCGTCGCATCTTGCGGGTAGAGGCGGCGTACCTCCTGCAGCGGTTGTTTGGCAGCTTCCCATTGTTCTTCGCGAATCAACGCACGGGCATATTGCAACAATCCCCAATAATTGCGTGGGTGATCTTGATTCCAAGCGGCCCATTCTTGTGTCGTTGCACGTTCCGGGAGATCGTCCCGTTTCCAATCAACTTCGGTGGCAAGCTCTGCGGCCTTGGTTTTGGCATACGCGGCAAATTCTTCATCGAGTAACTCGAGAGACCCCGCATAGCGTTGCAGCGATTCGTTAATGGGCATGCCAGTGCTGAGATCCACAAGCACGCGGTTCAACACCTCGAAACCGTATTTTTCGATGAGGTATTCCACCACCATGGACGATTGGAAATAGGCGTATTGAAGATGCACTGCGCTCTTGGGCCGCAGGAAGGCTCCGCTGAGTTGGCTGACCGGTACTAGATCCTCGCCGAGGATCATGTCCCGGTATTGCGGTGTCATCCGCTGCCCCCACGTGCCGTTTTTTTGCCGCTCTTCATAAACCGAAAGCCCTTCGCTCAGCCACCTTGGCATGCGATTTTGTGTTTTTTCGAGAGTCACGACGTGACAGAATTCGTGCCATAAAACGGATTGCCAGTTGGCAGGTGCGTTGGCCTGAGATGCCGGACTGTTAGCAGTAATCACGCGCCCGAAACAGACCCCCAGGAAGCCCGCTCCGCCGGGTAAGCCAAAAGTGCGGATCGCAAAGTCTTTCTGTTCCGGAAAGATCTCGACGATGATCGGCTTGGTCGGTGTAATGTCGTATTTGCGGCAGAGTTGTTCCTTGGCGGTTTCCAGCAGATCCAGCACCTGCTCGCCATAGATACGCGCTTCACGTGCGTCCATACGGACCACCAGACCGCTCCGTTCGAGCGTGGTGAACTTCTCCAATTCGTCACGGAGCGTGACCAGGTTCAATGCCACTACATTATAGTTGTCATCGTCGAAAACCTGTTTCGCCAGACGCCAGCCTTCGTCTTCTTGGCCAAGCCTTAAAAGGTCCTGAGCTAATGCGAACTGTGCCTCGGTATGTTGAGGATCGAATTGCAGAGCGCGCCGTTGGTATTCGGAGCCTTCGGCAAAGCGATATTTCTGCGAAAGCTTCTTGCCAATCAGATGATCCACTTGCGGATTGGAACGCCATTTGGAAAGTGCCGCCATGCGGAGCGCTTGTTCACCAGCAAACTCTCCTTGCAAATGCGCTAATACAGCGTGATATGCCCATGCCTCGGGGTGATAAAGATTGACTGAGAGAACATCAAATAATGCACGCGTTGCTTGCTCGTAGCGTTCTGAGTCAATGAGTGCGTCGATACGGAGGAGCAAGCTGGGGACATGCCGAGGATTGATCTGGAGTGCCTTGGCGAGCGCCGCATCAGCGCGGCGAGGATCGCCGTTCGCCCAGGACCGGGCTTGCAGGTAGAAGACGTGAGGATTGTTGTCGGCGAACTTCGCTGCTTGCTCCAATGACTGTGCGGCGAGTTGATAGTCATGCTTGAGCAGCGCGAGCTCGGCAATGGCAATGTGAATGTCTGCGTCATTGGGAGTCTTGTTGCGAGCAGGGTCATAGAGGACTTCCAGAACCTGCCGCGCATCCTCACCGTTCGCTAAGAAGTAATGCCCCAGAACGACTTGGTCTCGGGCAGAGGTGTAGCGCCACGCCGATCGACGGACGAGCTCGTAGATTTGATCAAATTCTTTTTTGGCGGTCACCAGATCGTGATTGTATCGGTAGATATCCCGAGCAAGCTCTCTCAACTGAATGCTGGATGAGTAGCGTTTGATCGCGGATTCATAAACCGTTTTGGCAGCCTCATACTGTCCCGTTGTCAGCTGACAACGGATCAAGAGGAGTGACCAGTTTTCATTCCATATCCCGCGGTCCACTTCGGCCTGGCACATCGACGTACATGCGACGTACTCACCACGGTAGAACAGTTTTTCGGCGTCGCTGAAACTTGCTGCCTCAGTCAGCGCCGGTCCCGTCAGGATGGCCAGCAACAAGGCGAAACAATGCATGCGGTCCAAAAGGAAACAAGTCCTTCTGGCAGTCTTCCGAAATGCCGTCTGTTTCAAAACAACGTTCAAGAGATTGATACCCGCGTTGATTGCTTTATTGAATCGATTGATCCATGTTTATCAGTGGAACCTTTCCGGCGCTGACAGTCAACGTTGGCCGGTCACTGAGGGGTCCTGATAAGGATGAATCGTTACGGAATCTCCTCTCAGGATGCGGTAACGCCGGTACCGTACCACTTGAATGAGATGTAACAGGATGTATCGATGGTGTTTCAGGAGTCAGAGGAAATGTCATTGGGAGCCAGATGACTTCGGCATGCTGGCAAGCTGCGCGGCTTACACCGGCCATGTGCTCAGCGCTGGCGGACGGGTGAAGTGAAGTGGCGATGTTGTCTTCCCGCAGGTTAAGGGTTGCCCAGCGATTCGAAATACTCCATCCAGGTCTGCCAATAGGCGAACAGCGATGTCGAAAAGAAGTACCAGATGAATCCACTGGCGATGGCGACCGATACGGAGATGGCGGCAGTCAGTTTGCGAGCTTGACGGGAACGTTGCGCGTGGTGGAGGTTTTCGTTGAGCGCAACATCGGCAAAAAAATCGCGTACGGCAATGTCTTCGGCAGGTGCCAGCTGCTTTTCGGCATCTGAGGGAATCGGCAAACGTAACGTGCTCTCTTCTTTCCAGCCATCGGGTGAAGATGCGGTGTAACGGTTGAGCGCGTTGGCTACTTCGGCCGGTGTTTGAAAGCGGCGCTCCCGATCGCGATCGAGCATGCAGGCGATGATGCGAGTCAGTTGATCCGGCACGTCGTCGCGGAAGTCGGCGATGGACGGCGCCGCCCCCGAGATGCGCGCTGTGAGACGTTCGACGGTGGTGTCGCCTTCGTAGGGCACGCGACCTGCCAGCAGTTTGAACAAAGTACAGCCGAGACTGAAAATGTCCGCGCGAATGTCCGCGTCTTTGGTGTTCTGAGCCTGTTCTGGTGCGATGTAGTCGACCGTGCCTACAATCTCGCCCGTCTGCGTTAATTCATCGGAGTCAGCGGCTTGTCCCATCCGCGCCAAGCCCATATCGGTGAGCTTTACCTGAGGTGGTCCGTCCATCGGGTTGTCGAGAACGAGGATATTGGACGGCTTGATGTCGCGATGGACGAGGCCGGATTCGTGTGCATATTGCAACGCATAAGCGACTTGCTGAATGCATTCACAGGCCCATTCGATGGGAAGTTGATGATATTCGTCGAGCCATTCGTTGAGATTGCGGCCATTGACGAACTCCATGACGAGAAAATGCTGCCCTCGAATGTTTCCGGAAGCAATGGCCCGTACGATATTCGGGTGGTCCAAAGCCATTGCCACTTGCACCTCGCGTTGAAATCGCGCGACGATCTCTGGGTTGCCCAGCGACTTTTTGCTCAGGATTTTGATGGCGTATTGGTCGCCGGTTGCGTCGGCTTCGGCAAGGTAAACTTTTCCCATGCCACCCTTGCCGACATGTTGAATGACCCGATAACCGCCCAGCGTGAATTGGCATCTGCCAGCCAGTAGCTGCTCGGCTTGCCATCGCGAGATGACCTTGCGGCGGACTAACGTGGTCGCCAAGCCGAGCGGCGAGTCCTGTCGTTGGGGCACATCATCGCGCAGGGCCAGCAGCTGTGCATCACTCAGCAGCTGGCTTTTCTTGAGCAAGTCCAAGAATGCGTTGACGGTGCGTACAGCCATGCGCGGTGTTAATCGCCCAGGTTGTGAATGGTATTGTGAATGACGCCGCGCACAGGCTTGCCTTGCCGCGATTGCAGACCGAACTTGATTTCCATGCACCAGGTTGGCGCGATGCCGGGGATCTTGAGTTCGACGGTTTTGCCGTCGCTACTCAGATTGGCTGCAGTGATCTTCAGCGGATGCTCGTCGTAGTGTTTGGATCCGTAATTCCGAGTCCGCCGGAGCGACCAGACCTTGATCTGGTAGTTGTCAGGGTTGGTCGCACTTTCGCGGGTGACTTCATCGGTCAACGTCAACCGCATGCCACTTTGCGTGGCCTCAAGCTTGACCGGTAGATGAGCTGGTTGTCCGGTGTACCTGAGGCGATACAGGCCACCACCTTGCTGTTGGTTGCCGGCCCAGGCAAACATGCCACACAAGTACAGCTGGCCATCTTGAGGACGAAAACGCCCGCGCATCGTCCCCGTGGGAAAGCGGGGGATGGGGAAAGCACACATGCCACCCTGCATTTGGCCGTTCACCTCCTCGTGCGGAACGACATACACTTGTCCGTAGCCGTATGAAAGATTCAGCAGTGACCCATTCAGTGGTCCCCATTTATCACTGCGTACCCACAGTAGCTCGCCGGGAGATCGATCAAAGGCATTGGTGATCCAGCAGAGTGGTTGCTGCATGGCCTCATTGGACGAATCGGTGACGTCATGGTAGCCATACATGTTGCCATAGAAGCCTCCCGGTTTGACCCAATTGATACGGTTCTTGGGATTCCAGTGGCCTTCCTGGTCCGTCACGATGAACGAACCGTCTTCATTAAGACAGACGCCGTTCGCTGCCCGGAAACCGGTCGCCAGGATGTCGGTGCGCTCGCCATCCTTGCTTACGCGTAGCAACGTGCCGTGGTGAGGAACGAGTGCCGTCAGTGCATGACGTGCGGACTTGGCATAGTAAAAGTTACCCGCGGCATCGGTTTGAAGGCCCATCGCGAATTCGTGGAAGTGATCGGTCACTTGGTGATCACTGTTAAAGCACTGGTAATAATCTGTTTCGCCATCGTCATTGAGGTCACGCAAAATGCAAATTTGATCGCGACAGGAAACAAAGATCTGATCATCGACTATTTTGAGTCCCAAGGGTTGGAACAATCCCGAAGCAATGCGTTGCCAGGTCAGTTTGACTTCCGATGCGTTGGGCTTGTCTAACTGTGACAATCCGGTGACTAACCATACGTCGCCGTCCCAGGCGCAGACCACCATGCGGTCGCCGTCAGGATAGAAGTCAAAGCCAGTCAGACGCACGCGGGCTAACCAGGGATTGCTGGCAGGGCGGGTGAGTACGTCGACTGCGAAGGGGCCGTCGCTGGGGCGGACCTGAGCGACGGTCTCGATGCGCTCTGGCCATCGAGCTGGGCCACCCTTCTGGTAGTTGACCAGTGATGTGTCCAGATTCGAGACATACTTGGTGACGTGGCGATGGATGTCCGCCGCCTGTTTCGAGTCGGTGATACGACCCGACCACACGACCAACTCTAGATTGTCTTGGCCTGCTGGAATGCGCAGACAAAGACGCTGCCCGACTTGCTCCCAAGTCAGGTCAGGCGCGTCAGCCTGATAGCCTGCCAGAAGTGGATTACCGGTAGCTGTCGACGTCGTCGATCCGCGCACGATGCGCAACTCATGCTTGTTGCCGCTGGCGTCAGCCAGTTGTTGTTTTCCTCGCAGGGGCCAGTGCCCCACCAGTTTCTCTGAACTCGGCTGCTTGGTGGTTTGCTGTGCCAGTTCCGTCTTGGAGAGTCGCCGTTGGTAAAAGCGAACATCCGTTAAGTCGCCTTGGAAGGGTGAGGGTTTGGGGAAGTCCTCGGCTGTGTAACCGATCCGCACCGTATGGGACTTGACGGAGGATTTGGGTTGAATTGGTTTTTCGCCATCAGGTTTACCGTCGACATAGAAGGTGGCTATCGACGTGGTGTGGTCCCAGGTCATAGCCACATGGTGGGGCTTGCCGTCGTTGATCTTCGTGTTCCCTTGAGCAGCGCCTACCCAGCCAATATCGTAGGTGAGGCGTCCACCGCGGAGGAATAATGTTTTGCCGTCGGGAACCCATTTTGCCGACCGCTCTGTTTTGGCAAAAATGGTGCCATCCTTGCGGGTCTTGACGAGTGCTGAAATGGTGAAGTCGGCTGAGGTCATATCAAACGCATCGCCGTCTGCTGATTCAGCAAAGCTTTGACCATCAAAACGGAGGCCAGACTTCGGCTTTGCTTGGGGAGTTGCCGACGTGCCTTCTCCGAAGATGACGTATCCCGCGTGTTCCTGTAGATTCGCCTGCGTGCTGGGCGAGGTTGCGACCTGGAGCAGCATGTCGCGATCGCGTGGTCCAAGGTTCAAAGTGCGCGTAAACACTCGCTGATGGGACGTCTCACGTAATGCTTCGGGTTCAGCTAGACCGTGCATTTCATGGATGCGGGTGGTGCCAACGGTGTAATCAACAATCGTCCGCGGGCCGTGCGAGTAGATGCCCTTGAGTTGCGCCCAGTCGCGCGGTAGCGGACCATATTTGCGACCATCGCGACCGACGAATCGTGGGTCATCAAAGGAGCCGTCGGCCGGATTTGCCCAGCCGGGACCGGTGGGGTTCGCAAATTGCAACTCGCCAGCAATCCGTGGGTGGATCGCATGCCGGCCGTTGAAGTGAATCCCCTGCCAGTCG
>MDSW01158030.1_pt1 | contig 19540 bp, 17 predicted proteins | sample 811171 | NCBI WGS metagenome assembly MDSW01 (sample SAMN05326641, study PRJNA326480) | marine metagenome | isolation source: seawater | place: Atlantic Ocean: North West | collected 2012 | reverse complement strand
GCGAAGGGATTCTTTAAGACCGATTTCAGGAATTACTAAACCATCATTAGTAAGCAAAGGAGTCTCAAAAGTATCGCCATATAGATTTACCAACTCTTGAGCATTTGTTTCATAAAGAATTTCTCTAAGCGCCTCTTTATTGGAGTTTAATTGAAATGAATTTGCTTCACTTAGGTCACTTGCTAACTGTTTATCCAAAATTATTTTGTTTAGCACTGTCCAACTATCAGATATGCCCTCCTCATTGAAATTTTCAGACTTGTAAGCATTTTGTAGTGATGAGGATTTTGTGTAGCCTGATTGGGAGATTGCTTTTTGGAATAAGCCTTTAGCTTGCCTAGCAACTAAAAGCGATAAAACATTATGCCCACTGGCAGACTCGCCAAAAATAGTAATATTATTGGGGTCACCTCCAAAAGAAGCTATATTTTCATTAACCCATTTTAGTGCAAGTACTATGTCTAGGATCCCAAAGTTTGAGGTCTTATCTATACCTGAATGAAAGTCTTGAATAGCAGGGTGAGTAAAAAAGCCAAGTGGTCCGAGACGATAATTTGGAGAAACAACAATAACATCTTTTCTTTTTACCAATTCTGAGAAATTATAAAAATCTTTATGTCCTGAAGTATTTCCTCCTCCATGTATCCAAAACATTACTGGTAAATTATCTCTATTTCCATGTGGTGCTCTAATATCAAGATATAGGCAGTCCTCCGATCCAGCTTCACTGATTTCTTGGATTTGCCCACCAATTTCTTGATGACAAAAATTATTTTCTTTTGGATTGATGTGAAAATCTTCAGCAACAAAAGCTACTGGCGCTTTCCATCTTAAATTTCCTAGAGGAGGTAATGCAAATGGAATATCCTCCCAATACAAAACCCCTTCTGTTCTCTGAGAAAGAACCTTCCCAGATGTAGTCTGAATAAAATCTCCTTTATAGGTTTTAGTACCCAAATACATAAAACTATCACCCCTATCCTGATAGTAATCATAATCAAAAGTTGGCGGATTAGTAATTTCTTCAGGGACGCCTAAAATAGTTCCACAAAATAAAACTGCAAAGAATTTAAAAAATTTTATATTTTTCAATAAGCTCATATCTTTCTAGAAAAGGATTAGGTATAGCTCTTACTTTATTGCCAATAAGAGCTAATTCAAAACCGTTATTATAGTTGTTCCATACAAAATCTCCAAAACTTGGATCATTTGTTTTAGAAAAGTTAGTCCATGGTATTTGGAAGTTATTAGAGATTTCTTGAGATTCTTTTGGGCCCCATCTTGAATATGGTTTTTTTGAATGAACGCCAAATAAATATGGTAATTCTGAAGCATGAAAACATCCAAGTTTTCCCTTTAGTATTTCACTTTGAGTTGAAAATAAATAACCAAAGGAATTACCTTCTTTTTTTTGAAGAATATTATGTGTTGGAATTCCAAAGCAAATATCTGTAAGAATTGCTGAGTAGATATTCCCTAACTCATTTGTCATAAGATATTCTCTATAAACAGATTTCAATTCAGATAATTTAGAAGATTCAAACATTTTTAATAACCTTCTAGTAATGTATTCCTCATCATTTTTTCCTATTCTTGGATGAAAGGCGCTCCAAAGCTTATATTCATCTAGAGTTGTACCAGCAATTAAATGAATGTTTGAAGATGAATATGTTTCCATATAATCATCCTTAATAAATTTGTTATCTATAACGGGAAGAAAGCCTACTTCAGGAAAAATCCATTTTTTGCCATCACTCATAGCTGAATGTTTTAATTTCTTGGCCGAGTTGACTATCGTCTCCCAATCACATGACCTTAAATTAGAAACTTTATGACCATCTTTTTTAAACTGTTTAATAAAAAGTTCAGCCCAAAGATTTGCTTTTTCTTTTGTTGCTATTGCATCGAGGCCTCCGCTTTGACAAATTGCTTTTTGAAATAAATTGTCATCGCCTGCAGCAATTTGAAGATTGCAACTCCAAGAACCGGCAGACTCGCCAAAAATAGTAATATTGTTTGGATTTCCGCCAAAGGATGAAATATTATCTTTTACCCACTGTATTGCATTCCTCTGATCTATCAAGCCCTCATTTCCAGATGAGGTAATTTCACCATCTGTAACTTCATCAAGTCTAATGAATCCAAGAGGACCTAATCTATAATTTATAGATACTACTACTATCCCCCTTTTTGCTAAATGTCTTAATTCATAAAGGATACTGCTTGAGCCTCCGGTCACTAAAGCTCCTCCATGTATCCAAATCATTACCGGGTTTTTAGCTTTAATGTCATTTGAACAAATATTTAAACTTAAGCAATCTTCAGATTGTTTTGATAATGAATTATCCTGAAAAAAACTTGTACCTGATTGATTATGTTCAACAGATCTTGTTTGTGGAGCAGAGTTCCCATTTTCTATGACCTTTAAATTTAGTTCTTTTTCGATAAGAACAGATTCATCCCATCTTTGCTGGTACTTGGCATAGGGAATACCAAAAAATTGATGACAGTCATCCTGAAGAAACCCTTCAAACTGTCCAGCTTTGCATTCTACCAAACTCATGATTTTTATTAAGAAGTCATATTATATATCAATAGATTAAATCTAAAATTGTGAAATATAATATGTTAACGGGATGTAGCGCAGTCTGGTAGCGCACCACACTGGGGGTGTGGTGGTCGTCGGTTCAAATCCGGCCATCCCGACCAATCTTAATTTATATTTCTTTTGATATCTTCAGATGGTTTAAATGATAGCTTTTGCCTTGGCTTAATTTTAAACTCTTGAAGAGTTTTTGGATTTCTACCAATCCTTTTTGGTGTCTTTTTATATGAAAAAGTACCAAATTTATTGATGTTTATATTGCTTGTTTTGTTATCAATAAGCATTTTGAAGAAGTGTTGAACAAAAAAAAGGCTATCTTTTTGAGATAGCCCTAATTTATTTGAAAGATTATTTGCTAAATCTTTTTTAGTTAATGACAATACTAGGCGCCTGTTCCAGTGCCTGATCCCGTGCCTGTACTAGAGGTGCTTGTTCCAGTTCCTGTTCCAGGATCATCATCAATTCCTCCAACATCGTTAACGTTTACGGTAATATCTTGAGTTGATGAATTAGAACTTGCATCAGTAGCAGTTACTGTAGCTGTGTAAACTGATTTAGTTTCATAATCTGGTGCAGTAACGAAAGTTAAAACACCTCCAGAAGTAACTTGAATCTCTGATCCAGATACAGTGAATGTAACTGTCTGTAAATCTGTTGCTGTAACTGTTCCAATAGCTGTTTGGTTCTCATCAGCAACAAAAGTATCTGAAGAGGTTATTACAGGAGCGGTTGTATCAACAACATTAACTGTTCTGGTTGCTGTTGATGTATTTCCAGCTGTATCAGTAGCTGAATAAGTAATCGTATATGTTCCAACAGTGTTAGTATCAACCGAGCCAGAAGAAGAAACGGTCTCGCCTCCGTCAGAGGTTGCTCCGGCATCATTATATGCTGAGCCAAGCTCAACTGTAGCAGGATTGTCTCCAAGTATTGTTATAACAGGGAAAACTGTATCAGGAGGAGTAGTTGAATCTTCTGAAACATTATCTAACATCACCACACCAAGAGCTAATAATAAAGCTTCGATAATTGAAATCTCTAGAGCTCTTTCAGATGAGGATCCTGCAGGAACACCATTTTCATCTTCGGAAGCATTGCCTTCTTGATATGAAATTAAGAAATCTCTTCTTTCAATTAAACTTTCAGTGCTATATCCCTCAAGTCTTTGAGAAATCTCGGATATTCTTTTATCCGATACTACTTCGTTAGCAACAACATTGCCCACAACTAGAGCAAATGTGAATAAAGATACTACTAAGAGCTGTTTCATGTGCGGTGTCTCCTCTAAAATATGATTATGCAAAAAATTTGGTTTAAAAACAATATTTTTAATGAAATGTTTTTAAATTAAACATAAATCAATTAATTGGTTTAAACTTCACAAGCAGGTCATGAAGCGTATTTTTTCTGGCTAATTTTGCACCTGGATCTTTGGTAAGAGGTCTCCAAGAGTAATTGATTAGGTTCCCAAAAACTGGAATATTAAAGTATATTCCTTTGTCAAATGAGCCCTCTCCAAACTGATCACTGGATACATCGGTAAAAGAAGCAAAAATTCCAAACTTCGTTCCATTTGGAAAAGATCTTGATAGATCTATAGTTACTCCTTCGTCACCTGCCAGATATTCACCATAAGATATCTTTGCATCAAAAGGAATATATCTATAATTTCTATAATAAAAATTTAAATGCCCTGTAACATTTTTATAATCTAGAGTCCCAAAGCGCATCTTGTAATCTCTTTTTTTTACTTCAAACATTTCAAAACCAATTGCATAATTTGAATCCTGCTTATAAAAAAGGTATTCAAGTCCTGCACCATTAAACATTTCCTCTAAAATGCCAGCTGTAAGCATAATATGATGATTTTCATTTGGAGATAAATAATAATCAAATTGAGCTCTACCAATAAATACTCCTTCATCAAAATTTTTTAAATAGTCTTTTACATCAGACCTTACTTGAGCTGGATAAGTATCAACAGGAGGATATTTAAGATCATCGAAATTATCTGCTAGAGAATATTTTATATTCGATGAGAAATAGAAGTTATCTAAAAAGCTATATTCATTTATATTTTCAAGCATTAATGCCCCTTTAAAAAACTCTTCTCTTGAAGCTAAGAAAGGTCTAAATGTGAGCTTAGTATTTGTCTTAAATCTTTTTTTATTTTGTTTTTCGTATATTATCTTTGCATTCTTTTCGAATGCCTCGTCATATTCCGTTCTTGCCTTTAGATTTACAATCCTAATATCTGTTTTTAAGGGCTTAACAAGACCTGCATCATAAGAAGCTCTTTTAATTATTTCATCAATAATCTCTAGATTAGGATGAGTAAACTGACTTACTTGTATACCTATTTGTTCAGAGCCTTCAATAATCTTATTTACACCTATTCCGTTTTCATTAAGGTTTCTTATAAGTTTTACATAACTGCTGTCAGTCTCTTTATGATTAGATTCCTTATATTGATAGCGAGGTTTACTTACTTTTGGGTCATTCTTATATGAAAATCTTAAAGTTGAAGAGTTTCCCCTTTCGGTTGCAATACTTAGAACAAAATTATCTGTGATATTAAAATCAACGCCTACTGAAAGGTTCTGGTTGCTTTCTTCATATCCAATTTTTCCTGGCGTGAGAGTTGAATCATATTCAAGTTTAAAAATTACTTTGTTGCTAATAACATGCGAGATACCAAAAAATGGAGAAGAAGTTTTTCCTGAGAAGTATCTTGAAGCTTGAAACTGGCCACCTGAATCTTCAAGATAATCTGGTCTATCATTGAAATCATCCCATATGTAACCTAGAGGATTCTTAAACCTATCATCTGATCCATCTAATGTTCCCCAACCTAAACCAAAATGAAAATCAGTATTATTTATTCCGTAACTTCCAACAATATACTCTGAACTGTAATATCCTGTTCCAGCAATATCATTTAATCCAATAGCGATTGCTGGCAATCTTCCCTCTTCCTTCAGCTTAATTTTAAAATTGAATCCTTTATCCTTATAGTCCTGATCACATACTGGATCAAATTCAAACTGACAATATGGTTTATCTTTAATATTGCTATAGAAAAAAGATGCCTCAAGCCAATCATAAGGAGAAGATGTCAAAGTTATCTTCTGATCAGGATTACCATCATAAAAAGTTATCCCAAAAGACGATTCGTTATGGATTCTAGCAGTAGGGAGATTTATAAGACCAATAGAACCATGATTATTAAAGGTATTATTTGTGAAGCTATCTGCAATAGTGTTTTGAAAAACAACAAATAGCATTGCTAATATAAGAAATCTAACCATGATCAAAATTTAATTGATTAATTGTTTGATAGGTTATCAATTGCAGCGGCAGAAAATGCTAAGTTAGACAGAATAGATGTTATGGGGACCAATGCTTCGAATCCTGGTCTGCTAACATTAATTTTTCTTGGGACTATGATTGTATCTCCAGGTAAGACTTTAAGAAGTCCGTTTCCTGCAAACACATTTCTACCTTGCTTAACTACAAGACCATTTGCTCTGATAATGTAGACTTGTGATTTATTAGCAGATTCCCGATAACCACCAGCAAACTCTATTGCCTTTCTAATATTTAAACCATTTGAATATTCGAAAGCAACTGGATTTAAGACCTCACCAAGGACATTAATGGTATTTGGATATCTTGGAATAATAATTTGATCGCCATCGAATAAAATGGTTTCCGAAGATGCTATTGAATTAGGGCTATAATCCCCAGCTATTCGACCAAGATTTTCAGGGTTTATAGACTCAGATAACGATCTTATAGCATTTAGATCTATAACAGCTTGGCCTTGCTGTATATTACTTAATATTGAACGATTAAGTTCTGCTTTTGATCTTTCTAGTGATTCTAATTGTCTTTCCCTCACGGAGGAGCGGATAAAAATAACTCCATCTGAAAAGGCATCACTCTTAAGATTGCCAGCCCTTAAATAAATATCACTAATTTTAGATCCAGCCATCAATGTATATTCACCAGGAAAATCAACCGCTCCTTCAATGGTAACTTTAATTAGATCATTTATAGGCGACCTAAAAGATACTGCTTGATATTTTGATGAAGTAAACTGCATTTCCCTATAATTCTGAGTAATAACCTTGTTTTCAAGAGGGCTTATATATGTTGCTATATCATCAACATCGCTCATATCGAGACCAAGAAAATCTACCAATTCTTCAACTTTAAATTTTCCAAAAACTGGTAGGATGTAATCAACTCCTTTAAAGCTTATATTTATGCTGAAATCTTTAATAAGGTTTTCAGTGAGATTACTAGAGTTGAAAGTCCTATCATCTAGGTTTGCAAAGATTACTTTTGAGTTTTCAAGAAGCTTAATATCTTTATAGGTATTTTTATCTTTAAGACTAAATAAAATGGAAGCCTTAACAAGATTTTCTTTATCAAACTGTTCAACAACTGCTAGCCATGGATATTCATCTACAAATGTTAAATTGTTAATTAATTTTTCTAATGTTTGAAACTCAGAGAGACTATAAAAACCTGGTTGGTCAATGGCGCCTAGCACCTCGATATCAGATTTTAACTCATTAACATAATTGAAAACATCAACGGAAATTGTGTTTCTTAAGTCATAGGATAAGTTGTTAGTTGTTTCTTGAACAATTGAGGCAGAATTTGTATCAAGATTTGAAATTGAAATATTTGTTACATTTGCGTTATCTGCAAAACCTAAACTAAATTCTATAATGTCTTCGAGTGTTTCATTTTGAAGAACCTCATAAATAGCAGGTCGATTAACTCCTCCATTTATTTCTATAAACTTATCTGCTGCATTAATAAGGATTGTGTCTCCTGCTTCAATAGTTATATCATTTGATCTATCTCCTCTTATCAAGAGATCATATAAATCAAATAAATATTCATCTCCATTATTTCTAATTAATTTAATTTTTCTTAGGGTTCCAATTTCTGAGATTCCTCCAGAGTAAGCTAAAGCTCCTGTTATTGTGCTAAAGGGATTAACTAAATATGTTCCTGGTGTCTTTACAGCTCCTACAATAGTAATTTTCTTTGCGCTTAGGTTCTTAAGAGATACTTCTACATTAACTCCAATAAAAGATTGTTGAATTATGTTTGATATTTTTTTAGAAACTTCACCGAAAGTTAATCCTACAACGCTTATAGATCCAAGCTCGGGAAATAGAATGGTCCCGTCAAGTTTTACATTTAAATCAAAGACATCATCTTTTGCCCCTGATAAGATTATAGAAAGTTGATCTCTAAGTGATATTTTATAATCATTTGGAAGAGGTAAATCACCAACAGCACTTAAGGAAGTTGGCATTGAAGAAAAGAAATCATAACCATATTTCCTTCCCTCAATAATATTGCTGTCATTTGCATTTAGAGAAATTGTAGACTCTTCAACATTAGAGAAGATTTCACTTTCTGATGATTTATCTGTTTCATAGGCTTCTTTTACCTGCTCGATTTGCTCAGTAGTTATATTTTCCAATATAGAATCATCGATAACTTGTCCAAAAATCTGAAAGGAAAAAATAGATAAAATAATAAATAAATTTTTCTTTTTTTGAATCATAATATGTAATTAAGCTACTATTCTACACCCTTTTTTAAATGTGCCTCAAATTTAAGTCTCATTCCATACCCGGAATTGAAACACCATCTAGCTCAAGTATAGGCTCCAATATTTTTAATGCACTTTCTTGGATTTCTTGATCAGATAAAGTTTTTTCATTTGACTGAAAAATCATCCTTACCCCTAATTTAATTTCATTGAGTTTTTCATTTTTATAAAAATCAAAGATAAAAGATTCTTTTAAGTTTCCATGATTCATTTTATCTAAATGATCTAGAACTTTTTCATATTGGTCTAAGTTACCAATGGAGAAAGAGAAATCTCTGTTGCTAGATGGATAATCAGATGTTTGATTGAATTTAATAAACTTTATGTCTTGGTTGTCTATAAATTTAAAGTCTGATTTAAGGCTTGAATCGTTAAAATCAATTTCACAATAAAAAATCTTATTTTTAATTTTTGTATCTAAATTATGCCTTTGGATCTCTTCTATATTAAATTCATCTTGATGAAAAATAGTTTTGAGCAAGTCTTCCAAATAATTTCTATCAATATTCTTTGAAAATAGATTGTGATCATGGCCCATTCTTCCAGAGGCAATTATGCCAAGTCTAAAATCATGTTTAATTTTTTCTTTGTTTGAATATACATCAGAAACCTCAAAAAACTTTATACAATCTTTTTGTCTTCTTTCGTTGTATAGAAGATTCTCAATTAAGGAGTCTTTTAAGTTACCCCTGAGATATTTTCTGTTAGAGTCAAGCGGATTATCAACAGAAATTGAATGCTTGTTTTCATTTGAGCAAAAGGGAAAATTTATTACTTCATAAAAACCATTATGATTAAAGAAATCCTTTACCTCTTTTAGAGAATTTTTTTCTTTATCTTGTATTTCATTTCTAAAAGCAACAGGCTGACTCGATATATTGTTATATCCAATTATCCTTGCAATTTCTTCAGCTAAGTCATTCTGATTTGAGATATCGTTCCTGTGACTGGGTATAGTAATGTTTGAATCAAAGGTAAAGCCAATCTTTTCTAAATTTATTTTATAAAAATCATCTGAAATAGAGGTTCCCAAAATTGAATTAATTTTAGTTACTTCCCTTTCTATCTTTTTCTCTGACATTTCTTGATATTCGAAACTTGAAATTCTTAAAGACTTAATTTCAACATGATCTTCTACAATTTTTATAAATCTGCGCAGAACTTTTTCATGAGAATCAATGTCGGTACACCTTTCAAATTTATGAGCGGCATCAGATTGAAGGTTATATTTAGTTGTTTGACCAATTATTGCTTCTGGATTAAAAAAAGCGCACTCTACTAAAACTTTTGTTGACGATTTTGAGCATGCTGTTTTTTGTCCACCCATCACCCCAGCAAGGCTTATAATTTTTCCATTATTTGAAAATACACAGTTTTTTCCAGTTAGTTGTATTTTTTTCCCCAATAAAGTTTCAAATTCCTCGGAGCAATCTTTATATTCAAAGACTATGTTCCCTGTTAATTGTTCTTTGTCAAAGCAATGTGTTGGCTGCCCTAATTCATAAGATAGATAATTTGAAATATCCGTGAAAAAATTATTTTTATTTATTCCCATCTTTTTATAATAAGACTCTAGATAATCTTCATAAATATCTACGGGCCCAGCTATTTCAATTTCTAAGAATGATATCTTGGGACAGGTTTCTTTAGACAGATTTGTAAAATCTAGATCTAGATCTCTAATTTTATCTTCGTATATATTAAGGTCTAAATTCGTATCGTAAATGCATGATAAATCTCTTGCCAAACCGATTAAAGACAAACAATCTCCTCTATTTGGGGTAATCTCCATCTCAAAAGATTCTCCTTTTATTTCATGCTCATGACCAAGTTGAAATAAGCTATTGGATAACTCTTCCATTGAAGGATTATCATTAATAAACTCAAGAAGGTCTGAATAAAAAACTTTCATTTAAATTGACTCAAAAAATCTAAATTAGATTTATAAAAATCTCTTATGTCTTTTATGCCATATTTGAGCATTGCAATCCTCTCAACACCAAGGCCAAAAGCTAAACCACTATATTTTTTTGAATCAATATTACAGTTTTCTAAAACGATAGGATTAATGATCCCGCAACCAAGTATTTCAAGCCATTTACCATTTTCTGCGAGAATATCAACTTCAGCAGATGGTTCTGTAAAAGGAAAATAGGACGGTCTGAACCTTATCTCAGTGTCGGTACCAAATAATACATATATTATTTTATGAATTAGATCTTTTAGATTACCAAATGTAACATTTTCATCTACCAGCATACCTTCAACTTGATGAAACATAGGAAGATGAGTAGCATCATCATCTTTTCGATAAACTTTACCTGCAGAAGTAATTGCTAAAGGAGGCTTTTCATTTAACATGGTTCTTATTTGAACTGGTGATGTATGAGTTCTAAGTAGTCTGGATTTATTTTCGATGTAAAAAGTATCATGCATCTGTCTCGCGGGATGAGATTTCTTTATATTTAGTAAATCAAAATTAAATTCTTCTGTTTCAACTTCTGGACCCTTTACTTCTTGAAAACCTAAATCTCTCAGGAAGGCAACTAAGAAATCTTTTGTTTGATTAACTGGATGAATTGAGCCTTTTTCTAATTCAATACTTGGAGGATGTATTTTGTCTAAAGAAGACATTTAAGTATTATTCAACTGCTGTTTTTACAACCTTCTCAAAAGTTGAAAAATCATTTACAGATAAATCAGAAAGTATTTTCCTATTCAACTTAATATCTTTTTTAAATAAACCATTAATTAATTTTGAATAGGATACGCCAAGTGATCTGGAGCCTGCATTAATACGAGAAATCCATAACGATTTAAATGCTCTTTTCCTATTTTTTCTGTCTCTAAATGCATACTGTAAGGCTTTAATATTCGATTGCTTAGCAGTCTTATATAACCTACTTCTAGCACCATAATGACCTTTAGTAGCAGCAAGAACTTTTTTGTGTCTTTGTTTTGCTTTATGAGACTTTGTTACTCTTGGCATGTCACTGTTTAATTAATCTTGAGGCCATCTTTAAAACTGTACCCTCAAGCTTATTTAAGCCTCTGTTGTGTCTCTTTCTTTTGGTTGATTGTTTAGAAAGAATATGATTTCTGTTAGCACCTCTACTCTTTATAGAATTACTTGTTTTTTTAAAACGCTTAGATGCGCCAGAGTGTGTCTTTAATTTATATCCCATTTATAAAATCTTTAATTTATCTAGTCTTCTTTAGCGGTGAGAGAACCATCATTAATTGCCTTCCTTCTAAGGAGGGTTCTTGGTCTACTTGAGCAATACTTGATAATTCATCTTTGAGTCTTGTAAGTAATTCAAGACCAAGATTGCTATTAAGTATCTCTCTTCCCCTAAATCGGACGCTTATTTTAGTCTTATCTCCACCAAGAATAAAGCTTTTTATCTTTTTTAATTTTATATTGTAATCACCCAAATCAGTTGAAGGTCTAAATTTAATTTCTTTTACAGTATTTCTTTTAACCTTTACTTTTGATGAGGAGATGCTTTTCTTTTTTGAAAATAAGTGTTTTCCATAATCTAAGAGTTTGCAAACTATTGGATCTGCTTCATTAGGTGAAACCTGAACTAAGTCTAGTGATGCATCCCTGGCGGTTTGAAGCGCATCGTTAAAAGATACTATCCCATGTTTTTTACCTTCAGCATCAATAAGCATTACTTTATCAGCTTTTATTTTCTCGTTAATGGGTACTGTTTGTTTTCTTGATCTGGCTATAGTGATTACCTTTTAAATTAGATTATGAACAATGGGAGTGCTTGTATTTCTTTCAAGATGCAGATAAATATGTGTTTTATAAAATATGATACTTAACATTTTTTAGGAATTTTAAACTAATTAGTTCGATTATCAATTTATTTTTTGTTTAAGGCTGTAAATAAATCTTTTCCCATTCTTTACCTATGCACGTATAAACCTCTCTCTTATTTAGCCTAGAAGCATGGCCCTCCCAAAGTTCTATATAAAAAGGCCTAAAAAAATACCCTCCCCAGTATGAAGGTCTATTAGAAAAACTGCCCTCAGCATCAAAAAAGTTGTTATATTTTTTTACAAATGCATCATAAGATTCAATTTCTTTAGATTGCTCAGACATTATTGCTAAAGCATTTTTCTTGGATGATCTATTGGAGAAATAATTATCAGATATTTTTTCATCAAGTTTAGATATTTTTGCTTTAATCCTAATTTGTACATTAATTGAGCTCCAATAAATCAAAGCAGAGATTTGATCATGATCTTCAAAATCTCTTGCTTTCTTTGACTCATAATTTGAGAAAAATACCCAATCTTCGTTATCAATGAACTTAAGATTAACAAATCTAGAATCTACTTCATTATTTGAAGCATTGAATGAGCTAATACATATAGCATCTATTGATTTTTGATTTTTTTTAATCGCCTTTTCATATATTGAATAAAATTTACGATACGGTTCAGTTTTATTTTTATTTAAAAATTTTATTTTCATATTAAGGAACTTACTAAATCATATATAAATATATTACGCGGTTTATCTTTTTCTAATTTTTCTTATTAAACTTCCGATCCCAAAATCTTCAAAAGGATCAAATAAATGCAGCAAGCAAGTCATTCTATAGTTATCGTAAGAACTATCGAGATCAAAATTTGAATGAAGAAAAGTATTACCTCTGAATAAAAGTGGTTGATATGAATTGAAGTCCTCTATTTTGTATTCGCTTTTTTCCATAAGTCTAATTAAACTCGCTTTTGAAGCATACTGTTTATAAAAAATCTTTCCTAAAATATTTATGAGCTCATGCCTTGGATTTCTTCTGATGTTAGGAAAATAAACAAGCTCTCCACAGTTTTTATCTTCTATTTTATTAGGGATCTTTAAAGGAAAAACAAATGTATATAAATGAGAATCAAAATGAGCTCTAAAAGATTCTTTATCTCCTGGATTAACTTTTCTTGTTACTAAATATTTATTTTCAATGCTGCCCTTGTAGCCTAATTCTTTGACGGAATGTTCAAAAAGCTTAGGTATTAAATTTCTGAAGATACCTAAATCTTCTAACAATTTTTTAAATATCGCGTTATTTTCCTGAAAGTTTTTATCGCCTATTGATTTAGATATTTCCAATGAGACATTTTCTAAATCAACAAAACCTTTGATTGAAGGCAACTTTGAAAATCCATTTTCATTTATTTCATTGATAATCTTGTCAGGGTCAATCTGGTATTGAGAATCACTCATTTTTTATTAAATCCTAAGTGTGTTTTTAATATATCAGGTGGGCTAGGAAGGTCCTTAAATATTTTCCAATGAACATTTGATTGTTTTGAAAAAACCACGTATGCGGTTATGAAAATCAATGCAAAATAATAGAAAATATTTTTCTTACTGTAATACCAAAGCTCAAGCTGAATTTTATATGGCGTTAAAACCTTGTCATGATAGTCTAGATGATTTTCTTGACCAAATAAGATTTCTTCCTCGTTTCTAAAAACAATAGAACCAATTCCTGACAATCCGGGCCTATCCTTTAGAAGGACTTTTTGAGTTTCAGTATCAATATTTTTAAAATAATTTGGTGTTTGTGGTCTAGGGCCTATAACACTCATATGTCCTAATAATATATTAAATAGCTGAGGTAGCTCATTTATTTTACTTTTTCTTAAGAATTTACCAAAAGGTAGCACCCTCGGATCATCTTTTACAGTCACTGTTCCGTTCTTCATATTGGCGCTATCTTTAAGCATTGTAGCAAATTTTAAAAGGTTGAATTCCTTGATATTTTTACCCATCCGTTTTTGTAGATAAAATATTTCTCCCTCACCAGTAAATTTTAAGATAGCAATAACTGGAACTAAAACTGGACTTAAGGTGATTATCGCAATAGATGAAAATAAGATATCAAAAAATCTTTGAAGCATAGTTATTTTTTATATTCTGATAATGCTTTAGTAACTAACTCAACTTGATCGAATGACATTGATGGATATAAAGGAAGAGTTAGCTCTTTCTCACAGACTTTTTTTGCTACAGGAAAATTTTTAGAATCAAACTTTGATTGATAAGCTTTGAATGACCAGAATGCAGGATAATGAATACTAGATTGTATCTTTCTATTTTTAAGGTGAGATATCAAATCTTCTCTATTAATTTCATCAGGTATTAAGATTGGCATTATGTGATTTGATGATATTGAGCCTTCTTTTTGTTTTAAGAATGGTATCTTGAAATCAGTATTCTCTAAACATTCAATATAGTGATTTACTAGAATTTCTCTTCTTTTGTTATTTTCATCAAGTTTAGATAATTGGGTGTTTCCAATTGCAGCTCTTATCTCATCCATCCTATAGTTTAAGCCTGGTCTATCAATTTCATAAGATGATGCTCTTCCTTTATGTCTATCTAAAAGAACAGACGTCATGCCGTGTGCTCTTAAATACTTCAACTGCTCATGTAAATCATGATCTGAGGTTGTTGTAGCTCCTCCCTCTCCGATAGATAAATTCTTATTGCTGTAAAATGAGAAACATCCTATATCTCCCCAAGCACCGCAATTCTTTCCGTATATGCTTGCTCCTGGCGCGTGAGCAGCATCCTCGAGGAGCGCTATATTTTTTTCATCACAAAAACTTCTTATTTCTGCAATATCTTCGCACGGCACTCCTGCAAAATGAACAATCATGATTACTTTAGTTTTTGGGGTAACAGCTTTTTTTATACCATCGATTGACATATTCCAGTGATCTAAAGATTTACAATCTACCAAAACTGGCTTTGCACCTACGATTTCAACAACATTTGGAGCAGCTATAAATGTTAGTGATGGGATAATTACTTCATCACCTGGTTTTACTCCAAGGGCAATCAGTCCCAAATGAAGAGCAGCTGTGCAACTTGATACTGCATTTGTTTTTATATTCTCACCAATATATTTGCTGAAATTATCTTCAAATTTTGCTACATTTTCCCCCATTGCCAGCCAACCACTATCAATAACAGAGTTAACTGCATTTTTTTCTTCTTCGGAAAAATCTAGTTTAAAAAGTTGAACATCCCACATACCTAAACCTCCAATTTTTTTACAAAAAAATCATTGTCTTCAACACTTTTTTCAAAATAAAATAGGTTTCTTTTATAAAAATTTATTGCTCTATTATCGCTTCTTTTTACTGATAATCCATAGTGATAAATATCTTTTTCGATTAATTTTTTTTCTAAATGAGAAATCATTTTTGTACCAAGGCCAGAAGACTGTGTATATGGAAGCACTGCAATTGAAAACAATCTATATTTAACTTTATTTTCAGTATTTATCTTGCTCTTACTTAAGATTCTAAAAACTGTTGAAAGATAATAAAAGGTCTTATTAAGGAAAGTTAAAGGCCTTGAAAAAGAAAAAATAATAATCTTAAAAAAGTTCTTTCTTTGAAAAATCTTCATTTCCGGACCAAAATTATCTCCAGAGATTACAAAACCTTCAATATTATTATTTACAACGGCGACAAAAGAATATTTAGAAGCATTTATCAGTGAAACATAATATGAATTAAGCAGGCTTAAAGAGAATGAGCTTGTTAAATGTGATTTTGAATATGCTTTTTTATGGATATAGCAAATGGAATCAATGAAATCCATGCAGTTAGAAGAGTCTACTTTCTTAAACTTTATGTCCATATTAAAAACATTTTATAAAAACTATTATAATGATTTAAGCTTATTATCAAAAAGTTCAATTGCATAATTAGAAATCTTGTCATATGAGTTATTCTCAATGACATATTTTTTTCCATTTGCGCCCAACTTACTTAAATCATTTTCACTGAGATTAATTAAACGATTTATTGCTTCTTTAAGATCTTCCTCATCGTGACTATTCACAGTTATTCCACAATTTGCCTCTGCAACTGGATCATTGCATGCATCAATTGAAAGAATTATTGGTTTAGATGACATCATGTAATCCCAAATCTTATTTGCGCTTACTCCATATTGATACAAAATATTTTTTAAAAAACCTACGTAGCATATATCTGCAAATTTCAATGCAGCTGGAATTTGTTCTTTGTTTATTGTTCCTAAAAAGTATGAATTAATTTTTAGTTTTTCCGAGAGTCTTATAAGTGATTTTAATTCAGTGCCTTGTCCAAAAAAAACAGGGGCAATATTATCATCTATCTTTGATATAGCTCTTAGCAAAAAGTCTAGGTCATTTGCAACTGAAATAGTTCCTGTATACATAATTATCTTTGATCCCTTCTCTTTTATATTTGAAAGTTGATTGAAAATACTTTCTGGTAATTGTTTTTCTTCAGACCAATCAGAAACATTTATGCCATTTGGTATATGATAAAAATCATCTCTATTTGCCCCCCTTTTAGCCAAGTGGTTAATGTTTCCAGGATGCATCGAGATTATTAAATCAGAGGTTATGCAGGAAAGTTTTTCTCCAAGGGAATTTAATAGAACAAAAGGATGGTACTTGTGCATTCCACCAATCTCAGTTAAAACCATTGGCCATAAATCATGAGGCTCGAAAACTGAGATAATTTTCTTTTTTTTGAAAAAAAATTTATTTAAATTTTTGTAAACCATACTTGGAAAAATATCTAAGGTATGGGTAGACGAATTAATTATTACATCAAACTTTTTTCTTATAGAGAAAAATAAAAAACAAGATAAAAAAGAGTAAATTAAAATATTTAATGCTCGCATTACTCCATTACCTTTATAACGGTTGCCATAAACCCAAATATAGTTAATTCCATTAATCTTTTCTCTTTTAAATAGGAAGCATCCTTTGGGCTGCATTCTTCTCGAATGAGAAAAAGAACAAGCTACTACTGTTACATTATGTCCAGACTTATTCCAGTTCAATCCAAAGAAATATGGACGATACTCCATTCCAATATCAGGAGTGCCGCTATAATGATTAAATAGAAGGATATCCAACTTACTTAGGATAAAGATTTTTAGTTCTCAAAAGGCTGACAATAGCTTTTAGGTTTTGCACAACTTTGTAAGAGTTCTTGTAATCTCTAAACGAATGTACCTGTTTATTTAATATTTCTAAATATTCATCCTTGGTTATATCAAGCTTCTTAATGACATATTCTGTATCTTGTTTTTGTAAATCAATGTCATAGCTAGGTTCTTGTATTTTAATAAGCGCCTCTTCTCTAGTCATATTTTCATTTCTTACAAGGTTTGAGAAATGGGTATACCTTTTATCAATACTAAATTTTTTTGGTAAGAAAAAGCCTTGATACCATCTTGTATAAACTGATTCATGATGCTTGCCTCCATAGTATTTCCACCCAAGTTTATTTTCTAGAACATCCATTGCCTCTTTATTGTCATAATCTTCATAATTTAAAAGAGCAACCTGTCTTATACCTCTTACGAATGTGTAGAAAAATAAGTTTATAAATGAATAATGTGGATATGTTTTAATTTTTTTCTTTCCAAATTTCTTTTGGATTCCTTTTATGTATCTCCAATCAGAATGGCCATATGACCAATCATCTACTTTTGTTGATTCTGTCTTGGCATTCATTCCAGATAAAATAAATTTAATGCCTCGCTTAGAAGCTTCTTGCCACAAAATGGAATTTATAGCATGATCAGTTGGTACTTCTCCATCTGGAACAGAAGCTTTCAGAAAAGATAGTTGAATATCTTTAAACTCATTCCAATCTACTACATAGGTGTAAAGATCAATTTCAAGGTTTCTTAGAGTTCTTTCAATATTCTTCACCGCAAGCTCTGAATCCCAACCGTTATCAAAGTGAATTGCCAAAGGATTTAGTCCATATTTTTTTTTTGCTAGATAAGCTAAGTAGGTGCTATCAACTCCTCCACTTACTCCAATTATGCAGTCATAAGTCTTATTTTTACCTTTTGATTTAATCTTATTGACGATCTTTTGCAAGGCTGATTTGCTTGAAATCCTATTTGCAATCATCTCATCATACTCAAAGCAATGATTGCAAACATTCTTATCATCAAAACTTATTTTAGGATCGACCTCCTCACTCATTATGCATTTAGAACATATCATAATTTTTCCTTAATTAGCTGTTAATTATATCTTCTAAAGTGCTAAATTCTGGATAATTTATTAAAACTGCCTTATGAACTCCATAGTAAATAAATAAATCTCCAGCTGCAGCAGCTGATACTTTAGTTTTAGTAAATATTTTCTTAATATCTTCTAAATTACCTGCCCCACCCGAAGCAATAACAGGAATAGAGACGCTTTTTGATATTTGCTCCAGGGTTTCTAAATCAAACCCTTTACCGGAACCCTCACGATCAATGTTACATAAAAAAATCTCACCTGCACCTTTGTCCTCAATTATTTTTGTGAAATCTAGAGGTGAATATGTCGTAGATACTTTTCCGTTATTTACGAAAACTTTATTTCCAGATAAAAATTTCTTTTTATAATCTACTGAACAAACTATTGTGGAAGAACCAAACTTATCTGAACACCTTTTGAGAAACTCAATATCATGAAAGTTTATAGTGTTTAAGACAACTTTTTCGAAGCCAAGATATAGAATTTTTTCAACATCATCAACTTTATTAATACCACCTCCATATGCTAGCGGCATAAATGCTTGTGATGCAATTTCTTCTAAAAGTTTAAAATTTAATTTGTTTCTTTTTGTTGCAGATATATCTAAAATTACAAGCTCATCAACCTCTTTATCATTAAAAATCTTTACCGCATTAATGGGATCCCCAACATATTTATGATTTTTAAAAGATTGGCCTTTCACAAGATCTCCATTCTTATTAATTAATAAGGTTGGAATTACTCTTTTACTTAACATTTTCTGTAATTATATTTTTTATATTTTGGAAAATAATTTTTCCAAATTTATGACTTTTCTCTGGATGAAACTGCATTCCAAAAATATTATTCTTGTTAACAATGCTATGAAAGTTATTTGCATATCTAGTTTTGGCAATTACATTTTCATCATCATCACATGAACAAAAAAAAGAGTGGACAAAATAGAACCTGGATTCTTGATCTAAACCATTTAAAAGTTTTGAGTCTTTAACCTTCATTATCTTATTCCAGCCCATGTGTGGAACTTTAAGATCCTTTAGATCCTTTTGATTAAATTTTTTAACCTCTCCCTCAATCCAACCCAGTCCTTTCTCCTGGCCTTCCTCGCTTGAATTAAATAAAAGTTGCATTCCTAGACAGATACCAAGAAAAAAGATATTTTTTTCAAAAACTGCAGATTCTAAAACCTTATCTAGTCCTGCATGTTTGATTTTTGTAATG
>MDSW01040869.1_pt1 | contig 19545 bp, 19 predicted proteins | sample 811171 | NCBI WGS metagenome assembly MDSW01 (sample SAMN05326641, study PRJNA326480) | marine metagenome | isolation source: seawater | place: Atlantic Ocean: North West | collected 2012 | reverse complement strand
TTAGAATCAATAATGTCTTTTTGTTCTATTTCGTGACCTAGCCAAGATTTTATTTCTTCTTCATTCATATCTATATTCTCTCCAAAACATCCCCTTTATCTGAAAAAAACTCTTGCTTGATTGAGTCAGTGTGCTGTCCCAAGCTAGGAACTGAGCCAAGAACACTTTTTTCCGAATTAAACTGCGAAGGAGGTGATATTAAATCTATCATATCGCCGTTAGGAAGTTGTACTTGTGTTTTCCTCAAGTGTGGATGTGAAGCTAGCTGCTTTGCATTGTTTAATCTTCCAAAAGCAATATTTTCGTTTGTTAACAACTCGCATAATGCCTCAAGTTTATATCGGGAAAAGACCTTAACGATTATTTCATCCATACTTTTTCGATTTTCAACTCTTGAAGCATTATTATCAAACCTAATATCAGTTCCAAGCGATGAATCAAGGAGTACATTTGATGCGAAACGTTGCCATTCCCTATCATTCTGGATGGCAATCACTATTTCTTTTCCGTCACCAACTATGTATACACCATATGGTGCGATAAGTGAGTGGGAAAGTCCCATTCTTGCTGGTGATGAACCATGTTTTAGCTGGTGGAATCTCGCAACATTCATCCAGTCTGCCATACCATCAAAAAGTGAAATTTGTATCCCTTCCCCTTGTCCTGAAGTCCCGCGACCTATTAGAGCCTCTAATATAGCACCATAAGCATTCAGACCGGCAGTGAGGTCACACACAGAAACTCCAACCCTTGCGGGGCTATCTATGCTACCGGTCACAGATGCAACACCTGACTCGCATTGAACCAAAAAATCATATGCTCTAACATCTCGGTATGGTCCACTAGTGCCATAACCACTTATATCGCAAGTGATTAATCTTGGGTTGGATGCCCTTAGTTTACTACTTCCAAAACCAGCGCGGTCTGTAGCTCCAGGTGATAAATTTTGAATGAATATATCTGCTTTTCTAATTATACGACTTAGTAAAGCCGCATCGTCTTTTTTCTTAAAATCTAGAACAACTGATTCTTTGCCTCTATTAAGCCATACAAACCAAGAGCTTTCACCATCCAAAATATTATCATACCGGCGCGCAAAATCACCTTCCTGCCTCTCTATCTTCAAAACTCTTGCACCTGCATCGGCAAGCCGACTAGTGCAATAGGGAGCTGCTACAGCTTGCTCTATAGAGACGACAAGGAGACCATCTAACCTACCTACCATTAATAGGACCTAGGCATGCCTAGAACATGCTGTCCAATATACCCTAATATCATATTGGTAGAAATTGGGGCTGTACGATATAAGCGTGTTTCTCGAAACTTTCTTTCAACATCATACTCTTCCGCAAAACCAAACCCACCGAAAGTTTGCATGCATGTATCACCAGCTTCCCATGAAGCTTCAGAAGCAAGTAATTTGGCCATATTAGCTTCTGGACCGCATGGTAGCCCAGATTCAAAAAGTGCAGCGGCTTTCTTTACTACCAGATCTGCGGCTTCAGTTTGAGCATATACACGAGCAATTGGGAATTGTACTCCTTGATTTGCTCCAATTGGACCACCGAAGACTTCTCTTTCAGAGGCATAGGAGCTTGATTTCTTAATAAACCAGCGTGCATCACCTATACATTCTGCAGCGATTAGAATTCGCTCAGCATTCATACCGTCTAATATATAACGAAAACCCTTACCCTCCTCGCCTATTAAAGTATTTGAGGGAATCTCAAGGTTATCAAAGAAAAGTTCATTTGTATTATGATTGATCATAGTTCTAATAGGTTTTATTTCGAGTCCCTTACCAACTGCTTTATCTAATTCAACTAAAAATACTGACAGACCATCACTACGTTTCTTACATTCCTCTTTCGGGGTTGTTCTAGCTAACAAAAGTAAAAGATCTGACTGCTGGGCTCGTGAGATCCAAACCTTTTGACCATTGACAACGTAAGTATCATTTCCTTTTTTTATAGCCGTTGTATTTAGCTGTGTAGTATCTGATCCTGTTGTTGGCTCAGTGACACCAAATGCTTGAAGACGGAGATCACCGGAAGCAATCTTAGGTAGATATGCCCGCTTTTGCTCTTTAGAACCATGGCGCAGTAATGTCCCCATTGTATACATCTGGGCATGACACGCTCCACTGTTCCCACCTGAAGCATTAATCTCTTCCAAAATAGCTGCCCCTGCACCAATACCAAGTCCACTTCCTCCAAACTCTTCTGGTATCAAGGCTGCAAGAAACCCTGATTTTGTGAGTTCATCAACAAACTCTTCTGGATATGCCCGATCAGTATCTTTTTCTCGCCAATATTCACCTGGAAACTTTGCACAAAGTGCTCGAACAGGGTCTCTAAGGTCTTCATAATTATATGTCAGGTCTATTTTAACAGTATTCTTGGTCATCAATTAGCTGCTTTCCTCGTTAATATTGACAAAATTTTTAACTAAAAATTATTTTTGACCTAATACGGTCTATTATTTATTTTTAGCTCTCACATAAGCACCAACTGTTTGGCGCCAAATCTTATCATTTCTCACTATGAATGTATTCGTTCCAAAATCAAAAATGTACTTTTCTGATTCAGCTCTCCAAGTGATATATAAAGTTTGTTCAACAGATAGACGACTTATCAACTCAAAATCACTGCCCGAAGGCATAAGCTCATCTAACCACATACAAAAGAATTCTCTTGCTCCATCAATACCTTGCCATATTTTATCTCTATAAATCATAACTGATTCTGCATCATAGTCGGACAAAATAGCCTGCAAGTCGCCATCTCCAAATACTGCTATATGATGGTCAAATATCTCGTCAGCTGTTTTCATTCATCTCTCTATTTTTATATGTATTATTATATTATAAAATCATCTAGTCATTAGTGTTTAAAGAAACCTGAATCCTAATTATCTGACGACGATTATAGTTTCTTACTATATATGCAAAAAAATCACCTATTAGAAATTTAATACCGTATTTTTTTCTTAAAAACTTATAGGCTAGTTTCTCAAGTTCCTGATTTTTAACCAAGCTTGCCTTCCCATTAAACGATTTACCCTTAGGCTTTCCATGAAAATTACAGCCCACAATCTTAACATCTGGAAAATTTCTAATTCTTTTTACTTTTCCTGAATTTCTTTGAGAGTACACAACATAAATATTAGTTGATCCTTCCTGAGCAAACCAGACCGGAGTATCCACAAAACTACCGTCTTTTTTTTGAGTAGATAAACTAATGTATTGTTCGTTATCATTTATCATTTCAAACCTAATAGGACATTAATATTCAATAAGTAAAATACTCTTTTTTACTTTTTATAGTTCATAACACCAAGAATTTACTTTGTCTTCGTACTCAGAAAAATATCTTGAAATCTCACTTATCTCAAAAGATCTCAGGATAGATGTATTTGGTTCCCTATCAAGTAGGAACTCAAAAGAATACTTAACCAATACTTCTTTAGTTATAAGATTATCTGTTAGTTTAAGGTGAATATCATCACTTACAATAACCTGATGAATAGTAGATGTATTTCTTGAAACTGTGACGATAAATACATCGTCGTTCTTTTTTTTAATGATTATGGACATTAGTTAAACTTTTTTAAATTAATCTCAATAACTCTCGGGTGGGCTTCACATATAACAAAGAAATAGGATAATGTTATATACTTCTAAGTGTCTTGAAGAAATATTCATATCAATACAGTGAGGGTAGCATGTCCCATCTAAGAATAGCGATTGATATTGGCGGCACTTTTACAGATATCTGTATTATGGACGAATTGACTGGTGAAGTGAGAGTAGCAAAAACTCCCTCTACGCCAGATGATCCTCTAGTAGGTGCTATGAATGGGCTAAATAAAGCAAATATTGATCTTAAAGATGTAACACTTCTATCTCATGGTACTACAGTTGCAACTAATGCACTTCTCACTCGTCGGCTTCCCCCGGCTGCAATGGTATGCACTCGTGGTTTCCGAGATGTTATCGAAATACGTCGAGCAGACAAAGAAGAATTGTGGGATACTTATGAGGATGTTGCGCCAGCGTATATTAATCGTAAAGACCGTCTAGTAGTAACTGAGCGTATAGATCATGCGGGTAATATAGTTGAGGCACTGGATGAAAGTGACGCACGTGAAGTTGCAAGAATACTAAAAAAACGTGGAGTGCAATCAGTTGCTATTTGCCTTATGAACTCATTTATAAATCCAGTTCATGAACAAAGATTACAAGAAATTCTCAAAAATGAATTACCAGATGCTGACATAATAACCTCTAGTGACACTCTGCCTGAAATATTTGAGCATGAACGTTTTTCAACAACGGTCGTTAATTCTATTCTAAGTCCAATAGTAGGACGTTATGTCCAACGGATGAGTGAACAACTTAAAGAAGCAGGCTACGTAAGCGATCTACTATTATTACACTCTGGAGGCGGTGTTATGACTCCAGCAACCGCCCAGCGTTATGCAGGTCGTCTAGCTGGTTCAGGAATTGCAGCAGGTGCTATCGCTAGTCGCCACATTGCAATGCTATGTGGATACAAAAACTCAATAGGATTAGATATGGGTGGGACAAGCTGTGATGTCTCGCTAGTTTATGATGGAAAATCCCGTATCACTAAAGATTGGGGTATAGAATTTGGTCACCCTATTCGCTTCCCAAGTATTGAAGTTCTTACCATAGGAGCCGGGGGAGGCTCACTAGCATGGATAGACGATGCAGGTGCCTTACATAATGGACCACAATCTGCTGGTGCCTCTCCTGGACCTGCATGTTATGGAAAAGGAAATAAAGTTCCCACCAATACTGATGCTAACGTTGTTTTAGGACGATTAGGTAACTCTCTAGCCGGAGGAAATATTAAACTAGACCTTGATGCTGCTAGAAATTCTGTAAGAGATTGCGTAGCTGAACAACTTGGTATGAGTATTGATGAAGCAGCAAAATCTATCGTAAGTGTAGCAAATGCTAATATGGCAGATGCTGTGCGATTAATTTCTATAAGTCGTGGTTATGATCCTCGTGATTTTGCATTAGTAGCCTTTGGTGGAGCTGGGGCTTTACATGGGGTCGCACTAGCAAGGGAATTATCTATTCCTATAGTTATTATACCCCCAAACCCTGGGGTAACTTCAGCACTCGGTTGCTTACTAGTTGATATCCGCCACGATTTAGCCCAAAGCTACCTGAAGTCAGCGAGCAAAGCAGATGCCAATGATATTGAAAATAAATTTATTGAAATGGAGAATGATGCACGTAAGCGTTTGGTAACAGAGGGTGTAGAATCAAAAAATATGATTTTAGAACGCTCAATAGATATGATGTATTCTGGGCAATGGCGATCATTAAAGGTTGCTGTCCGCACTCCATTTATATCCGTAGAATCTGCGATAGAATCCTTTCATCAAGCCCATGAACTTGAATATGCGTTTAGAAGAGATGAGGCTAATGTAGATTTATTTCGTCTGAATTTAACAGCAATAGGGGTAACACAAAAAGCTGAACTAAAGCGCCATACAGAATCTTCTCAACCAATCAATCCAAGGGGTAGTCGCCTGGTAACTTTTGATGATTTAGAAACTTCTATTGAAACTCCTATTTATCGACATGAGGATCTGACAGCTGGATCAAAATTAGTTGGTCCCGCAATCATAGAACAATTAGATTCTACTACCTTAATACCGCCAGATCTTAAAGTTGAAGTAGATGAATGGCTCAATATACGAATTTTTATATTGGAGGAAAGCTAATGAGTAATTCACAAGCTGGACAGAGTCTCGATCCAGTAACATTCGAAGTACTTAAAAATTCGTTTATTACCGCTGTAGATCAAATGGCTGAACAAGTCCTAAGAACATGCTATTCATTTGTTATTTACAATCGTGATTTCTCTAACGCACTTAATGATGCTAATGGCGACTCCATTGCACAAGGAAATCAAGATCTTGCTGCTCATGTTGGCACTCTTCATTATACTTGTAAGGATGTAATACGAGTATTTAAAGGGACTATGAAGCCGGGAGACGTCTTCATGATTAACGATCCTTATGCAGGGGGAACACACTTCAACGACGTTCGCCTGATGAGACCTATTTTTGTTGGAGATGAAATAATTGCGTTTAGCCAATCAAATGGTCATTGGTCAGATGTAGGCGGCAGTGTGCCCGGGTCATTTGACGTTAATGCCAGAGAAATGTTCCGTGAAGGCATTCGCATAACACCTGTACGTATTGTAGACCAAGGGGTATTAAGAGAAGATTTAGCAAATATGATTGCAGCTAATACACGCGACCCCGACTCAATCGTCGGCGATATGCGATCACAAATTGAAGCTACACGTATTGCAGAACAAGAAATCCTGCGTCTTGTTGATAAATACAGTAAAGACACTGTCGTAACTGGGTTCCAGGAAGTTCAAAACTATGTTGAACGTGCAACTCGTCAACGTATTGCGGATATACCAGATGGCACCTGGGAAACAGTAGATCACATCGATCGTGACCCAGCTTTAGGCGAAGGTCTTATTCCAATATGTGTTAAACTTACTATTAAAGGAGACCAGGTAACATACGATTTCTCAGGAAGCCATGAAACAATAAGTACGCTCTATAATTCAGCTTTTGGGGCAACCTTTTCTGCAGTAGTAGCAGGTATGAAGACTTATTTTCCTGACCTTCCACTTAACTCTGGTTTTTATCGACCGATTAAAGTTATTGCTCCAAAAGATTCTATTGTAGATGCACCTTGGCCAACTGCAGTTACAGGTTTCTTGATGCCATTTGAAAAAATCATGAATTCTACCTATGAAATTTGGTCTGGGATTATGCCAGAACGAGCTATTGCCTGTACATTTAATCAAGAATATCTGCTTACTGGTGGACGTGATTTACGTGACGAAAATAAACCAATGTTTATGTTCTATGACTGGTTGCCAGGTGGCTGGGGAGGACGAGCAACTAAAGACGGATGTAACTCAACTACATCTTGTTTTGGAACAGGTCTCCAAGCCCAGCCCGTTGAAGGACAAGAAAGACTTTCTCCTATATTAGCAAATGAGATGGAAATAAAGCGTGATTCAGGAGGACCAGGGAAATATAGAGGCGGCGCAGGTGTTGTAAAGACAAGTACTCTACGCGAAGCTAGTGATGCGGTATTGTCTTATATCTGTGATAGAGAACGAGCAATTACATGGGGAATTAAGGGTGGTCTACCATCAATGCCACAAGGACTTTGGGTGAAACGTGCAGAAACTGGAGTAAAGGAATGGCTTGGAACCATATTTTCTGACATGCCTATCAAAACTGGCGATGTATTTAGTCGTCCCACCTCTGGAGGGGGAGGTCTAGGAGATCCATTAGAACGAGACCCTAATGCTGTAATGTATGATGTAGAGCATGACTATGTATCGCTTGAGCGAGCTAAGAAAGATTATGGTGTCGTATTAAATGTGATTGATATTGACTTAGCTAAATACGAAGTTGACATGTCTGCAACTATCAAAGAAAGACAGGATATAGCTTCTAAGCGTCACGAATGGCTAGAAGAGGACCCCGTAGCTGTTGCCAAACGTTATAAGAATGGCGAGATTTGTGAACTAGATATGGTACGCCGATATGGAGTAATTGTTGATTGGGGTACTGGAGAATTGATGCCTAAGTCAACTAAACAATTCAGAGCCTCTATGAAAAAAAGAACTGCGGATTACTGGAATGAAAATATAATTAATCCTTAGGTAATATATCTAGTATCTCTAATAAATAATTGATTGATAAGTTTCTATATAGAAATTAAATCAGGTTCCTGTTCAACAAAGTTGATAATGCAACGTATTGTTTTGCTAATTTCTTCTTCTTCAGACCCATATTCATTAAAACCATAACCTTGATAAATTTCTTTCAATTTATTGAAGTCATCTTCATCCATATTAACTTCAAATTGAGGCTCTGAAGCAAAACATCCTCCAATACACTGTTCTCTCTCAGTTCCAAATATTAAATCATCATTTTGTAATTGAAGAGCAGATTTGACATACTTTTTAACAATCTCTTCATTTGAAGAAATAGAATGTTTAGTCTTTAAATCATCAATAACACTCAAATGAGCATCTTTTAAACTTAAATTAAATTTCATTATGTTTTCCTTAATTTTAAAGATCGTAGAGATATATAGTTAAGATATTCATTTTATAAAAGGTATTTTATAAATTAATTATTCCAAAATAACAGGATAAGCGTATCTGCACAGGATACCCCGGTTAACCTTTCCTCAATCTTATTAAGTATAGTTATGGTTTTACTATTACCTCTTATATTTTAACTTCATTTTGTAGATTGCAACCTCTTTTTCCACTTTGAAGTAACGCATTCTAGTTTTCATATTAAAGTTTAATAATCTTGAGGTAATTGATGCTCTTTCGCAGTAATTTAACAAAGATTAACATCAGACTATGCCTAGGAATTAGTGATAAGGTGCTCACGTTCATGTAATGTTAAAGAAAAGATTAGCAGAAGAAGATTTAAAATTATTACAAATCATGTATCTTTAAACTTATGAAAAAACTTCAATAGAGTCGTTTACATGTCCAAAGTAAAACCAAAAATTTTATCCCTTTTTTCTGGTGCTGGAGGTCTAGATTTAGGATTTAGAAATGCTGGGTTTGAAATTAAAACCTCTAATGAAATTGATAACGATACATTTGAAACATATGAATATAATTTTCCAAAAACACATCATATTGGAAAATCAATTACCAAACTGGGCGCTGAAGATCTTAATAAATATTATGATGGAATTATTGGTGGACCACCCTGTCAAAGTTGGAGTGAAGCAGGACAACAAAAGGGAATAAATGATCCTCGGGGAAAATTGTTTTTTGAATACGTAAGAATTTTAGATTTAATAAGACCAAAGTTCTTCCTTGCTGAAAATGTGTCAGGAATGCTTCATAAAAAACATTCAGAGTCTGTTATAAATATTACTCAAAAGTTTGCTGATGTAGGTTACCAGGTTGAGTACAAACTTCTTGACGCAGTCGATTATGATGTTCCACAGAACCGTAAGCGCGTATTCATAATTGGTATTAGAAATGATATTAAAAAAATATTTTCATTTCCACCATTGGGATTATTTAAACCCAATAAAACATTAAAGGATGCACTAAAGGATCTACCTAAACCATTACCCGCATTAGAAAAAAATAAAACAAACTTTGACCATCATAAAATTGAAAATAATCAGATTCAAAATAATGAGTATATGATTGGAAGTTTCTCAACGATATTCATGTCAAGAAATCGTGTGCGAAAATGGGACGAACCATCTTTTACAATACAGGCAGGTGGGAGACATGCTCCAGTTCATCCTGATGCTCCAAAAATGGAAAAAATTGAAACTGATAAATTTAAATTTTGTGAAAAAAACTTAAACAAATATAGACGTCTTTCTGTTAGAGAGTGCGCGCGAATTCAGACTTTTCCCGATGATTTTATTTTCTTTTATGAACAAGTTGCAAAAGCATATAAAATGATTGGAAATGCAGTTCCTGTTAAATTAGCAGAGGCAATAGCATCAGAAATAAAGAAACAACTTTTCTAGTTTACATACAAAATTAAAACCTTGGTTGCTATCATCTAATAATGTTGGATATACAATAGGCATATTATGACAAAACAGTCTGACACCAATGGGCGTGGTTTCGAATACTGTTTTTGTGAAAGTGTGCCAAAATTACTGGATGAGTATACGGTTAAATTTTCACATTGACCCTTTATAAACCAAGAAAGGGACGCAGAAAAATACTATTCACTTAATGAAAATGAACAAAAATACTTCAATTCCCAGTCAAAAAAATAATTACTTACTTAAAAAAACGTATTTTCCAATGAAGAAATACAGGCATAGAATATAAAATTCAATTGTATCGATGAAGTCTATTCTTAATAAAAAATGAATTAATGAAATATGTAATCCCCCTTTTAAAAGACCTGTCTAGGCCGGTCTATTTCCACGGCCACCGTCAACATCATAGATCGCAGCGGTAACGTATGATGCCTCGTCCGAACAGAGCCACAGCACCATGCTGGCTATCTCCTCTGGTTCACCGATGCGCTTCAGCATAGAGCCAGTCTTGCCAAGTTCAATCGCAGCATCGATACCGATTGTGGTCTTCCAAATATCAGTGGCGATAAGTCCAGGGCGAACACAATTCACGCGGATGCCGTGCTCGGCATACTCGTGTGCTAAGCCCTTGGTAAAAGAATCTACCGCACCCTTAGAAGAGGCATAGGTGACATCACCTGGAAATCCACCGTAACGAGCAGAAATTGAACCCACATTCACGATGGATCCTCCATGTCCTCCGAGCTTGGTCGACATTCTTTTAACCGCCTCCCGAGCTATGATGAACAACCCGAACACATTTACGGAAAACGCTCGCTGAAGACCCTCCAGTTCTATATCTTTGATCATAGTTACGTAGTCGGTTGCAGCGTTGTTCACGACCGCCGACACCGTTCCGAGTTCTTGGTCCACGACATCGAGTAGGCGGATGACGTCATCCTCACGACCCATATCTGCTTGCACAGCGATCGCACGCCCTCCGGCCTTCTCAATATCAGAAACAACCTCCTCGGCACGATCCTTTGCTTGTGTATAATTTACGGCAACCGAGTAGCCGCGCTCGCCCGCGCGCCGGGAGATTGCAGCTCCAATCCCACGACCTCCACCCGTTACAATCATTACCTTTGACATTTTATCTCCCCATATATATATCAGTTTGAATAAAATTAGTTTGGCGCAGGGTGAAAAGTTTTTAAAGTTAGAATTAATTTATTAGATAAACCTCGTCAATAGTGCAGGTCGTATCCTTTAAACATTCCTTTCTGCAAAGGGATTTCTTATGATTTCACCAAACCCTTATTCAAGAATTTAACTTCCTTTTTAGATTTTAAAGTTACGACTGGTCAGCTGAAATTAGCGCTGCTGTATCATCAAATGCACGCCAAGATTTACATTTTCCATTTTCAATTACCAGCATATGAATGCCTTCAGTAGTTTTGCCTCCAGCTGTAATCTTATGATGAAGGAAAACTGTGTTGCCAGATTCATATATAGCTATAGGCTCTAGGTTAAAGTCGGGCCAGACCTTAGGAAAGTGGCTAAGAAAATTTTGTATGAATTCTCCAGCACCATGAAATGTTCCTGCATTAGGCATTCCCTCTGGTACTACACCAACCCAATCTTCAGAAAACAGAGATGCCATTTTATTCATATCCCCTGATGCAAATGCACCGTATATCCCTTGAACTACTTCGGAGTTACTCATGATCGTTCCCCATTTTTTTGTTTTTAATATCCATAAGTATTAACAGTTAAAATATGAAATTTACTCCTCAAACATTTATAATAATTTTTAATTAAAGAAGAAACCTACTCAAATAGGTTGTAATTGCTTGAATAAAAGTGATTAGAAAAAATGAATTACTGAATTTTGTCATTCAACCTGTTAGCTATCTCCTTATATCCTCCCCTTAGGATCTGCTCGCCTTTTGAACAATCATTTCCATCTGTTCTAGGAATTTGGACCGATCGGCTCTGCTAAAAGGGGGCGGACCGCCTGTCATCTCGCCAGTTGCGCGTATCCCTTCCATTATTTCCCGAGTAGCAAGTGCCATACCTATATTATCGTTGGTATAGGTGTTGCCATTAGGTTTGATGGCGAATGCTCCCTCTTTGAGACAGCGTCCGGCAAGGGGAATATCGTTAGTCACGCATATGTCCGCCCGTCCGATATGGTCTGCAATCCAGTCATCGGCAGCGTCGGCGCCCTGATTGACAATGACAAGTTGTATTAGTGGATTCAGCGGAGGGCGAATTCCCCCGTCACATACCAGATAGGTTTCAATCTGGTGCCGTGTCGCAATCCGCTCTACCTCGTTCTTAACCGGACAGGCATCAGCATCGACATAGATTTTAACCATCTTGGGTCTGCTTAATTCTTGTTATAAACTTTAATAACAGTGTGCTAATTATGTTGCTCAATGGGAACATTTTCCTACCAGAACCAGAGATATGAAATTTATCTCACAGAAAAAATTTAAGACATCGTTCCTTAGAGTAGAGTAAAATTTTAGAAAATTTTGTCAAAAACTTCGTTAAGATATCTTAAGTAGAAGAGTCCAGTGGAGTGATTGAATACGGAATATGTTCTTCAACATAATCCTCAATCAGTTTTTGGAACTCAGGGTCTGTCATCATCGCCCCCAAAGCTTCCATATCAACGTCAAACAATGTCACAAGCGCTGTTGAATCATCCGCCTTACCCACCAACGTTTTACTTTCCTCGCAAATCTTTGAGCGATTGTCTGCGTCATTGGCGAAGAGTTCATGCCACGCTTCATATGACGATTTCAATTTGACGATTATATGAATATCCATTGATGACCTCCTAATCCTTTTCCAACTTACCAATTATTCCTTTATCAGACCATCTCTGAGCATAGAGAGCAAGGGATGACCTTTAATGTTATTGCGGAGTGGTATTAGTATTTGTTTCATAGGAAAAGTTTAAAACAGAATTCACTATTTGTAGAGTCTGGATAATACTTCCCGATTAATATCCTGAGACTTCATTTAAAAAACCCTCTGCATCAAACTCACCCCCCTACAGAACATTCTGTCGAAGGGTATTTTTAGGGGTTAAAAACCGGAGAACATCAACGTTTTTATTCTACAGTGACAGACTTAGCTAAATTTCTTGGTTGATCAACATCAGTACCTCTAGATACAGCAGTATAATATGCCAAAAGCTGAATAGGTATTGTGTATAAAATTGGAGCTACAAATTCATCTACCTCTGGCATTTCAAATGCTATATGAATCAGCTCATTTAATGCCGTTATACCCTTCTTATCACTTATTAAAATTATCCGAGCACCTCTTGCAGCTGCCTCTTGAATATTAGACGCTGTTTTTTCAAATAGTGGGCCTGACGGAGCTATGAAAATAACTGGAGTATTTTTTTCTATAAGAGCAATTGGTCCATGTTTCATTTCGCCTGCAGCATAACCTTCAGCATGAATATAAGATATCTCCTTAAGCTTGAGAGCACCTTCTAAAGCAATTGGGTAGGAAGAACCCCGACCTAAATAAAGTACAGTTTCTACTTCAGATAACTCAGCAGAGATTTCAATAAAGGACTGATTTTGAGCTAAGACTTTTGAAGCTAGTTCTGGTAATGATTCAAGAACATTCGTCAGCCTTACCTCTTCTTTGTTTGATATTGCTCCACGCTTTCTGGCAAGTGCAATACTAAAACAAGCAAGGGTGACTAACTGAGTAGTAAAGGCTTTGGTAGAGGCAACTCCTATTTCAATACCAGCACGCGTCGGCATAACAATATTAGACTCCCTAGCCATCGTACTCTCTGTAACGTTAACTACTGAAACAATTTTCTGTTGCTGACTCTTTGCAAAGCGTAATGCTGCAAGAGTATCTGCTGTTTCACCAGATTGTGAAATAAACAAAGCTGTTCCATTTTCTTTAAGAGGAGATTCTAGATAACGAAACTCAGAAGCTATATCCACGATCGTGGGAACCCTTGCTATACTCTCAATCCAATACCTAGCTGTCAGACCCGCGTAAAAAGAAGTACCACATGCCACAATAGATAATTGATCTAACTTTTCTAGCTCTTTATTATCATTAGGTAAAAATATTTTACCCGCAGCAGAATTGTAGTAGGTGTTAAGAGTATCCCTTATAACCCTCGGTTGTTCATGAATTTCTTTCTCCATGAAATGCTGATAACCAGCCTTACCGGCAATATCTAAATTATAATCAGTTTCTTGAAAAGTTCGGCTAACCGCTCTATCACTTGAATCAAAAACCTCCGTAACACCTGGACGTAGCACAGCCCAATCACCCTCCTCAAGATATGAAATACGTCGGGTAAATGGAGCCATAGCAAAGGCATCAGAAGCCAAAAAACTCTCATCTTCATGAGACCCAATTGCTAGAGGGGATCCTCTGCGAGCACCAATTAAAAGCTGCTCATGACCTGCAAAAATTATCCCTAATGCAAAAGCACCTTCAAGCCGCTTTAGAGCTGAGGCTACAGCTTCTATGGGCTTATAACCTTGTTCTAGTAAATGATGTATTAATTTGGGGATAACCTCACTATCTGTATCTGAAATGAATTCATGCCCCTCTGCCTTTAACATAGACCTAAGACTAGAAAAATTTTCTATTATACCATTATGTACTACAGCAACTGATTTAGTTGAATGAGGATGTGCATTTAAAACGCTTGGTGCACCGTGGGTTGCCCATCTGGTGTGACCAATCCCAATATTTCCAGAAAGTGGGGTTTCTTTTATTCTTTCCTCTAGATTAATAAGTTTGCCTTCAGCTCGACAAATATCAATCTTACTATTGGAGAGGGTTGCTATACCTGCAGAGTCATATCCTCTGTATTCTAGTCTGCGCAAACCCTCAACTAGACGAGGAGAAGCTGCTGTATTACCTACTAAACCTACTATTCCACACATACAGATACTCTTAAATCAAGGCTAACTATCATCTGGTTTTTTCTTTTCTCTTTGTCGACGTCTAGTAGCTGCCCCAGAGTTCTCTACCTGCTTAGCTCTAGAGACAACAATAGAATCTGCTGATACATTTTCTGTCAAAACACTCCCTGCACCAACTACTGCCCGGTCACTAATTTCTATAGGAGCTATCAGAGAACTATTTGATCCAATCAAAACATCATTTCCTATTTTTGTTTGTGACTTTTGGTAACCATCATAATTACAAGTGATAGTACCTGCACCTATATTAGAAGAATTCCCAATATTTGTGTCTCCAATATAGCTAAGGTGATTAACTTTAGTTTGGTCACCAATTATAGATTTTTTGATCTCAACAAAATTTCCAATTTTAGCATCCTTACCTATAACAGTATCAGGTCTTAGGCGAGCAAAAGGACCAATAACAGCACCTTTCCCAATGTTGACTCCCTCTAAATGACAAAATGCACGAATCTGTGCTCCTGCCTCAACAGATACTTGAGACCCGAATACAACATTAGGTTCAATTGTAACATCCTTTGCCAACTTGGTATCCCAACAGAGCCAAACAGTAGATGGATCAACCATACTAACCCCTGACTCCAATGCTGTTAGCCTTAACCGCGACTGAATAACTGCCTCTGCTTCAGCTAACTGGATTTGATCATTTATACCCAGGACCTCTGAATTATCTTCCACTTCTAAATGTATACATTTATGGCCTGCTTTTGCAGCATGGCTAAAGATATCAGTAACAAAATACTCACCCTTTGAATTGTTAGCATTAAGTTGAGTAAGCTGCTGGCTTAAAACTTTTGCATTACCTATAAAAATCCCAGAATTACAAATTTTAATCTCTTGCTCTTTCTGGGTAGCTTCTTCTTGTTCGACAACTTTTAAAACTGTGTTACCCGTTTTACTGACAATTCGACCATATCCCTTGGGGTTTTTTGGTCTAAAACTCAAAATTGCTATATCAGCTTTCTGATTCCTATAAGAACTAATTAAATTTTCCAATGTTCGAGCAGACAAAAGTGGGACATCTCCATATAAAACTAATATATCTCCACTAAACCCACCATTAGATTGCTCAGCAACCTTGAGAGCATGTCCAGTTCCCAATCTTTCTGACTGCAAAGCGAACTGTAAATTTGGCCAATTTATTAGTGTTGTATTTGCAACTTCCTCCATTTCAGGACCAAGCACGACAATTTGTTTTTCCACATCTATCTCAGATGCTGTCGATAAAACATGGTGTAATAGTGGCCTGCCTGCCAAACAATGTAAAACCTTTGGCAAGTGTGATTTCATTCGCTGACCCTTGCCAGCTGCAAGTATAATAACAGATATTCTATTCATCGCTTAAATCAAAAGCTCCACAAAATATTCTTTCACAATAGGCGTGCTAGGTAATAGGTGCAAACATTTCATATAATCTCAGCATATGGCAAAAAAATGAACTATCTAAATTTACCCTAAACATTCATATTTTGTTAAATTACTAATCTAAATCTTAAATTTAGCTAGGGGTTATAACACTTTGAAGCCTTATATTGATACAATTCTACTAGACTTTGACGGAACATTATTTGATACCGCACCAGATTTAGTCGCGGCCCTCAATACACTAATGAATAAGAAGTCCATGCCAAATGTTGAAATTGCTACATTTAGATTCATGTCAGGATATGGAGCACGGCATCTGTTAAAACATGCCTTTAAGCTCAAAGAAAATGATAGCTATTTGGATGAACTCACAGAAGAGCTTATAAGCATTTATTATGACCGACTTACAAAATTAACAAAACCATTTCCTAATGTGTTGGAAACTTTAAAAAAACTTTCTAATCAAGGTCTAAAATTAGGGATTTGTACTAATAAGCCGAGAGAATCAACACGCAAAATTTTACGTCATTTCGACATGGAGAAAATGTTTCTGGCAATTGTCTGTGGGGATGAGGTTAAGTATAAAAAACCACATGCAGAGCACTTACTCTCTACAATAAGAATTATGAGTTCTAAACCAGAGAAAAGTGTAATGGTTGGTGACACAAAAACAGATGTAGATGCAGCTCAAGCTGCAAACCTTCCAGTGATTATCATTGAACACGGCTATAGCCCTATATCCCCAAAACACCTGGGAGCTAATCATCTTATAAAAGAATTTAGTTCTTTACCCCAAGGCTTATCAATTTTGGAAAATAGATCTTTTATATCTAAAAAATAAAATCGTATGTTTTATGTAGATTTTAAATATTAATAATTTAAAGAGCATTTAAAACCTAATACTTATTTTAAATTTGTTTCTCTTTTTCGCCTGAACTTATATCCCTTTTGGTATCTTGATAATCATCATCTGACGTACTATTCATCCATACAACAAAAATATCTCCGGCTGTAAAAAACCTACCTAGCATCTGAATAATAGTTTCTGAATAAAATTCAGAAACTGGAATTGCAATATCTGACTCAAGCACTAAGTCATCATCGTTATCTATATATGTCTTGGTCCAGCGAAATTTCTTATTCCACTCATTAGCTACTACTTCATTAAACTCTTTAGGTCTGTCAAAATGCGCTCTGAGTTGAATTTTATCATCCTCTTCAAAAATAACGTTAATCACAGACCCACGAGACCTTACCTTAAGAATAATTACTCCATTATCAAAGTCTTTTCTTTCTGCAATCTTGTAACCTTCATTTTCAACAAAATCATAAAAATATGATAAATCTTTTGCCATGAGAGATTTTGGCACCATTTCGGAAACCTGAGATTCACTTGCATGAGTAGAACCAAGAGCTTCAGATAATTTTTTTTGTTCAGGAATTATGGGAGGACTCGGTTTAACTATATATACTTGACTATTTTTCTCAAAAAATAATTCCGGTTCATGGCAAAAGAAAGCTCCAACAACTGCAACAATCATAAATATAGTACAACCTTGTAAAGCTATCATTTAAGACCTCACCAAACTTATCATGACCTAATTTATAAAGCTTCGTTTTGTCTAAAATATGGCAATACCAGTCCATGTATGAGTTAGAGCCTATATTTGAGTAATAAAGGATAATGAAAAACCAAATTGCAAAATTTTTTAGCCATATTTTTGGCAAATTTTCGACATATTAAGGCCCACTTCTACTCTCATAATACCCTAAAATATTATGCAACAGCCTCGTTCTGATTTTATGAATAATGATGACTCATAGTTAATCAGCGTCATTCATAAATTAAGCCAAAATGGAGAAAGATGATGCAACGCTCATTAATAAAAAAATTTGGATTACCCTTTATAATTTCTATCATTGCCTTAACTGCAATCTCTGTTGCAATAGCTGATACCAAAGAAGAACTATGTAATTATACTTTAAAAGGTGACTATATCTCCCCAAATGGTCAGATAAGTGCTTACGGTACTATGGATCACGCAGCCCAATGTGCGGGAAAGGGTCTACTCCCGGAGATAGTACAAAATCGTCTTGGCCAGTGGGGCAGCAAAGATCGTGCCAATGCTATTTTACAAATTAACCTTGATGCCCAGACTAAAAAGATTAATGAGTAATCAATATTATCTGCATGAACTTTGGATAACCAAAATTAATTCATAAAGCTATAGTCAAAAAATATTAAGATAAGTCATGTTATCCATCTAAATATTGCTGATTAATCTGGAACTAAACCACAGGTTAGACCGCCGTCTATGGTCAATGCTATTCCTGTTATCCAGCGTGCTTCATCTGACCCAAGGTAAGTAAAACCAGCCGCTATATCATTAGTATTACCCTCCCCAAGAGGGTGTAGGCGTCTAAGTCGATCTTTAAAAGCCTTAGGATCATCTAGTTGTGACAAATGATAATCAACCATAGGGGTTTGTACCCAACCTGGGCAAACACAATTAACCCTTATATTATCTTTTGCACCGTCCAAAGCCATACACTTTGTTGCCATAACTACTCCTGCCTTTGAAACACCATAACTTACTTGGCCTGGTGTACCTATCAAACCAGCTATAGATGCCGTATTTAGAATAACCCCGCCACCGCTCTCTCTAAAGTGGGTCCAGATTGCCCTAGACATACTATAAATACTGGTAAGATTAACATCCATTTGACGCTCCCAATCAGTCTTGGAAATTTCTGTCGCATCCCCTATAACTGCCTGACCAGCGTTATTTATTAAAATATCAATCTTGCTGTAATTTTCAAAAATATCTGAGAAGAACTTTTCTATCATTTGAGAATCGGTGACATCCAGTTCCCTGGAAGACCCTTGGCCACCTTTTGAAATTATTAATTTTAGGGTATCATCGTTAGATTTCTTTGATAGCCCTGCACATATAACAAAAGCACCTTGATCAGCGTATTTTTGTGCAGTTGCTCTGCCTATTCCACTTCCAGCACCTGTAATGATTGCAGTTTTTCCAGCTAATCTCATATTTTTCCCCAACTTTAGTATGATTAAGAAAATATAGATAAATTTTTAGTTATATAATGCTTAATATTATTTGGAGCTCGTCCTAATACTTTTTCTACATCAGAAGTTACGTTACCCACATTCAAATCCCTAAATTCTCTAAACCATTCCAAGATTTCATCAATAAACCATGTATCAACACCGGTTTTTTTCATTATTTCAGTATATTCATCATCTGTAATATTATTAAAAGAATATTTGTTCCCTGAAATATGAGTTATTATTTCAGCTACTTCCCTATATGTTAAAAGATCAGGCCCTGTTAGATTAAATACCTTATTCTGAGGGTACTCTGATGTGATCAATGATGCTGCCACATGGGCAATATCTAACGCATCAATAAAAGCGTATTCGGCTCCCTCTAATGGTAAACAAAATTTCCTGTTAACATTGAAACCTTGAGTATCACCATGTAGATTCTGCATAAAAGCATTAGGTCTAAGTATACTCCAATTCAATCCTGATTGCTGAAGAAACTCTTCTGATAAAGAATG
>MDSW01039716.1_pt1 | contig 19546 bp, 4 predicted proteins | sample 811171 | NCBI WGS metagenome assembly MDSW01 (sample SAMN05326641, study PRJNA326480) | marine metagenome | isolation source: seawater | place: Atlantic Ocean: North West | collected 2012 | reverse complement strand
GGTGGAGTTCAAAGGCGTCAGGTGGAGTTGAAAGGTGTCGAGGTGTGTCAGGATTGAAAGGGAGGGGTGGGCGGAGAGAGACGCCGGGAGAGAAAGTCCTTAAGGATCGGCGTTCACCACGCGAACGCCGTCGTATGGGGACCAGTGTGAGATAAAACGCGCCTGATCCGCCAGCCTCTCCGCCTTCTCGCGGCTCGCCGCCATGGCCGCCTGGACCTTCGCGAGCTTCGCGCTCTGCTCCGCGTGCTTCTCCATGAGCTTCTCGTCCCCCAAGAGCTCCATCGCGGCCTCGATCGCGCTCGCGCCGGGCTTAGCCTCGGGCGGCTCAAACTTTTTCGGTTCGGGCGGCTTGAAGTTCGCGGGGAGCTTCGCGCGGTCTTCCAGCAACGCGTCGATCTTCGCCGCGCGCGTCTTCAGGTGGTGCTCGTGCGCGGTCTTCACGAGCTCCGGACGCATCCCGGGCTTCGCGAACGCGCTGAGCGGCTTCTCGAGCAAGTTCGAGGGGTCCACGCCGCGGGACATGCACACGTGGACGCTCCGCGGAGAGGTGAGCGCCGGGAGCGGCGCGACGCCGGGCTTCGTCGGGGGCGGCGCGTACCCTGGCGCCCTGATCGTCTCCAGGGAGATCTTCTTGACCTTGTGCGGGCCTTTGTTCTCGCCTGCGAAGGACGAGGTGGACGGAGGAGGGACGCGTCGTCGGTCGTATGAGGCTCGGGGGGGCGGAGGAACGAAAAAGGAACCGAAAAGCGATGAATGAATCGACGCGACCGGGACGGAGGGATTCCGCTTTAGGACGCGGAATTCCATCGTCGCCGCGACGCGCGCACGAGCATCACGCGCGCCGCGCGTCGCGTGTTCGCGCGTCCGCGACGACGCGCGCGCCGGGGGGAATCGATCGAATCGACGCGCGCGCGCGATCGAGATGCAGAGCGTCTTCGGCGCGCGCGGGCGGAGACACGCACCGACTTCGAGCGCGGTCTTCATCGACTGCACGTACGCCGCTGGGGGCAATCCCCCCGCGCTCGAAGGGTTCGTCGACGCGGGGATCAAGGCCGGGTTCTCTCCGCACGAGAACGTGAGCCCGAGGCCAGCCTTAGAGCCGCCCATGGTCGGACGTGGGTGCGATCGCGCGGACCGGGTGACGACGCGTTCGTCTGCCGCGCCGCGACGGTGTGAGCGTCCGCGTTGGATTGCACGCGACTTAGTTGCGAGCTCTCGGACCGGACAGGACCGGACGGATGATGATCCGCTGCTTCATCACCGTGTGTCGGTCAATAAATTGACGTTCATCGGTCCGTTGAAAGGGTGCATGCGATCGAATGTTGAAACCGAGGGTGCGTGAAAAAACTTCGATCGCAGTCGATCGATGTTAAATTTTCAAAGCCACAGCAGTTCAAAGCGAGGAAAATTTGCAGGACGCCGGATCGCCGCATCATCATCGGAGGAGCGAGCCCGGCGACTAGCGCGGGGCCTCTCCTTCCGTTGGGGCGTTCGATCGGACTAGCCGGTCGATAGCGCTTCGCACGCCGGTGCAGAGCGAGACGCGGGGTTCGGAAGGGCGAACCCGCGCGCGTGGACGGAGGCGTCGACGTCGCCTGGGTCGAAAATTCATCCGTCTCTCTGCTGAGCGGCTCAGATTCAGATTTGACGGGACGCGGACGCGGGGCGGAGGAGCCCCCGGCCGCGCGACTCCCTCCAAAGGCGCGGTCGCGGGCGCGCGCGCGACGACGACGCGAGAGAGCCGCGGTAGGGAGTGACGCACGAACGCGCGCGTCATGACCGACCCGGGGTCGCCGCCGTCGCGCGCGATCATCGGTCGCGTCGTTCGAGACGACGACGGGCTCCCGTCCGCGGGCGCGTCCGTCGCGTTCGCGGACGAGCACAGCGACCGGCTGTACGTCGTGCGCGAGAACGACGACGGAATGCTGTACCTCGCGCTGTCGGACGCGCTCGCCGCGGAGGAGACGAAGAAGCGCGACGACGCGGCGCACGCGCTGACGCTTCGACGGAAGGGCGACTTCGTCGGATTCGTGCACGAGCCGACGGGGCGATTCCTGCAGGCGCGCAAGGCGGGCGTGCACAAGCTCGTGTTTTACGCCTCGAATTTCGGCGTGAACGAGTCGTTCGAAGCGAAGAACGTGCGCGCGTTGGAGCGCGGCGGCGAGAGCGCTTCGTCGTCGCGCGGCGCGCCGATCGCGGCGCTGCGCTTGGAGCCGCGTCGATTCCCGAATCACGCGATTCGGATCAAGGTGTACGTCCTCGTCGCGTCGGCGACGCCCGCGGGGTCGCCGTACTACGCGCCGTCGCCGTACATCGAGCGCGTCGCGCGCGAGAGCCTACCGCCAAGCTTGCGGACTTCCCCCGCGGGCGGCGGCGGCGGCGGGGCGGCGGGAGGTCCCGCGGGGCCGAGTGTCGGCCCCGCGGGAGAGGCGGCGATCGCGGCGGCGGCGGCGAGGGTCGCCGCGCTCGGCGGCAAGCGCACCGCCGCCGGCGCGGGTCTGGCGACGCCGACGGAGCGCGACGAGCGATGGCGGCGACCGGTGCCGTTTGAAACGATGGGGAAGCGTCGCCCGGGGGGCGGCGGAATAGGCGGGATGCGCAGCAACGCGTCGAGTCGGCACGCGACGCCGGCGCGGGGAGCGACGACGGGCGGCGGCGGCGGCGGCGGCGGCGGGAAAGTCTCGGGCGCCGGCGAAGAGGACGCGCTCGATCTCGGGATCAAGCTCATGCAAGGTTTCGCGAGGAAGTCCAAGACGGCGGCGAACACGCGCGTCTTGAAGCCCGTGTTCGCGGTGTGGAGGGTGTACTGCGAAACGATCAAGAAGAACACGATGTACGCGATGAGGATATCGAACTTGATGCGGCGGTCGCTGACGCGAAGGCATCTGTACCAATGGCGCGACGTCGTGTTGCAAGCTCGGGACATGAAAGGACGCACGGAGCGTCTCGCGGGGCGGCTCGCGATGTGGGACAAGCGGAAATCGTACCGGTGTTTCCGCGTGTGGATGGGGATGAGCCACGAAAAGTTTGTCGTCCTGGAAGGGTATCGGTCGTCGAGACGCATGAACAGCCGCCGGCGCGCGTTTTCGCAGTGGCGTCGAGAGAAGAACATCAACTTCGGCGTGAAGGAAAAAGTCCGCCGGTCGATCATGCGCATGCGTCGACGATCGATCGCGTCCGCGTTTTACGACTGGATCGACGCCGTTCGCGATTCGCACTTAGCGTTCGAGGCGAGCATCAAGGCGCAAGAGGAGCAGGCGGCGCGAGAGGAACGAGCCGCGAAATTTCACGCGTTGAAACTCCGCCGGGTGGAACACTTCGCGCGCGCCATCGCGAGGAAACTCCTCCACTACGCCTTCACAGGGTGGGCCGCGAACGCGCAGAAGTGGCGCACGAAACGCAGGTGGCTCACGACGTTCGCGCGACGGATGTACCTGCGCGCGTGCCTGTCCGCATTCGAGGGGTGGGTCGAGGCGACGGGTCGGCTCAGATATCAACGCGCGGCGGTGAAGCGCGTCCTCGCGAGGATCACCCGCCGCGGCGTCTCCGAGTCGTTCTACGAGTGGGCGGATAAAGTCCGCGAGAAGCGCGTGTGGGCGACCAAGGTGAGCGTCGCGGAGCGATACCTGAGAAAGATTGTGAACCGCTCGCTGTCGGCGGCGTTCGAGCGGTGGATGGAATACGCGCGCGTCAAAGCCGCCGAGGAGAACAAGATTCGAAGGAACGTCCTGAAAATTCTCGGCCGCGTCGGGGAGTCCGCGTTTTACACGTGGCAGGCTGCGGTCACGGAACGCAAGAAGCGCGAAGAGACGGAAGCGGCGTCGATCGCGGCGTGGGAGCGCAAGCTCAAGCGATGCGAACGCTTCGTCGCGGCGATGCGGAAGCGAACCGCGTTCGCCGCGTTCGAGCGCTGGGAAGAGGTGACCCGGGATCGCGTCGCGCAGCGGCGGCGCGTGCGCGGCGTCATGGCGCGGCTCGCGAAGCGCGCGATGGCACACGGGTTCGCGCGATGGGTCGAGGCGACGGACGAGATGAAAAGGCAGAAGGTCATCGTGCGAAGGGTGCTCGCGAAAATCGCCGAACGCGTCAAAGCCGGTTTTTTTTACGACTGGCACGGCAAGGTGGTCGCGAAGCGAGAGCATCTTCTCGCGGAGCAGAAAGAGTGGCAGAAGAACATCAAGAAGGTGGAGCGGTTCGTCCTCTCGATGCTCAACCGCTCCGCGTCTTCCGCGTTGATCCGATGGCGCGCGCGCGCGAGGGAGCGAAGGACGACGCGTCGGAAGCTCGACGCGATCGTTCGGCGGATGTCCAAACGCAGCGCGCACGCCGCGCTCGTCGGCTGGGCGGATCACGCGTCCGAGCTCAAGCGCCAGCGCGTCATCGTCTCCAGGGCCCTCGCGCGCATCTCCTCGAGAGTGTTCGCGTCGTGTTTCTACGCGTGGGTCGACTCGCGACGACGACAGAAGGCGTGGGAGGTTCGCGTCGCCGCGGCGGAGCGTTTCGTCGCCGCGATGTCGTCGCGAATCGCGTTTTCCGCGTTTACGAAATGGCGCGAGACGACGCGAGAGAACGTCGCGGCCGAGGTGAAAGTCCGCCGGGCGATCCTGCGGCTGATGGACAGGTCCCTGTCGACGTGCTTCCTGGAATGGCAGCGCAAGGTGGCGGAGCTGAGGGCGCACGTCGAGCGCGAAGAGCGTGAGGCGCGGGCGTGGGAGGCGAAGCTCGGGAAGTGCGAGCGGTTCGTGCTCGCGATGCAGAAGCGCGAGCTGTTCGCCGCGTTCGAGCGCTGGGAGGAGATGGCGAGCGAGCGCGCGCGGCTGCGGCGGAAGCTCAGGGGCGTCACCGCGCGGTTCGCGAAGCGCGCGATGGCGGCCGCGTTCGAGGAGTGGGTCGAGACCGCGGACGAGATGCGGAGGCAGAGGGTCATCGTGAGACGCGTGCTCGCGAAAATTTCCGAACGCGTCAAAGCCGGCGCTTTTTATGACTGGCGAGAGCTCGTCATCGCGAAGCGAGAGCACCTCGAGCGCGAGGCGGCGCAGTGGCAGCAGGACATCAAGAAGGTGGAGCGGTTCGTGCTCGCGTGGCAGAACCGGTTCTTATCCGCGGCGTTCATTCAGTGGGATTCGAACTGGCGCGAGATGAAAGTCCAGCGACGCATCTTGAACAACTGCGTCGCTCGCATGTCCCAACGCGTGCTCGCGTCGTCGTTCATCTCCTGGGCCGAGCGCGCGGTCGAGGTGAAACGCCAGCGCGTGATCGTGCGCAGGGTCGTCGCGAAGATTGCGCAGCGGCAAATCGCGGGCGCATTTTACGACTGGCGCGATGCGATCGCGGACGCGAAAGCGTTCGCGCGCAACGCGCGAGTCAGCGAGCGGTTCGTCGCCGCGATTTTTCATCGCTCGATGTTCGTCGCGTTTCATCGCTGGAAGGACGTCACGCGCGTGAACAAAGAAGCGGAGGTGAAGGTCCGTCGATGCGTCGGGAAGATCATGAACCGGTGCGTCGCCGCCGCTTTCGACGAGTGGGTCGACACGACGACGGAGCTGAAGCGTCAGAGGGTGATCGTGAGGAGAGTCCTCGCGAAAATCACGGAGCGGACGCTCTCGAGCGCGTTTTATCACTGGCGAGAGATGGTCGTCGAGAAACAAGAGCACGACGTCGCGGTGGAGGAACAAAAGGAGACCAACTTGAAAAAGATCCAGCGTTTCGTCCTCGCGTGGACGAACCGAAGCCTCAACGCGGCGTTCGTTCAGTGGGAGTCGAACGTGATCGAACTCAGGCGGCAGCGGAAGATTCTGAACAACTGCGTGCAGAGAATGTCGGCGCGCGCGCTGTACTCATCGTTTCAAGGCTGGACGGAGCACGCGGAGTCGCGGAAGCGCCACCGGATCGTCGTCAAGCGCTCGCTCGCGAAGTTCGCGCGACGGTCGGTGAACGAGTTCTTCTACGCCTGGGCCGATCACGTCGTCGAGAAACGCGCGGAGGACGAGAGGCTGTACGCGGAGCAAATCGCGAAAGCGCAAGAGTGGGAGGCGAAAGTCGCGAAAGCGCAGCGCTTCGTCATGGCCGCGGAACGCCGCTCTCTGATCGAGAGCTTCTCCGTTTGGGAGACCAACTGGAGGAACATTCGAACGCAGCGACGTAAGATGTCGCAGTGCCTGTCGCGCATGACGCAGCGCCGCGTTTTTTCCGCGTTCGCGCAGTGGGCGGACGAGGCGCAGCGCATCTCGCGTGAACGACGCGTCGTGCGCCGGACGCTGATGCGAATGACGCACCTGACGGTCTCGTCCTCGTTTTACGAGTGGCGATCGTCCGTGGGCACGCGCAAGGCGGAGGAGGCGGAGGAGAAGCGTAAGGACCTGATCGCCGCGAAATTTATCAAGTTCATGCACCTGTCCGTCGCCGCGGCGGCGATGAAGCGGTGGCGCGAAGTCACGGAGGAGGCGATCGCGGAACGGAAACGCGTGGAAATTTGGGCAGCGAAACTGAAACGCTGCGAGCGTTTCGTTCTCGCGATGCAGCTCCGATTCCTTAAGAGCGCGTTCCTCGGGTGGTCCGCGAAAGCCGCGCGCTTCGCGAGCTCGCGCCGTAAGATGAGGAACGTCCTCGCGAACATCTCCCAGCGCGCGATGGTCACGGCGTTTACGACGTGGCTCGACGTCGTCCACGAGCTGTCGCGTCAACGAGTCATCGTCCGCCGCGTCCTTCTCAAAATCTCCGCGCGTCTGAAAGCGACGTCGTTCTACGACTGGCACGATAAGGTCGTCGCGAAGCGAGAAAACGCGAAAAGAGAACTCTCGGAGTGGAAGACCAACATCGTCAAAGTCGAGCGGTTCGTCCGCGCGATGCGCCACCGGTCGACGCGGGCCGCTTTCTCGCGGTGGGAAGAGCACTGGCGGTACGTCCGTCTGATGCGCCGAAAGATGAACACGTGCCTCGTGCGCATGTCTCAGCGCGCGGTGTTCAGCGCGTTCTCGCGGTGGCTCGACGCCGTGAACGACCTGAAGCAGCAGCGCGGGGTGTTACGCCGCGCGGTGATGCGCATCTCCCGACGAAAGCTCGCGGGATCTTTTTACGACTGGCAAGAGCGCGTGAAAGACCAGAAGATTTTCGCCGCCAAGGCGCTGATGTCCGAGCGGACGATCATGGCCGCGTTCCAGCGCACGCTCTTCGCGTCGTTCTCGAAGTGGAAAGACGTCACGCGGCGCGCGATCGAGGCGGAGATTAAAGTGCGAAGGAGCCTCCTTCGACTCACGGATCGGTACGTCGCGAGGGCGTTCCTCGACTGGCACGCGAAAGTCGCCGCGAAGCGTAAGATGCTCGAGGAGAAGGAGAAAGAGCTCGCGCTTTGGGAGCTGAAACTCCAGAAGTGCGAGCGTTTCGTGCTCGCGATGCAGCACCGCGCGCTCCACGCCGCGTTCGCGCGCTGGGAGGACATGGCCGCGGAGCAGATCGCGATGCGTCGAAAGGCGAGAAACGTCGCGGCGCGGTTTACGAAACGCGCGATGACGGCCGCGTTCGAGCGCTGGTTCGAGACGACGTGCGATCTCAGGCGCCAGCGCGTCATCGTTCGACGTGCGATCGCGAAGATCGCCGAGCGCGCGTTATCCCAGGCGTTCTACCAGTGGCAAGGCGAGGTCATCGCGAGGAACGAGAGGGTCATCGCGGAGCAGGAGCGGTGGCAGCAGGACATCAAGAAAGTGGAGCGATTCGTTCTCGCGTGGCAGAACCGGTTCTTATCCGCGGCGTTCTTTCAGTGGAATGCGAACTGGCGCGAGATGAAAGTCCAGCGACGCATCTTGAACAACTGCCTCGTGCGCATGTCCCAGCGTCTCGTGTACGCCGCGGTCAGCGGCTGGGCGGACCACGTCGTCGAGATTAAACGCCAGAGGGTCATCATGCGTCGGGCGCTGTTCCGCGTGACGCAACGGAAAGTCGCCCAGGCGTTCTACGACTGGCGAGACGCGATCGCGGACGCGAAAGCGTTCGCGTACAAGGCGCACGTCAGCCAGCGGTTCCTCAAGGCGATGATGCAGAGGACGGCCTTCGCCGCGTTTCATCGCTGGAAGGGCGTCACGCGAGACGCGATGCTCGCGGAGGTGAAGATCCGACGCAGCATCTTGCGCATCATGGATCGCACGGTGGCGTCTTCTTTCCTGGACTGGCAGTGGAAAGTCTCCGAGAAGCGCAAGCACGTGGAGAAGGAGGAGAAGGCGCGGAAGCTCTGGGAAGCGAAACTCCAGAAGTGCGACCGTTTCGTTTTAGCCATGCAGCATCGCGCGCTCCACGCCGCGTTCGCGCGCTGGGAGGAGATGACCGAGGAGGTGAGATCCCAACGCCGACGCGTCCGGCTCGTCGCCGCGCGACTCACCAAGCTCGCCGCGGTCGCGTCGTTCGCGCGCTGGATCGACGTCGTGGACGAGCTCAAGCGCCAGCGATCGATCGTCCGACGCGTCCTCGCGAAGATCGGCGAGCGCGCGAAATCCAGCGCGTTCTACGAGTGGCTCGACGCCGTCGACGCGCGCAAAGACGCGGAGGCGCGCGACAGCGAGCGGTGGCTCGCGCGTCTGAAGACGGCGGAGCGGTTCCTATTCGCGATGCAGAAACGGTCGCTCTCGCACGCGTTCGTTCGCTGGCGCCGCGTCCGCGCGCACCTTAAAGAACAGCGCGGGAAGATCAACGTCGTCCTCGCGCGGATCAAGTCCCACGCCGCGCACGCCGCGCTGATCACGTGGGACGACAACGTCCGAGAGCTTCGCCGTCAGCGTCTGATTCTCACGCGCGCGGTTTCGAAATTCTCCCGACGCGCGCTGACCGAGACGTTCTACGCGTGGGCGGATAAGATCGCGAACGATAAGCAGCACGCGCATCGATGCGCGGTCGCCGCGCGCTTCCTGCGCGCGATCCAGCAGCGCTCGTTGTTCTGCGCGTTCAACCGTTGGCTCGTCCAGACGAAGAACGCGATCGAGAACGAGAACAAAGTCCGACGAAGCGTCCTGCGGCTCGCGGGGGAGACGCTCTCGTTTTCGTTCCTAGAGTGGCACCGCAAAGTCCGCGAGAAGAGAGCGAACGAGGAGAAGATGGAGAGAGAAGCCAGGCTGTGGGAGTTCAAGCTCCAGAAGTGCGAGCGCTTCGTCATGGCGATGCTTCAGCGCTCCCTGCACGACGCCTTCGCGCGTTGGGCGGAGATGACGGAGGAGAAGCGTCGGGCGAGGCTGGCGGTGCGACGCGCGGTGACGAAACTCACCAAGCGCGCGATGGCGGCGACGTTCGAGCGGTGGAGCGACGTCGTCGTCGAGCTCCGGCGTCAGAGGGTCATCGTCCGTCGCGTCCTCGCGCGAGTCACCGAGCGCGTCAAGTCGAGCGCGTTCCGCGATTGGCTCGACGCGCTGGAGACGCGCAAGGAGGCGGAGGCGGCGGATCAGGCGGCGTGGAGACGCGACGTCGTCAAAGTCGAGCGGTACGTCCGCGCGATGCGACACCGCGGTCTCTCCGACGCGTTCCGGAACTGGCACGAGAACTGGCGGCGCAACAAGCTCGCGCGAAGGAAGCTTAACGGGTACCTCGTGCGCATGACGCTCCGCGACATCGCGTTCGCATTCGACGGCTGGGCGCACGCGACGCGAAAGTTCAAACGCGAGCGACAGCTTGTCCGCCGCGCGTGCGAGAAAATATCGCGACGGCGCGTCGCCGAGGCGTTCTACGACTGGCACAAGTCGCTGAGGGACGACCAGAAGTACGCGCACGCGGTGCAAAAGTCCGAGCGGTACCTGCTGGCGATCAACAAGAACCTTCTCTTCAGGGCGTTTACGAGGTGGAACGAGCAAGCGGCGAACATCAAGCGCATGGACTTGCAGCTCTCGCGAGCGATATTACGGATGCAGGACAAGTACCTCGCGCGCGCGTTCATCGACTGGGCCGAGAAGGTCGAAGCGAAACGTCAGCACGTCGTCGACGAAGCGAAAGAGCACCGGCACTGGCTCGGGAAGATCCACCTGTGCGATCGCTACGTCGCCGCGATGCTGGACAAGCTCCTCTTCGCGTCGTTCGCGTCCTGGCGCGCGGCGGCGGAGAACGCGACGCGCCTGAAGCGCTTACTCCACGGCGTCGGGACGCGGTTCGCGCATCGATCGATGGGCGCCGCTTTCAACGCGTGGGTCGAGCGCGTCGACGACGCGCGGCACTACCGCGCGGCGTACGCGTCCGTTCTGAAGCAGTGGCTTCGCGCCAATCGCGCCTCCGCGTTCATGACCTGGCGCGACGCGACGCTGGACGCGAAGGACGCCCGCGCGACGGGCCGACGCGTGATCGCGCGCGCGAAGAACCGCTCGATGTTCCGCGCGTTCTCCAAGTGGCACGCGCGCGCGAGCTTCTGCGACGAGCTCGCGGAGTGCAACGCGAGAAAGATGCGCGCGTCGGCGCGGCGTCGCGCGTTCAGAGCGTGGGCGGCGCAACGTCTGCGGACGAACGCGTCGGCGAAACTCGCGGCGAAAATTTTTATCAAGCACGGGCGGAGGGTCCTTCGCGAGGCGTTCAGCGACTGGGAGATCGCGTGCGGGGACAAGCGCCGTCGCCGCGCGTACGCCGCGAAAATGATCGAACGCGCGGTGAGGCCCGGGACGCGATCGAGCTTCGAGCACTGGGCTTGGCTCGTGCGCGAGCGACGCGAGGCGCGCGTGAAGACGTCGCGGTTCATCGACCGCGACCGCCGCGTCCGCGTCCGCGCGTCGTTCGACCGATGGGCTCGACGCGCGGTCGACGAGAAGCGCAGGCGGAGATCGATCGATCGCGTGACGCGCCGCGTCGTCCATCGCCAGTGCGCGCGCGCGTTCGACCGCTGGATCGACGTCGCGAAGGACTGGGCGACGACGCGACGAAAAATGCGGCGACACGTCGCGCGTTGGAGCGTCATCGCGACCGCGCGCGCGTTCGAGCGCTGGGTCGCGTTCTTCGGCGAGTCGCGCAAGCAGCGCGTCGTCGTCCGCGCATTCGTCCATCGGATGTCGAACCTGACGACGGCGCGCGCGTTCGCGGGCTGGACCGCCGCGCGCGCCGCCGCGAATGAATCGCGCGGAAAGATGCGAAAAGTTGTCGCGCGCGTCGCCCGGGCGAAACTCGCCGCCGCGTTCGACGGCTGGTTCCTCTCCTTGGACGACGCGAAGCGCGCGCGCGTCATCGCGCGCCGCGCGATCGCGCACTGGAGCAAGAAAGCGCTCGCGGACGCGTTCGACGCGTGGGCGACGAAGACGTCCACGTGGCACGCGGCGCGCGTCGCGATGGCTCGCGTCGCGGCGCGTTGGACGCGTCGCCGCGCGTCTTCCGCGTTCAACGCGTGGGCGCACGAGGCGCGGACGTTCAAGCGCGCGAGCGAGGTGGCGTCGCGGCGGAAGCGCGTCAAGGACGTCGCGGCGGCGCGCGCGGCGCTCGTGACGTGGTGGAGCGCGCATCGCGATCGGAAGGCGATGTTTACGAAATTTTTCGCCGACCCGCCGTCGAGGGTCACGCGCCTGAGCGTCTACTTCGCGAAGTGGATGGTCAACGCGTCGACGCAGAGAAGGGTCGGGCACGTGCGGTGGACGTGGGCGAGACGTCGACGGACCGCGACGATGGCGTACGTTTTCAACGGCTGGGTCGACGAAACCGTCGAGAACCGGCGGTTACGATCCGTGGTCGCGCGCGCGGCGACGAAGGCGTTCGGCGTCCAGGCGCGGACGACGCGTTGGTCGATCGTGCGCTGGCATCAGATCGCGGTCAAGTCGCGCTACGAAGAAGGCGCCGCCGCGAGGGCGCACCAATCCCTCTTCGAATCCGTCGGCGCGCGCGTGTACTACAACCTCACGCGAAGACGCGTCGCGGCAGCGTTCCGCGGCTGGCGCGCCAACGCGTCCGAGACGCGTCGCGCGATTCGCCTCCTCTACCGCGCCGCGGTGCGTCTCGCGGAGCGTCGCGTCTCGCGCGCGTTCAACGCGTGGCTCGACCTCGCGTCCGAGACTGGCGAACACCACCGAAAGCTTCACATGGCGTCGCGGTGCGTGCGCGCGATGTCGCACCGCAAGCTGTACGCCGCGTTTAGGGGCTGGTGGACGCGGACGTCGGAGCGGCGGCGACTTTTTTCGGCGTTGCTTCGCGCGGCGTCGAAGCTCGCGCGGCGTCGGCTCGCGACGGCGTTCGGGAAATGGGCGCACGAGCACAGGCGCGCGGACGCGATGCATCTCGTCGGGCGTCGCAACGCGGTGCACGTCCAGCGGATGTTCGACCGCGTCCACGACCGGTGCAGGACGCTCGCGTATAAGCGCTGGGTCGAGTTCGCGAGCGAGCGGGCGCGCGAACGACGGTTGGCCGTTCGCGCGATTCGTCGGATGACGGATCGTCGCGCGTCGCGCGCGTTCCTCGGCTGGCGCGAGCGCGCGTCCGAGCGTAAGAGGGTGAAGCGCGTCGTGATCCGAGCCGCGCAGCGGATGATGCACAAGCGCTTGGCGTCGTCGTTCTGGACCTGGGTCGAGCGCGCGGCGGAGGGGCGCGAAGAGAAGGAGAGAGAAAAATCGCTCGCGGCCAAGTGCGACCGCGTCGTCGCGGCGAAGATAAAACGCGTCGTCGCGAAGGCGTTCCGGGGGTGGTGGAAAGCGTCCGCGTACGACGCGCGCCTCAACATGGACGCGACGAGAGAGGAAGCGATCGAGTTCAACTCCGTCGCGAGCGCGTTCGCGCGCGTGCGTTCGAGAAATACGCGCGAGGCGTGCTTCTTCCGATGGGTCGCGCTGGCGCGCGAGGCGTCTTCGGATTACGTCGCGCCGCGAAAATACGCGCGCGATAGGGAGAGCGAAAAAGACTGGACGCGCGAGCTCGCGATCCGCGACATGTTCGTCCGCCGCGCGTTCGTGAAGCGTCTGCGGCTCTTCAACGCGTGGAAGCGGTGGACAGCGCGTAGGATCGCGCTCGCGGCGAGGGTCGGGAAAGAGATGCGCGTCTTCGTGGAGCAAAGAGCCGCGCGTCGCGCGCTCCGAGCGTGGAACGATCTCGCGTACGAGCGGCTGGCGCGCGAGAGCGCGGAGGCGACGGCGAAGCGGCACCGGTTCGCGACGCTCATGACGCCGTTTTTGCGCGCGTGGGGCGTCCACGCGAAGAAAGAGGCCGCGGATGCGAGGGCGGTCGCGGCGGCGCTCGCGGCGGCGACGAAGACTCCCGGGGCGGGGACGGGGCTGGAGCCCGTCCGCGTCGGCGGCGGCGGCGGCGGCGGCGGCGGCGGCGGCGGCGGCGCGTTCTCCCCGATCGCGCTCCCGTCGCTGTCGCCGCTCGCGGGCGCGACGGGGTGGGATTTCGATAGGAAGTTCGAGGAGAACCTCCCGGCGAACTCGCCGCTGCCGTTCGCCGCCGCCGCGGGGGGCGGCGCTGCGCCGTTCGACTTCGACGACGCGCTCGAGCGACAGCAGAGGCAGCTCGCGCGAAACTTGGAGGCGCGCGCGGCGATGCGCGAACGCGTCGCCGCGACGCCGGCGGCGGCGACGCCCGCCGTCGTAACGCACGTCGCTCCGGCGTTCAGGCCGCCGCCGAGCCCGCCGAAGCTTCACGGCGCGCTGGACCCCGCGCATCGGAAGGTGATCGAGGAGATCGCCGCGCTGGAGGGCGTCGTGAGCGCGCAGACGGAGGAGCTGTCGTCGCGCGGTCTGTCGTCGCCGCGTCGGTCGCCCGGCGGCGGCGGCGGGAGAGACGGCGGCGGCGCGCGTCCGTCGTCGTCGGCCGCGAGCGCGTCGATCGACTCGCGGCTGCTCGACATGGAGGCGAGGATGACCGGGCTGCTGATGCAGAAGGAGAGTCTCCGGGAGGAGATGAGCGGCGTCGGCGGCGCGGCGAGGTCGGAGGACTCGGCGCGACGCTCGACGGAGAGGAAAAAATAAACTATCGACGAGAGACGGGAAGGAGACGAGCGCGCGCGCGGGACGAACGCGACGACGACGACGACGCGCGCGCTCGCGATGCGCACGACGAGTAGTAGACTTAGATGTGAATGACAGTAGCTTAACGACCGACGCGCGAACGAAGGAACGCGCGACGTCGCTCGCTCGTCGGCGGCGCTCGCGGGCTCGGCGTCGGACGAATGGCACTCCCGCCCGCGGAGAGTCAGACATCAGCGAATCGAGATCTCGGCGGTCCGTTCCAGCAGTCATGATGACCGTTCGCGCCGCGGTCAAAGCCGCGTCCGACCAGTCATCAGCATCAGATCCGTCCCTCAGTGCGCCGCGCGATGGGCTGCGGCGCGAGCACCGGCGCCGCGACCCACGACCCGAACGCGAAGGCGAGCTCGTCCGGCCGCGATGACACCTCCCCCGGCCGCCCGACGCCGATGCAGCGCCGGCTGACGATCGTCCAGCGCGACGTCGACGCGGAGCGCAAGACGCTCGAGGTGTCGAAAGTCGGCCGCATCGGCGGCATCCTGAAGGAGTCCACGATCGACCCGCTTCCCCCCTCGGACGAGGACGAGGTCGCCTACGCGGTGCGCACGCCGCGTCTCCACGGCGGCCACGGCCGAGGCACGCGCGAGCTCACGTTCGAGGACCGGTTCGAGGACGACCACGCGCCGCCGCCGCTCGCGCAGCTCGTCGTCGCGTGCGCGACGAAAGCGGGGACGGAGCCCGGGAGACGAGGCCCCGGGAGCAAGGTGAATCAGGACGCGTACCTCGCGCAGCCGGAGTTCTTGGGCCAGCGCGGGGGTCTGTTCGCGGTGTTCGACGGGCACGGGCCGCAGGGGCACCTCGTGAGCGGGCTCGCACGAGCGCGCGTCCCCGCGCTCGTGCACGCGGACCGAAAAGGCCATCTCAAAAACGGCGACGCCGCGAGCGCGCTGCGCGAGGCGTTCGTAGAGACGGACGCGGAGCTGAAGCGCGCCAAGGGCGTGATCGACGTCTCCATGAGCGGCTCCACCGCGGTCGCGTGTCTCCTACGAGACGACCAGCTCACGACCGCGTGGGCGGGGGACTCGCGCGCGGTCCTCGGGCGATGGGTCGACGACGAGGAAACCGTCGAGGCGGTGTCGCTGACGACGGATCACAAACCCGACGACGCGAAGGAGCGCTCGCGGATCGAGCGCGCGGGCGGGCGCGTCATGAAGCTTCAAGACCGCGGCGTGGACGTCGGACCGTACCGCGTGTGGGTCGAGAACGAGATGACCCCGGGACTGGCGATGAGCCGAGCGTTGGGCGACTCCGTGGCGGCCGCCGTCGGCGTCGTCGCCGAGCCGGACACGCGCGCGCACGCGTTCAGTGAGGACGATCGGTTCCTCATCGTCGCGAGCGACGGGCTGTGGGAGTTTGTCACGAACGAGGAGGCGGTGGAGCGGGCGAGCCAGTGCGACGCCCCGGACGACGCGGCGCAGGCGCTGGTGAAGATGGCGAGCGAGCGGTGGAAAAAGTTTGAAGGCGGCGTCGCGGACGACATCACCGTCGTCGTCGTCGCGTTCGCGCACTACGTGGACGCGTGGTCGCGGAAGAGGGCCGCGGAGGGTGCGCGGGGAGGGGGCCTTGGGGCGGGGTCCGCGGCTTCGAAGCCGAAGTTGACGCGGCAGTCGACGCAGACGAGGATGCCGAAGATGCAGAGTCCGAATCAGTACGACGACGACGACGACGACGACGACGAGTAGAGGGACGCCCGCGCGCGCGACGACGCGATGATCAACATCTTTAATTACCCTTACTTATTACCCTTATCAGATACCTAACGTAAACTATTAAATAAACGCATGGCTCACCACAGCTGCGTCGCGCGCGTCAGCGCGGTCGTCGACTTCTTCCGCAGCGACTTCGTGGACGACCGAACGCTCCCGCCGCCGCCGCCGCCGCCGCGCGTCGGGTTGCCCGGCGTCCGCGACTTGAGCGGCGTCCGCGCGAGCTTCGGCTTGCTCGTCATCGCCGTCGCGGGGCCATCGTCCCAACCGCCGCCGGCGTCCGCTCGAATCGCCTCCGCGGCCGCGGCTTCCTTGTTTCGTCGTCTGCGTTCGCGCATCATCTGGCTGTACGAGCTCGCGCCTCCGGGCGGGCTCATCCTCTTGCCGCCGCCGCCGCCACCGTTTCCGTTTTCGTCGCCGGCGCCGGTCGAACGCGCGGACGCCGGTCGGTCGCCGCCGCGACTGGGCCTCCTCGACGTCGTCTTGGGCGACGCCGGCGAGTTTTCGCGCTCCACCAATCTCGAGTTCTCGCGCTCGAGCGCCTCGCGCGCGGCGTCTTCCTTGCTCTTCGCGAACCCCGCGCCCCAGCGACCCACCGCCAACGACTTCTTCTCCTCGACGGCGCCCGCGCGCGTCTTCGCTTGCTCCAGCACCCCGCGCAGCTTCGTCGCGACGACGCCGCCTCTCACGCGCGAGAGCTGCCCGTCTCTGTCGAGAAGTATTGACCGCAGCTTTTCGATCTCGCGGCGGTGCTCGAGCCCGTCCACGAGCGCGGCGAGGCACTCGGATTTGACCTCGAGCGCGTGTCGTCGAACGTTTCGAATCGTCGTCTCGAATTCGCTCGACGGCTTCAACGCGAGCGCCCCCATGGACGCGCGCGCCGCGCGCTCATCCCTCTCCGCGTCCTCGTCCTCCGCGCGCATGAGCAGGAGCGCGTCGCGCGTCGCTTGAAGGTCGTCCGCGAGCGATTTCGCCGCGGACGCGTCCTCGGGGGTATCATCGCGGCGCAGGGTTTCGTCGTCGTCCGATCCGAGGCCGAAGCCGGCGGCGCGCGCGACGGCGGCGGCGACGGACGTCGCCTCCGCGAGCTCGCTCAGCGTCTCTTGCACCTCCGCGATGGACACTTCCGCGTCGACGCGCCCGCCCTCGTGCTTGACCATGTCGCTGAGCTCGTTCCGCAGACCGCGCTCGTTTTGTAACCGTCGCAGCGCCGCGTCGTGTTCGGATTTCAACCCGGAGAGCACGCCGCGGACGTGGTGCAACTCGGCGTCGCGCGACGCCAGCGCCTCGCGGAACTGCTCCCTCTCCGTCGTCGCCATCTGCAGCTGCAGCGTCTTCTGGTTGAGCGCGTACTCGACGGCTTCCATGTTCCCTCTGCGCTCTTTGTCCGCCCTGCGAAGCGCCGCCGCGGCGAGGAGACCCCACCGAACGTCCGAGCCCTTCGCGACGAGCGCGCGTTCGTGTCCCTCCGCGACAGCGACGGCGACCGCAGCCTCGCGTCGCGCGAGGAGAAGCTGCTGATGTAAGAGCTCGTTGCCTTCCGCGCGCTCTTCCATCGTCGCCTTGCGCATCATCGCCGCGCCGAGGAGCTGGAACTGCGCGACGCGGAGCTTTTTCGTGAGCGCTTCGTCCGCGGGGCCCCACGGTTTCATTTTCTTCTCTTCGTCGTCGTCGTCGTCGTCGTCGTCGTCGTCGTCGGACGCGCCGCGCTCCGGGGTCGTCGTCTTCGGATACGCGTACGGCGACGACGCGCTCGCGGCGTCCGCGCGTCGTCGCAACTCCGTCAGCGCGTTCGGCATCAACCCCGCGCGTTCCGCCGCAGATCTCGCGCGTCGAGCTTCCGCGGCGTGGCGATCCGCGCGTTTATCCGCCGCCTCCAATTTTTCCTCCGCTTCGCGTAACAACTCCAGCGCAACCTTCACGCGGTCGTCCGCGCGCCGTTCGTGCTCGGCGGCGATCTCCGCGATGATCTGCCCGCACTCGACGCCGTACTCGTCCAGGAGCCGTCGCGTCGTTCGGACGACCTCGATGGCTTCGCCCGCGAGCGCGGCGGCTTCCGCCTCCGCCTCCGCGACGAGTCGCACCGTGCCGCGTTGCGTCATCGCGTGCGCCTCCGCGGCGGTGTGCACCTCGTCCGCCATCGCGCGTTCCCATCGCGTGTGGCCGTAGATGTGGTGCCGCAGCACGCGTCCTAACCCGTCCGCGGCTTCGCGCCACTCCGCGGTCTCTTCTCTTTTGCTCGTCTTGGTCGCGAGGTGGCCGCGTTGGAGACGTTCCAACTCGCGTCGCGCGTTGGCGAGCTCCGCTTCGACGTGCACTTGATGCGCGCTGTGCCGCACGAGAACGTCCTTCTCCGTGGTGACTTGAAGCAACCGCTCGGTCATCTCCTGGAGGCGCTTGTGCGCGTCCGCGCGCTCGGCCGCGAGCGTCCCTTTCTCCGCCTCCGCGGCTCGAAGTTTCGCGTCGGTGACGTCGCACCGGTCCGCCTTTTCTCGCGCCGCCGCCGCCGTCTTCTCCGCGGCGACCAACCGCCGTCGCAGCTCCCTGCGCTCGTTCTCGTCCCCGAACAGCTCTTCGTTCTTATCCCGCAACATGTCCCGCTCGTGCTGCGCGGCGTGGAGCCGCTCTTTCAGCGCCGCGACTTCCTTCGCCGCGTTCGTGCTCTCGCGGATGCGTTCCAACGCCTGATCTTTGATGTCGTTCAGCTGCCGCGCCATCTCCGCGTCTCTCTGCACCGCCGCCGCTCGCTCGTTGTTTCGCTCCTCCCTCGCCTGGTCGAGCAGTCGCTGCATTTGCGACGCCGTCGCCGCGTGGTTCGGGTCGTACGCGTGCGCGTGCTGCATCGCCGCCGCGGTCCCTGCGCCCCCCGCCGCCGCCGCGGACCGCGCGCCTTCCAGTTGCGCCTTCGGGGTCGAGGTTCCGCGCGAGGCGACGTCGGGGTGGAGTTGAAAGGCGTCAGGGGTGGAGTTGAAAGGCGTCGAGGTCGAGCGTCGTTCGTTGAAAGCGAGGGGTGGTGGGCAGACAGAAACGCCGGGAGAGAAAGTCCTCAAGGAACGGCGTCCACCACGCGAACGGGGTCGTATGGGGACCGGCGTGATACTAGAACGCGCCTTCAAGTGCGAGCACTCCGCGTCTCTCGCGCTCAGCTTCTCCTTCGCTCCCGCGAGCTTGTTCTCGAGCTCCTCGCACTCCTCCCGCCTGCGACTCTCCGCGGCGTTGTACTTGGCGCGAATCTCGGCGAGCTCGCGCTGCACGACGGTCCGCTCCTCGCGTTCCCTCGAGAGTTGGTCGTGGACGCTCCCCGCAGCTCCGAGCTCGACGGACATGCGCTGCGCCTCGCGTTTCACCTCTTCCAGCTCCCTCTCCGCGGCGTCGCGCGTCTTCGCGAGGAGCTGGTCGTAGTACTTGGCCATCGAGCGGTTCTTCGCGAGCGCTTTCGAGAGTTTTTCCTCCAGACGCGCGTTCCGAGCGGTCATGTGCACGACGTCGTAGGACGGGCCGGCGCCGGCGCTCGTTCGGGAGCCGCCGCCGTTTGGTCGGTGCGGCTGCATCCCCATCTCCGTCCCCATCCCCATCCCCATCCCCATCCCCATCTCCGGTCCGGCCCCCATCCCGGTCCCCGGTCCGCTCGGCGGTGGGGGCGCGGGGTGCGCACCGAAATCGTTTGGCGTGACGTATCCCGACCCCGGCGCGCCTCCTCCCGTCCCCGGTCCCTCATATCCGATTCCCTGTCCCATCATTCCCGGGGTGCGATACGTCGGACCTCCTCCTCCGTTTCCGCTGTCGAACCCGCCGAAGCCGACGCTCGACGGCGGGCGGTTCTGGTTCAGCGCGTGCGGCGGCGGCGGCGCGTGCGCGTGCGCGTGCGCGTGCGGGCCGCCGCCGCCG
>MDSW01095289.1_pt1 | contig 19561 bp, 19 predicted proteins | sample 811171 | NCBI WGS metagenome assembly MDSW01 (sample SAMN05326641, study PRJNA326480) | marine metagenome | isolation source: seawater | place: Atlantic Ocean: North West | collected 2012 | reverse complement strand
TCTTAAACTTTTCCAATGAAAGCACATTGAAGCTTTTTGATTTTCTTTTAGTTCATTTCCTTTTTTACTGTTAAAATTAGTATAAAAAACAAATCCTTTGTCGCTCAAACCTTTAAGAAGAACCATCCTTACATTGGGCTGATTATTTTTGTTTGAAGTTGCAATGGCAACAGCGTTGGGGTCATTAATTTCACTTTCCTCTGCCTTTGAAAACCATTTTTTAAACAATTCTATAGGATTATCTATATCTTCGAAGATAATATCTAAACCAAGTGAATTTTTGCCATTTTTTTGATTCATAATTTCTATAAAATAATTTATACATTAAATATCTATGTCTTTTAATACTTTTGGAAAAATATTTAGGTTTACTACTTGGGGCGAATCCCACGGACCAGCTATAGGTTGTGTAATTGATGGATGCCCACCAAATATACCTCTATCAGAGAAAGATATCCAAAAAGATATGGATAGAAGAAGGCCAGGTCAATCAAAGTTCACTACCCAAAGAAAAGAGGCTGATAAAGCCATAATTTTATCTGGTGTCTTTGAAGGTAAAACAACTGGAACTCCAATCTCTATAATAATTCATAACGAGGATAAAAGATCAAGAGATTATGAATCGATTAAAAATAAGTTTAGACCAGGTCACGCTGATTATACTTACTTCAAAAAATATGGCATTAGAGATTATAGAGGTGGTGGTAGACAATCTGCTAGAGAGACTGCTTGTAGAGTAGCAGCTGGAGCGGTTGCAAAAATAGTTTTAAAAAATATAATTGGTTCTAAATTTAATGTTATTGGAGCAGTTACGCAGTTGGGTTTAATGTCTTGTGACAAAGCTAATTGGAAAGATAATGAAATAAGAAAAAATCCTTTTTTCTGTCCCGACAAAAAATCTGTGAAACTATGGGAAAAATATCTTTTAGCAGTAAGAAAAGCAGGTTCATCTTGTGGGGCTATAATTGAAATAAGAGCGAGTGGAGTTCCAGTAGGTTTAGGTTCACCGATTTATTCGAAGTTAGATACCGATATTGCTGCCGCATTGATGAGTATTAATGCAGTTAAAGGAGTTAATATTGGTGCAGGGATGAATGCTGCTTTTTTGAGCGGTGAAGAAAACTCTGATGAAATGAGTAAAGGCTCCGGAAGGATTAAATTTAAAACAAATCAAGCAGGAGGAATTTTAGGAGGGATTTCCTCAGGGCAAAATATTATCGCTTCATTTGCAGTGAAACCAACATCCTCAATATTAACGAGTCGTAATACAATAGATAAAAAAGGGAAAAATACAAAAATTTCAGTAAAAGGAAGGCATGATCCGTGTGTAGGTATTAGAGCAGTTCCAATTGGTGAGGCTATGATATACTGTGTTCTTTTAGATCATTTTCTTATGAATAGAGCGCAGTGCGGTTAATTAGGAAATTTTATTTTTATTTTTTGCTAGAATTATTTTAGAATCAAGTGTCTCTTCTACTTTATTTATTATTGACAGATAATCTAAACCAGCTACTTCGTACATTTTTTCAGGTGTATCTTGATCTATGAAAATGTCAGGTAAAATCATAGATCTAAATTTTAAACCCGTATCGAAAACACCCCTATCAGACAATAATTGCATCACGTGTGATCCAAATCCACCTATTGAACCTTCTTCAATAGTAATTAAAACTTCATGATTTGTTGCAATTTCCATAATTAATTTTTCATCAAGTGGTTTCGCAAATCTTGCATCTATTATTGTACAGTTAATACCTTTAGTAGAAAGTTTTTCGGAAGCTTTTTGACATTCTAAAAGTCTAGCTCCAAAATTTAATAGAGCTACTTTTTTACCTTCTTTTACTATTCTTGCTTTTCCAATCTCTAATACTTCCTTAATAGAAGGTAATTGAACGCCTAAACCGTTTCCTCTGGGATACCTAAAAGCTGAGGGTTTGTCATTAATTTCAACTGAAGTATTTATCATTTTGACAAGTTCAGCTTCATCGCTAGCTGCCATTACAATAAAATTTGGAAGAGTAGACAAATAAGTTATGTCAAAAGAGCCTGCATGTGTTGGTCCATCAGCTCCTACTAACCCTGCTCTGTCTATAGCAAATCTGACTGGTAAGGATTGTAAAGCAACATCATGAACTACTTGATCATATGCTCTTTGTAAAAATGTCGAGTAAATAGCTGCGTAAGGTTTATAACCTTCTGTAGCCAAACCTGCAGCGAATGTCACAGCATGTTGCTCTGCAATGCCAACATCAAAAGATCTATCTGGGAATTTTTTTTCAAATAAGTTTAGGCCAGTCCCTGATGGCATTGCACCTGTTATGCCGATTATTTTTGTGTCTTGTTCTGCATGTTTTATTAATGTTTCTGCGAAAACTTTTGTATATGAGGGTGTATTTGATTTAGATTTTGATTGTTCTCCAGTGGATACGTCAAATTTTGAAACGCCATGGTATTTGTCTCCTGATTCTTCAGCGGGTTTATAACCTTTTCCTTTTTGAGTTCTTACATGAATTAATACTGGTCCTTGATGATTAGATTTTTTTACATTTTCAAATATTTGTACTAAATTTTCTACATCATGACCATCAATTGGTCCAACATAATAAAATCCGAGCTCACTGAATAATGTTCCGCCGGTAACCATGTTTCTTAACATATCTTCAGCTTTGCCTGCTTTCTGACTAAACCTTTTTGAAAATGATGAAATAATCATTTTTATAGTTTCTCTGAAACTAAAATACAATTTTCCAGACAATAGGTTTGCTAAATATTTGCTCATTGCCCCAACAGGTCTCGCGATCGACATATCATTATCATTCAATATAACGATCATGTTCGATTTTAGCGCGCCAGCGTTATTCATTGCCTCATAAGCCATCCCAGCGCTCATTGCTCCATCTCCAATAACAGCTATAACGTTGTTATTGTTATTAGATAATTTTTTTGCGACTGAAATACCTAAAGTTGATGAGATTGAAGTCGAACTATGAGCAGCGCCAAAAGGATCATATTCACTTTCAGATCTTTTTGTAAACCCAGACAATCCCCCGCCTTTTCTCAAAGTTTTAATTCGATCTCTTCTTCCTGTAATAATTTTATGAGGATAACATTGATGACTTACATCCCAAACAAGCTTATCTTTTGGTGTATCAAAAACGTAATGTAAGGCCACTGTTAATTCTACAACTCCCAATCCAGCTCCCAAATGTCCACCAGTTTCAGAAACTACATCGATCAACTCTTTTCTTAATTCGTCTGATATTTGTTTTAAATCCTCTTTTTTGTGTTTTCTAAGATCAGATGGAAAGTTAATTTGTTTGATTAATTTTTGCATTAAAAATTTCTTCCTTGAATAAATTTAATTGTTTCTTTTAGTTCACTTGCATTTTTTCCATGTTTTTTTAATTTAAGCAATATCTTTTTCTTTAATTTATATGCATACTTGATTGCATTTTTATAACCCATTAGGTTAATTAAAGTAGATTTGCCTTTTTTTGAATCTTTTTTGATGGGTTTGCCAACTAATTTTTTAGATCCTTTGATGTCTAAAAAGTCATCTGCAAGTTGAAATAATAGTCCCACTTCTTCTCCAAGGTTACCAAAAAAAGATCTTACTTTTTTATTTTTGTTAGCAGCCACTGCAACTGCTTGGAAACAAAAATTAAATAATTTACCTGTTTTTTTTCTCTGCATATCTATAATTTGTTTAAAGCTTTTTCTTTTATTCTCAAATTTAAGATCAAGTTCTTGCCCTCCAGCAATACCGGTATGGCCAGAATAATTAGCTAAAATTTTTATGATTTCATTTTTTTGTGTTGCAGATAATAAATTTTTTTTTTCAGAAATTATTTCAAAAGCTAAAGTTAATAAAGAATTTCCAGCCAGAACTGCTGTAGCTTCTCCAAATTTTTTATGTGTTGACAGTTTTCCTCTTCTGAAAGAGTCGTTATCCATGCAAGGAAGATCATCATGAATTAGGGAGTAGGAATGTATGCACTCAACTGCAGCGCAAATATGTAATAATTTATTTTCTTTGACTTTAAATAATTTGCCAATATCAAAAATGATAGTAGATCTTATCTTTTTTCCACCAGCTATAACACCATATTTCATTGGTGCAACTAACAAAGATCTTTTTTGATTTTTTAAAAAATTTCTAAGAAACCTATCTACTTTTTCAGCATTTTTTTTTAATTTTTTTTTTATCATAAAATATTTAAATCAAGATTTCGATAATTCTTTTGATTTTATTTTAAAAAGGTTTTCAACATGTTTATTAAGGTAATTTAACCTTTTGTATACATTTTCAACTTTACTCAAATCTAAATCATTGCTTTCTAATTTAATAAGAATTTCATTTATTTCCTCCCTAGCCTCTTTTAATGATTTACTTTTGATTTCAGCTGGAATATTTTCAATTTTCATAAACTAACTAATAATTACATTATGAAAAACATCTATTCAAATATATATTCTTTCAACACAAAGAGCCTCAAAAAAACAATAAAATCATTAAAACGAGGTAATATAGTTGGGTTACCTACAGAGACAGTTTATGGGTTAGCTGGAAATGCTTATTCAAATAAAGCAGTAAATAGGATTTTTAAATTAAAAAGAAGACCATTTAAAAACCCATTAATTGTTCACTACAAGTGTTTTAAAGATGCAAGTAAAGATGTGAGCCTTAATTATAACTTCTTCAAACTTTATAAAAAATTTTGTCCAGGTCCAATAACTTTTATTTTAAAAAAAAATAAAAATTCTAAGATAAACTCACTGGTATCAGCTAATCTTAAAACTATTGCAATAAGATTTCCTAATCATAAAGTAACTAAAAAGATATTAAAAAATATAAATTTTCCTCTTGCTATGCCAAGTGCTAATATTTCCTCCAAAGTAAGTCCAGTAAGCGCCTATGACGTATTTGATGAATTCAAAAAAAAATTAAAAATTATAATTAATGGCGGTAATTCGAAAATTGGAATAGAGTCAACCGTCGTTGACTTAACTGGAAAACCAAAAATACTTAGACCAGGTATTATTAGTTCAAATGAAATAAAGTACTTTTTAAAAATTTCGCTATTAAAAAAAAATTTAAAAATTAAATCTCCTGGAATGATGAAAAAACATTATTCGCCAGGTATACCAGTCATATTGAACAAAAAACCTTATCATTATGATCATGCATATATTGTTTTTGGACAAAAATACAAAAATATTAAAAATTATTTCAATTTAAGTAAAAAAGGCGACTTGAAAGAGGCTGCAGCTAATTTATACAAAACTATGAGAAAAATTAAAAAGAGAGGATATAAAAAAATTTTTACAGCCAAAATTCCAAATCGTGGTCCAGGGTTAGCTATCAATGATCGATTAAAGAGGGCATCAAAATAATGTTTATTCAAGTAAATAATTTGACAAAGATTTATAATAAATTCTTAGCTGTAGATAAAATAAATTTTGAAATAGAGAAAAATAAAACTATAGGCTTACTCGGTCCCAATGGGTGTGGAAAAACCACAACTATAGGAATGCTGTTGGGACTTGTAGAGCCTTCAACAGGAGAGATTTTAATTGAAAATAAAAATCTCAACAATTTCAAAAGAGACGAGATCCTAAAAAGATTTAATTTTGCATCACCATACGTTGAATTACCTAAAAAATTAACAGTGAAACAAAATCTTGAAATTTATGGAAGATTATACGGTATAAAAAATTTAAAAGAGAGAATAAATGAGATTTCAAGCGATTTAAATATTAAAGACTTTTTCGAGAGGAAAACTGGAGAATTATCTTCAGGTCAAAAAAATAGAGTTTCTCTGGCTAAATCTTTAATTAATAAACCAGAAATTCTTCTTCTTGATGAGCCGACTGCTAGTTTAGATCCAGACATAGGTGATTTCATTAGAAGTTATATTCTTGAATATAAATCTAAAAATAAAGTGACAATGCTTTTAGCATCACACAATATGAATGAGGTAGAAAGGCTTTGCGATAGTATAATCATGATGAGAAAAGGTAAAATTATAGATAAGGGGACTTGTAAAAATTTAATCACAAAACACGGAAGAGACAACTTAGAAGAAACTTTTTTAAAATTAGCAAGGAGTAAAGATGGACTTTAATAAAATCTATGCTTTGGGGTTAAGACATCTTTATTTAGTAATGAATTCATTTCCTAGAGTTTTAGATCTTATATATTGGCCAACTGTTCAAATTTTTTTGTGGGGATTTATTTCAAAATTTTTTACATTAAATACAGAATACTATAGTAATACTGTTGGAGTTATTCTTACCGCAGCTATACTTTATGATTTTTTGTTCAGAGCAAGTATTAGTTTCAATATGATGTTTTTAGAGGAAATTTGGAGCAGAAACTTTACAAATTTGTTTATAGCACCTATTAAAATAAGAGAAATTATAGCCGCTCTAACCCTAACAGCAATATTAAGAACGTTAATAGGTTTAGTGCCTGCCGTTTTGATTGCTATTCCTTTATTTGGGGTTTCAGTTTTGAAATTAGGCATGCCTCTAATTTTTCTATTATTAGCTCTTTACTTGTTTGGTGTTACTTTAGGTCTATTAGTAACCTCTGGCTTACTAAGATACGGACCATCTTTTGAAAATATAGCTTGGGCAAGTTTATTCTTCTTAGCTCCGCTGGGTTGTATATATTATCCAATAGAAATTTTACCAGTATCACTTCAAATAATTGCGAAAGGCCTGCCGTTGGTTCATATTTTTGAAGAAATGAGAAATATTTTAATAAATAATACTGTAAATTATATTAATATTTTTAAATCAATATCTATATCAGTAGTATATTTCATTTTTGGTGTTATAGTTTTTTATATTTCATACTTTGGAGCAAAAAGAAGAGGCACCCTAATAAACATGGGTGAGTAAAAATGACTGATAAAATTGATAAAATAAAAAAACTTGAGTCATCTCCAAAAGTTATCAAAAATATTTTTAGTAAATCTGAAATAGATGATTTTTTAAAATTATATGCTGAGCTACCTACCACAGTACATAATAAAAAACAAAATGTTATCAAAAAAAGATGGTTGCAAGGCTATAATCAAAATCTTGAAAAAATATTTCGTGAAAGGTTAGAAAATGAGATAGGTAATTTTAAAATGGACAACCTTAAGGATGATGAAGGAAAAGATATTTTAGGACTAATTCAAGAAAGTTATGCTCCTATTGGTCTTCATGTAGATGGAGGTTTTGAATTGAATAGCCAAATATATAAACAAAGCTTAATACCATTGTCTTCGGTTGGGAGCACAGTTATTTTTAAAAATAGATATTATGAGGGATCAACAAGTTTTACTCAAGATCCAGAGGAACTTAAAAAGAAGGACTTGAAGTATGGTCAAAATAAAAGGTCTGACATTCACTTAAGAATTTTTGGAGAAAAACCATTTGATGAAAAAATTCATCAAAAATATTTACAACATGAAAATATTCAGAATTTGAAAGGATTAGAAATTGAACTTATTTATGAGTGGGAGGTTGGATCCATGTTAATTTTTGATAGAACACATTTACACTGTTCATCATCAGTTATAGATGGTAAAAAAATCGGAATAGCAACTTTTACTAAAAAATAATGGCGATTTATGATTGTTTTCAATACTTTAATGAAGATCACATAGTAGATTTAAGACTAAATATCTTAAATGAATATGTTGATTATTTTGTAATTTCAGAGTCCACTAGAAATCATCAAGGTAAAGAAAAAAAAATAAATTTTAATTTAAATAATTTCCCAAAATTTAAGCACAAAATTAGGCATATTATTGCTGATTATAAGCAAGAAATCACATTTGAAAAACATACTGGCGGAGAGTCTCCCATAGAGCAACACCAAAGAAATTATTTATTTGAAGGAATTAAAGATGCATCACCTAATGATCTGATTATTCTATCAGACTCTGATGAAATACCAGATTTAAAAAAAATTTCGGAAATAAATAAAAATAGAAAATTTATTGCCTTCTCGCAAAAAATGTTTATGTACAAATTGAATTTACAAAATTTAAATGAAAGCGATTGGATCGGTTCAAAGATTACTAGGAAAAGATATATTTCTTCAATGCAAAATCTTCGTAATTTAAAGTTTAAAGAATACCCCTTTTGGAGAATAGACAAAAGAAATTTACAAATTATTAAAGGAGGATGGCATTTTTCTTTTATGCAAACACCTGCACAAATATTAAATAAAGTAAAATCCTACTCTCATGGTGAATTCAATAAAGAAAATTTAACTGAAAAAGAAATTGAAATGAGAATTTTAAATAATCAAGATATCTTTAATCGAGGATTTAGATTAAAAAAGATCGAATTAGACTCCAGTTTTCCTAAATATATTTTGGAAAACAAGAGCAAATATTCAAAATGGTTAATTTAATTTTGGTGCGCCGGATAGGAGTCGAACCCATAACCTCCGGAGCCGAAATCCGGCGCTCTATCCAGTTGAAGCTACCGGCGCGAGTTATGTATTTTAAATCAATTTATGAATAAAACAATGAAATTTTTAGTACAAAAAACTGAAAGTCAAGAAAGGCTTGATTTATATCTTTCTAAAAAAATAAAAAATACTACTAGAAGCTATTTAAAAAAATTAATTGAAGAGAAAAAAGTAAGGATTAATAATAATTTAATTACTACTCCAGCTACTAAAATTAAGATCAATGATGAAGTAAGTGTAAAATTTGTTTTTAAAAGTGAGAACAGCTTAATACCGAAAAATATTAAACTGAATATTATTTATGAAGATAATGATATACTTATAATAGATAAGCCTAAAGGAATGGTAGTCCATCCTGGAGCAGGAAACACTAAAGACACACTAGCTAATGCATTAGCTTACAAATATAAAAATAGATTATCTGACGTTAACGGTAAATTACGTCCAGGAATAGTGCATAGAATTGATAAAGAAACTAGTGGGTTGTTGATAATAGCCAAAAATAATTTAGCACATGCCAAGTTAAGTCAACAGTTTAGTAGCCATTCTATTAATAGAAAATACCAGTGCCTTGCTTGGGGAGTAATTAGGCCTATGACTGGGCAGATAGAAACTTTAATAGCTAGAGATAAAAAAAATAGACAAATTATGACTGTAAGTGACTTTAGAGGAAAAAAAGCTATAACAAATTATAAAACTTTAAAAGTTTTTAACATTAAAGATATTCCAAAAATAAGTCTTATAGAATGTGAATTAAAAACTGGCAGAACCCATCAAATTAGAGTACATTTAAAATACAAGGGTTCATCGATACTTGGCGATAATCAATATGGAAAAAAAAATTTAAAATTCAAAAAAATAAATCAGAAATTTCTTGAAATTTTAAAAGAGTTTAATGGTCAAGCCTTACATGCACAAACAATTGGTTTTATTCATCCCACTAAAAATAAACAAATGGATTTTAAATCAAATTTTCCTTTGGACTTTAAAAAAATGTTAAATTTTCTTAATAATTTGAACGGTTGAAATTAATTTAATAACATATAAATGTAAACCATGACAAACAATAAAGACATAAGTAATTTTCCAGTACCTTCACCTGGAGGCTTGTCTTTATATTTAGCTCAGATTAAAAAATTTCCAATGTTAGATGCTGAGGAGGAATATATGTTAGCAAAAAATTGGAGGGAAAGTGGTAATTTAAAATCTGCACATAAATTAGTAACTAGTCATTTAAGACTAGTAGCAAAAATTGCTATGGGATATCGGGGCTATGGTCTTCCAGTAAATGAATTAATAGCTGAAGGAAATATTGGTTTGATGCAAGCTGTAAAAAAATTTGACCCTGATAAAGGTTTTAGATTAGCGACCTATGCAATGTGGTGGATCAAGGCTGCTATTCAAGAATATGTTTTAAGGTCATGGAGTTTGGTGAAAATGGGGACTACTACGGCTCAAAAAAAACTATTCTTTAACCTTAAAAAAATTAAAAATCAAATAGCTCCTGAACAAGAAGGGGATTTAAAAAAAGAACATGTTGAAGAAATTTCAAAAAGATTAGATGTCGACTCGAATGAAGTAGTAAATATGAACAGACGAATGATGGGACAAGAAAAATCATTGAACTCTCCAATAAAAATTGGTGAAACAGATGAATGGCAAGATTGGTTAATTGATGAAAAACTTGACCAAGAACTTTTGATCTCACAACAACAAGAGTACGATGAGAAAAAAGAACTATTACAAAGCGCTATGAAAATTTTGAATGAAAGAGAGAGAGAAATAATTTCCTCAAGAAGGTTAACCGAGCAGCCTGTTACATTGGACGAATTAAGTCAAAAATATAAAATAAGCAGAGAGAGAATACGGCAAATTGAAACTAAGGCTTTTGAAAAATTACAAAAATCTATGATAAATGCTAGTAAGTCAAAAAATTTGCTTCCAAAAAATTAAGCTTTAAAAGGATCCTCTATTAAAATAGTATCATCTCTTTCTGGACTTGTCGAAACACTAGATATTTTTGCTCCTATAAAGTCTTCCAAGGCGTAAATATAATTCTTAGCTTTTTCTGGTAAATCTTTAATGTTTCTAATACCCTGGGTTTTTGTTTTCCAGCCAGGAAATGTCTTATAGATTGGTTTTATTTTAAATTGATCTTCTGACGCGGCAGGAAGGTATTCTAATTTTTTTCCATTTAATTCATATCCAATGCACATTTTAATTTCATCTAATTCATCTAAAACGTCAAGTTTTGTTAATGCAATTCCATTTATGCCTGAGATCTTGATTGTTTGACGAACTAAGACACCATCAAACCAACCACATCTTCTTTTTCTTGCAGTAACAGTACCAAATTCTTTACCTCTTTTACCCAAGTTTTCACCAATTTGATTTTTTAATTCAGTTGGGAAGGGTCCGCTACCTACCCTTGTAGTATATGCTTTTGTAATACCTAAAATATAACCAATTTTATCTGGCCCTGAACCTGAGCCTGTGGCTGCCATTGCTGGCACTGTATTTGAAGATGTGACGAAAGGATAAGTGCCATGATCAACATCTAAAAGAATACCTTGTGCACCTTCAAATAATATTTTTTTTCTTTCTTTCTTAAATTCATCTAATTTTAACCACACTGGCTTAGCAAACTTCAATATTTCTGGTGCAATTTTAAGTAAACTTTTTTTAAGTTCATTTTTTTTAAATGTTTTTTTTTTTAAACCTTTTCGAATAGCATTGTGATGAAGAAGGACATTTTCAAGTCTGCTGTCTAAATTACTTTCAGATCTTAAATCCATAACTCTTATAGATCTTCTTCCAACTTTGTCCTCATAGCATGGTCCAATACCCCTTCGAGTAGTACCAATCTTACCCTTACCTGCAGCATCCTCTCTTATCTCATCCATTTCTTGATGGAAAGGTAAAATTAGTGATGCAGACTCTGAAATCATGAAGTTGCTAGTGTCTACTTTTATACCAAGCTTTTTTATTTCTTTAATTTCATCTATCAAAGCCCAAGGATCAATCACTACTCCATTTCCTAGTATTGAAATTTTTCCCTTCCTAACAATGCCAGACGGTAATAATCTTAGCTTAAAAGTTTGTTTATCAATTACTAAAGTGTGACCTGCATTATGGCCTCCTTGAAAACGAACAACTACATCTGCCTCACTTGATAACCAATCAACTATCTTACCTTTTCCTTCATCTCCCCACTGAGATCCAACGACAACTACGTTTTTCATTTATTTCTCATACAAATTTGTTTTTAATATATATAGAATTTAAATGATTTACTGGCCCGCACCCTTTTCCATAATTTAAATTCGATTTGATAGAATGGTTTACATACTTAATACCAAGCTCACAAGATTTCTTTAATGGTTTTCCACATGATATAAAAGCAGTTATTGCGCTTGAAAGGGTACAACCTGTACCATGTGTATTTTTAGTATTAATTTTTTTGTTACTAAAAATTTTAATTTCTTTTTTACTTAAAAACACATCTTTTATAATTTTAGATTTTCCGTGACCGCCCTTTATCAAAACATTTTTTACGCCAAGTTTTAGAAGAATTTTTCCTGCCAAAATCATATCTTTATCACTCTTAATTTTCATATTAGTCAATACCTCAGCTTCTGGAATATTTGGGGTTAACAAATAAGCTTTTTTAATTAATTTATTTTTTAAATCTTTAATTGCTTTTTTATTGATTAATTTTGCTCCTCCTTTTGCTATCATTACGGGGTCTAAAATTATTTTTTTATTTTTAATACTTCTCAAAGCATGAATTACTGAATTTATTACCTTAGAGGAATGAAGCATGCCAATTTTAATAGCGTCCGGGGAAATATCACTGCAGGTATAATTAATTTGTCTTTCTATTTCTTTTGGCAAGACTGGAAATATTGATAAAACACCAGAAGTATTTTGTGATGTAACTGCAGTTACAGCTGTCATGGCATAACTACCTAAAGCAGTAACAGTTTTAATATCTGCCTGAATTCCAGCTCCTCCTGAGGAGTCTGATCCTGCAATAATTAAAATTTTTGATTTTGGTTTCAATTTAATATTGATTTTTTTATTATGTTAATACATTTTAAGATAAGTTTTATATCATGTGACTCGGCCATGATACGAATTTTTTGTTCAGTTCCAGATTTTCTTACTAGAACCCTTCCATAATTACCCATCAATAATTCGGCTTTCTTGATAGCTTTTTTACATTTTAAACTTAAAATTATATTTTTATTTTTAACAGATATATTTTCTAAAATTTGAGGTACAGGTTTGAAAACATTTAATAGTTTGCTCGCTTTCTTTTTTTTTCTTAATGAAAAAAGAACCTCCAGGGCTACAAGCAAGCCATCTCCGGTTGTCGCAAAATTTCCCAAAATTATATGACCAGATTGTTCACCGCCTAAATTAAAATTTAATTTTTTCATTTTTTCTTTAACATATCTATCTCCTACTTTTGACCTAAAAAATTTAATTTTTTCATTTTTTAAAAATTTTTCTAGACCATAATTAGACATTAAAGTTCCTATTACTCCTCCCTTTAAAATTTTTTTTGATTTCCATCTTCTGGCAAGCATAGCAATAATTTGATCTCCATCAATTATCTTACCTTTCTCATCACACATAATTATTCTGTCAGCATCTCCATCAAAAGATATTCCTACATGCGCTTTAAATTTTTTTACTGCTATTTTTATTTTAGAGGGGTATGTTGAACCACATTTTTTATTTATATTTAAACCGTTCGGATTTGTTCCGATAGTAATTACCTTTGCCCCTAAATCTTTTAATAATTTTGGAGCAGCTTTGTAACCAGCTCCATTTGCACAATCCAGTACTATTTTAAGACCTTTTAAGTGAAAATTGCTAGGAAAATTGCTTTTGATTATTTTAATATACTTGTCATTCCCGTCTTCTAATCTTTTTACTCTTCCCAGAAGTTTAGGGTCAGAAAGTTGTTTAGTGTTTTTTGCATCTATTAATTTTTCAATTTTTTTTTCAATATTATCTGAAAGTTTCATCCCGTCTGGTCCAAAAAGTTTGAGACCATTATCTTGGTAAGGATTATGAGAAGCAGTAATCATGATTCCCATATTGGCTTTCATTGATTTTGTTAGCATTGCCAATCCATTAGTAGGAAGTGGTCCAAGAGTAAAAACATGCATCCCTCCTGATACAAGACCAGATACTAGAGCTGGTTCCAAAGTATATCCAGATAGCCTAGTATCTTTAGCGATAATTGCTATTTGTTTATTTTTTTTTTGATTTTTGAAATATGTCCCAGAGGCTAGACCAAATTTAAAAAATTTTTCACCTGTTATGTTACCCTTATTGACTATACCTCTAATACCATCTGTTCCAAAATATTTATTTTTCATTTTTATGATATAATTTTTTTAAAAATTAAAATTCCTTGTTTAACTTCACGAACGTCATGCACTCTAAAAATTTGTATTCCTTGTAATAATAAATATAGAACTGAAGCTACCGTACCACCTATTCGTTCTTTGCTATCAAAATTTTTAGATATTTGATTTATAAATCTTTTCCTTGAAGTACCCACTAAAATCGGTAATCCTAAGCTATGAAACAAAGATATTTTAGAAATTAAAGTCAAATTATGTTTCAAAGTTTTACCAAAACCTATGCCTGGATCTAATATTATATTTTTTTCTTTAATTCTTTTATTAATTTTTTCCTCAAAAAAATCGTAAATATCTAACAATACGTTTGAGTATTTGGGATTTTTTTGCATTGTTTTGGGGTTACCTTGCATATGATGGAGAACTTTGGATATCTTATATTTTTTTATTATTTGTAAAGAGTTTTCGTCGTGCTGAAACCCCGAAACGTCATTAATTAAATCTACTCCATATCTTATACATTTGATCATTATATCAGACTTTCTAGTATCTATAGACAAGCAAGTTTTTGGATAATTTTTTTTGAATTTTTTAATTATTTCTTTTACTCTTTTCCACTCTATTTTTGTATCTATTGTTTTTGAACCAGGTCTAGTTGACTCGCCCCCTACATCAATTATATCCGCACCGGAACTTATTAAATACGATATCTGCTTAAAAGCTTTTTTTTTTGTATTAAATTTTCCTCCATCTGAGAAACTGTCTGGAGTTAAATTTAAGATACCCATTATTGAAGGTTTAGAGAAATCAATATTCTTAAGAAAATTTTTTCTTTTGCTAGTAATTTTTTTTAGGTCTTTTTTAATAAAAAATTGCTCTATCTTTTTTAATTTTTTAATATCTTTTATATTTACAAATTTACTTTTAATTTTTTTATCTTTTCTTTCAAATAATTCTATACAATCAAAGGCTAGTCTTTTACTACCACCTAATGAAAGAGCAAACTTTTTTTTAAGTAATTTTTTTGCTTGATTTCCATGATAAAAATTACACGCTCGTGTGTAATATTTAACCATGTTTTATTATATGGCTGGCTTTGGTTTTAACCCTAGCGAACCTAGTGCTGAAGAAGATTTTCCGCCGTCATTTTCCTCTTCCTTAAAAGATCTAGTTGGTTTAATATTTTTTAGAATCAAATCTCTAATTTCGTCACCTGATAAAGTTTCATAAATAAGTAATGCTTTAGCAATTTTATGAAGATCATCTATTTTTTCAGTAATAACTTTCTTTGCTCTTTCATAACCCTTGTCTACAATCTTTTTTACCTCTGCATCAATTTTTTTGGCAGTTTCCTCCGACATATTTTGCTGTTTAGTAACAGATCTTCCTAAGAAAACTTCTTCTTCATTTTCTCCATACGCAATAGTTCCTAATTCTGTGGTCATTCCATATTTGGTTACCATATTTTTTGCCATTTTAGTTACCATTTCAATGTCTGAGGATGCTCCAGAAGTTACTTTGTCATGTCCAAAAATTATCTCTTCAGCAATTCTTCCGCCCATTGCCACTGCGATGTCAGCATGCATCTTTTCTCTTGTCACTGATAACTGATCCCTTTCAGGTAGTCGCATTACCATACCTAAAGCTCTTCCTCTAGGAATAATTGTTGCTTTGTGAATTGGATCTGAAGCTTTCTCATTTAGTGCAACTATGGCATGACCTCCCTCATGGTAGGCTGTAAGTTTTTTTTCATCTTCTGACATTACCATAGATCTTCTTTCTGCCCCCATCATCACTTTGTCTTTCGCTTCTTCAACATCTGACATTGTAACTACTCTTTTATTTTTTCTAGCTGCTAATAGAGCTGATTCATTAATTAAATTTGCCAAATCGGCACCTGAAAATCCAGGTGTTCCTCTAGCAATGGTTCTTAATTTTACGTCAGGACCTGTGTTAATTTTTTTTACGTGTACTTTTAGAATTGCTTCTCTTCCGATTATGTCTGGATTTCCAACAACAACTTGCCTATCAAATCTACCAGGTCTTAATAAAGCTGGATCCAAAACATCAGGTCTATTTGTTGCAGCAATAAGTATAATTCCTTCATTAGTATCAAAACCATCCATTTCAACAAGTAATTGATTAAGAGTTTGCTCTCTTTCGTCATTACCTCCACCTAATCCAGCACCCCTGCTTCTTCCAACAGCATCTATTTCATCTATAAAAATAATACATGGTGAATGTTTTTTACCTTGCTCAAACATATCTCTTACTCTCGAGGCACCAACGCCGACGAACATTTCAACGAAGTCAGATCCAGATATTGAAAAGAAAGGAACGTTAGCTTCACCAGCTATCGCTTTTGCTAATAAGGTTTTTCCAGTTCCTGGGGGGCCAATCAAAAGTGCGCCTTTAGGAATTTTTCCACCAAGTCTACTAAATTTTTTTGGATCTTTCAAAAATTCAACTATCTCCTCAACTTCTTCCTTTGCCTCCTCAACGCCGGCAACATCATTAAAAGTTACTTTGCCTTGTGCTTCGTTTAATAATTTAGCTTTTGATCTTCCAAAACCCATTGCTCCACCTTTTCCACCCTGCATCTGACGCATAAAAAATATCCAAACACCTATAAGCAAAAGCATTGGAAACCAAGAAAGTAATATTCCTAGCAAAGATGGCATTTTATCTTCTTGCGGTGAAGCTACTATACTCACCCCATTAGACGAAAGTTTATCAACTAACTCTGGGTAATTAGGCGAATAGGTTGTAAAGGTTTTTCCGTTAGCTAGAACTCCTGAAATATTATTACCCTGTATTTGAACTTCTACAACTCTTCCTGCATCAACCTCATTCAAAAAGTTAGAAAATGCAAGCTTGTCATTTTTAGAGTTAATTTTATTGGGATCTTGAAACATATTAAATAGTCCCACAGAAAGTAAGACAATTATGACCCACATAAATAGATTTTTTAAATTCATATCTTTTAAATAATCATTAATTAGTTTTAAACAAGTATATTTTAATAATAATTTAGTTGTAAATAAGACAAATTATTACAATTTCTCATAAATTAGGTTTTTTTCTCTAATTTTAAGCATAATTTGTCAGCTTTCTTGAAGAAGACACATCCGCCTAGGGTTCTTGCAGTAAAATTTTGCGTACGAAAATGGTTAAGTAAATTTATCACTTTTTTTGCTCTAGGATTATAATAGTTGTTTTTTAAGGTTTTGACCGAATCGTTAATTATTTTTATTTTAATCTCGTTGTTCAAAAGATGAAATTTTTTTAAATCTATTAGAGTTTCTCTTTTATGTTTTTTCACAATTTTGTTAAAAGTAGTTTGATAATACTTTTCAAGAGTATCATGACTTGAAGATAAATTGTTAATAGATTTTGTTATTTGTTCATAATGAATTCCACTATTTATTAAATATTTTTTTAAATTTCTAATTTTTGTCCTTAAATATTTGCTGTTATTATTTGAAGGATCTTTCAAAAATTTACCAAAAACATTTTTTGAAATTCTAATTAGGAGTTTTTTGTTAATATCTAGCAGTGGTCGATATAATTGTATTTTTTTATCAATATTGCTTAAAGGTTTCATGCCTGAAAGGCCTTTTAAACCACTTCCTCTTGATAATCTTATTAAAAATGTTTCTACCTGATCTTCAAAATTATGTGCAGTTAAAATAGTTTTAATTTTATGCTTTTTGCAAAAATTTTTCAGTAAAGTGTATCTCATAATTCTCGCTTGAGCTTGTATATTTTTATCAATAGTCGATTTATTTGTCAGAATTCTTAAAGCAATATTTTTTTTCTTTAATAATTTTTTAGCTTGAACTGCCTCTTTAGAAGAGTTTTTTCTTAGTTTATGATCAACTAAAACATAATAAAACTTCAGTTTTTTTTCGTAGCTGTATACTTTAGACAAGGCTGCTAAAGCTAAACTATCAGGTCCTCCTGAGATTGCTAAAACAAAATTTTTTCTTTTTAAATTGTTAATCTTATTTTTAAATTTTTGATAAACTGTATTAATGTCATCAAAATCTTTGAAGCCTTTTTTAAGATTTACATTTGAATTTTTTTTGCTCATATTGAGCTTTTTGTAACACAGACTTGCTTGCTTTTGGGTATTCTTTTTTTAGGCCAGCAATCATTTTGCAACCTTGATCTTTTTCACCAAGTTGAACCATTGTTATTCCTAATTTTAAAAGATTATCTGGAGCTTTTTTACTCTTTGGATAGTTTTGATACCCGTCAAGGTAAGCAGTGGCTGCGTCTGAATAAAGCTGTCTAATTCTAAAAGTTTCTCCATACCAATATTGTGCGCTCCCAGCTAAATCATGATCCTTATTTTTTTCTATAAACTCTTTAAGTGCAAATTCAGCAGTTTCGTAGTCACCAATTTTCATAAAGCTTACCGCAAAATCATATTGTTCATTTGCAGGTTTATCTGGTAGTAAACTCTCTTTATTATCAGGTTTTTCGGTAATTACTGTTTGAGCACTTTCTACAGAATTAAGTGTTTGTTGCTCTGGTAAATTTTTTGTTTGATATCCTGGGCTTGCGCCAAAATCTTGTGGCTTACTCGTCCCAGGAAGTTGCGCTGATTTTTCTTTGGGTTTTAAATTTGTTCCATTTTCAATATCAGAAAATCTTAATTGAGTATCAGATTGAATTTTAGTAACCCTAGTTGATAATTTATCTAACTTGAAATTTACTTCCTCAAATTTGTTTGTGAGTTCTCTAAATTGATCTTCTATTTCGTTTAATTTTAGAAGATGTTTGGTTAAGATATCCTCGTTTAAACTATCTGTTTTAGTAGAAGATGCTACTGACAAATCTAAATTAGATTTTTGATAAACTGCTTTCTCTAGGGTCTTTAAATCTTTAGTGATAACTTGTATTTGATCAGAAATAGCTTTTAAATAAATTTCTTCTTCTTCAGCTATTGAGTAATTAAATATTGTTAATGTAATTATTAAAAAAAATGTACAAAATTTTTTTTCTGCATTGATCATGATTCATTTTTAATCAGATAAAATGGCAAAAAAAAGACCCTTTAATATCTTGTTATTATATTAAAGGGTCTTTTATTAATTTATTAATTTACTTTTACTGTTACTGATCTTCTGTTTTGCGACCAAGAAATTGGAGAAGACTTTGGATTTACAGGTTTTTCTTTTCCATAACTTATTACAGAAATTCTTTTTCCAGAAATACCATAAGTCATTAAGTAATCTCTAGCAGCATTTGCTCTTCTCTCTCCTAATGCTAAGTTGTATTCTCTTGTTCCTCTTTCATCGGCATGACCTTCGATAGTTACATTTAATTTTTTGTTTTTTCTCAAAAAATTAGCTTGCTTTCTCAAAGTAGCTCTTGATGCAGAAGTTAAAGACGATTTATTAGTTGCAAAAAATACTCTGTCAGGAACACCTGCAGCTAAATATTCAATTGTCTCTTTACCAGTATAAACGTCTCCCTCAATATCACCGGATTTCTTAGCAGTTGAACAAGCGCTAAGAAGTAAAGTAGCAAAAGCTACTAATAATATTTTTCTTAAATTCGTATCTAATGTCATTTTTTCCCCTAGGTTCATTTTGTTTAAATCAAATTATTTAAAGATATTCAAGTATATTTTACATAAAATTCAACCTCACTTAGATAATAATGAAGACCAAGATGGGTCAGAAGCGTCGGTTTTTGT
>MDSW01072775.1_pt1 | contig 19562 bp, 11 predicted proteins | sample 811171 | NCBI WGS metagenome assembly MDSW01 (sample SAMN05326641, study PRJNA326480) | marine metagenome | isolation source: seawater | place: Atlantic Ocean: North West | collected 2012 | reverse complement strand
TGTATGGCGCCGGTGCGGAAGAATTTGCAAAAGGTTTGGGCTATAAAATGATGGATACCTCTTATTTCTACAGCCAAAACAGATACGAGTCTTTACAACGGGTTTTGGAAAAGGAAAAAAGCAAAAATGAAAAGAAAATTTCCTTTGAAGATTCTTATATAAAAAATTCAAAATTCGGGACCGTGGGTTGTGCGGCCTTGGACAAACACGGCAACCTCGCCGCGGGAACCTCAACAGGCGGAATGACCAACAAACGCTGGAACCGCATTGGCGATGCGCCAATTATTGGCGCTGGAACCTATGCAAATAATGCAACTTGCGCCGTTTCTTCAACGGGTTGGGGCGAGTATTTCATTCGCTCTGTTGTTGCCTATGATATTTCTGCGTTGATGGAATATAAAGGAATGACTTTGCAGGAAGCCGCTTATGAAGTTATCCAGAAAAAAGTACCTGCCCTTGGCGGCGATGGTGGCATTGTAGCAATTGATAAGGATGGGAATGTGGCGATGGAATTCAACACTGCGGGCATGTATCGCGCCACGATGAATTCCGAAGGTGAGTTGGTTATTAAAATTTATAAAGAGGAATAAGTGGAACCGTATTACGCCGTAATCTTCACTTCAGTGCAAACCGAAAATATTGGAGGCTATGCTGAAATGGCAGATTCGATGGAAACTTTGGCAAAGCAACAACCCGGATTTTTAGGAATTGAAAGTGCCCGAAACGATATTGGCATCACAGTAAGTTATTGGCAAGACCTTGAAAGCATCAAAAACTGGAAAGCAAATTGGGAACATTTGGAAGCCCAAAAAATGGGCAGAAAGCAATGGTATTCCTATTATAAAGTGAGAATATGCAAGGTGGAAAGGGAATATGTATTTGAAAATAATACAAATAATGTTTAAAGAGGAGTTTTTTTTTGCGCAACCTTTTGAGGTTTGTATTATCTAAATTGTATTATACAACTTTTTAAAACTGCCAAATTATTGACAAAAACTACATCTAATCCTTAATAGCAAAATAGATGTTTGTAAAAAACTTGCTTCCCGTAGTTTTTCTTAGCGCTTTCCTTTTTTCAATTTTATTCTATAAACAGGCCTTAGGGTTAAATCTTCTCATTTTTGAGGCATTTTTTGTAATTTTTTTATTGTTATCAAAGCAGCTTAATTTTTCCAATAAACTTCAAATGATTTGTGCAGTTGGGTTTTTATTGACAGCTATTTTTACAGTACTTACCCATTCAACTTTTTCATATATAATTCATTTCATAGCTGTTTTGGTTTATGTAGGAATTCTAAGTTATCCTTTCGCAAAATCAATCATAAATATTTTTTTCATTTCAATAATTTCAATCTTTCAATCACAAATTGAGTTTTTCAGAAATATTACAACTTCAAAAGTAAAGGGGAAAAGTTTGGGAAAAGCTATTTGGAAATTCAGGATTTTTTTAATTCCGGCAGTAATTATTTTTTTGTTTGTTGCGATCTATAAAGCTTCAAATCCAATTTTCGATAAGCTTACCGTAAATTTGGGAAGCGTATTCCAGAATGTGTTTAATTTAATTTTTAGCGATATTGAATTTCTATTTGTAATGACCTTTTTATTGGGGTTATTAATTAGCAATATTCTTCTTTTCAGAACTAAAAATCCTTCAATTGAACAGCACGATTCAGGCTCAAGTGATTTACTTATAAGAAATAGAAAGAAGAATTCCAAAGGCTTTGGAACAGTTAGTTTAAAATATGAATTTAAGGCAGCAATGTTCTTACTTATTATTTTGAATGCAATTTTATTGATATTGAACGTCACCGATATTTATCTGGTTTGGTTTAACTTTGAGTGGGACGGACAAACTTTGAAGCAATTTGTGCACGAAGGAACCTATCTTTTAATTCTTTCGATCTTAATTTCAATAGCAATAGTTCTTTATTTTTTTAGAGGAAATATTAATTTTTATAAAAAGAATAAACTGCTTAAAAAGCTTAGTTATTTATGGTTGTTTCAAAATGCAATTTTGGCAATTTCTGTTGGTTTTCGTAATTATTGGTACATTGAATATTTTGCCCTTGCATATAAAAGAATTGGAGTAATACTATTCTTGATTTTGACTTTATACGGGCTCTATTCAGTATTTGTAAAAATCAAAAAGTCAAAGTCTGGGTTTTATCTTTTCCGTACCAATGCGTTGGCGTTATATATTGTTTTGGTTTTAAGTTCAATCGTAAATTGGGACAGTTTTATTGCGAAATACAACTTTTCGCATGCAAATGAGGCATTTTTACATTTCGATTATGTTGCACATTTATCAAATAAATCATTGCCATATTTAGACAAATCTATTTCAGAATTAAATGAAATTGAAAAAATTCAAAAAGAGAAATTTGCCTATGAAACCGATTTTATGAATGCCAATGAATATTATAGTTTCATTCAATCAAAAAAAATAGCATTTAAGAAAAACTGGGAATCGAAAGGTTTTCTTTCCTGGAATTTGCCCGAATATGTTGCTTACAATAAAATTTTTAAATAGTTGCATAAAACCATTCTGTTAATTCCATCCCAAATATAAATGATTCAAATACGATTTTAAAAGCGTTCGCCGTTACGCATATTACTTCCCACCCAGAAAACGTATTTAAGTAATTTTTTCAAACAAAACCATTTGGTTTTTGCTTTGCTGCCCAATCATTTTGCCTTATTTTTAAATGCCTTTAACCATCGAGTATGAAAAATCTTCTCAAGTTCTTAACTGTCCTTTTATTGCTTTTCGTTTTTTCCTGTAAAGACAAAGACAAACATTCCGAAACCGACAATCTCTTTAAATTCAAGGAATACATTTCGTACAATACCTACGGAAATCTTTCCATCACCACCGATATTCGGGTGGAACTCGCGAAACCTTTGGAGCAGTTTGAACTCACGCAGGAGCTTGATGCCGATGAATATTTGAAAATTTCACCGCCAACCAAAGGAAAATTGCTAATCGAAAACGGAAAGACACTAATCTTCCAGCCTTCGGAATATCTAAAACCCAACACAGAATATGCCGTTACGGTAAAATTGAATAAACTTTACGAAGACATTGCGAAAGACTTCAAAACATACACTTTTAGTTTCCACACGATAAAACCAAATTTTAAGGTCGATTTGGGCAAACTGCAAAGCTACAGCAAGCAATGGCAATATGTTGAGGCATCCGTTGAAGCATCGGATGTAATTTCTTTGGAAAATGCGAAACAATTGGTTTCGGTTTCCCAAGACGGTAAAAAACTGAAATTAAAATGGCCTTCGGAAGCAACTGAAGGACGTTATTTCAATTTTACAATTGACAGCATCAGCCGAAAAATAGACGATTCAGAAATACTAATAAAATGGGACGGCAAACCAATCGGCGCTGAAAACAAAGGTGAAAATACCTTTGCCATTCCCGGACAGAATAATTTTACCATTGTTGATATTAGTAGCACCGTGGCGCCCGCTGCATTATTGAGCATCAACTTTTCCGATCCGTTGTTGGAAAATCAGGATTTTGCAGGTTTGGTTACAATTGAAAATATCCAGGATTTGCGTTATGAAGTAAACGGAAATGTTTTAAATGTTTATCCGACAAACCGAGTTTTAGGCAATGTAAAAGTCACCGTTTTTACGGGAATAAAAAACACCGAAGGTTTCGGATTGAAAAAGGAATTTTCAGAATTGGTTTCCTTTGAGCAACTGAAACCAGCCGTGCGGATGATTTCAAAAGGTGTAATTCTCCCGAATTCCGCTTCAACGCCCGTTTATTTTGAAGCGGTAAATCTTTCAAAAGTGGATGTGCGCGTCATTAAAATTTACGAAAACAACGTGCTTCAATTTCTTCAAAGTTATAATTTGAACGATAATAATACCTACGATATTAAAAGGGTGGGAAGACGAATTGCCAAAAAAACCATCGAACTAAAAAATGCCGATTTGGGCGATAACGGCAGTTGGAAAGCCTACGCCATTAATCTTTCGGAATATTTTAAGGCAGATCCGGGCGCCATTTACCAATTGGAACTCAGTTTCAAAAAGGATTATATCATTTATGATTGTGCCGAAACTACTTCGGAAGAAGAAAATACTGAGGAAAACGAAGACGAATATTACGATGATTATTACGAAGAAGACCCTTATTACGCCAGCGATTCTTCCGAAGACGAGGAAATCCGCGAGGAGCGTTATTGGGATAACGAAATCTACCGTTGGCGAAGTTACAATTACAACTGGGAACAGCGCGACAACCCGTGCCATCCCGCGTATTACAATGAAGAGCGTGTGGTTACCGCAAATATTCTCGGTTCAGATTTGGGATTGATTGTGAAAAAGGGCAACAACCGTTCCTATCATTTTATTGCCACAAATTTGATTACCGCAAAGCCGGAAGGCGGCGTAAAAGTGAAACTTTTCAATTATCAACAGCAACTTATTGAAACTGTTACTACGGAAAGCGATGGAATGACACTTTACGATGGTTCAAAAAATGCAGCTTTCGCAGTGGCACAGAAAGGAAATAATTTTGCCTATGTGAAATTGGAGGACGGAAACGCACTTTCAATGAGCAATTTCGACATTTCGGGGAAAGAGCTTCAAAAAGGATTAAAAGGTTATACTTATACCGAACGTGGCGTATACCGTCCGGGCGACAGCATTCACTTGACTTTCGTCTTGAACGACAATGCAAATCCCCTTCCAAAAAATCATCCAGTTACGCTTTCTGTTACTGATGCGCGCGGAAAACTCGTGCAAAGAACGGTTCTGAACAGTAGTTCGAACTTCTCTCCCTTTGGGGGAGATACCGCAGGCAGAGGGGGGCAGGGATTTTATTATTTCCCAATCGCCACGGACCCCTCCGCCCCAACCGGAAACTGGAACGCAACCGTAACTGTTGGTGGCGCGCAATTTTCGCATACATTGAAAGTGGCAACAATCAAACCAAACCGTTTAAAAATAAAACTCGATTTTGAGGATGAAATTCTCGACGCCACAAAACCCGTAAAAGGAACGGCAAGCGCCATGTGGCTTCACGGCTCGCCTGCGCGGAATTTAAAAATTGATATGACGGCCACACTTCGTGCCAGCAATTCAGCTTTTCCGAAGTTTCCAAAATACAATTTCATCGACCCAATCCGAACTTTTTCCGAAGTGGAAATTCCCGTTTTAGATGCGCAACTTTCTTCTGAAGGAAGCACTTCTTTCAGCCAAAATCTGGAGGTTGGTAAAAACGCGCCCGGAATGTTGAAAGCCACATTTTTAACGAAAGTATATGAAGGCGGCGGCGATTTTTCAATGGATATTTTTTCAAAGGATTTGGCGCCGTTCTCACATTTTGTCGGTTTAAAATCTCCCGAAGCTGGGCGTTACGGATCCTATTTTACGGATGAAAACACAACTTTTGACGTAGTTTCCGTGGATGCGCAGGGCAAAGCTGCCGCCAACCGCGAGATGGAAGTGAAAGTTTTCCAGATTGAATGGCGTTGGTGGTGGAACCGCGGTTCGGACAATCTTTCAACCTATGAAAATTCAACCGTGCACCGTCCTGTGAAAGAATTCACCGTAAAAACCGATGGCAGCGGAAAAGGTAAATTCACTGTAAATATTCCCGAAGAGGAAGGCGGACGCTATTTAATCCGAGTAATCGATAAACAATCCGGCCACGCAACCGGGCGCATAACATATTTCTACAGAAATTGGTGGCAGCGCCCAAGCGACGGCGATGCTGAAAGTGCGCGCATGTTGCTCTTTTCAGCAGATAAGGAAAAATACAATGTTGGCGAGGAAGCGTTTATAACCTTTCCTTCGGGAAGTGATGGCCACGCACTTATAAGTGTAGAAAATGGAACGGAAGTTTTGGCCACGCATTGGATTGAGACCAAAAAAGGCGAAACCAAAGCTGCGATAAAAATCACCAAGGAAATGGCGCCGAATATTTATGTGAATATTTCGTTACTTCAACCCCATAGCCAGACCAAAAATGATTTGCCGATTCGGCTTTATGGCGTTATTCCGCTTTCGGTGGAAGATCCTTCAACAGTGCTTCATCCGAAAATTTCGATGCCCGAAGTTTTAAAACCGGAGAAACAATTCACCGTAAAAGTTTCCGAAGAAAAAGGGAAGCCGATGACCTATACTTTGGCAGTTGTTGATGAAGGCTTGCTGGATTTAACGCGCTTTGCCACGCCAGATATCCACGAAGCTTTTTACAGTCGCGAAGCATTGGGCGTGAAAACTTTTGATATGTTCGATTACGTGATTGGCGCATATTCTGGCAGTGTGGATAATATTTACGCAATCGGTGGTGGCGATGCGGCTTTGGGTGCAAAAAACAGAAAAGCGGACCGATTTAAACCCGTTGTAAAATACCTCGGTCCATTCGAACTCGCCGCGGGAAAAACCGCAAGTCATAATATTATGATGCCAAATTACATCGGTTCGGTGCGGACGATGGTAATTGCGGGCGATAAAACCAAAAGTGCATACGGCAGTGTCGAAAAAACTACGCCCGTCCGTACTCCGCTGATGGTGCTGGCCTCGCTTCCGCGGAAATTATCGCCGGGCGAAACGGTTACACTTCCTGTTACCGTTTTTGCGATGGAGAATAAAGTGAAAACCGCCACGATTACCGTAAAAACAGGCGATGCGCTGAAACCGAAAAACGGTGCTTCCAAAACGGTTACTTTCAACGGACCGGGCGAACAAATTGTGAATTTCGATTTTGAAGTACTACCAACTAAGGAATTCCAAACTATTGAAGTAACCGCTTCCGGAAACGGAGAGAAAGCGAGCTACAAAGTAGAAATCGACGTAGAAAATCCGAACCCGATTTCGCAAAAATCCACAAATTACACTGTGGATGGAAATGCTTCGCAAACCATAAATTTCGAAACTTTTGGCGTTCCGGGAAGCAATGCCGCGATACTTGAATTTTCCACTTTGCCTCCGATGGATTTCGGAAAACGAATGGAATTTTTAATCGATTATCCCTACGGATGTTTGGAACAGACTACTTCTTCGGCGTTTCCGCAGTTGTATTTGGCGGATGTTTTCGACATTACTTTCGACAAAAAACAGAAAATTGAGAAAAACATAAAAGCTGCAATTGAGCGACTCGGAAGATTCCAAACTGCAAACGGCGGGCTTGCATACTGGCCCGGAGAGCGCGAAGCTGACGAATGGGCAACCAATTATGCCGGTCATTTTATGTTGGAAGCGAAACAAAAAGGATATGCGTTGCCCATCAGTTTTATGAGCAATTGGTTGCTTTACCAACAAAACAAGGCGCGACAATGGCGAAATAGTTATAAAGTCTATAATACAAGTTTAACACAGGCTTACAGACTTTATACCTTGGCGTTGGCCGGAAAACCCGAGCTTGCAGCAATGAACCGTCTTCGCGAAAGCAAAGAATTGAGCAACGATGCCAAATGGCGACTGGCGGCAGCGTATGCTTTGGCCGGCAAAAAGGAAGTTGCCCAACAGATTGCGCAAACGGCAAATATCAATTTCGTACCGCAGAAATATGATTATTACACGTACGGTTCACCTTTCAGAAATAGGGCTATGGCTTTGGAAACCTTGGTTTTATTGGGAGATTCAAAACAACGTGATTTGGCGATTTCCGTAGCGAAAGATTTGTCATCGCAACGTTGGTACAGTACCCAGGAAACATCGTATGCTTTAATGGCGATGGCGAAAATGGTTGCCAAAAACGGCGGAAAAGCGATGGAACTTTCATTTACGAATGGCGGTAAAACTGTTGAGGTGAAATCCGATCGCGCCATTGCACAGCGTGACCTTTCCTTTGTGATGGGAAGTAATTCGGTTTCAGTGACCAATAAAAAAGGAAATGTGGTTTACGTGACGCTTTCGCAACGCGGAAAATTACCTTTAGGAAATGAACTTGCCGAAAAGCGCAATCTCTCCATAAAATCTGAATATTTGGGAGGTGATGGAAAACCGATAGATGTAACAAAACTGCGACAGGGAACTGAAATCATCGCGAAAGTAAGTGTTACAAATATTTCAAATAATTGGATTAACAACGTGGCATTGGCAAAAATCTTCCCAAGCGGTTGGGAAGTTGTAAACACAAGTTTTTCTGAATTGGGCGGTGGCGCCAGTGGAAACACACGTTATACGGATATTCGCGATGATCGGGTGAATTTCTTTTTCGATTTAAACGCAGGGGAAACCAGAACTTTTAGCGTAAAATTGAACGCTTCCTATTTGGGAACTTATTATTTGCCGGGAACACAGGTTGAAGCTATGTATGACAACTCATATTATGCGCGAAATAAGGGGATGTGGGTAACGATTGAGCAGTAAAAATTCATTGAAATTTGACAAAACAGAAATAAAAAAAAGGATCAGCAGGCACAAAATAAAACTTAGTGTCCTGTTGGTTCTGTTTTTAATTTGGCTCTTTTGCCTCCCCTCGCCATTATTCAACGTTCCCACGGCAACCGTTGCCGAAAGCAGTAGCGGACAAATGCTTGGCGCACGTATTGCGGACGACGGTCAATGGCGGTTCCCAAAAATGGATTCTGTGCCGCAGCGGTTTGAAAAATGCATTCTTTATTTTGAGGACGAGCATTTTTATTGGCATCCGGGTTTTAATCCCGTTTCCATTTCAAAAGCGCTTTGGAACAATCTCACCAACGATTCCCGCCGCGGCGGAAGTACGATTACCCAACAAATTATTCGTCTTTCCCGAAAAAATAAAAGTCGCACTTACTTTGAAAAACTGATCGAGATCTTTCAAGCAACGCGATTGGAAGCGGGTTATAAAAAGAAATCAATTTTAAATTTATACGCTTCCTATGCGCCTTTCGGTGGAAATGTGGTTGGGTTGGAAACGGCTTCGTGGCGCTATTTCGGCATTCCTGCCAACGACCTGAGTTGGGGGCAATCTGCTGCTTTGGCGGTGCTTCCCAATGCGCCATCGTTAATTTTCCCTGGAAAAAACGAAGCAATTCTGAAGAAAAAAAGAGATGCTCTATTATTGAAACTTTTTCAGAATGAAGTGATTGACGAAACCACCTATCTATTGGCGTTGGATGAAAACCTGCCCGGAAAACCTTTGCCGCTTCCAGAAATCGCCCCGCATTTAACTGAAAAAATCCGACAGGAACATCCCGGAAAAAGGATTGAAACCACGATTGATTTTTCGCTTCAACAAAGGGTAAATAATATTGTAAAAGAACAAAATTATATGCTGGCGCAAAACCAAATCCACAATCTTGCAGTTTTGGTTTTGGATGTAAATACACGCGAAGTTTTGGCATACGTAGGTAATTCCCTGACTACACGAGATCACAATAATTTTGTGGATATCATTGAAAAACCACGAAGCACGGGCAGTATTTTGAAACCATTTTTATTCACTTCATTATTGGATGCTGGCGAAATTCTTCCGAATACATTGGTGGCGGATATTCCAACGACCGTAAATGGTTACACGCCCGAAAATTTCGATAAAAAATTTAATGGCGCGGTGCCAGCGAGTGTGGCACTTTCGCGTTCGTTAAATATTCCGGCAGTGCGGATGTTGCGGGATTTTGGGTTTCAGCGGTTTTATAATGTTTTAAAAAAGACCAATCAAAAAGCAATCGATAAACCTGCGGATTATTACGGTCTCTCGTTGATTTTAGGTGGCGCGGAGAGCAGTTTGTGGGATATTACAAATGCGTATGCGGGAATGGCTTCCACCTTAAATTTTTTCAACAATTCTTCCAGCGAATACCGAAAAAATGAGTTTGTGGAACCTGTTTATGTGAAAGATTACGAAGAAGTATCCTTCGGGGAAATTCAACAAAAACCCTCTGTTTGGAATGCCGGCGCTATTTACGAAACCTTTGAAGCGATGGAAAAAGTAAACCGCCCCAGCGGCGAGGAAAATTGGGAATTTTTCACAAGCAGCCAACCGCTTGCTTGGAAAACCGGAACGAGTTATGGTTTTAAAGATGCGTGGGCCGTTGGGGTTACACCGAAATACGCAATCGGCGTGTGGGTCGGAAATGCCGACGGTGAAGGAAGACCCGGACTCACGGGAATTCAAGTTGCAGCGCCAGTTTTGTTTGATGTTTTGAATGTTTTACCACAAAGCGGTTGGTTTAAAATTCCGTATGATGAATTGGTTGAGGTTGAAATCTGTACCAAAAGCGGCCATCTTGCTGGACTTTTTTGCGAGGAAACAAAAATGGAATGGATTCCAAAAAATGGAACACGAACCGAAGCTTGTCCGTACCATCAAACTGTATTTCTATCCCGAGGCGTCGGGACGGAAAATTTCAGGGTGAATTCTTCCTGTTATCCACTTTCAGAAATGGTTCAAAAGAACTGGTTCGTGCTGCCGCCGGTAATGGAATATTATTACGCACAGCTTCACCCGGAATACAAAATCCTGCCGCCCTTTGCGCCCAATTGCTTGCAGGAAGGCGAAAAGTTGATGGCATTTATATACCCAAAGAAAAATGAAACCGTGCTTCTTCCGAAGAATTTTGATGAAAATGTAAACGAAGTCATTTTCAAGTTGGCCCATCGTTCGCCCGAAACTACCGTTTTTTGGTATTTGAATTCAAAATATATCGGAAAGACCGAAACCTTTCACGAATTGGCCATTTCACCAAAACCGGGAACATATTTATTGACCACGGTAGATCAGGACGGCAATGAACTTCGTGAGCAGATTGAAATAAAATCCGCTTCAGAAAACCCTTAAAAATTATTTAACAAAACATTAATACTGATTGGTTCGGAATATTACGAACCAAACGTACTTTTGCATCTTCATTTTAAATCATAAGTATATTTTGACTAAAAAAGAAAGCTTAATTGAGAAATTGGGAGTTCACATTGAGAGCAAGGATCAACTTGCTCCTCTGGCAGCGCGAATTCTTTCTACCTTGATTTTAACGGGCAAAAAAGGAGTCACATTTGAATCTTTGGTTTGTGAGCTTAATGCCAGTAAAAGTACAATTTCAACACATTTAACCACTTTGCAGGCCGCAAACCGGATTACCTATCACACCAAATGTGGCGATAGAAAAAAGTACTTCACACTTGTTCCAGATGTGATGATAAATTCCATGAATGAAATGCTCAAAAACTGGAAAAATGAACGCGATCTGCATCTTGAAATAATGGAATATAAAAAGGAAATAAATGCAGAACTTCCTGAGGATTGTTCAGAAATCTTCGACTTGGAATTACATAAAGATTATTTGGAATTCCTTGCACAAGCAAGTGCTTCCATGGAAAAAATTCAAAAAAAGCTTACTGAAAAACATAAAAACGACTAATTAAATCAACAATGAAAAAGAAAAATTTTATTCATTCACTTCCCATAGCTTTAGGCATTCTGCTATTGTTTTCTTCTTGTGGTGACGACAAAAGTGCACAACAGGCCCAAATGGCACAACAAGCCCCAACTTTACCGGTTGTATCAATTCCAACGAAAACTGTTACAGCATTTACAACCTATCCCGCAAGTATTGAAGGGATTGTGAACAGTCAGGTAAATGCAAAAATTTCAGGATATATTACTGATGTTTTGGTTGATGAAGGTCAAAAAGTAAGAAAGGGACAAACGTTATTTAGACTGGAGACCCAGACTTTGAGCCAAGATGCCGCTGCCGCTCGCGCCAATGTGAATGCTGCACAGGTTGAGGTTGATAAACTGAAACCTTTGGTTGAAAAAAACATTATCAGCAATGTGCAACTTGAAACTGCCAAAGCGAAACTCCAACAAGCAAGAAGTGGTTATAACAGTATTGCGGCAAATATAGATTACGGAAACATAAAAAGCCCAGTTGATGGTTATGTGGGTTCCATAAATCTTCGGAAAGGTGCTTTGGTGAGTCCATCTTCACAAGTCCCTATGACGACTGTCTCAGACATCAGCAAAGTGTATGCATATTTCTCAATGAATGAAAAGGAATATTTGGATTTTATTCAAAATGCGGAAGGAAAGGATATTGAAGAAAAAATAAAAAAACTTCCGAAAGTGCAATTGTTATTGGCGAACGGAAGCCTTTACGAAGAAGAAGGAACCATTGAAACCATTAATTCACAAGTAAATGCGAATACGGGTTCTATTTCTTTCAGGGCTGTTTTTGATAATCCCTCAAGAATTTTAACAAACGGCAATAGCGGAAAAATAAAAATACCGAAAGTTTATACCGATGCTATAGTTGTTCCGCAGGAAGCTACCTATGAGCAACAAGGCAGTATTTATGTTTATAAAGTTGGTGAAGATGGTATGGCTACTTCAACCAAAATTGAGACAATGGCAGAAGTTGGAAACCTTTACGTGGTAGCTTCCGGCTTGCAGAAAGGCGATAAAATTGTTGCAAAAGGTGCAAACAAACTACGTGGAAATTCCAAAATAAATCCACAGGAAATGCCTTTTGACAGCATTGCCAAACCTATTGAAAAAGTTTTCAGATAACCGTTTAAGAAAAACCAATCATGTTAAAAACATTTATAGACAGACCCGTACTCTCTACGGTTATCTCGATAATTATTGTGATTTTGGGAATTTTGGGGCTTACAAATCTGCCCGTTACCCAATACCCCGATATTGCCCCGCCGACCATTCAGGTGAATGCAACCTATCCAGGAGCGAACGCCGAAACCATTCTTGAAAGCGTTATTATTCCGTTGGAAGAGCAAATAAACGGAGTGGAAGGAATGACCTATTTAACTTCCACCGCCACCAACAATGGAACGGCTTCCATCAGCGTGTTTTTTGATCAGGATGTAGATCCGGATATTGCCGCTGTAAACGTTCAAAACCGTGTGGCACGTGCAAATTCATTGTTGCCGCAAGCCGTAATTCAAACTGGGGTTACAACTTCAAAACAACAAACCAGTGCGTTGATGTTTCTTTCCTTTTACAGCACAAACCCAGATTATGACGATACGTTTCTTCAGAATTATTTAAAAATAAACGTCATTCCCGAATTACAAAGGGTAAATGGTGTTGGTGACGTGAGTGTATTCGGAGGAAAAGATTACTCCATGCGCATTTGGCTAAATCCTCAAAAACTTGCAGCCTATAGTTTGATGCCTTCAGACGTTGTAGCGGCTTTAAAAGAACAGAGTTTGGAAGCCGCGGCGGGTGCTTTGGGTGAAAATAATGGCGAAGCCTTTTCATACACCATTAAATATCCAGGGCGGTACAAAACAGAGCAGCAATACAGCGACATTGTAATTAAGGCTTTGGGCAATGGCGAATTTTTGAGATTGAGCGATGTGGCCGAAATAGAACTTGGCGCACAATCTTATGCAGGTGGATCGGTTACCAATGGAAATCCTGCGGTAAATATGGGTATTTTTCAAACGAAAGGTTCAAATGCACAGGAAATTATTGATGCCATAAAAGAAGAATTAAAGAATGTAGAGCGTGATTTACCAGAGGGGATTACCTATTATATTCCTTATGACACGAACAATTTCTTAAATGCTTCTATTGAAAAAGTGGTAAGCACTTTGGTTGAAGCCTTTCTCTTGGTTTTCCTTGTTGTATTTATATTTTTACAGGATTTCCGTTCTACTTTAATTCCTGCAATTGCGGTACCAGTTTCAATTATTGGAACATTTTTCTTCCTGAACTTATTTGGATATTCTATCAACTTATTGACGCTTTTCGCTTTGGTATTGGCAATTGGTATTGTGGTGGATGATGCCATTGTGGTCGTCGAGGCAGTCCATTCAAAGATTGACGAAGGAGAGAAAAGCCCGAAAAAGGCATCGCTTAAAGCCATGCACGAAATCTCTGGAGCTATTGTTTCCATTACTTTGGTAATGTCTGCGGTTTTTATTCCCGTAACTTTTATAAAAGGACCTACGGGGGTATTTTATGAGCAGTTCGGAGTAACGCTTATAGTTGCAATTATAATTTCAGCAGTAAATGCCTTGACTTTAACGCCTGCGCTGAGTGCGCTATTCCTAAAGGGTCATGATGAAAAACAGAACAGCAATAAGCCTGGATTTATTCAGAAATTTTTTAATGGTTTCAACAGAGGTTTTAAAGCTACCGTAAACCGTTATGGAAGATCGGTTCATTTCCTATACAGACATAAATGGATTACGGGAATTATTCTGCTTTTGGCAGTTTTGGGAATTTGGTGGTCATCCGCAACTTTGAAAACAGGCTTTGTGCCCGATGAAGACCGTGGAATTATCTTTATGAACGTGGAGCTTCCAGCAGGTTCGTCCATTGATAGAACGCATGAGGTAAACCAAATTCTTTATTCAAAAATTAAAAATCTTCCCGGTGTGCAAGGTGCATCAGTGATTGATGGACGAAGTTTGATCAGTGGCGCGGGAAGCAATTACGGACTTGGGTTTATTCGTCTTGACGATTGGAAAGACAGAGAAGACGAATCGCTTTCGGTGCAGGCAATAACTGGCCAACTATTCGGAATTGCTGCGCAAATTCCAGAGGCGCAAATTATATTTTTCTCGCCACCAAGTATTCCCGGTTTTGGAAACTCCGCTGGAGCCGAAGTGAATCTTTTGGATCGTTCTGGTGGAAGCTTTACAGATTTGGACCAAACCAATCAGGAGTTTATTGCAAAATTGAGCCAGCGGCCTGAAATTCAATATGCACAATCCTCTTTCAACACGCGTTATCCGCAATATGAAATGACGCTGAACGTGCCATTGGCAAAAGAAGTGGGGGTTTCGGTTCAAACTATTTTCAACACTTTGCAGGGATATATAGGAAGTATTTTCGCAGCAGATTTTTCCCGCTTCGGAAAACAATATCGCGTGTATGTTCAAGCATTGCCGGAAGACAGGGCAAGTGAAAGCGATTTGAACAATATTTATGTGCGCACTGCCAGCGGTGAAATGACGCCAATTACCCAATTCGTTACGCTGAAACGGGTTTATGGGCCACAATCGGTTACGCGTTTCAATTTGTTCAATTCCACAAAAGTTACTGCTGCGCCAGCACCGGGCTATAGCTCGGGTGATGTTATTGCCGCTGTTGAAGATGTGAGCCAAACCTTGCCGAGCAACTTTGACATTGCTTATTCAGGTTTAACCTTGGAAGAAAAAAGCGCAGGCAACCAAACAACGATGATTTTCATTTTGTCATTGGTATTCGTTTACTTTTTGCTCGCAGCTCAATATGAAAGCTATTTATTGCCCTTTTCAGTTCTGTTTTCATTGCCAGTTGGGGTTTTTGGGGCATACATTACAACACAAATTACAGGGTTACAAAACAACATTTATTTCCAAATAGCTTTGATTATGCTCATAGGGTTGCTCGCCAAAAACGCAATATTAATTGTTGAATTTGCCTTACAGCGAAGAAAGCACGGCGAATCTATTTTAGATGCCGCAATTGATGGCGCCGAAGCTAGATTACGCCCAATTTTGATGACTTCCTTTGCTTTTATTTTAGGACTGATGCCGTTGGTGCTTTCCAATGGTGTGGGCGCAGCAGGAAACCGTTCAATCGGGACTGGAGCTGTTGGAGGATTACTTATCGGAACAATTATCGGGGTTTTCGTTATACCAATTTTGTTCATCCTTTTCCAGTGGTTACAGGAAAAAATTACGGGTGCACCGACTGAAAAATTAGAAACTATTGAAGAAAACACTTCTCATGAAAAAGAATAGCATATATAAAATTTTGATATTGGCAAGTTTGCCGTTTCTGCTGGTTTCTTGCTTTGCCGCGAAAGATTATGAACGGCCGCAGGTTGTAAACGAAGCAAATTACAGAACTGAAAATCTTCCGCAGGATACCTTAAGCATCGCGACCCTTTCGTGGAAGGAATTATTCACGGATCCTTTGTTGCAAGGCTACATTGAAGAAGGCTTGAAAAACAATATGGACATCCGGGTGGCGCTTCAGCAAATACGTATAGCCGAAGCGTATGTAAAACAGGGCAAGGCGGGGTATTTTCCTTCGTTGAGTGGAAATGCAAAATATACTCATCAGGAATTTTCTGCCGGAGGTCAGTTTGGAAGTCAATTTTCATCACTTGATCAATATGAATTGAGCGCCAACCTTTCTTGGGAAGCTGATATTTGGGGGAAAATCCGCAGTAATGAAAGGGCTTTTCAGGCCTCATACCTTCAAAGTGTTGCGGCGCACCAAGCCGTAAAAAGTAGGTTGATTGCCAATATTGCTTCGGTTTATTACCAATTGTTGGCGTTGGATGAACAAATTCGTGTTACCGAGAAAACCATCGAGACGCGTTCAAAAGGTTTGGAAACAACCCAAGCTTTAAAGGAGGCCGGAAACGTTACCGAAGTAGGCGTAAAGCAAACGGAAGCGCAGCTTTATACCGCTCAAGGAATTTTAATCGATTTAAAAAACCAAGCCCGCCTGTTGGAAAATACAATGTCTATTTTATTGGGAAGTGCTCCGCACGAAATAACCCGTGGAAGCTTGGAAAATCAAGATATCGAAATACCGTTGAAAACAGGAATTCCGTCACAATTGCTCAGAAATAGACCAGATGTAATGGCCGCAGAATACAGTTTGATGAATGCTTTTGAACTTACAAATGCAGCGCGCGCAAGTTTCTATCCCTCATTGACGCTTTCGGCAACGGGAGGTTTTCAGAATATTGAGATTGATAAACTTTTCAATGCCAATTCGCTATTTGCAACTATTATTGGAGGGTTGACGCAGCCTATTTTCAACAAACGTCAAATCCGTACCCAGTATGAAGTCTCGCAGGCACAGCAGGAACAGGCATATTTAGATTTTAGATTAGCCATTATCACTGCCAGTAAAGAAGTTTCGGATGCACTTTATAATTATGAGGCTGCAACCGAAAAAATTGAAGTAAACCAAAAGGAATTTGAGGCTTATAATTTGGCAACAGGCTATTCCGAAGAACTTTTGGACAACGGTTTTGCAAACTATTTGGAAGTTTTGAACGCGCAGGAAAACGCGCTTAATTCAAGCTTAAACCTTATAAACACAAAAAATAACCAGCTTCAGGCCATCGTGGATTTATACGAAGCCTTGGGCGGTGGTTGGCGATAGTTTTTTCATATTTTTTATTGTTGATTGTAAATCTGTCTTGAATCTTTTTTTCAAGGCAGATTTTTTTTATCGCAACGGAAACCCCTTTGCCGCCCACCACGGGTGGATTTCAATTTCCAATCTGCCCGCTTTTACCATCGGGTCCATATTGGCCAAACTGTCCGCCATTTTTTGGGTGGGAACGTTATAAATGGTGATGCCGCGAATATCGCCATCATCGCCAAACGGACCCGAAATATCCGCAAAACCTTCTTCATACATCCGGCCCAAGTGTGCTAAATGTAACTTTTGAAGGCTATCTGCTTCTTCTTTGGTTTGCGAACGCGTTGATCCTTTTTTCAAGAATGCGATGAAATATTGCTGCATCAAAATAGTGTCGCCCGATTTTTCATCAACATAATCGAAGGTTTGAAAGCCTTTTTGAGTAAGTTCCTCTTTTAGTTGCGCCATTGGAATTTTCTCTTCCTCTGGGCAAGGTTCGGTGATGTATTCTTTCTCAATTTTGGTTTCACAACTAAAAAGTGTGATTCCTAAAATTATCAATAGTAGTTTAGTTTTCATTTGTCCAGTTTTTATATGGGTTTTTACTCAAATTTGAATTGTAATATTTCACATCGCCCGTAACTTCCTTTCCCAGCCATTCGGGTTTTGAAAAGGGTTCGGTTTCGGAATCGAGTTCTATTTCGGCAATGATTAAACCTTCGTTATCGCCCATAAAATCATCCACTTCAAAAGTATGGTCGTCAAAGAAAATTTCATAGCGTGTTTTTTCAATAATTCCCGGTTCGCAGAGATGGAGCAATTCTTCTGCTTCTGCCTGTGAAATCTGCTTTTCCCACTCAAAGCGGGAAAGGCCGGATTTATTTGACTTCCCCTTTATAGTAATAAACCCATCATTCCCTTGTATGCGGATGCGCACGGTGCGTTCGGGATGAGTGTTCAAAAACCCTTGAACGATTCGCGTGCGTTTGTGCGCCTCATTTTTAAAAGCTTCGGAGGTGACTAAAAATTTACGTTCTATTTCCTGCATTTTGGGCTATTTGTTTGATTTCATCGGAAGTGATTTGTTGTTTTGGAAATTCTTTTTTCGCCAAAGCCAGCATCGCCTCGGCAATGGTTTCGGCTTTAATCATTTTGTATTTCTTTGGAATCAAAAATCCGAAGGTTTTCATAAAAAAAGTTGCCACTTTTTCACCAAAACGGTTTTCATCCCTATCGCCCACAATTAGTGAAGGTTGCAAAATGTATGTATTTTTAATATTCTGACTTAATACATCGCGCTGCATTTCGCCTTTGGTTTTGTTGTAAAAAATACTGCTATTGGCATCTGCGCCCATTGCCGAAATTACGATAAACGTTTCAATTCCGTTCTGTTTTGCAAGCTTGGCGGCAGTCACAGGAATGCCGTAATCAATCTTTTTATAGGTTTCCTTATCGGGCGTTTTGGATTTTGTGGTGCCAATACAGCAGAAAACCACATCGGCTTTAAAGGCTTCGGAATGATTTTCCAGTTGAAACATATCTATCAAATGCTCCTTAATTTTCGGGGAATTCATATCAGCAGTGCTGCGCGAAAAGAGTTTTATCTTTTCATAAACAGGGTCTTTCAAAAGTTTTTTGAGCAGGATACTTCCCGTTAAGCCCGTGGCGCCTAAAATGATTGCTGTTTTATTCATTGAATATGTTTCCATTAAAAATAGGTTTCGACTGCGCTCAACCAGACATTAAAGATATTAAATTTGTAAGATGCAGGACGAAATGCCCATCCGCAAAATTATACACGTAGATATGGACGCTTTTTATGCGTCCGTGGAGCAGTTGGACAATCCCGAGCTTCGCGGAAAGGCGATAGCCGTGGGCGGAAGTTCGGTACGTGGCGTTGTAAGCGCGGCAAGTTATGAAGCCCGAAAATTTGGTGTACGCAGTGCGATGAGTGGGACGGTAGCACGAAAGCTTTGTCCAGACTTGATTTTTGTACGAACCAATTTTGACCGCTACAAAGAAGTTTCAAAACAAATCAGGAAAATATTTTTTGAATATACCGATTTGGTAGAACCGCTGTCTTTGGACGAAGCTTATTTGGACGTAACCGAAAACAAAAAGGGCAATCCCAGCGCCACGCTGATTGCGACCGAGATTCGGAAAAAGATAAAAGAAAAGACAGGGTTGAACGCTTCCGCAGGGATTTCGGTGAATAAATTTGTGGCAAAAATTGCCAGCGATATTAATAAACCCAACGGACAGAAAACCATTGGTCCCGAGGAAGTGGTTCCTTTTTTGGAAACGCTGGATGTAAAGAAATTCTACGGTGTCGGGAAAGTGACCAAAGAGAAAATGTACCGTTTGGGTATTTTTACGGGAAAGGATTTAAAAAGCAAATCACTTGAATTTTTAGAGGAACACTTCGGAAAGAGCGGCGGGTTTTATTACAAGGTGGTCCGTGGCATCCACAACAGCAAAGTAAAGCCTTCGCGAACGCAGAAATCGTTGGCGGCAGAACATACTTTTTCTGAAAATATTTCTTCTG
>MDSW01114922.1_pt1 | contig 19567 bp, 10 predicted proteins | sample 811171 | NCBI WGS metagenome assembly MDSW01 (sample SAMN05326641, study PRJNA326480) | marine metagenome | isolation source: seawater | place: Atlantic Ocean: North West | collected 2012 | reverse complement strand
CCCCGCGCGCCCCGCCCCCCCCCCCTCCCGGCACCCGGTCACCGCTCACGCGCTCACGCCTCCCCCTCCCCTCACCCCGCGCGCTCGCAGGCACGAACGCGGACGCCGCGGGGACCGCCGCGGCGTGCGCTGGGTGCCCGAACCAGGCGGCGTGCGCGTCCGCGCCCAAGGGCGTGGACCCCGACGTCGTCGCCGTCGCGGAGCGCCTGAGGGACGTCAAGCGCAAGATCCTCGTCCTGAGCGGCAAGGGCGGCGTCGGCAAGAGCACGTTCGCGTCGCAGCTGGCGTACGCGCTGAGCGCGGAGGCCGAGGGCGAGACCCCCGGCGAGCCCCCCGAGGTGGGCCTCCTGGACATCGACATCTGCGGTCCCTCCGCGCCCGTCATGACGGCGCAGCAGGGCCGCGACGTGCACAAGAGCAACTCCGGGTGGCAACCCGTGTACGCGCGCGACAACCTCGCGGTGATGTCCATCGGATTCCTCCTCCCCTCCGCCGACGACGCGGTCATCTGGCGCGGGCCCCGGAAGAACGGCCTGATCAAGCAGTTCCTCAAGGACACGGAGTGGGGCGCTTTGGACTACCTCGTCGTCGACGCGCCCCCGGGCACGAGCGACGAACACCTCAGCGTCGTGCAGTACCTCAAGCGAGCCGGCGTCGACGGCGCGTTGATCGTCACCACGCCGCAGGAGGTGGCGATGGCGGACGTCAGGAAAGAGCTCAGCTTCTGCAAAAAAGTCGGCATACCGGTTCTGGGCGTCGTGGAGAACATGGCCGGTCTGAGCGAGCGGTGCTTCGGCGACGACGAGGAGGAGGAGAGCGGCGGCATAGGCGGAGGAGCGCCGCGCTTCGTCGACGAGCGTTCCGGCGTCGACGTCACCGCGGCGGTTCGTGACGCGGTGTCGGAGAAACTCGGCCGCGAGTTCGCCGAGCGGCTCCGCGTCGAGGTGGACGTGTTCGCGCCGAGCCGAGGGGGCGCGGCGAAGATGTGCGCGGACGCGGGGGTTCCGTTCTTGGGTCGCGTGCCCCTGGACCCGCGCGTCGCCGCCGCGGGGGAGCGCGGCGCGAGCATCCTCGACGGGTTCGGGGAGGACGAGAGCGAAGCCGGGGCCGGGGCCGGGGCCGGGGGGGCGCCCGCGAGGAGGGCCGTCCGCGCGGTCGTCGAGGGGGTGAAGAAGGCGCTCGCGGCGAGGGATGCGGCGTGAATGTTTTTGTTTGTGTTCGCGGAGAGGCGACCGGGGCGAAGCGCGTGCTTTTGAGAGGATGCGCGCGCGCGCGCGAGAGCGACGGCGTTTGAAAACCGTCAAAAGTCTTTTTTTCGTCGCCTCCTCTCGCTCGTCTCCTCTCGCTCGTCTCTCCCCGCGCATCACTCGGCCGCGGCCGCGGCTCTCTTCTTTTTCAGGTCCTCCACCGCGGCTTTGATGGCGTCCTCCGCGAGCATGGAGCAGTGCAGCTTCACCGGGGGCAGGTTGAGGTGCTTGGCGATCTCGCTGTTTTTGATGGTCACCGCCTCGTCCACGTGCTGCCCCTTGACCCACTCCGAGACGACCGAGCTGCTGGCGATGGCGGAGCCGCACCCGAACGTCTTGAAGCACGAGTCCACGATGTTGCCGTCGTCGTCCACCCTGATCTGAAGCTTCATCACGTCGCCGCACGCGGGCGCGCCCACCAAACCCGTGCCGACGTTGGCGTCGCTCTTGTCTGCGCGGAGGAGGAGGGGGGGGGAGCGGGGGGGAGCGGTGAGTCGCGACGAATCGGACGGACGCGGAAGGCATCGCGGAGCGCCGAGCGCGGGGGGAGCCGCGAAGGAGTCGCGGAGCGGCGCGGGACGCACCGAACGACCCGACGTTGCGGGGCTTCTCGAAGTGGTCCACGACCTGCGAGGGAACGCGGGGGGCGGGGAGGGGGGGCGCGGCGTCAGCGCGCGAACGGACGGCGGGGCGCGGCGGGGCGGGCCAACCCTAAAAATCCACGTCGACGCGCGGAGATGCGCGTCACGCACGTTCTTGTGGTAGCCCCTCGCCGTCGCCGCGGAGGCGGCGGCGACGCCGCGTCGCCGCATCTCGCGCGAGAGCGTCGCGCTCGCGTGGGTCAGCATCCCGGCGGAAGCGCGTGTCGGTGTGCGAGGACGCGCGGGTACGCAGTGCCCGCGCGCGGGAGGGCGACCGCGCGCGACGCCGAGGAGGGGGCGCGAAGTCCGGACGACAATTTCGTCGGGGCGAGCGGATGTGCGCGCCAGCAGCAGCAGTGCTGATGACTCCTGCTGCTCAAGTGGTCGTTTTCAGATCGCCCCTCAGATCTGCGCGCGGGCCAAACCTACCGCGCGCGCCCTCCGCGGCGACGCGACAGCGCTTCGCTCACCTTCGTCTCCTCGCGAAGATGGCGCGCCGCTACGATTCCCACACGACGACGTTCAGTCCCGAGGGTCGGCTGTACCAGGTGCGCCCCTGTTCGCGATCGACGCGCGACCGACGTTCGGTTCGGTTCCCGGGGGCCTGCCTTGCTCACAAGACGCGAAAACCTCCCTCTTTTTGTCGATTCAAACGCCCTCTCCGCCGACGCTCGCTTCCCTCCCTCCCTCTCCGCTCAGGTGGAGTACGCGATGGAGGCGATCAGCCACGCGGGCGCGGCGGTGGGCGTCCGCACGGACGACGGCGTCGTCCTCGCCGCGGAGAAGAAGATCCTCTCCAAGCTGCTCGAGACGTCCGTGGCGAGCGAGAAGATGCACAAGCTCGACGATCACGTCGGCGTCGCGGTGGCTGGGATCAACTCCGACGCGAACATCCTGATCAACGCCGCGCGGCTGACCGCGCAGAGGTACGCGATGACGTACGCGGAGCCGGTGCCCATGGAGCAGCTCGTGCAGACGCTGTGCGACCAGAAGCAGGGGTACACGCAGTACGGCGGCCTGCGCCCGTTCGGGGTCTCGTTCCTCTTCGGCGGGTGGGACAGAAACTGCGGATTCCAGCTGTACCAGAGCGACCCGAGCGGGAACTACGCCGGCTGGATGGCGACGGCGATCGGCGCCAACGCCCAGGCCGCGCAGGCCATCCTCAAGACCGACTACAAGGAGGGCATGACCCTCAGGGAGGCGAAGGCGCTCGCGGTCAAGGTGCTGAAGCAGACGATGGACAGCACTCTGCTGCAGCCGGAGAAGATGGAGATGGCGGAGGTGGCGTGGGCGGACGCCGACGCGAAAACCGGCGTCGAGTACAGGACGCTCAAGGAAGCGGAACTCGCGGAGCTGTGCGACGAGGCGAACGAGAACGCGAAGAAGGAGAAGGAGAAGAAGGAAGGAGGAGCCAAGGAGGGGGGAGGCGACAAGTAGAGGGGAGCGACGACGCGTCCGAATGACCGGCGCGAATCCGAATGTGACCCGACTCAAAAACGTGAGCATCGTCGCCGCCCCCTCCCTCCTCCCGAGAGCCGTCTCCGTCGGAAGAGCCCGCGGAGAGAACGCACGCACCCCGCCGCGGATCTCTTCGCTCACGCGTTCGAGATGATCGTGTGCACGAGTTCCGCGGCGTCCTCGGTCTCCGCCCTCGCGGCGAGTTTCATCGCGACGTTTCCCCCGGCGTCGATGCCGAGGTTCATGCGCAGCAAGACGGCGCCCCGCCCGCACAGGCGCCCGCTGAGCAGCACCGCGTGCGACCTCGCGTTCGGCGGCACCGCCTCGGTGCCCTCGCACGGGGTCATCCCCAGAATCTGCATCACCGCCTCGACCGCCTCCTCGAGCGACTCCCTGGTTCCCAGCCCGTAATCGTCCGAGCGCTCCGTCTCCGGCGGGAGCTCGTCCCACGTTTTCCGGAAGTTCGCCGTCGGCACCGGGTTCACGAAATCCGTCGCCGCCACGTCGGCGTCCTCGAGCGTGTACTCGTCGTCGTACCCGTCCTCCTCCGGCTCGCCCGTGCTCGGATCCACCTCTTTGGAGGTGAACTTGAGGACGCACGCGAACTTGGCCGCGGCGTACGCGCCCGGGGCGAACCGGAACGCGACGAACGTCGATCCCGATTTCGGCGCGAGGGGCATGGACGCCAGCGGCACCGTCGCGACCTCCTCGAAGACGTCGCCCTCGCCCTCGATCGCCTCCATCAGGACGGACACGTCCTCCAGGACCTGCTCCTCGATGGTGTTCGCGCACTTGAACTGGAACACGAGGTGGTTCTCGAAGACGTGCTTGAAGCACGACACCTTGTACTCCGTCTCGTCCTCGGTGAGCTCCGACGCGGGGCACGACTTGAACGGCGCGCCGAAGCTCGCGAATTCGGGAACCCCCGCAACCTCCGCCCGCGCCTTCTCGAGCGCCTCGTCCGCCCGGACCGCCGCGGGCGCGTTCCCGAAAACGCCGCCGCCGTGACGATCGTCGCCGCCACCGCCGCCGCCGCCTACGCCTCCGTGCGCGGATCGCTTCGGCGTCGTCGGCTCCTCCGGGGTGTGATCGACGGCGGCGACGTCGAAGGCGGCGTCGGAGGGGGCGTCGACGTACGCGCGCAGCGACGCCTCGAGGCGGCCGAGCGGACACGCGAAAATAACGGAGCTGCTCTTCGACGACGCGACCGCCGCGAGTTCGTCCGCCTCGCCCTCGCCCGACGCCGCTTCGCTCGCGGCGTTATTCTGCTGGTCCTGCAGGGCGGAGACGAAGAACGCGGCGCGGTCTCGCACCTCGTCGTCGTTGTCGTAGAGACATCGCCGGAGCAAAATTAAGACGCGCGGGAGCAAAGCGGGGCATTCGGCGCCGAACTTCGCCAGCGCGCACACCGCGGAGGCGCGGATCGTGGCGTTCTCCAGGATGACGCGGTTGTAGATGTAGCGGATGTACTTGCTCGGGTCCTTCGTGCTCGGGCCTTGGTCGCCGAGGAGGTGGAGGATCTGCGAGGAGAGGTAGGTGAACTCGCAGTCCTCGATGAACTCGCTGAGGTGGGCCAAGCCGCTCTCCTTCGCGTCGGGGATCTCCTTGATCAGGCAGAGGATGCTGTCCACGATCGCGCGCTTGAACTCGAACCCGCCCTCCTCGCGGAGGATGTTCGAGAGGAAGTTCATCAAAACCCGGTGCTTCGCGGGGTACTTCAGGCAGAGGCTCTGGATCGCCTCCACGACGACAATCTTGAACTCGTCCTGGATGTCCGCCATGAACGCCGTGATCTGCTTCATGAGGCGATCGACGCTCGACTCGTTCCCCGTCTTGAGGAGCGTCGTGATCGCGAGCGTCGCGATGGAGCGGTTGCTGTCCGAGATCAGACTCTCCATGTCGATGTTGCAGTTCGAGACGCTGAGCGGGTGCGTGAGCGCCACCTTCCCGAGCGCGCGCATCGCCGCGAACCGCAGCGTCGGCTTGCTGGAGCTCAGAAACAGCTGTAACACCGTGATCGCGGGCTGGAGCTCCCGCGACGTCACCTCGTTCAGCTCGACGATCGCCCTCGCCGCCTCGAAGATGACCATCTCGGACTTGTGCCTGAGGCACGACTCGAGGAAGTCGTAGAAGGGGCGCTCGCCGCCGTTCTCCTCGCTCGCGACGCTCGTCCTCACCACCCGAGCCACGTACCGAATGACGAGGCACTGCGCGAGCGGCGACCGGATCGAGCTCCGCGTGAGCTGCGTCACGAGCTTGCTCACCGCCAGGCGGTCGTTCGCGCGGATCGAGTACAGCAAAGCAAGGGCGTGGAACTGCACCGTGGGGGACTTGCTGTTGACCGCCTCCTGGACCTCGTTGGACCATCGCCGCACGATGTCGGCGTTGACGTTCTCGAGGAGGTGGATGCCCGAGACGAGCGCGGCGGAGGACACCACCGCGTTCTTGTCCACGACCGCCTGCTTCAGGTACCGCTCGATCTGGGACAGGGTCGGGGCGTCCGTGATGGCGCACAGAACGCGGATCGCGTTCGCGCGGTACAGGTCGATCTTGCTGTTCATGTCCTTCATCAGCGAGGACGTGACGATGATCACCTCGTTCTCGCTCGGGCAGATCTCCTTGATGATCAAGTACACCATCCGACGCAGGTTGCTGTCCTTGCTCTGGAACAGCTTCGTCACGGAGAAGAACACCTCCGTGGCCTCGGTCTGCGAGGAAACGGGGGGGGCGAGGGCGGGGAGGGGACGACGCCTTGGGTCAGCGACGATCGCGGGGGACGAGCCCGGGGCGCGCGAAAAAACCCGCGCGAGCGCGCGATCAAGATTCGAGGGACCCGCGCGAACCCCTCCTCGGTCATCGGCGGCGACCGGCGCGGCGGGTTCGCTCGGGATCGTGGGCGCGCCGCGGGGACCGGGCGCGGCGCTGACCTTCGTGAACGTCTCCCCCTGGTTCGTCAGGTACAGGAGCTTGGTGATGACCTGCTGGCACTTGCGAGCGTCGAGCTGGGACTCGTTGAAGCAACGGGCCTCCTGCAGCACCGCGCCCTTCTCGATCCCCCAGAACGGCGAGAATTCCACGCCGTCGTCCGAGTCCTCGTCGCGCTTCTTCATCCCGTCGGGGCCCACGCCGTGGGAAGACTCCGCCATCGCGATCGAGCGCGTGCCGTGGCGCGAGGAGGCGACGCGCGGGGAGGGCGCTTCCGCGACGACCGAACGGCGCGCGCCGAAGGGTTTGTTTGACGGGACGCGGGGGTTCACGAACTCGAGTGCGTCCTCCGCGAACCCGCCCCGGCTGGGTCCCGCGGCTCCGCGATCGGGCGAATGAAAAACCAACCCTCGTCGGGGAAAATCGGGCGAGGAGGACCGGGTGTGACGGTGAAGGGCATTTCTTTTTTTGACGAGGACGAGCTCGCCACTAGAGCGAGCTCTAGTCTACTTTCGAAGACATCCCTTCTCGTCGGTCGTGTGGAAGAAATTTAACATAAAATTATCAACACAAATATATACTTTCACCGTTCCGGTGCACGTTTGGGTTGGCGACGCGGTCGTCACGCCGCCTTCGCCTTCGCCCCCCTCCTCACCCCCCTCCTCACCCCCCGCACCGCCTCGTCCACGAGCACCCTCGTCGCGAACGCCCCTAAGGCGGCGGCGACGGCGAAGTTCCCTCCGATCGTCTCCTCGCCCTCCGCCGCCGCCGCCGCCGCGAGCGCCGCGAGCGCCGCATCCGCCAGCGCGGGCCCCGGCGCGCCCGCCGCCTGCGCGACGAGCGACGCCAACCGCCAGGGCCCCAACCACGCGGGGAACGAGGCCGCGGTCTTGGACCCGCCCGCGCCCGCGAACCGGACGACGAGCTCGTTCGACACGAAGACGAGGTCGACGGCGACCAGCGCGAGCCGCGTCGCGAAGTTGACGCCGAGGTGGCGCCGGAGGTACCACCTCCGCCGCGCGCTCGTCTCGCACGCCACCGCGGCGAAAAACGCGAGCGCCGCCTTCGCCGACGCCGCGCGGAGAATCGCGGCGCCCAGATCGCCGCCGTCGTTTCGCGGGAGCAGAAACGCGCCGAGGACGCCCCCCCCCTCGAGCCCGCGACCGACGAAGAAGAGCCGAAGCGCGCCCTCGAGAAGGACGAGCGCGAGGAGGAACCGAGGCCCGAGCCTCGCGGAGACCCGCTCCGACGCGACCCGCCGCGGTTCCCCGTGCGCCACCGCCACCCCGTCGAAGCCCTCGGGGGGAGCGCCCGCGACGAGCCACGCCTCCGCCTCGGCGGGGCCAAGCGCGCCGCGCGACCCCTCGAGCGCAGCCGCGTCCGCGCGCGCGCGAAGCGCCGGGCGGCGGCACCCGGACCCCGGCGACACGAGCGCCGCCGCCATCGTCGCCGACACGGACCCGTCGTACTCCGCCGCAATCTTGGACGCCGCCGACGCGTACGCCGCCGACGCGCGCGCGAACGCGCCGAGGCCGGCGGCGTTTTCGTCGGCGTCGTCGTCGTCTTCGGCGTCTTCGCCGCCCTTCGCGACTCGGACGTCTTCGAGCGCCGAGGCGGCGCGCGCGACGGCGTCGGCGAGCGCGTCGACGACGGGGGCGTCGAACGCGCGCGCGCCGCGCGCGAGCTCGAAGGGCGACGGGGGCGCGTCATGGCCATCGCGCGCGACCCACGCGAGCGGGTCCGTCGCGATGGTGAGCGCGAAGAGCGCCGCCTCCGCCGCGTCGCGCTCGGCCCGCGACACGAACAGCCTCCGCGCGAAGGAAGCGCCGGCGACGGCGCCGACCGCCGTCTCGAGCGCTGATCGCGCCGCCGCCGAGATCCGCGCGGGAACCCACGCGAACGCGCGACCGTCTCGAGTCCTCCGCGCGCGCGCCATCGCCGCCGCCGTCGCGTGCAGCGGCGTCCAGCACCGCTCGAACGCCTCCGAGACGTGGCCTTCCTCGTCGAGTCCCTCGTCCGCCGAGGGCCGCCCCGCGTCGTCCCCCGAGCAGTACTCCGCCGGCGCGCGCGCGGACCCGGTGGACGACGTCACGGCGTCGCCGACGGCGGCGACGCCCGAGCGGCGAATCGCCTTCGCCAACGCGACGCGCACCGTCGCGCTCGACCCGGAGGAGCACGCCGCGCGGAGGAGCGCGGCGATCCCCGCGCGGGTCGCGAGCGTGCTCCTCCGCCGAACGTCAGTCTCCGCCGCGAAGACCTCCTCGAGGCGGTCGAGGCGGCGGCGCAGAGGTTCCCCGAACGCGTCGAGGGGGGCGGCGGCGGCGGCGGCGGCCCCCGGCGTCGCCGCGCCGCTGGACTCCGTCGCCGTGTCCGTGCCCTCGGACATCCGGTCGCCGCGAAGCGTCGGGTTAAACCCGAACGGAGGGGAGACGCGCCCCGGGACCCTCGCGTGTTCGCCGTTCCCGTGACCCGGGAAACCCCCGGGCTCGTTCGGGTTCGTCTGGAACGTGGCGTCCAGGGCGCGGCCGAGCGCGACGGACCACCCCTGGCTCGCGCACGCGCACGCCGCGTGGAACGACGCGGCGTCGCGAGCGGACCACGCGTCGGCGTCCTCGTCCGGCGCCCCCGCCGCGAGCGCCGCGCCGAGGTTGAACAGAGGGACGGCGTCCACGAGGCGCGCCGCGCCGTCGAGCTCCGCGTGCAGATCCGCGTCCGGGGTGAGAAACACGGGAAGCGTGAAAATCGGAGGCTTCGCCGCGGAGCGCCGGGAGGAGCCGCCGGGGGCGGCCGGGTCCGGGTTCGCGTTCGCGTTCGCGCCGCCGCCCCTCAGGGCCGGAACCTCGACGAGCTCGAGGAACCCCAGGCCCTCCGCGTCCGTGCGCGAGACGACGACCGAGGCGTACCCCCACAGCCCGTCCTTGATCTCCGCCGTCGAAGGGCGCCGCGCGAGCAGCGGCACGTACGAACCGCCGCACCGGAGCGAGTACGCGTGGCCCGGGGGCGGGAGGGGCAGCGACATCGTCCGCCGGCGCTCGTCCGCGCCGCCGAGCAGCGTCTTCATCGCGCTCCCCGGATCGCGCGCGCGCACGCACTCGCGCACCAACGCCGCGCGCGCGATGAGGGAGTAGCGCTCGTCCGACCCATCGACGTACTCGGAGAAGAACGCGTCGGCGGCGGCGGCGTCGGCGAACGCCTCCTCCACGAACTCCGGCTCGGGCGCGAAATCGCCCCCGCCCTCCCCGCGTTCCCCGCACTCGCCGCGGAACTCCACCCGGGTCGTGCGGCTCGCGCCCGTGACGGGGTCCGCCGCGCGGAACACGAGCGTCCCGCGAAGCCGCCGCGCCGCGCCGCGCGACGCGAGCGCGGACGCGAGCGCGTCGACGTCATCCTCCCACCGCCGCGCGCGCGAGCGCCCCGAGCGCCCCGACGTGCGCCCCGTGTTCCCCGACCCCGAGCCGGACTCCGAGCTCGAGTCGCTCGCGTCAAAGTCGCCGCTCGCGTCCACCGTCACGAGCGAACACCCGGGACGGACGCTCATCACCGCGAGCGCGAGCACGGACGCGCCGCCGCCCGGCGCGTCCGCGACGACGTCCGCGACGGTGGCGCCGAGCGCCGCCGCCGCCGTCGAGGGGTCCGAGTGCGTCTTGTACCACACGCTCGCGACGAAAGACCGACCGGGCGCCTTCCGAGCGTTCGAGCGGCGGCGGTACTCCGCCAGGCGATCGGACGCCGCGGCGGAGTCGAACGCCGTCGTCGTCGGGTCGGCGTCGCGGACGGCGGCGACGTCCGCGACGACGGGGTAGGCGCGGCGCTGGAACGCCGTCGTCGCCGTGTGGTGGAACGCGCACAGCTCGAGCCCGTCGCGAACGACCGAGCTCGCGTCCACGCGATCGGCGCACCCCGCCGCGACGCACCTGCGCCTGCGCACGCGCGCCTCGAACGCGCTCGCGCCCGGGGTCAACGAGAGCCGGCGCGAGCGGCGGCGCGCGGGATGTCCCAGGGGTTTGAACCGCGCGCGCGCCTCCGGAGAATCCGGAAGCGCCTCCGTCGAAAGCACCTCGAACGCCAACGGGTCGATCGCGTACGCGCTCGGCCGCCAGAAGGTCCCGCGCCGGTCGGGGTCTTCGCTCGCCGCTCGGAGCCCCGGGAACGCGTCCTCGTCGCGCATCGACGCGTCGACGGCGTCGGCGGCGGCGCGGAGAGATACCCCCGACGCGTCCGCGGGGTCGGAGAGCTCCTTCAGCCTCGTCGAGAACCACTCGCCGCCGGAGAATAAGAACTGGCAGATGAACGAGGAGGCGAAGACGACGGGGGCGACGACGTCGCGGAGCTGCGCCGCGAGCTCGTCCGGGGCGACGTCGGCGAAGAGGTCGCCGCGCATGCCGTCGGAGGTGAAGGAGTACGCGGCGGGAGTGAACGCGGCGACGACGCGCACGAAGGCGTAATTCACGCACCCCATCGCCGCGCACGCGGCGAACGAGTGCTTGACGAAGCCGTGCGCGAACGCGGTGGGCATGATCGTCATGAGGAGGCACTGCTTCATGGAGTACCCCTCGAAGCACGACACGCGGAGCGCGATCGTGGCGACTCTGAGGGCGAGCTTGAGCGTGTGCCTCGCCAAGATCGGGATCTCGGGACGGACGCGGAGGACGGGCGCGGGCGCGGGCGCGGGCGCGGCGCGGGCGTCGTGAGGCGGCGACCGGGGGACGCGCACGCCCACGCGCGGGTGCAGGGCGTTGAGCAGCGCCAGCGCGAGGAGGTCGAACAGGACGTGGAGGCTCATCTGGACGAAGGTGTACGTGCGGAACTCCGCCGCGAGCTCGGGGGCGAACGAGGCGAGCTTCGCCACCTGCTTCCGCCCGATCGCGGACTCCATGAGCAGGATGAGCCCGAACCAGACGCGGTACCCGAAGCGCTTCGAGCGCGAGGGCGGCGTCGAGAAGTCGACGTACCACGGTTTACCCGCCGCGGGGGCGAGGAAGGAGGCGCGATCCGCCATCGCCGCGAGACACCGGGCACGCGAAATATTAGGGGTTTTCGCGCGGGACGCGCGCGCGGGAGCTCGCGGGGCGCGCCGGCGTGCTCGCAAAATCCGCGGACGCGAGCTCTCGCGATTCCGGGATCGACCGGGGGAGAACGCGAGCGGGACGCGCCAGGTGCACCGGAGGCGCGCGCCCTCGCGCGCGACGAGTGTGACGGCGGAGGATGCAAGGGTATGTATGACACAAAATATCGCCCAGTTGAACGCGTGGAGACGCGTTCGAGAGTGCCTTCGGTGACCTGTTGAGGGCACCCCCGTCTACGGATGAGCACGGAGACCTTTTCCGGGCTTTTCGACGGTCTGTTACTCAAAGATCTGGTCGTGACTCGTTTTTAGTGGCCTTCGCGTCATACATCGGTTCGACCGTTCAACTTTTGACCTCGACAAGGCGTCTACTAGCTGTAGAGCTAGCTAGCTCTAGGGGCACACATCCGGGTTGGACCGTTCGGCCCCCTCCGGAAAAAGAAGGGGCGCTCGAAAAACCTCCCTCCGCCCCGGCGGAATTCGCCCAGTCCACCCGCGCGCACGCAGGAACGATGAGCTTCTTCCTCCGCGCGCCGTGTCTGCAGTCGATCAAGCAGACGACCGGTATCGTCGGCCTGGAGGTGATCCCGAACTCGCGGGACGTCCTCCGCGGGCTCGTGCAGAGGGTGCTCTCGGACGTGCGCGCGCACATCCCCGAGGAGGCGGGCTACCGCAAAGTCGTGGAGGCGACGTACGCGTCCCGGCTGGACGTCATCGACGCGAACGAGGATCCCGCCGCGATCGAGGCGAAGATCGGGAGCGGGCAGATCGAGGAGCTCGTCGCGCAGGCGAAGGACGAGCTGGGACTCATCCCGAAGATGAAGGAGTGGAAACCCTGGGAGTTCTCGCACACGATCCGCATGGAGGACGAGAGCAAGCAGCCGTCCGAGGACAAGTGAAAAAAAAAAAACCCGGACACACTGTATTGTGCTCGAGAGTGGCTGATGGGCGACCTTGCTGGCGCGAAAGTACACGAGCCTGTTGTGAAAATATCACGCGCCTTCGCGCGTCTCCACGAACGCGCCCGGGCGCTTCGGGGACGGCGCTTCTCGAGGGAGGTCGCGCGCTCCATCGCGCGCTACGACACGACGAATGCGGCCGCTCACGTCCGAGAGTGCTGCGCCCCTCCCATCGTCTCTCAGTCGTCCCCCCCGCGCCCCCCCGAACCCCGCTCCGAGCGCTGTCCCCTGACGAGTGTCTCCATGAGCCCGCGCTCGCCCCGGCCGCCGCTCGCGCCCGCGCCGCCCGCGTCTCTCCGCGCCTCCTCCTCCCCGCCGATGGCCGAGCTGCTGAAGCTGTAGTGCCGCGACATCTCCTCGCCGCTCGCGGCGCTGTACTTCATCGCGAGCTCGGACAGCACCGCGACGACCTTATCCGGGAAGTGGTCCACGAAAAAGTCGCCGTTCACGAGCAAGCCCTGGCGCATGAGCTCCCGAGCCGTGACCCACCGCGCCTCGTACTGCTCCGCGAGGCTCCGTCGCCTCGCGCCGCTCGCTCCTCCTCCGCCTCTTCGTCGCCCCGTCGGAAGCCTCCTGAGGTGCAGGAGCCTCCCCGGCGGGTACAGCTCCGCGGCCATGAGCGGGCGCTCGCGAACTTGGTTCTCGTCGAACCGCTCGAACGCGCGCCGCAGCTGCGTCGCCTCATGCGCGCCCCGCCCCCGCGGGAGTAACACGTCCGACTCCTCGACGCCGCGCGCGCCGCCGAACGTCATCCGCGCGAACAGCGAGAACTTATTCACCTTGCATCGAACCAGGGCGTCCATCAGGTCCCGGCGCAGTTTCAGCAGACACGGCCCGCTCAGGCGCGTGATCAGATCGCACCCGTGCGTCGTGCTCACCGTCCACGCCCCGCACGCCTCCGCGAGCTCCGCGCTCAGCAAACCCCCGGGGGGCTCGATCCCCCACACGCGGAGGTTCGGGAACGTCGCGCGAAGGTGTAAGCTCAGCACGGTCGCGATCCCGGCGCCGAGCGAGTGCCCGCACAGGACCAGCGTCCACCCCTCGTGCCCGCGCGCGGCGGATTCCGGAAGGTCGTCGCCGAGCGCGTCGTCGTCGTCGTCCGCGCCGCCGCCGCCTCCGGCGCGTCGGCGCTTCTTCTCCCCGAGCAACACGCGGTGCAACACCCTGTGCCGCTCGAGGTCGCTCAGGATGAAGTTCGTCGCGGTGACCACGCCGGCGTGGCAGTGCAGCTGCGACCCGCTCAGGTGCGGCATCCCGATCGCGTCCGCGTTCAGGAGCACGGGCTTGTACATGGAGTCCGTGACGCAGTCCTGCACGGACATCGTCCCCCGCACGCTCACGACGACGGCGCGCCGCGCGACGTCGCGCGCGATGAAGTACGGCTGCTCGCCGACGCCGTTCGTGAAGGAGACGTAAAACAAATCCGAGCCCTGGATCCCCGCGCACGTCTTCAGAGCCGCGCGGTCGAGCGAGTCCGGGCGGCGTGACGCGTCGCCCCTCGCGCCGCCCCCGAACCCGTCGTGCGACGTCTCGAGGCACGGGCAGCAGCACTGCGCCAACCCGCCGCAGCTGCACGCCATCGCCAAACCCCCCGTCGGGTTCGCCCACGTGTACAGCATCCACCCGTACGACGCCAGCGCCCACCGCGCGTAGTGCGCCGCCTCGGCGAGCGTGTCCGAGACCGCCTCGGGGGACATCGGCGCGCGAAGCGAGGAGGAGGAGGAGGAGGAGGCGTCCGAGCCGCCGCCGCCGCCGCCCCGCTCGCCGTCGCCCGCGAGAAGGGGCTCGGTGATGCCCCCGTCGGCGGCGGAACCCGAACCGCCGCCGCTCTTGCCGCCCGCGTCCCCGGACGCTTCCTTTCGCTCCTTCTGCTCCTTCGCGCGCTCGTTCGGTTTCTGTCCGTTCGGTTTCCCCTCCATGACGTGCCATCCCAGCGGCTCGCCCTCTAGGACGGTTCTGTGCTGCAGCGCGAGGAGCGCGAGCCCCGCGGCGATGTCCGACGGCACGAGGTCGGCGCCCTGGAACACCTCCCCGAAACACGTCGCGATCTGGCTCAGCGTCCCCCGCCCCTCCCTCTCGCGCTCGGAGCTCTCCGGGAGGCACAGGCAGCACCCCAGGATGTCGAACATGCGGTTCCAGCGCTCCTCGCTCGGGAGGTGCGCGAACACCGAGAAGATGAGGGCGACGCCGAGGAAGTGACACGCGATGACGAAGTAGTTCCCGACGATGACGACGACGACGGCGGTGTGCACGTGGTTGCGGACGTAGCACGAGTTCCCGACGTGGTAGTCGAGGAGGGTGCCGAGGATCGTGAACGCGACGTCCGCGACGGTGATCGCGAAGTGCGCGTACAGGAGGGGGATCACCGAGCGCCGGGTCGCGGGCTGGAGGATCGTGCCCTTCAGACTCTGGCGGAGGATCAGGCCCTCGACGCACATGGACGTGAAGTAACACGCGAACGTGCCGAAGAGCCACGTCATCGCCGTCTTCCCGGCGCCGCAGCGGGACTCGAGGCCCTGGTGAGCGCCTGCGCGAGGAGGGAGGGGTGAGGAGGAGGATTCAATTCGATTCGTCAGAGAAAATGAAAAAGACTCGTCCACCTCGGAGGGAGGGCCCGGCCGTGGGCGCGCGCGCGGGAAGGTGACGGGGCGGGAGCGCGGCGGGTTCGGACGGGAACGCGAACGGATGACGGGGGCAGGCGCGCGGGGGGGGGGAGTGCTGACGTACGTTCGTACACGAACAGGATCACCGTGCACCTGCGGTGGGCGCGAGGGAGGGCGGGGGGGTGACGGGGCGGTCGGGTCAGTCACGCCTCGCGACGATGCGTCGCGTCTCGCGTCCGGATGGCGCGCGGTGCACGGCGGGTGGGCGCGCACCACACGGTGTGCACGACCATCAGGCACATCATCGGGATGGGGAGGTCATCCGTCGCGACGAGCCACGTGCGCCCGAACAGGTTGAGGGCCGGCATCGTCCCCCGAGTGACGCGCGGGCGAGGCCGACCGCGCGGGTGGCACTGAGGCGACGCTCGTTCGCGTGAACCACCAACCAACCAACACCCGCGGCTCGACGACGAGGAACTCCGCCCGACCCGGGGGAGAGCACGCGCGCGCACGACGCTTGACCGGCGCGCGCGACTCGTCGACGCGATCGCGGGGTCCGGGTGTTCCGATGAACCGACCTCGATCGATCGGTCGAATTTCTCCCTGATCGGCACCAGTCTCGGCACGCGCGCGCCCGATGCATCAAACGCCGTCACCGCGGATTTTCCGTCCGCCGCCGCCGACCGAGTTTTCCTCGGCCGCCACGACCCTCGGTCGGCTCCGTCTCGTCGGCGCGCGACAGAGCGCCACGCGCGCGGACGGTCGAGCCAGCGCCCGACCTCGCCTCGATCGGCCGGAGTCCCTCCCGGCGCGACCGCGAAGCACGAACCGCGACGCGTCCGGAGAGACCGCGCGAAGAACGCGACGGCGAATCCCTCATCCGCCTCCGAAAGAGCGCTTTTCGTTTGAGTCGACGCGCTCGAGATGGCGACGAGGCACCAGTACGAGAACAGGTGCGAAACCGCCTTTCCCCATCTCCCCCGCCGCCGCCCTCGCGCGCACGCGATCTTCCGCGCGCGTCGTGTGCTCACGCGCGCCCTCGTCCGTTCCCTCCCTCCCTCCCCCCCCCCGCTCGCAGCAACGACATCGGCGTGTTCGCGAATCTCACCAACGCGTACTGCCTCACCGCGATCGGCGGCTCCGAGAACTTCTACAGCGCGTTCCAGAACGAGCTCGCGTCGGACATTCCGTGCGTCAAGACGAGCATCGCGGGCACCCGCCTCGTCGGGCGCATGACGGTGGGGAACAAAAACGGCCTTCTGCTTCCCAACTCGGTCACGGACCAGGAGGCGCTGCACATTCGCAACTCCCTCCCCGACGAGGTCATCGTCCAGCGCGTGGACGAGCGCCTGAGCGCGTTGGGCAACTGCATCGCGTGCAACGACTACGTCGCGCTGATCCACCCCGATCTCGACGAGGAGACGGAGGAGATCGTCGCGGACGTCCTCGGCGTGGAGGTGTTCCGGCAGACCATCGCGGGGCAGATCCTCGTCGGATCGTACTGTAAATTCTCCAACCAGGGCGGCATCGTGCACCCGCAGACGACGATCCAGGACCTGGACGAGCTGTCCAGCCTGCTCCAGGTGCCGCTCGTCGCGGGGACGGTGAACCGCGGCTCGGACGTCATCTCCGCGGGGCTCGTGGTGAACGATTGGAGCGCGTTCTGCGGGCTGGACACGACGTCCACCGAGCTGCAGGTCGTGGAGAACATCTTCAAGCTCAAGGACGCGAGGGGGAGCGCCATGGTCAACAACCTCAGGGCCTCGCTCGTGGACGCGCTCGTGTGATGGTGAGAGAGAGCGCGCGGAGGGCGAAGGCGAGGGAGAGGATGCGTAGGGGGAAAGGGAGGGAGAGGGAGGGAGAGGAAGCGAGCGAAACGGCGCGGCGCGCGACGGAGAATGAAGCTTCGTTCGGAAGAAGAGCCCGTCGCCGCTACTACACGCTCGCGCGACGTCGGAACGCGCCCTCCTCCGAATCCGAACCCGAACCCGCCGCGCGTCCGTCCCGAACCGACGCGGGCCGATCGCGAACCGAACGCCCGTCACTCCACGCCCATGACCGGGAGCTGGATCTTTTCGATTTTGGAGAACTCCCACTCTTTGTTGCACAGCGGACAGTTGCTTCGCGTGCGGAGCCACTTGGAGATGCAGTCCAGGTGGAAGACGTGTCCGCAGTTTCCCCACGCGATGCTCAGGCCCTCGTCCGAGGCGACCGCGGGGTTCGCCTGGTACTCGATCGAGGGCTCGTGCAGGCTGTTCCGGCAAATCGCGCACGTGTCCGTGCAGATGGACCACGACCAGACCGCGACGGCGTTCCACTGCGTGGGAGAGCCGGGGGGGGGGGAGGCGCGAGATCGTTTGAGTTTCGAGATCTGGCGCGGGCGCGGGGGGGTGGGGCGGGGCTTGGAGGAGGCGCGCGAGAGGAGGAACGGGCGCGAGCGCGTACCTTCTTGACGTCGAAACGTCGCTTCTCGGCCACTTCCGTCATGCTCGGCGCGAAGGGCGGGCGGGGGGGCGAGGGCCGGCGCGCGCCTCGCTCTGCCCTAAAACAAAAGAGTTCACAACACGGAGGGGAGACGACGAACTCTGATTGCACGGAGCCCGGGAAGAGGAAAAAAAAACCATTTTTTTTGCTCACCCACCAAACCCCCCCCACCTCACGCTTCGACGTCGACCAGCGCGCCGTCACTGGGCCGTTCCGCGCGCCGAGCGGCTCGTTGGAACGCGCGCGTCGCGGCGGGTCGAGCGGGGAGCGCGGGGGCGAGCAAAAAGAAGAGTGTAACCACGACGGGGATCGAACCCGCGACCGCCGACTTAGGAAATCGGCGCTCTATCCGCTGAGCTACGCGGTCCTAGGACTTATTAGTCTGGGGCTGGACACTGTGACGGTCCATATTTGGTTTGGTGCTCGCGCGGCTGATTTTTGAAAATATGTATCGCTTTTTCACCGTGTCTGCCGGGTCGGACGGACCGAAAAGTGACCGTGGCGTTAGACCGTACTGTCCAGCAGCAAGTAGGGCACGTCGTAGTCGCACATTCAAACGTCGTGCCGCCGCGCAGTCGGGAACGCGCACGCCCCCGCGACGCACACGGCCATACCCCTCGCGCCCGTCGCGCGCTCGCCCTCCGACCGTCCACGCCCCGTCGAGTTCACCCGCGTCGCGTCGCGCGCGTCCGTCGAGGCCGCCCCGGGGAGGCGCCGAATCTCGGCTCGTCCCGTGCGCCGCGCAGCTGTCGCGCGAGCGAGCCGTTCGAAAAACCGTCGTCGCCATGCCGGTGCGCGCGCGCCCCGCGACGCGCGAGTCCCGATCTCCGCCGCGCCCCGCCCGCCGCGATCGCGTCCCGACCCACCCGGCGGCGTCTCACCCACCCACCCCCCCTCTTCCCCACGAATCCCCCGCCCGCCCCACCGCCGCGCAGATGACGAGACAGGACGCCGCGAGAGAGGCGAACGGCCGAGGCGCGCTCTCGGACCTGACAAACGCCGCCGACGTCGCTGCGCGGACGCGAAGGGGAAAGGCCGACGCGGTCGCCGATGAGACCGCCAAGCTCTTGGGCCCCTCGAAGGGACCCCGCGCGGACGAGCGACACCCCGCGTGGAAGGTGCGACCGAATCGATCCCCGCGCGCGACGATCGATCCGTCCCCGTCGCGGGCCCCATCTTCTCGACGCGCGTTCGCGCGCGCGCGCGCGCGCGCTGCCCCGCCCCCCCCGGCGCCGCCTCGCGTTCGCCGCGAACCCTCCCTCCCACCGGACGACCGGTAGCATCGACCCCTCGCTCACGAACATCTCCGCGCGTCCTCTTCTCCCCACGCCCTACTCACATCCGCCTCAGGACATCGACGCGGCGCACGCGAACGATCCGCACATGGTGGCGCAGTACGCGGAGGACATCTACGATCACCTCCGCGCGGCGCAGGGCAAGGCGGCGCCGGACCCTCGGTACATGGAGACGTTCCAGACGGACATCAACGCGACGATGCGCGAGATTCTGGTGGATTGGCTCGTGGAGGTGGCCGAGGAGTACAAGCTGAGCTCCGACACGCTCTACCTGAGCGTGTGGTACATCGACCGCGTGCTGAGCGTCCACCCCGTGCCGCGCGCCAAGCTCCAGCTCGTCGGCGTGACGTGCATGCTCGTCGCCGCCAAGTACGAGGAGATCTACGCGCCGCAGGTGGACGAGTTCTGCTACATCACCGACAACACGTACGAGCGGCAGGACGTCCTCGCGATGGAGCGCACGGTCCTCGACGCGCTGGACTTCGAGCTCACGCAGCCCACGGTCAAGACGTTCCTGCGCCGGTGCCTCAGAGCCGCCGACGCCGACGCCAAGACGGAGTTTCTCGCCAACTACCTCGCCGAGGCGAGCCTCCTCGACTACCGCATGCTCCGACACCCGCAATCGAGCGTCGCGGCGTCGGCGGTGTACGTCGCGAGGGAAACGCTCGGCATCGAGCCCGCGTGGACGCCGACGCTCGAGCGGTACGCGAAGGTGGCGGAGGAGGAGCTGCGCGAGTGCGTCGCCGCGGTGAAGAACGCGCACGCGGGGATGCAGACGTCCAAGCTCAGCGCCGTGAGGGAGAAGTACGCGCAGGTCAAGTTCAAGTGCGTGTCCATGATCAAACCCCTGGAGTGCAGGTGAGAGCGCGCCGGAAGCGCGAGGGCGGGGT
>MDSW01100482.1_pt1 | contig 19567 bp, 20 predicted proteins | sample 811171 | NCBI WGS metagenome assembly MDSW01 (sample SAMN05326641, study PRJNA326480) | marine metagenome | isolation source: seawater | place: Atlantic Ocean: North West | collected 2012 | reverse complement strand
TAATTCCTATGAAAGTTAACTATATCGGAAAAATTTCTGAAGAAAATCTGCCGGCAATATTTGTGCCCTATTTTCTTGAAGCGGTCCATGCAGGGTTCCCCAGCCCTGCTAGCGACTATATTGAAAGTCCTATAGATCTAAATAAGCATCTAATTAAAAACGGTGCTGCAACTTTTTTAGTTCGAGCTCAAGGGCAATCTATGATTGGGTCTGGTATTACTAACCAAGCAGTTCTAATAGTTGATAGAAGTATCAAACCGTCTCATAACAGCATTGTGGTTGCAACTATAGATGGTGAGTTTGTATGCAAGCGACTAAAACTCAAACCAAGAATGTGTTTAATGCCGGACAATCCTGACTACCCTCCTATCTTTATTAATCATGGTCAAGAATTAGAAATAGTAGGGACTGTTACGGCTGCAATTAATAAATTCTAATGGCCTTTGCCCTTGTTGATTGCGAAAGTTTTTATGCATCTTGCGAAAGAATATTTCGCCCTGATCTAAAAAATGTTCCTATTGTTGTGCTTTCTAATAATGATGGATGTGTTATTGCAAGAAGCACAGAGGCAAAGAGAATGGGCATTGCTATGGGCGTTCCATGGTTTAAGGTCAGAGAGCTCTTTTTGAAAAAAAATGGTCAAGTGTTTTCATCAAATTTCACATTTTATGGTGATATGTCAGCCAGAGTCATGAATATCCTTGAAGGCTTTGTTCCTAAGGTTGAGATTTATAGTATTGATGAAGCTTTTTTAGATTTAGATTCTTTGAAACAAAATTACAATCTATATGACTTTGGTTGTCACATAAGATCACTTATTAGACAGTGGACAGGTATCCCAGTTCGAATAGGAATAGCTCCTAATAAGACATTAAGTAAAATTGCTATCAATGAAATCAAAAGGAGAAATATTCCAACATCTGTATTACATCTATTGAATAAAAACCAAATTAGATATGCCCTAAGACATACCCCAGTGAACAAAGTTTGGGGAGTCGGAAGAAGGCTGAATGATCATTTAAATGCTGCTGGCATTAACACAGCTTTAGATCTTGCAGAAATAAGTCCACAAAATATTAGAAAAAAATTTAGCGTTGTATTAGAAAGAACTGTGAGAGAGCTTGGAGGTGAAAGATGTTTAAATATTGAAGATAGCATTTCTTCAAAAAAACAAATTGTGGTTAGTAGAAGTTTTGGTGAAAGAGTTTCTAGTCTTAAAGCTTTAAAGCCGATAGTTAGCAATTTTGCTGTTCGAGCAGCGGAAAAATTAAGGAATGAAAAACAAAAATGCTCCCAAGTCTCAGTCTTTGTTAGAACTAGTCCTTTTAATAAAAATAAACCTCAACATTCGGATATAAAAACCATAAAACTTTTTACTCCTACAAATGACACCAGAGATATTCTTGTAGCAGCTAAAAAAGGATTACTGCCAATTTTTAGATTAGGGTACGACTATGCAAAGGCTGGAATAATTTTAAATAATTTCTCTAATGAACTAATTATGCAGCGTTCATTATTTAAAGACCCTAACGAACCAAAAGAAAATACAAAATTCATGCGATATATTGATCAAATGAATACTTATGAAAATCAAATATATTTTGCTTCTCAAAATATAAAAAGATGGTCTCCAATGAAGCAAAATATGACATCTCCCAAATACACAACAAATTGGTATGAGCTGCCAAAAGTAAATTAATAACTAAATTCTATTAGTTTCTTTCATGGCTTCAGGTTCAAGCTCGTAAGAGCTTAAACAAATCTTTTCAGATTGATTCATTGCATTTCTCATTCCTTTTGTATTAAAAGTTAAGTTTTGTAACTTTGAATTCATATTAAATTTAACCGTTATAATCTCTGCATATCTTAATGAGGGATGATGCTGTGGCTTTAAAACATAGACATCCTTATCAGTAATAAAATCAACATTAAAAATAATATTAGCAGGCTTGAAATTATCAATTATCATTGTAGCCTCAATCTTATCCCCCATATTGAAAGCACTTTTGCCAACAGGAGTTGTAAATATTGGGTCTGTGCAAATGCAAAAAGGCCTACTCATATCAATATAAAAACTTGAATCAAAGTCATTAGCATCTTTTCTCAGCATCATTGATTCATTGTTGTATGAATATATGTGCCAATTATCAATTGTTTTAAGATCTATTTCTGCAGAAAGAAATGAAGATGAGATTGTTAAGAGGAGAATAAACTTTCGATGCGAATACATTGAGCTCCCGGAGAAAGGACCATAATGTAACATCTTTTTGTCTAAAATAATCTCATCTTCATATTCAAATAAATCTTTCTTTTTTGTAAAAATTTTCTTAATTCCTAGAAATAGAACGACTAAAGCTAACCCTATCAAACCAAATACTATATATTCTTCCAATTAAAACTCCTTTATAAAATTGTGAATTACTAATTGAACGAAGCAATTAAAGATTTGTTACAAAATATTTTAACAACTACAGAAAATGTGTCTTTTTACTTCATCGATTACAAAATTTGTATCTAGATCTTCAACCAAAGACAGATCAACAAAAAAGTTTCCATCTAGTTTGGGTTGATTGATATTATTGTCTATAAAACTTTCTTTATTGGCTTTAAAAACAGCATACATAATCTCGTATATATCGCGATCTATTTTTGCCGCCAATTCAGAAGATGGTCCCCATATACCATTAACAAAATCTTCACCAGAGAAATATAGCAATTCAGGATCTCTAATTACCTCAGACATTAAAGGTTTAGATTCTTCAAAGGCTAATAACGGTAAATCGGCCGACTCTGTAATGTCATTAGATGAATTAAAGAATGTAAATGCTACAACTGCAAGACTGGCAGCAATAGCAAAGCCTATAGTCGATTTTGAGACAATTGGGTTTATTTTAGTAGGTTTCTTCACCTCTTTTGATATTAAACTCTTCTTGCTGGTATCTAATTTTACGCGATCATCTCGACCAAAAAAGTCTTTAATCAATTTATCTGAAGCCAAAATATTTTTATAAAGAATTTCCGCTTCTGCTGATGATTTAATAATATTTTTCAATTCGGATGAAGTTTCTGGAGTTGCTCCTTCATCTATCAATTCGATAATCTTTAGTTCAACTTGTTCATTCATTTTTTTTCACCCATCTTTTTTGCAATTTTTAATCTTGCTCTATGACACATTGTTTTTAAACTGTTCTCATTAAAATGTTTTAAATGTTCATCTTCAAGCATCTCTTTATAGGTGTAATCTTTACCAAACATCTTTAGAATTACTTGTTCTTTTTTATCTAATTTATTTAAATATTTTATAAGATCTCGATGCTCCATTTGTCTTTCAATAGATACATCCTCTATCGATTCAATTTTATTATCTTCAAGCGGAACTAGTCTCTTATTTTTTCTATACTCATCAATAAATAAGTTTTTTAAAATCTTTTGGGCGAATGCTACAGGGGTATTTGATTTGGCAAATTTTTCTTTGGTAGCTTCGTTATTAAGAATTTTTAAAATAGTTTGTTGAGCTAAGTCCTCTTGATCAGCTTCGTTATGAACAAAGTTTTTAGCATGAATTTTTAATTTCTTATGCGTATCAATAACTAATTCATCAAGCATCATTTCATTACTATTCTCACATATTTTTAGATTTAATTCTTTAGATTGAATAGATAGTACCTGTCTTTCATCAGTACTAATGTTAATGCTTAGATTTTTCTCCATAAACCTTAAAAAGTTATTCTCTATATAGAACGTATTAAAAGAGAGAATGTTACATATTTTTTAAATGAGAATGATAATCATAACAATTATCATTAAAAAAATACCTAATATCAGTAGTTTACAATAATATTAATCATATTATAATTAGATAAATAAATCTATCAAATGGAGTCGATAAGCATGTCAGATAATGAAATAAATTCAAAGGAGGTTTGTGATATTTTAAATGAGATTATGGAATATGAGCTTGCAGGCGTGGTTAGGTATACCCACTCTTCAATGATGGTAAGTGGTCCATATAGATTACCCATTGTTACTTTTCTAAAAGAACAGGCTGAAGAATCTTTAATGCATGCCCAGTTAGCTGGTGAAAAAATTGCAGGTCTTGATGGCCATCCAAGTCAACGGATAGCGAAGATTGAGGAAACTAATAGACATACCATAAAAGATATTCTCGAAGAAAGTTTGGAGCATGAATTATATGCATTAGATCTTTATAAAAAATTATTACGATGTGTAGAAAATAAATCTGTATATTTAGAAGAATATGCGAGAGCACAAATTGGAGAAGAAGAACAACATTCTCTTGAATTAAAAATAATGCTTAAAGATTTTAGTTAAACTTTTTTAAAATATCTTTCATGATGAGCTTCAGAAAGTTGTAGTAATTCATTATTGATATCATCCTTAATTGTTTTAGGATCAAAATGATCTAAGCTTTCTATGCCATAATTACTTAAATCAAATTCTTGAGACCCTGCTGCTCTAAGTAAATCAAAAATCCAAGTAAGAGGATCGAGTGAATGATTAAAGTTAATAGCCTTCTCTTCTAACCTAGCTGCCAATAAATTAGAATCTATAATCTTAAATCTATCTCGTAGAATTTTAATTTTAAATTTTTCTAAACGATCATTTATGATCTCTCTTTCTTCAAGAGAGTATTTAGTCCAACTTACAATTTCGTGTGCAAAGCGCTTACAACCTTTACAAACCTCATCCCCAAATGTAGTTGAACATATACCTAGACATGGCGTTGATGAACGTTTTTTTTGAAGCTTACCCATATAGCAAAATAATAACCCATTTTTAATAAATTTTATCTATTTAGTGGCTATCTTTAGCTATAAGAGTAAAATAAGGCCATCGAGGACCAAGCGATGTTAGAGAATTATAAAAAACACGTCAAAGAAAGGGCTAAAGAGAATATTCCACCCCTACCATTAGATGCTGAGCAGACTTCAGAGCTTGTTAATTTACTTAAATCTGAACATGATGAGTCTGAGTTTCTATTATTTTTATTAAAAGAGAGGGTTCCAGCTGGTGTCGATCAATCTGCATATGTTAAAGCTGCATTCTTATCTGATATAACTTCTGGTCAAGCATCGAGCCCATATATAGACAAAAAGAGCGCTGTAAAAATTTTAGGAACCATGTTAGGTGGTTATAACATTGAACCATTAATTAAATGTTTGCAAATAGATGAATTGGGTGAAGAAGCTGCAAATGCTTTAAGCAAGACTTTATTAATTTTTGATTCATTTAATGAAATATTTGAACTTTCAAAAACAAACAAGCATGCAAAAAAAGTTATTAATGCCTGGGCTGAAGGTGAATGGTTTACAAAAAAATCAGACATGCCTGAACAAATTAAATTGACAGTTTATAAAGTACCAGGAGAAATAAATACTGATGATTTGTCACCAGCAACAGATGCATGGTCAAGACCAGATATACCATTGCATGCCTTAGCTATGTTTAAAATGCCTAGGGAAGGTCTTGAGAAACCATTAGAAACTATAGAAAGTCTTAAAGAGAAAGGGAATCCACTAGTTTTTGTTGGTGATGTTGTTGGAACAGGTTCATCAAGAAAATCTGCAACTAATTCTGTCTTATGGCACATGGGTGATGAGATTCCTTGTATACCTAATAAAAAAGAAGGAGGTTTTTGTTTTGGAGGAAAGATTGCTCCTATCTTTTTTAATACCTTAGAAGATTCTGGAGCTTTCCCAATTGAGATGGATGTTACCAAAATGGAAATGGGCCAAGAAATAGTTCTAGAACCATTTAATGGACGTGTTTTAGATGCTGAAACAAATGAACTTATTACAACTTTTGAACTTAAAACAGATGTAATCCTTGATGAAGTAAGGGCAAATGGAAGAATACCTCTTATTATTGGAAGACAATTAACAGACAAAACAAGAGAGGCTTTAGACTTAGAGCCAACCGATATTTTTAGAAGACCCGATGCAAAAGATAGCTCTGAGAAAGGCTATACACTTGCACAAAAAATGGTTGGTAAGGCATGTGGCATTGATGGAGTTAGACCAGGTACATATTGTGAACCAAGAATGACCACTGTTGGGTCACAAGATACTACTGGTCCTATGACTAGAGATGAGTTAAAAGAATTAGCCTGTCTTGGATTTTCAGCTGATTTAGTTATGCAATCTTTCTGTCATACAGCTGCATATCCGAAACCTGTTGATATAGAAACACAACATAGCCTTCCAGACTTTATTATGAATCGTGGTGGAGTCTCATTAAGGCCTGGTGATGGGATTATTCATTCTTGGATGAATAGGATGCTTTTACCAGATACTGTAGGCACTGGTGGAGATAGTCATACAAGATTCCCAATTGGAATAAGTTTTCCAGCAGGGTCTGGTTTGGTTGCCTTTGCTGCAACATTGGGCGTTATGCCTCTTGATATGCCCGAATCCGTCTTGGTTAGATTCAAAGGAGAAATGCAACCAGGAATAACCTTAAGAGATCTTGTTAATGCAATACCATATGCTGCAATACAAAAAGGCCTTCTTACAGTTGAAAAAAAAGGTAAGAAAAATATATTCTCTGGGAAATGTCTTGAGATAGAGGGTCTCCCAAATATGAAAGTGGAGCAAGCTTTTGAGCTTTCTGATGCTTCAGCAGAAAGATCTGCATCAGGATGTACTGTTCTTTTAAATGAAGAACCAATTTTAGAATATCTTAATTCAAATATTATTATGCTTAGATGGATGATAGCATCTGGATATGGTGATGCAAAAACCCTAGAGAGAAGAGCTCAAGCTATGGAAGAATGGATATTAAATCCAAAACTTTTAAAACCAGATACTGATGCAGAATATGCAGAGATTATAGAAATTGATCTTAACGAAATTAAAGAACCGTTGTTAGCATGTCCAAATGATCCCGATGATATTAAGCCTTTATCTGAAGTAGAAAATACACCTATACAGGAAGTATTTATTGGTTCTTGTATGACAAATATAGGGCATTTTAGAGCAGCAAGTATGCTGCTTAAGAAATATAATCAAACTAAAGCAAGGTTATGGGTTGTACCCCCAACAAAAATGGATGAGGAACAGTTAATTGAAGAAGGAGAATATCAGGTCTTTAAAGATTTAGGAGCTAGAACAGAACTTCCCGGTTGTTCTTTATGTATGGGTAATCAAGCAAGAGTTCTGGCAAACTCTACTGTAATCTCAACATCTACTAGAAATTTTCCAAACAGAATGGGTGATGGTGCTGATGTGTTTTTGGCCTCAGCTGAACTTTCTGCTATATCTTCTATATTGGGAAAAATACCTACGGTTGAGGAATATCATAAATATATGAATGATATAAATCCTTTTTCTGAAAATATTTATAGATACCTAAACTTTAATGAAATAGAAGCGTATGTAAAAAGCGCAAATTCAGCAGAGATTCCAACAGTAAATATTGTCAATCCTTAGCTGTTTGCTTTAGATTTCTCTCTTTGGACTTTCAACTCGTCTTTTCTTGAATTCTCTAACTCCTCAAGATAATTTTTAACTAAAGGGGTAATATATCTGCCAGTAAAAATTGAAGTCTCAAACTCATTAATCTCAGGATTTCCTTCTTGTACAGCCTGAATTAAATCTTCAAGCGTTTGATATATCAACCAATCAGCATTTATTTTTTTTGCTACCTCTTCATCAGATTTATTAGATGCAATTAGCTCTGCTGTAGCAGGCATATCAATGCCATATAAGTTCTGATATTTAATAGCAGGAGCAGCTGAAGCAAAGTAAACCTTATTTGCACCTGCATCTCTTGCCATTTCAATAATCTTGGAACTAGTTGTTCCTCTAACTATTGAATCATCAACAAGCAAAACATTTTTTCCTTTAAACTCAAGGTCTAAGATATTTAACTTTCTTCTTACAGATTTTTTTCTTTCCTCTTGGTAAGGCATGATAAAAGTCCTTCCAATATATCTATTTTTAACAAACCCTTCTCTATATGGGACACCCAAATCAACTGCCAATTGATGTGCGGCAATTGTTGAGCTATCTGGTATTGGTATAACAACGTCAATATCATGATCTTGGTTAATTTTCTTAATCTGTTCGGCTAACTTAGATCCCATTCTCATTCTTGCTTTATAAACAGATATTTCATCAATCTTAGAATCTGGTCTTGAAAAATATACATATTCAAAGATACATGGTCTCTTTGAAGGATTATCAGAACATTGCTGTGAAAAAAGTTCTCCGTTCTTATTAATAAATACAGCCTCACCAGGATCAATATCTCTTAATTTATTGAATCCTAAAGATATAAATAGCGCATCTTCAGAAGCAATAATATATTCATCGCGAGTTTTACCTTTTCTTATACCTATTGATAATGGCCTAATGCCATTATTATCCCTAAAAGCAAGCAAGCCATGTCCAGTTATTAGTGCTAGAACTGCATAAGCTCCATCGCATCTTATATGAGTTTTTGAGACTGCTTTGAAGATATGTTCAGCCGATGGATATATTTCTCTTTGCTTGCCTAATTCGTGAGCAAAAATATTAAGTAAGACTTCAGAGTCAGAATCAGTTTGCAAATGGCGCATTTCTGCATGAAATAATTCGTTTGAAAGCTGTTTTGAATTTGTTAAGTTTCCATTATGAGCCAGGCTTATTCCGTATGGAGAGTTAACATACATTGGTTGAGAAAACTCTTTGCCATTACCACCAGCAGTTGGATATCTAACATGCCCTATTCCATAATTACCAATAAGTTTATCCATATGTTGTTGCTGAAAAACATCACGGACATACCCCATAGACTTTCGACTATTTAATTTGTCCTCCTGATTACAAACAACCATGCCTGCAGCATCTTGACCTCTATGCTGAAGCATTAAAAGAGAATCATATATCTCACCTGCTACATTTGATTCTGCTGAAATTCCAACTATGCCGCACATTAAAAGCCTTCTCCATAATTAAGATTATCATCTGAATCGTCATTATCGATTAAATCTCTAAAATATGCCTCAACTTTTGGAGCATTATTTTCAATAACTGGTGTTATTTTTGAATTAGTAATTAAATGATGCTCTCTTGCGCTTGAAGGCAATAATAAGAATATTGTAAATAATAATATGAGGCCTCTACCTAATCCAAATAATATACCAAAAAATTTATCAAGACCTGAGCCACCTGACCATTTAATTAATTTGGTAATAAATTTAATTAATATTCCACCCAAGAATATAAGAATAATAAATACAGCTAAATAAGAAATAATCTTTGAAATATCAGGGTTTCCAATGAATTCATTTATTTTTGGTGTAGCCAAGTGCTCTAAGCTAATTGCAGCGATTAAAGCACCTATCCATAAAAGTAATGACAATATTTCTTTAGTGAAACCTCTTATTGATGAAATAATTCCAGAAATCGTTAACACAATAATGATAAACCAATCAGCAGGATTCAAACCTAGAGCTTCCATCTAATAATTTCTCCATTATCTGATTCAGACAATATCTGAATCGAATCTATATTCGTAACAATATCATCTTCTGATAAAAAAGGCCCAACATAAATTGCAAATAAGTTCTTCTTATTTCCATATGGCTTAACAAATGATGGAAAGCCGCCATCATTAATTTTATTTTTTAAGCTTTCTGACTTTTCTTTAGAAGAAAGAATATGGGCTCTATACACAAAGAAATCAAAATCTGATTCATTAAAAATTTTAAAATTCTCCTCATAAGGGATGTTTTCAATATCAATTTTATTTTCAAGAATATTATTAGATCTTTCAATTTTTTCTGAGTTTATATTTTTATCCAATGGGTAAAATAAAAATAAGATTAGGATTAAAGTACCAATAAAAAAAATTAGGCCTATTAATCTTTCAAATTTCATTTACTTCTTATATATTTTTTTTAAGATGCCACTAATTTTTGATCTCAATTCTTTCCTATGAACGATCATATCAATAGCTCCATTGCTAAGAAGATATTCTGACTTTTGGAAATTATCAGGCAATTCTAATCTAACTGTTTGTTCTATCACCCTTCTACCAGTAAAACCACTTAATGCATTTGGTTCTGCAATATTAATGTCTCCTAGCATAGCAATGCTAGCAGATACCCCCCCATAGATTGGATCAACTAAAACAGATATATATGGCAATCTTTCTTTTTTTAATTTCTGGATTGCAGCAGATGTTTTAGCCATCTGCATAAGAGAAATCATTGACTCTTGCATTCTTGCACCACCGCTTGTAGCAAAACAAATAAGTGGTGATTTGTTTTTTATTGCTCTATTTATTCCTTGAACGAATTTTTCGCCAACAACACTACCCATAGATCCACCTAAAAACCTAAACTCAAATGCAGCCACAACAACATTAACTGAATCTAGCTCACCATCAACAACAATTAATGCCTCTTTCTCTCCAGTAGTAGCAACTGCTTCTTTTATTCTAGAAGTATAGTACTTAGAATCTTTAAACTTTAGAGGGTCCTTTGATGATAGATCTGCTGCTATTTCTTTATAAGAACTATTATCGAGGAATATCTCAAGTCTTTTTCTTGCACCTATCCTAAAATGATAGTCACATTTTGGGCAGACATATAGAGATTTTTCTAATTCTGGTGCATATAGAACTGTTTCACACTTCTTACATGAACTCCATAGTCCATCGGGAACTTTGCTTTTCGATTTGAATGTTCCAATTGAAGGAATAAGCCTTCTTAACCAATTCATGATATAGCCTGCTTTATTTCAGTAATATATTTTCCTATTCTATCAAATTCTTTTGACTTAGAGTTTTCTTCTATCATTTTTACTAATGATGAACCAATAATAACTCCATCAGAGTATTCGGCTAATAGCTTTGCATCTTGTGGCGTCTTAATTCCAAAACCTGCCAATGTTGGCACTGATGCATATTGCTTAATCTCTTCAATATTTTGATTGATTTCATCAATATCTAAATTAGAAGATCCTGTAACGCCTCTTAAAGTTACATAATAAACAAATCCAGTACTATTTTTTGCAATGGATTTAATTCTATCTTTGTTTGTTGTGGGTGAGATTAATGAAATTGTATTAATGTTCTGGTTGATGATTCCATAATCTTCCAAACTAAATTCACCAGGTATATCAACTATAAGAACAGAATCAATTACATTGTCTTCGTTTTTTTCTATTAATTTCTTATGAGATATAAAAGTATTTAAATATCCCATTAATACTATTGGAGTATCATTATCTACATCCCTAAATCTACGAACCATTTCAAAAATTAGTTTTAATGAAGTTTGGTTTTTCAATGCTCTATCATGAGCCTTTTGAATGATGGGGCCTTCGGCAATAGGGTCTGTAAAAGGGACGCCAATCTCTAAAATATCTACACCAGATTTAACAAATAATTCCATTAATTGAATTGTGCTTTCGATATCTGGATCCCCAGCTACTAAATAGGCTACTAAAGCTTTTTTATTATCTTTTTTTATATCTGCTAACTTCTTTTTTAGTCTATTCAAAATTTAATACCATCTATTTCTGCAACAGTATTAATATCTTTATCGCCTCTTCCAGAAACATTTACAACAACATTTGAATTTGAATCAAAATCGTTCATTAGAGTATCTAGATATGCAAAAGCATGAGCTGTTTCAAGAGCGGGTATAATGCCCTCAAATTCTGAAACCTCATGAAATGCTTTAAGCGCTTCATCATCGCTAACAGCAACATATTCAGCCCTACCAGAGTCTTTAAGCCAAGAATGTTCTGGCCCAACGCCAGGATAATCTAGACCAGCAGAAACTGATTTTGTAGCCTTAACCTGACCAGAATCATCTTGCATCAAATAACTTAATGCTCCATGAAGAACTCCTGGACTTCCATCATTCAATGGCGCTGCATGCTCTCCTGTTTCTACTCCTTTACCACCAGCTTCTACGCCAATAAGTCTTGTTTCATTAATATTAATGAATGGATAAAAAATTCCCATGGCATTTGAACCACCTCCAACACATGCAACTATTGCATCTGGCATTGCATTAAATAATTCTTTTGATTGAGAAAGAAGCTCTTCACCAACGACAGAATTAAAATCTCTTACAATCATAGGATATGGATGAGGTCCTGTAACGCTTCCAATGATGTAATATGTATCATCAACATTTGTGACCCAATCTCTCAATGCTTCATTTAATGCATCTTTTAGAGTGGCAGATCCAGAATCCACTGAATGTACTTGCGCACCTAAAAGTTTAATTCTATATACATTTAATGATTGTCTTATAACATCTTCAGCGCCCATATAAATATGACATTCAAGGCCTAGCCTTGCTGCAACTGTAGCAGTTGCAACACCATGTTGGCCTGCACCTGTTTCGGCAATAATTCTTTTTTTACCCATATGCTTCGCTAGCAATATTTGACCAACTGTATTGTTAATCTTATGTGCTCCAGTATGATTAAGATCTTCTCTTTTAAGCCATATAGATCCTGTGCCATAGTGTTTTGAAAGTCTTTCTGCAAAATATAGCGGAGATGGCCTACCTACAAATTCAGAAAGATCTTTATAAAACTGCTTCCTGAAATTTTTGTCATTCTTCAAAACTTCATAGGTGTTTTCTAATTCCTCTAACGCAAACATTAGTGTCTCAGGAACAAACTTTCCTCCATAGTCACCAAAAAAACCATTTTTATCTGGCATATTTATTTTCTTAGAATTCATTCTTTAAAAAATTTTAAAATTTCATTTATTTGTTTTAGTTCTTTTGTCCCAGCGCTAGATTCCACACCTGAATTAATATCAATACACCAAGGATTTACACCTATAGCATTATCAACATTTTTAATGTTAATTCCACCAGAAAGAATAATTTTCATATCTAAAGTTTTTATATTTCTTAATAAATTCCAATTAAATGAGCTACCAGTTCCACCTGGAAGATTTTTTTTATAATTTTCAAATAAAATTGCTGAAGCATCATTATATTCTGCTACTTCTTTATTACATATTTGATCGCTAACTCTTATCACCTTCCAAAAATCTTTTTGAAAAGAATTGCAAAATTCATTAGTTTCATCTCCATGAAATTGTAAGATAGGATTATCGAAATGAGAGGACGTTTCTTCAATAAATTCTTTGTTTTCATTTACATAGACACAAACTGGTCTTTTATTTTTAAAATTAATATGTTTTATATTATTTAAAAAATCTTTATCTACATTTCTAGGACTATTTTTATAAAAAATAAATCCTAAAAAGTTTATTTCATCTATTTCCACCAACTCATTTAAGATATTTAAATCATTAATGCCGCATATTTTTACCAATGGTCTCATTAAATTCCCAGCCTGTTAAACAAATCCAAATCTAAGCTATTTATTCTAAAGTGATCAGGGTAACTAGGACCTAGAAAAAAAAGGCCATTAGGTGGAGCTGTTTTGCCAGCAAATTTTCTATCTTCTTTTTTAAGAATTTCTGTTATAGATAAATCATTTTCCTTTTTAGCAATATCTATTATTGTTCCTACCATAATCCTTACCATGTTTTGTAAAAAAGCATTTGCAGCTACTGTTACTATAATAAAATTATTTGATCTTTGGATATCTACATATGAAACTTTTTTAATGGAATTATTTGAATTGCAACTTGAACTCCTAAATGAATTAAAGTTGTGTTCCCCTAAAAACATATTTAATTGATCTTTCATATCATTTATATCAAGCTCATTAGTAACCCAATAAGAAAACTTATCAAAAAAAAGTGGTTTTTTCTTTGTATTATAAATTACATAAGCATATCTCCTTTCTAATGCAGAAAACCTAGAATTAAAGTTTTCATTGACATTAAACATATTTTTAACGGCAATTGACTTTGGTAGGTTTGAATTTATACCATTTATCCAATTTTCATTATCTCTTTCAATATTTGTATCAAAATCAAATACCTGTGATAAGGCATGCACGCCTGCATCTGTTCTACCTGAATAATTAATTTTTATTTCTGAGCCTGTAATATTTTTTAACGCATTCTCGATGTGCTCTTGAATAGTAATTGCATTATTTTGCTTTTGAAAGCCAGAAAAATTAGTCCCATCATACTCAAGTGTAAACGCTAGTTTCATAATCAACTAAGTTTTTTAAAAAGGTCTCTTGCGGCAATTTTTATTTCATCACTTTTAGAGCCTTTTATAAGATCAGATAATATTTTTTTTGCATTTTCTTGATCATTCATTTCAAAATAAGTAACGGCAAGATCAAATTGTTGCTGATCTTTGTTATTATCAATGCTTAAGCCTTGAGGTATGCTCGATATCATAGATTTATCATCTTTAGCCTCATCAAAATCATAATCCATTCTTTTTAAATTTTTCATATTTCTAAGTTGGATAAAAATTAATGCAAGTAAAGCGCCAGATAGAAGTGATATTAAGGATATAAAAATTAAATCAAATAAATCAAAGCCTTTATTTTGCTCTACCTCTAATTCTTCAACCTTATCAACTAAATCCTTAAGCGTTTCATTTTCAGCCTCTAATGATACTTGCCTTGTGTTTTTTTCTATAAAATCTTCTGGATTTGAGAAGTCATTTTCAAAAATGTTAGCTTCGTCATCTTTAAATGTCTCAATCTCTTCAGTTTTTTCTATCTCTTCAATAGCTTTTGGCGCGGTTAAGACCAAAAGAGATTTAGTTGCAGTTGAAAAATTTTGGTTAAATGAAGTATTCATTTTCATTATGGAATCTTTAGCAAACTGATTTGATACATCTTTAATATCTGATATCGGTGGTGCTATAACATCTAAATCTTTCCTTATTAAATTAATATTATTATCTAAAAATGCATCTCTATTTCCTAAATATATTGACCACATAGTTTGATATATTGAAATATCCTCATTATTCTGACTTTTAATTTTCTCTGCCATGCTCCAAACAGTTGTAATTTCAGAGCCTTTAAAAACTAATGGAGAAATGTCTATTGGAGGTTGTTTTTCATCTTTTTCAATTTTTAGCACTGAATTATCTGGTTTTACAACAGGTTTTATTTGATAGTCTTGTTGTTGTGGTTCCTCATAGAAATTTCTAAGTTTAGAAGGCAAGAAAATAAATATATCTTTTGTATAGTCTTCTTTAATCTTTATCTTAAAACTTAAATAATCTTCTGTGTAAATTTCAGATAGAACGATCTTATAAGACTGATATCTTTCAAAGTTCTCCAACAAAGTATAAGCAATAAAATCTTTATTAAATGGGTTGTTAGTTTTATATTCATATAAAACTATATCGCCGTCTTTTATCATGTCGTTTTCAATTTTAAACTCAACAACCCTTTGATCCTGAGCATTAAGATTAATTTTTGGAGACGATAAAATGACATCGCCATATATTTTGAATGAACTAATTAAAAAAAATAATGATAAAAATCTCAACACAATTTATTGTCTTCAATAAGGCTTTCAATAATTTGAATAGTGTTTAGAGCAGCGCCTTTACCATAGACATTATCAGCTACTATCCACATAGAAACCCAGGTCTCATTATTTATAACTTGAACTCGAATTCTTCCAACATATACGTCTTCAGTATCATCCGCATTCTCAAGCGGAGTTGGATATTCTAATTTTTCTGGGTTATCTATTACCTTAATTCCAGGTGATTTAGATAATAAACTAAAAATAGTATCTTGGTTGACGACTTTCTTAGTTCTAAAAAACACAGCTTCTGAATGACCATTTACAACTGGAACTCTTACGCAAGTTGCTTGGACTTCTATGTTTGGATCAAGAATTTTTTTTGTTTCCCATGTTACTTTCATTTCTTCTTTTGTGAAATCATTATCAAGAAATATATCGCATTGAGGTATTACATTAAAAGCTATCTTCTTAGGATAAACTTTTGCTTCTGCATTACTGTCTTCTAGTTGAGTGTTTAGCTCTTCAACTGCATCTTTACCTGTTCCTGATACAGCTTGATAGGTGGCAACATTTAACAAATCAACATCAAAGTTTTTATGTATTGGCCCTATAGCCATCAGTAATTGCGAAACAGAGCAATTTGGATTTGCAATTAATAAAGGTTTTTTAACATCTTTAAGAATGTTTCCATTAATTTCAGGAATTATTAAAGGAACGTCTTCGTCATAGCGAAATTCTGAAGACAAATCAATTACATATGCACCATTGCTAACAAATTCATTTGCATACTCTTTTGCAACTTTTGATCCAGCAGAAAAAATTGCTAAATGCACTTTTGAAGAATCAAAATCAGAAAGGTCTTCTATGATATAAGTTTTACTTTTAAAAGAGACTTCTTTGCCTACAGAAGACGAACCAAGCGGATAAAAGTTATTTATATTTATATTCTTCTTTTCTAATAAAGAAATAATTTTACTTCCCACAACTCCAGACGCGCCAACTAATGCTATATTTATTGCATTATTCATCTTTAATGATTTCTATAATTGTTTTAGCAACATCTGAGGTCATTAAATAATTTTCATCAGTTGAGATGTCCATTGTTCTATTACCCTCTTGAATAAATTTTTTAATTGCATTGTCAATTTTATCAGAGATGTCAGCTTCATTTAGCGAATACCTTAAAGCCATTGATAAGGATGAGATCATTGCTAGAGGATTGGCTAAATTTTTACCTGCTATATCCGGAGCACTTCCATGACATGGCTCAAACATACCTTTGAAAGAACTATCTAATGATGCTGAAGGCAACATACCAATTGATCCTGTTAGTGTTGCAGCAATATCCGAAAGAATATCCCCAAAAAGATTACTTGAAACTATTACATCAAATTGATTAGGATTTAATACTAATTGCATTGCAGTATTGTCAGCAAGTTGGTGAGAGAGTTCAACATCTGGATAATCTGAAGACATTTCAGTCACTATAGATCTCCAAAATTTTGATACTTCTAGCACATTAGCTTTTTCAACAGAACATAATTTTTTATTTCTTTTTTGAGCAGATTCAAATGCAACTTTTGCGATTCTTTTAATCTCTTCTTCGTTATAAATCATGGTATTGAAGGCATAATTAGGTTCTTCATTAGAAACAATACCTCTAGGTTCACCAAAATAAATCCCCCCTGTAAGCTCTCTAACAATTAATATATCAAGATTTTTAATTATTTCTTTTTTTAAAGGAGAGGCTTCTGACAATTCATTAAATAAAAAAGCGGGCCTTAAATTTGCAAATAGATTTAATTCTTTTCTTAGAATCAACAAGGCATTCTCAGGACGATCCTCCCAGTCCAAGTTATCCCATTCAGTTCCACCAACCGCACCAAATAATATTGCATCTGCATCTTTTGCTGCATTAAGGACTTCATATGGTATTGGTGTTCCAGATTCGTTGTAGGCTGTGCCACCAACATTCATTGATGTTACTAAAAAATCAAGATTGTATTTATTTATAATAAAATCTAAAACCTCAACAGCTGAAGCTGTTACTTCTTGACCAATGCCATCTCCTGGTAAAACTAAAACTTTTTTACTCATTTGCATATATCCAAGGTTTTGAAATCATTCTATTTTTTTCAAAATACATAATTTTATCCTTTTCTTTTAAGCTTATGTCTACATCATCCAAGCCAAATATGATTCGATTAATTAAATGGTCATCTACTTTGAAATTAATTTTATCTTTGTCGTTTAAAAAAATTATTTTTTGTTGAAGGTCTATTGAGAATTCAACAGCTTCTTTTTTTACAAGATTGAAAAGTTTTTCAATATTATTTTTTTCTAATTTGATTGCTAAAACTCCATTCTTGAAACAATTGTTATAAAAAATATCGCCAAATGAAGATGCTATAACTGCTTTGATACCAAAATCTCTTAAAGCCCATACAGCATGCTCTCTAGATGATCCGCATCCAAAATTATCTCTTGAAAGAAGAATTTTAGATTCGCTGTATGGTTTATTATTTAAAATAAAATCTGAATTTATATCTCTATCTTCTTTCTTGACACCTAATTTTCCATCATCCTTATAACGCCAGCCGTCAAATAAATAATCTTCATAACCAAATTTCTTTATTGATTTTAGGTATTCTGTTGGAATAATTTGATCTGTATCAATGTTATCTCTATCTATATAACTTACAATTCCATCAATCACTAATCCTTCACTATTAGATTTCATGATGGCTCTCCAACCGTTCCTTTTATGGCAGTATAGGCTGCCATAAGCGGACTCATTAAATGCGTGCGTCCTAAATAACCCTGTCTACCCTCAAAATTTCTATTAGATGTAGATGCGCATCTCTCATAAGGTTTTAATTGGTCAGGATTCATCCCTAAGCACATTGAACAACCTGGGTCTCTCCATATAAAACCAGCTTTTTTAAATACCTCGTCTAAACCTTCCATTTCAGCCTGTTCTTTAACCATCCCAGAGCCAGGCACCACTATAGCTTCAATTATGTTGTCAGCGATAGTTTTACCTTTTACTACTTCGGCTGCTTGTCTAAGGTCTTCAATTCTAGAATTTGTACATGAGCCAATGAAAACTTTATCAAAAACTAAATCAGACAACTTAGATTCATCCTGAATCCCCATATAATCTCTAGCGAGCTCTATATTTTTTTTCTTATCCTTGTCTGCATTTAGAGGGGTTGGAATTTCATCATCATAATTTACAACCATTTCTGGAGAGGTTCCCCATGTAACTTGAGGCTTGATTTTAGATACATCAATATTGATCTCATTATCAAAGATAGCTTCTTCATCGGTCTTTAAGGTTGACCAATAAGCTTCAGCTTTTTCTAAGGTTTTATTATCTAAGAAAGATTTCTCTCTAACATAATTTATTGTAGTTTTATCAGGAGCAACTAATCCAACCTTAGCACCTGCTTCAATTGCCATATTGCAGATTGTCATTCTGCTCTCTATAGAAATATTCTCGATGTAGCTTCCAGTAAATTCTAGAGCGTAACCAGTTCCCCCTGCTGTGCCAATAAGGCCGATAAAATATAAAACAATATCTTTTGATGAAACATTTTCTGCTGGAGTGCCTTCAAATTTAACAAGCATATTTTTAAGTTTAGATACTTTTAGACATTGAGTAGCGAGAACATGTTCTACTTCTGATGTCCCTATGCCCATTGCTAAACAACCAAGCGCACCATGAGTAGAGGTATGTGAATCACCACATACTATTGTCATACCAGGCAAGGTGTAGCCTAGTTCCGGGCCAATTACATGAACAATACCCTGCTTTGTTGATTTAATATCAAATTGCTTAATGCCAAAAGTATTACAGTTTTTATCTAACTCAACTACTTGAATTTTTGATATCTCATCCTTGATTTGATCAGAATTAAAATCATTTCCACGAGTTGTAGGAACATTATGATCAGGTGTAGCAATATTTGCTTCAAGCCTCCAAGGCTTTAAATTCTTCTTTGACAATCCTTCAAATGCTTGAGGTGATGTAACCTCATGTAAATAATGCCTATCTATATATAGGAGTGATTCACCCGAATCGAGTTGGGTTACGTGATGCTCCTCCCAGAGTTTGTCGTATAAGGTCTTCATTATCTTTATTCACTAAATGGTAATTCCTGAT
>MDSW01155832.1_pt1 | contig 19569 bp, 11 predicted proteins | sample 811171 | NCBI WGS metagenome assembly MDSW01 (sample SAMN05326641, study PRJNA326480) | marine metagenome | isolation source: seawater | place: Atlantic Ocean: North West | collected 2012 | reverse complement strand
CACACCGATTGGCTCAACCGTAGATTCGAATGGTTGTGCTGCAAGTCAGCGCGATACGGATGGAGATGGATATACTGACGACGTGGATGATTTCATCAACGACCCAACCCAATGGAACGACTACGATGGTGATGGATACGGAGACAATGCCAATGGCAACAATTCTGATGCATTCCCACAAGATTCGACACAATGGGCGGACGCAGATGGAGATGGTTGTGGCGACAATCCAAACGGAACCAACGGTGACCAATTCCCGAATGATGCCACACAGTGTTCAGACATGGATGGCGATGGATGGGGAGACAATCCAAACGGAACCAACCCGGATGCATTCCCAACCGACCCCACACAGTGGTCAGACTATGATGGCGATGGATATGGTGACAACCCCAATGGAAATTATGCGGATGATTTCACCAATGACTCCACGCAATGGTCTGATTCAGACGGAGATGGTTACGGAGATAACCCAAATGGAAACAATCCCGATCTTTGGCCCACAGACCCCACACAATGGGCAGATTCTGATGGTGATGGGTACGGTGACAACCCCAGCGGTACAGCTGGAGACCAATTTCCCAACGACCCCACACAATGGGCGGATGCAGATGGTGATGGCTGGGGGGACAATCCAAATGGAAACTACCCCGATCACTTCCCTCAAGATGGGACACAGTGGACAGATGCAGATGGTGATGGGTGTGGTGACAATCCAAATGGCTCCAACGCCGATGTATGGCCCAATGACCCCACACAATGTCTAGATTCAGATGGAGATGGATATGGCGACAATGCATCAGGAACAAACCCAGACGCATTCCCCATGGACCCAACACAATGGGCCGACCGTGATGGTGATGGTTGGGGTGACAATCCAAGTGGAAATAATGCGGATGCATTCCCAGATGAATACTCACAACAACAGGATACTGACGGGGATGGATACGGAAACAACCCCAATGGAGTCAACCCTGATCATTGCCCAAATAGTCCACCAGGATCAATTGTTGATAGCTACGGGTGCGCAGAATCAGAACTTGATGATGACAACGATGGAGTCACCAACGATGCGGACACCTGTCCGAACACACCCGGTGGCGAAACGGTGGATGTCATGGGTTGCGGTGATTCACAAAAGGATGGTGACATGGATGGCATCAACGATGCACTCGATACCTGTCCAGGCTCACCACAGGGCGAAGAGGTCGACGGATACGGTTGTGCTGCCAGTCAACGCGACACCGACAATGATGGAATCAAAGACAACCTTGACCAATGTCCTGCAAGCCCACCCGGCGCCAATGTCAATGGATATGGTTGCGCAGATTCAGAATGGGACAGCGATGAAGACGGGGTGTATGATGCGGATGATCTGTGCCCCTACACTTCAACTCTTGATACCGCAGATAGCACAGGATGTGGCGCTGCACAACGAGATTCCGATGGCGACGATGTTGTCGATGCCGATGACTTGTGTCCCATGACCCAACCTGGATTCAATGCCGATGCTGATGGTTGTGATGCCACACAAAGGGACGGAGATGGTGATGGTGTCAGTGATGCCATGGATACAAACTGCCCGAACAGTCCAGCAGGAGCCACTGTAGATCGATTCGGATGTGCGGCTTCAGAACTTGACGACGACAGTGATGGTGTCACCAATGATTTGGATTTGTGCGCGAACACCATGACCATTTGGAATGCAAATCCCGATGGATGTGCCCCCGAGCAACTCGATGGTGACGAGGATGGGGTCGCCGATGCAACTGACCAATGTCCGGATACACCCACGGGGGAACCCGTGAACAGTGTCGGTTGTGGTCTCAGCCAAATCGACAGCGATAACGATGGTGTGACCGATGATCTAGATGCCTTCCCCGAGGATCCGACAGAAGTTGCGGATAGCGATGGGGATGGAGTGGGTGATGCAGCGGATTTCTATCCGAAGGATGCGAGTCGAAGTGTTTCGGAAGGTGGACTCTCGATGCCATTCTGGATCGCCTTGGTCATCGTCGTTCTGGTTGCGATTGGTGCAACCGCCCTGTTCTTGATGCGACGCGGTGGAGATGGAGAAGACAACTATGAAGGCCAGTTTGCCTCGGAATTGGCACCGGCCGAAGACATCTACGCCATGGCTGGTGTTACAGCAGCAGCCCAACTCAACACCACTCAAAGTGAAACTGATACAGTTGTGCAAACCATCGATTCGATAGTCCCTGAACACGCCACAATTAACGAACATGGCCAGAAAACATGGGTAGACAGTGCGGGTATTACCTGGTGTCAAAACCCCGATGGAAGCATAATCAGATTCGATACTGAAAGTGGAGCCTGGGTCCCCCATCAGTGATTCAAATAGGATTTGAAAACCGACCTCCGTGTCTTGCGAATCCTTGAGATGGACCCGGGAGGTTGCCTCCAATTTTGGTTGATGTACCATGCAGGTGAAGAGACGACCGATGTTCGCTGGATGTCTCGCTCAACACTTTGGGGAATATTGCCTCCACCCAATGCATTTGTGAATCTTGATGTTGAAATTCGATTACGAATGCTTCGATTGATTGGTGCGCTCTGTGATTTACGTCAAGGTCATGATGTCCCACTCATGGTTCAGAGCTTTGCTGAAGCGGCCTTGATGGGTTTTACAGATCGAGCTTTACGACTCATTGATCTGTGGGTCAAAGGAGAACAAATGCCATCGTGGCTTGAAGCGCGCTGTCGTCAAACCCAGCGCCACCTCGCACGACGAATCTCCACGGCATTGCTACCTGCGCGTGAAGGATACCAGGGACTGTGGCTTTTGGATCTGCCAGCACCCTTTCTTCCATTCGCTGTCGCAAAGCATCGAAAACTGTTCGGAGCCCGCAGTTGGTTGGTTCATTCAGGTGGTGATCGTCTTTGTCCGGGAATCTGGACATGGGCCATCGATACGAGCGGAGGAGGTGAAGTACTGCGGCGCAGTCGTGCAGGATTTACCCCGTTCTCATGCGCAAGTGCGCACCGTGATGCATTTGAACCGACTGTGTAGCGCGAGTGCATGGACATCACCATCGTGTTGGGTAGCAGGTCAGACATGCCAGTCGCGGAAAAAGCAGCGAAGATTCTAGATGGATTCGACGTGAAATATCAGATCCGAGTCGCAAGCGCGCATCGCTCTCCGAAATATCTCGAAGGGATTGTTGAAACAGCAGAGAATGATGGTTGTCATGTATACATCGGTATGGCAGGTGTCGCCGCAGCTCTCCCAGGGGTTCTAGCCTCAATGACGCCGAAGCCGGTCATCGGAGTTCCGGTCGGAAGTAAAGTACCCTACGACAGTTTACTGAGCATCGTTCAGATGCCACCAGGAATGCCAGTTGCCACCGTTGGAGTCGACCGTGGAGATAACGCAGCCCTGCTCGCATTGCAAATCATGGGTACAGCCAATGCTGACATCGCAGCGGCTGTTGTAGAATATCGAGAAATGCGTACGAATGCAGTCATCGCTGACGATCAGGCACTGCAAGAAGAACGCGGCGCATGAGGTGGTTGAATGGACGCCCAGATGCTTATCGATGAAGCCGTCGAGGCTCTGACGTCACAAATCGACGATACGGCCATCATTGCATGTAGTGGTGGCATCGACTCGACGGTGGCCGCAGTGTTGGCCAACAATGCAATTGGTAATTTGCTGCACTGCGTCTACGTAGATACAGGATTCATGCGCAAAGGCGAAACCGAAGAAGTCAGAGCAATGCTGACCGATTTGGGACTCAATTTGAAAGTCGTTGATGCGAGTGAACGATTTTTCAAGCATCTTGAAGGAGTAACTGAACCCGAACAAAAACGCAAGGTGATTGGAGAGCAATTCATTCGTGTATTCGAAGAAGAACAGGTTTCATGCGGTGCGAAGTACCTCGTGCAAGGGACGATTGCGCCCGATTGGATTGAGTCAGGAGGTGGTGAACGAGACGTCATCAAGAGTCACCACAATGTTGGCGGATTGCCAGATGATGTCGACTTGATAATCGTCGAACCACTACGTGAATTCTACAAGGATGAAGTACGAGATATGGCAAAATTGCTTGAAATCCCAAGTAGCAATCGACAACCGTTCCCAGGCCCAGGTTTGGCCGTTCGTGTATTAGGTGACCTCACGCGTGAGCGGACGGAAGCATGTCGAGAAGCATGCGCGATTGTTGAAGAAGAACTGGAAGCTGCAGCAGAGGCAGGTGAAATCGAACTACCTTGGCAATACTTTGCTGCCTTGTTACCGGTCAGCAGTGTCGGCGTACACGGGGATGCGCGCGTGTATGGTGAGACAATCGTCGTGAGAGCGGTTCGTAGCATCGATGGTATGTCTGCACGATATTCTGAAATCCCCCACAGTGTGCTGCAAAAAATCAGTACTCGAATCACAAATTCTCTCAAGGGTCATGTAAATCGTGTAGTCTATGACATTACTCACAAACCACCTGGGACCATTGAGTGGGAGTGATTTACTCCTCCTCAAATTCCCAAGGCGGAATCATTTCCGATGGCCATTCCGCGATAACTGGTTTGACTGGAGGGTGTTCCAATAATCGCCAACTACCAGTAACGTGGGGCACATCTGAGAAAATAGGGCCGAGTCGTGAAAATGGAACTCTGCTTCCAACCGGATTTCGAACAAAAGGATCCATGATGACGCCGCTGGGATGGACGAAATGAATCGCGATAAAATCTTGATTTTCATGCCTGACTCCAAACAAAACCAATTCCATTCGCGTATCTCCGACTTCACCAGATTCAACTGTTCTACGAGCAAGGGGGCGACGAGCCCAGCGCCTCGATTCAGCAACCCAACTCTCATCTAAATTTGATAATCCGATATCAACATGCGCGATTGGAAGCAACCACCGGCCTGCTGGCCATGCGAGAACGGTTGCGATTCGAACCAGATAAGAGAACCAAAGTGGAATCGAAATGAACAGTGCAAAGAGAACGATGCTGCTAGAGGGTTGATTGAGAAAGACCCAGCTCAGCACACCCATCAACAGGGTTTCAATCCTGACAAAATTCCAAGTCATCATATTCACGACGGATCCTTCGACTTGTTGCATGGCCGCTTGAATCGCTCCAATCCAAAGCAAAGTGAAACCTGCCAACCAAAGCCCAAACGCGAGATTGTTGTTCATTCCAATGCCTTGACCGATCGCTTCAAGGAACAGAGGGATTGAACCCGCAGCAAGAAAAAAAATCGACCATGCTGATGGAAATAGAAAACCTGTAATAGCTGGTTTCAACCTCTGCCTTCGCCAACCATTCCATGATTCCGGTGCCTTGGCCTCATGCTGTAATGTGGCAGGAATACCCAGCGAACCATACCAACCATTCTCGCCCAGCAAGAATCCTGGCTTGGCAGAGACCATGACAACCGGTGGGAGACCGTCGTTATGACAGTTGAGATGACCCTATTCATCAATCGGGTGACGCAAGATTAGATTGCGTGCTGCCCAAACTTCGTCAACGCGTTTCACAGGTGTATCATGGGGTGCCGTCTTGACCATTTCTGGGTCTTCGCCCAAAATGGTGAGGAAATCATCTGCAAACTGATCAATGGCTTCTTTGCTCTCGGTTTCAGTGGGCTCGAACATCAGACATTCAGGGACAATCATCGGGAAGTAGAGTGTGGGTGCCATGTACCCATAGTCGAGCAAACGCTTGGCGATATCTTTTCCAGTCACACCAGTGTTTTCCTTGACTGGTGTCATGCTGAGAGTGAACTCATGCTTGACCACATCGGCGGGAGCGCCATCTGCTGGCATGGCGTGAATGGTTGACCGTACTTCATTCGATGGATTCATGATTCGATGACGAAGATAATTCGCATTCAGGACAGCATGCTCACTCATGGTCTCAAGTTCTCTGCCATAGCGGCGATAATAAGCCCAAGCGCGGACGGTTGCACCTGCATTGCCATGCCACTGCTGAACCTTGCCGATAGACTTGGGTGGGTCATACCAATCAAACCATACTTCACCTTCTTCATCTTCGCTTGCAACAACAAGTGGTGCAGGGAGATAATCAGCTAGGTGAGCCTTGACACCGATTGGACCTGCTCCGGGACCACCGCCACCATGAGGTTGACTGAAGGTCTTGTGCAAGTTGTAATGCACGGCATCAAAACCCATCAATCCAGGATTGGTTTTACCCAGAATGGCGTTGAAGTTGGCACCATCGTAATACATCTGACCGCCTGCATCATGAACAATTTGAGCGGCTTCAGCGATTTCGGGTTCAAAGATACCCAACGTACTCGGATTTGTAATCATCATCGCTGCGGTATCGTCACCAACGACTGCACGCAACGCTTCAAGGTCAAGTTGGCCGTTCCCTAGAGATGGGATTTCAATGATCTCATAGCCACACATTGCTGCACTGGCAGGATTGGTCCCATGAGCACTGTCGGGGACGATGACTTTGTTTCGATGAGATTCCCCAATGTCACGATGATACTCTTGAATGCAGCGCATTGCGGTAAATTCACCCTGAGCACCCGCAACCGGTTGAAGGGTGACAGTGTCCATACCAGCACAGTGCTCTAGCATCTCTTGCATCTCATGGAAAATTGCCATTAGTCCCTGTAGATGAGAGGGGGGAGCCAATGCATGAATGTCGTTCATCCCCGGCATCTGAACAATTCGTTCATTGACACGGGGGTTGTGTTTCATTGTGCATGAGCCAAGAGGATAAAATCCTGAATCAATTCCATGGCTTCGCGTGGAAAGCCAGGTGTAATGGCGAACGATTTCTGGCTCAGATGCTCGTGGCCAACGGGGAAGTTTCTGCCGCTTGAGTCCCGCAGGAAATTCAAAATCTTCAGAAATAGGGGCGGGTTGTGCATAACCTGCGCCCTCAGCGCCTTTGAAGCCAAACAGATCACTCATTCGTATCCCTCCAGCCAGTCTTGAATCCCTTCAACCAATTCCTCAATGTCTTCAAGATCAATTTGATCGGTCGCACAAATCAGAATTTCATTTTCTCGCTCAGGCCACCATTGTGACAAATCGAAGCCACCGGTGATGTCGCATTCATGATCGAGGAAATTGAGTAAATCATCAGCGGATCGATTGAGCCGAATGGCGAATTCATTGAAGTGGACGCCTTCAGGATGAACAGCCTCAACACCATCTAAAGCCAAAACTGCAGCCTTGGTTGCAGAACATGCCCCCGCATTACGCTGTGCAAGTTTCTCTAACCCTTCTGGACCTAACAATGCCATGTGCATGGCGCCCATTAGTGCAATCAATGTTTCATTGGAGCAAATATTGGATGTCGCACGGTGCCGACGAATGTGTTGCTCACGTGTACTGAGAGTTAACGTAAATGCGCGTTCTCCATCAGAGTCCTTCGACAAACCGACAATACGACCTGGCATTTGCCGGATGTAGGCATCACGGCAGGCAAACAACCCGTAGATGGGACCGCCAGCAGTAGGGCCGATGCCAAACGGTTGCCCTTCTCCGACGACAATATCTGCACCATAATCGCCTGGAGCAGCAATCAATCCGAGAGAGACTGGTTGAACACCGACAACCAAGGCCGTGTTTTCTCCAATCAAAGATTTGAGTTTCATTAGTCCTTCATCAAGAAGACCGAATGCATTCGGTTGCTCCACATACACTGCGCAGGCACCTTCGGCACGGGCTGCTGCATCAAGGTCGAGTAAACCATCCTCGCCATGAGATAACTTTTGGATCGAAATTTCAGCACCCTGAGTGTAGTTCTCAATCACCGACATACGATGAGGAGGAACCATTTCCGAGACATAGATCGTTGATTTTTGAGTGGCTTTCCGATCGTGAATCCGGACTGCACAAGTCAACGCTTCTGCAGCGGCGGTACTGGCATCATACATGGATACGTTCGAAACTGGTAACCCAACCAACTCGGAAATCATTGTTTGGAATTCCCACATCGCTTGGAGCATTCCTTGGCTAACCTCAGGTTGATACGGAGTGTAGGATGTCAAAAATTCGCCACGCGTTGCCAGCATAGGGACCATTGTCGGGACGAAGTTGCTATACAACCCAGCACCAAGAAATGACGGACGGCTCTCAACAGAGACGTTTGAACCTAACAACATTTGGGCCTCACGTAGAATCTCTTCTTCCGTTTGCGGTGGTGGTAAATCTAGAGGGGCTGCACGACGAACTTCTTCAGGGATGTCTGAAAACAAGTCATCCATCGAGGACATGCCCATGGCAGCCAGCATCTCTTGCTCACGACCAAGGTTAGGGAGTTGATCGACCATAATATCACCATGACCACCCCTTTGGGGTGCTTTACACTCCCGCCTGTCATCTATCGGCACTTCAAGTTTCGTTTGATGCCGCAACAAAATTCGTGAAGGGATGAGCCGTCAATCTCATACCCTATGCACGCAAGCCAAGTTCAGGTGAGCAGGTGAAAGTAGCAGTCAGTGGTGTTGATGAATTCGTTCAACCCTATCTAGAGGATACCTTAGGGGATGCTTTGGTTAAAATTCCAAACGAGGCTCTGAGTGAAAGTCTGCATCTCGATGCATACCTGGCATCATGCAACGCTGTCATTTTGATGAATGCGCACCCAAATGCGTCGGGAGCGCGTGATGAACGGGCCGCCCTACTCTCAATGCGGGATGCCGCTCGACCGGTCTTAGAAGCGGTGGAACGACACGGGAGTTTGCATCTCGTGTTGCTCGGAACACTTCGAGTCCACCCACAAGCTACACCTGAAGAGCCGTTCTACTCAAGTCAATCCTCACTGGCACCAAGAGATGTTGCCGCTGAAGGACAGCTCTGGGTTGAGGAGCGGGCGCTTGAACATGCAACCGAAGAATCTCCTGTGAGCGTCATTCGATGCTCAAATGTCCAAGGACTATTACCAAACTCAAACTCAGGAAATGGTATTCTCCATCAATTCGCACAAGATTCCATTTTTGGATGGGTCAGTGTACCAGGCGATGGAACTCAGGTCAAGGATTTCGTTCACATTATGGACGTCATCGAAATTGTCATGCACATTTTGCAAAATCCACCGCCTACAAGAGAAACATTGTGCATCGGTAGCGGGGAAGCAATGTCGATGAGTGAGGTAGCCTCAATCTATCAGCAACGTACGGGATGTGACCCACAGTATGGTAATGATGATTCCAACGAAGTATGGGGTGCAGTGGATGCCTGGGAAATTGAGCAACGCTGTGGCTTCCGTCCATCGGTAACATCGATGGAAATGATAGACGAGGCGCTGGAAAACGCTGGTGCCTGATCAATTGATTCGAATAAACGAACCATCGGTTTGCATTTGCCAATTGGATCCGTCGGGTGCATTGTAAATCGTTTCGCCCATTGCACCCGTCGAATATCCACCACCGCCAGGTAGCTGTGTGTAGTCTGACAACATCTGGGGTGTGGCTGGAACAGAAAGTGGGGCTGCAAATGGATCTGTAGGCATCATTGGTTGGTCCCATGAAGCTTGAGGTGCAGCAGATTGGTCATTCTTGCGCATAATGAGAACCGTGGCCATGGCGGCAATTCCCAATAGTAAGACGGCACCAATGATGATGAAAACCATGTTCTTCTGGATAACTGCACTCGTATCGCCAAGATTCACACGCTCATCCAATGAACAACCAGCATAATCTCCACTGGTCTGCACAGACTCTCCAGTTGGAGTGTCTAAGCAAACATCGATGTCGGTCATGACACCATCAGCATCCTCATCCCGCTGGCTGGCCGAACAACCAATCAATTCACCTTCGACAAGTACTTCTTCGCCTTCAGGTGTATTCAAGCATACATCGAGGTAGAGGCGGATGGCATCTCCATCAGAATCAGCATCACCTGCCCAGCAACCAAAACTGTCGATGTCGCCGAATGAAGGGTGGTTTGAGCGCGTACTTTCATTGGAAGTGGAGATACATTGGTCCACTCCATTTGGAATCACCAAATCACCAGGAACTCCGTCTTCATCGATGTCATATTCCGAGACATGGCATCCGTCAACCGAAGTTTGTGTTCGATACATTGTAGGCGTGTTTGGGCAATCGTCGAGATAAAGCAACTTACCATCGTCATCATCATCTGATTCGCCAACCCAACAGCCAATTTCATCAACATCAAACCCATGTGATTCGTTGAACATCTCTCGCGTAGAAGCACTCGGTGTGTTCTGACAATTGTCAAGATGATCCCAAACCCCATCTCCATCGGTATCCTGTTGAGTCATCCATCCGCAACCAGTGACATCGATATCCTCACCGAGTGGTGTAAATGGACACTGGTCAACATCATCAGAAACCGAGTCTTGATCATCATCATTGTCTTCGGAATCATCCTTGCAACCATCTCGATCCCAATCATTGTCAGGGGTAGATATCCAATCGGTTTCACCTCGTGGGCAGTTGTCATCAACGTCGAGGAAACCATCGCCGTCGTCATCCGAATCTTCATCCATGTCGCGGCAACCATCTCCATCCATGTCAGAAATGAAATCCGATACCCAACCTGTCGAACCGCGTGGGCAAGCGTCGCTTGAATCCGGAATGGTGTCCCCATCATCGTCATCATCTTCGTCTAAATCTCGGCAACCGTCACCATCAAGGTCAGTCGATGCGACACTGGTCCAATCAAGTTTCCAACCATTCGGGCCTGGAGAACAGTTGTCATTCGCATCGGATACTTCATCGCCGTCATCGTCGTTGTCTTCGGTTGAATCTCGACAGCCATCTCCATCTCTATCCGTATTTTCGTTTGAAGTCCAACCCAAATCACCTGTTGGACACATGTCTAAAATCGCACCCATGACATCTCTGTCATCGAGACCATCGTTGTCATCATCATCGTCCTCTCCACCGTCTTTACAACCATCACTGTCGTGATCAGTGGTTGAATCGGCCGTCCAATTGTACCAGCCACGTTGACAGTCATCATCGAGGTCTGAGACACCGTCGTTATCGTCGTCCGAGTCCTCTTCAGTATCGTGGCAACCATCGCTATCGTGATCGTTTGCTGAATTGCTAGACCACTGTTGCTTGTAGTTGGTCCCAGTGCAAGGATCGTTTACATCATCGACACCGTCATCGTCATCATCCGCATCTTCGGTCGCATCAAGGCAGCCATCTTGATCCATATCAATGCTAACATCAGTCGTATCCCAGTTTGCTTCTGGACCATCACAATCATCATTCACATTGAGTTTACCATCACCATCGAGGTCATCGTCACAGACATCCCCCATGTTGTCTCCATCAATGTCGGACTGGTCTGCATTTGGAGTCCCTGGACAGTTGTCATCAAGGTTACCAATTCCATCTCCATCACTATCAGCTTGAATCGCCCAGAGATGGATGCCAGTGTTGAAGGCATAACTTCCGCCATTTTGATTTGGATCCGAGAAGTAGTTTCCATTCGTACTCTCGCTTCCTGTACCGAGGGTAATCGAACAGGTTTGACCACTTGAAGTGGCTCCGCCACGGCAGTGATCCCCCATGCTAACGATGGAACCTGAAGGCATCACTGCGATTGCATGCCCTTCATCGTTGTATGAACCATCAGCCGCTTCAGCCCATTGCCAGTTTCCGGATGTATCGATTCCAGCAATCACCATACCAAGGTATGTGCTTGAAACTGTAGCGCTACCGAATGATGCACTTCCGGATTGAGCCAGAAATCCATCGCTGGTGACAGATGCGAAAGAACCTGCAATGGCCAAACCACCTTGTCCAGTCATATCGATTGAACGAGCGGTTTGGTAAGCACCGCTGGTTGAACCTGTAGCCCAAGACCATTGGTTGTTGCTTCCCAACTCAGCCACGAAAATGATACGGTCATTGGAACCACTTCCGCCGACTTGCTGCGTGCCAAATTGAGCATTTCCAATGGTGTGGCCCGTCGCATACACTGTTCCAGAATCGGCAACCATGTCCATGATTTGAACAACACCTCCAGTTGCACCGACTGTAGCCACATCGACATGGGACCCACCTTTGGTCAATTTGACGATGTAAGAGGCAAGTTGTCCTGCGGCTTGTGTTTGTTGGCTACCGAATGTAGCCGTTCCAGCAAACCAACCGCACGCAAACACATTGTTCCCATCGACTGTGATACAGGACCCATAGTCTTCCTCAGGCCCTCCTGCAGTGTATATCCAAGACCACCGGTTGCCCCCAGTAGTCACTTGTGCTGTAGACAGCTGTGCAACCCAAATATCCATCTTTCCACTGGTACTCACTGAATTCGAGTTGAAGTTTGCAGTCCCGTTAAATGAACCAGTGGCAAAGACATTGCCACTTGAATCCACAGTGATGTCTTCACATGAATCATCATCAGTGGTGCCACCTGCGACTGCGGTCCATTGGAACTGACCATTTCCGTTGACCTTGCTGACGAATGCATCCATCGTATCCTGAGTTGAACGATATTGATCAGAGCCAAACGTGACGTTGCCGGTAAACCAGCCACAAACAAAAATGTCAGTACCATGTGTGGCAATACCGCTAATCATTGCGTAGCCTCCACCACCGTATTCACCGGTTTCGGACAACCACTGCCATGTACCCGAATTGCCATCTGCTTTTGCAAGGTAAGCCACTTGCCCTGGGGATCCAGAGCCAAATGCATCAGATGTGGACGCATGGGTCCCGAACAAAGCATCCCCGATCAGCATCCCTCCAACCAGTACATCTCCGGCTGAATCGACACCCATGGAGTTCGGCCAAACGATGGCCGCCAATCCGTTGGGATCCATCCCTGCACTCTGTGTCCATTCATTTTGGGCAGCGTGAGATACGACGATTTGTTCAGATAGTCCTTCACCACTTTCGTATGAAGAAGTAATTCCAGTAATCGGTTGCAACAACAGTGCAAAAATAACTGCGAATAGCAGGCTGTTTGCGACATAGTTGGGTCTGTCAGTCATAACACGCCCTATAGGGCGTGATACTTAATGCTGGCCCGTTGAAGTTTGTTCACTATTCACCGGTGTGCTCCATCCAATCATCCATTTCGGGGGTACGGAACCACCACTTGCGATCATCATCCAACCACCATTCACAGCCGTTTTCATCCACCTTGTAGTTGGGGTCATCTTCGTAGTTGTCATCATCTTCCTCTGCAACGGTTTGCTCAGCTACCTCTGTTGCGGGCGCAGGCATATCTCCCCGGTTAACCGCTTGACGCGCTTCGCGCTCAGTGGATTGTCGACGCTTGATGACTAGAACAGCGCCTACAGCTCCACCCACTATCAGAACCACAACCACCGCGAAGATAGCAACCAAGGTACCTGAAGAACTACCACCACTGGTACTGGACAATTGACTGGCAGAACACCCGTTATCATTCACCACCGCTCCAGGCGTGGTATATGGACAACCATCATCGCCATTTGAGATGCCATCGCTATCTTCGTCCTGTTGTTCAAAGTTACAGCCACCTTCAAAAATCAATTCTTCGGATTTACTGTCAGAACAGAGGTCAAGCCAGTTGTCGTAGCCGTCTTCATCATCGTCTTCATCACCAGTCCAACAACCAAATATATTGTCAAAAGAATAACCAGGATTTGCATCTCGAATACTTTGGTTAGAGGTACCTAAACAGGCATCATCAACATCGATCACCCCATCTTCATCAGAATCCTGTTGTGTCAGATAACCACAACCAAAGTCATCGATTTGTTCCCCTAAAGGAGTGTCAGCGCATAGGTCAATGTCATCAGTGAAACCATCGCCATCAATGTCATCGGTGCAGCCATCGAAGTTCAGGTCAAAGCCTTCAACCGCTGCAACTTCGGGACAAAGATCCAAATCATTACGGATGCCATCCTCATCATTGTCCCCTTGTTCAGCAGAACACCCCCCCTCGTAAACAGTGACACCTTGAGGTGTTCCTGGACAAAGATCTGAGCCGTCGTTAAAACCATCATTGTCGTCGTCAGGATCTTCATCAGAATCACGGCACCCATCTCCATCTGCATCAAGCAAGGGAGTAGATTCCCAACCAGTTACACCACTGGGGCATGAATCGCCTATATCTGGTACTTTGTCGCCGTCATCATCCGTATCTTCACCGGCATCTCGGCAACCATCACCATCGACATCTGTGCTTTGGTCAGATATCCATCCTACATCGCCTGCTGGACAGGAGTCATTGGTGTCCAATAGGCCATCAGAGTCATCGTCATCATCTTCATCGAAGTCACGGCAACCGTCTCCATCTCTATCGGTTTCTGTTTGAGAGTTCCAGTCAAGTGCTCCATTCAAACAGTCATCGGTGAAATCCAACACTCCATCGTCGTCATCATCTAGATCTTCGCTGGAATCCAAACAACCATCGCCATCTTGATCGACGGAGGAATCAGAGGTCCAACCGATTTCTCCACGTGGGCATTGATCTAGTTCGTCGCCCTCTTCATTAACGTCATTAATTCCATCATTGTCATCATCGACATCATCATCATTGTTGTCACAACCATCTCCATCGTGGTCATTCTCAGATGAAGATATCCACGTTCGGTTGTATGGGTATCTAGGACAGGCATCAAACTCATCGAGAATAGAGTCACTGTCATCATCGATATCTTCGTCAGCGTCATGGCATCCGTCGGAATCGTAATCATTGGCCAAACCACTGCTCCAGTTGTGTTTGGTTGAGTAATCATCACAGTCGTCCATTCCATCGAAAATACCATCGCCATCGTCGTCGTTGTCTTCAGTATCATCTTTGCAACCATCGCCATCACGATCGTTCAACCAATCAGATTGATTCCAATTTACAGTTGGTCCGATACAATCATCCCAATAGTCGTCGAGATTGTCCGCATCAGCATCTGAATCGCATAAATCTCCAATATTATCACCATCCATGTCCGCTTGGTCTGTATTGTTGACCGTCGGACAATTATCATCCAAATCAGGGACGGTATCATAGTCAGTATCAACTTCAAAAACCCACACAAAACCAGCACCTTCAACCTCAGAGTAGGTGGTTTTGTTGACACCACCAAAGCTTGAACCGCATCCAAATGCAAGGTCGACACAATGTCTACCACCAGTCAAAATTCGACCGAGGCCTAGCCATGAAACACCATAGGCAATGTCATCCTTTTCTCCACCGAATCCATCTGCCCAAATCCAATTCCCATAGGCATCGAGGCCCGCTACGAATCCTTCAACTCCTGGTGCACGAGACAGCAAGAATGGACCAAAGGTTGCATTTGTCCAAAACTCATTGCTATCCAAAAATGCTCCTGATACTGCAATGGTTCCAAGTGGCCCCACAGCCAAATCATAGACATATTGTTCTGAACCCTGCGCACCACTTGAGCGAGTTGCCCAAACCCAATTCCCATTGGTGCCGATGGAAGCAACAAAGGCGTTTGTCGCACTGGTGTTGGCCAACATCGACAATGTGGCAGAATTTCCATTGCGGAAATCAGCACTACCCGAAAAATCACCACCTACATAGATGTCGCCGTTGCCAAATGTTACGGCTGTGGCAAAAACGGGTTGACCATTGACCCCACCTTGAATATCACGAGACCAAACGAAGGTGCCCGCAGGATTCACCTTACTGACAAAGCCGTTGTATGGGCGACCTGCTGACACAATGTGATTGCTAGGCCAATCGAGAACGTTGTCTTGATAGTAACCGACAATGTATGCATTCTCGATGTCATCTAGCGCAATTGCTGTGAGGTTGTCATTGTATTCGCCACCCCAGGTTTGAACCCATGAAAGTCCACCCATTTGATCGACTTTCAGCACGTACATGTCCATGCCACCTTCTGATTGATGTTGATTGGGTCCAAATTGCGCCAATGAGCGGAAAGAACCTGCCACATAGGCTGAGCCTTCACCGGTGGCTGCACAACCATTTGCATAGTCGTCATTGGGACCACCCCAAGTTGAAACAGCATCCCAATCTGAAATCGATGTGTTGTATAATGCTGCAAATCCATCAGTGTACAATCCGCCAGTCGTCACAGAGATGTTACCAAATGTGATTGTGTCTGTAATCCAACCACAAACCCAAATCCCGGCAGGACCAACAGATGCTTGCTGAATGTGAGATGACCCAACAGAATCCGAAGGTTGGCCGGTGTTGACAAACCATTGCCAGCCTCCATATTGATCGAGTTCTGCCAAGAAAGCGGTCCGTTGAGTTCTCTCCGTTGGAGAGGGACCGTTGTCGAAAATCACATCTCCTCGGTAAGAACCAGAAACAATGACTGCGTTGTTGGTTGTATTGATGACATCGCTGACCCAAACACTGTTGATATCACCGGGACCATTTTGTGCATTTGGATTCGCAGTCCCTTGTTTGGCCCACGATGTTACACCCTTGGCACCGGCACTCATAATCGCATCGATTTGGGCTTCATTCAATTCGGAGAACGGACTCGAATGTCCCACTACCTCAGATTCGCTCACTGGATTCATTGCACCAATCCAAGGTGCTAGAATCAACGAAAGTAGGACCACAATGACGAGGCGACCACGGGCTTGCATGCGAACGCCCTTTGGGCGTTCCCATTTCAACGTTCACTCTAGATGAACGGTGGACGAACCACGACTGCAGGTAGGTTTCGACGAGGATTGACGACAATCTCTACTTCATCACCAACTTCGACATCTTCCATGTATGCCAACCCAATCCCAACTTTCCCAAGGCTCGGTGAGGGGCCACCTGAAGTAATGATTCCAACCTCGACCCCATCCTTGAGTACAGCATGACCCATTCGTGGGAATGGGCCCTTGCCAGTGGCTTTCAAACCTAGCCACTTGATCCCCAAACCATCGAGCTGTTTTGCCTTGGTTGCTTCGACTCTAGATTTACCGATGAAATCATGCTCTAAGTTGAGCCCGAATGGGACAAATGTTTCCGCAGTATCTCGATACAAATTAGGGTCTTCACCTAAATCAGGATGGCAGAAGTCTTGACCTGAAAGAAGGAAGCCCTTCTCCATTCGAAGTGTATCTCTCGCACCTAGACCAACAGGACAAATTCCATGACCACCATGATCTAGCAAAGCATCCCAAAGTGATTTGACTTGTGAATTTGGAACGAAAATTTCGAACCCACGTTCACCTGTGTACCCCGTCCCTTGAACCCAGCCCGTGATACCCAAGTCATTCTCTACGATGGATTGGCCATGGAAATGACGAGCGACATTTCTACTGCCTAAAATCGATTCCAAAATTTCTGGAGAAGTCGGACCCTGCAAGGCTAGAATACTGGTGTCATCTGATAGATTCTCAATCACCACGTCCTCTGAAATATTGGCATGGAAATGCTCCCACATATGGTCAATCATACTGGCATTCGGAACACCCAATATTTCGGTCTCGCTGACAACACAGAAAATCATGTCATCGATAATGAGGCCATTTTCATCAAGAAAGTGGGTATATGCACAACGACCCGGAGGGATTGTACTTGCTTTCTGGGTGCCAACGCCATCCATCCATTCACGCACATTTTCACCCGTGAAGCGGAAAAAACCCATGTGGGACACATCGAATAAACCCGCATTATCACGTGTATTGAGATGTTCTTCCATCATTGAAGTGTACCAGATCGGCAGTTCAAATCCGTGGAAGTCGACAATATTGCCTCCACGTTCGACATGTGCATCATATAGCGCGGTGCGAATCAACTCATCTCCTGACATGAGACGAGGGCCACACCGTCAGCCCTTGAATCGCACGGCGATTGGCTCAGGTCTGATTCGGAACCATCAAACACTGTATTGGGAGGGTCAGGCGTATGTCAAGCCACCCCGTAAATGAGCCCATCCTAGGTTACGTACCCGGAAGTCCTGAACGAACTGCTCTGCAATCTGAATTGGATAAACAGATGTCGGAAGTTGTTGAAATCCCTTGTATCATCAATGGTGAGAAGGTGTTCACTGGCAACACAACCACTCAAGTGATTCCTCACAAACATGGTCATGTTCTGGCCAACGTGCATCTTGCAGGAAAAGCGGAAATTCAGGCTGCATGCCAAGCAGCTGTCGGTGCGCAGTCTGCTTGGATCGACATGGGTCTTGAAGCAAGATGTGCGATCTTTGAGCGAGCCGCAGAAATGTTGGCGGGCGACTGGCGCATGAAGGTCAACGCATCAACAATGTTGAATCAGAGTAAGACGGCGTTCCAAGCCGAAATCGACTCAGCGTGCGAATTGATTGATTTTTGGAATTTCAATTGTCATTATGCACGTGAATTCCACGATATGTACCAACCACTTGTCTCCCCCACCGGTGTCAAAAATAGCACCGAGATTCGACCACTGGAAGGATTCGTTCTCGCAATTACCCCATTCAACTTCAGTAGTATCGCTGCAAACCTACCAAGTGCCCCTGCTATTTTGGGCAATACCGCCGTTTGGAAACCCAGCCGAAATTCCTACCACTCGAATTACGTACTGATGGAATTGATGATGGAAGCTGGTGTGCCTGCCGGTGTCATCAACTTCGTTCCAAGTAGTGGTGCAGACATCTCTGAAGTATGCATGTCCAACCCGGATTTGGCAGGTGTACACTTCACGGGTTCAACCGCAGTATTCCAAGGACTTTGGCAGAACATTGGTCGGTCTCTACCCATGCTCAAATCCTATCCTCGAATTGTGGGTGAAACCGGTGGCAAGGACTTCGTTGTCGCTCACCCGGAATGTGACGAGCAAGGCTTGCTAGTGGCCTTGTTGCGAGGTTCCTTCGAGTACCAAGGGCAGAAGTGTTCGGCTGCCTCTCGCGCATATGTACCTCAATCGGTTTGGGGCCGAATTTCGGGACCCCTGTGTGAGGAGGTCGGAAAGATTACCATGGGTGATGCTCGCGACTTCACCAACTTCATGACCGCGGTGATTGACCAGCGAGCATTTGACAAAATCTCAGGTTACATCGAGCGAGCGAAATCCAGTGATTCTTGCGAAGTGATCGTCGGTGGAAGTTGCGATGATAGTGTGGGTTGGTTCATCGAGCCCACCATTATTGTCACAACTGACCCGAATTACGAATCGATGGTCGAGGAAATCTTTGGCCCTGTATTGACAGTTTACGTCTACGAAGATGGGGATTTTGCCAATGTGTTGGGCGTCTGTGATAAGGCGAGTCCTTACGCACTTACCGGTTCGATTTTCGCCAAACATGAGGCAGATATCCAGACGGCATACAATGCACTGCGATTCACCGCAGGAAACTTCTACATCAACGACAAGCCCACTGGTGCAGTTGTCGCACAGCAGCCTTTCGGGGGTGCAAGAGCATCTGGCACCAATGACAAGGCAGGTGGTCCGTTGAACCTGTTGCGATGGATTAGTCCTCGGAGTGTTAAGCATACTCTAGATATCCCGCAAGACTGGAGATACCCATTTTTGGCTCCTGATGAATGAAACGTTGAAGAATCGAATTCAACGACAACTGAATGGGGAGCATAGTGCTGAGAGGTTGCCTTCGGGCAACGACCCATGTACCTGATCTGGGTAATGCCAGCGGAGGGAGAAAATATGGATACAAACATTGCATACGGATTGATGCTAGCAACGCTTGGTTTCTTTGGATATATTGGAT
>MDSW01110008.1_pt1 | contig 19569 bp, 22 predicted proteins | sample 811171 | NCBI WGS metagenome assembly MDSW01 (sample SAMN05326641, study PRJNA326480) | marine metagenome | isolation source: seawater | place: Atlantic Ocean: North West | collected 2012 | reverse complement strand
AAATCATCAATTGGTTTTAAAGAATTTCCAGATTTATAATGCCAAAATGTCCATCCATTACAACTTTCTGCACCAATAATTTTCGCTGCAACTTTATGTATTGATCCCTCTGATTGTTGATATTTTATACTTCCATCTGCCATGATTTTAGCATTTACTTTTTTCTTTTGGTCGTAAATTTCTGTACCAGGTTTAATTAAACCCATTTCAACCAATGAGCCAAAAGGAATTCTAGGTTTAGATCTATTATTTTGAAGTGTATCTAGATACTCATCTTTAATAATATCTGTATTTTCTAATCTTTTTTTTGTAGCATAAAAATAATTTTTCTCTTTTTCTATTCCAAAATAATTTCTACCTAATTTTTTAGAAACAACAGCTGTAGTACCTGAACCTAAAAATGGATCTAGAATAAAATCATTTTTATTTGATGAAGCTAATATTATCCTGTGTAACAATGATTCTGGTTTTTGCGTAGAATGAACTTTTTTACCATTATTTTTTAGTCTTTCTTTTCCACTACAGATAGAAAGGTTCCATGTAGATCTCATTTGTAGGTCATCATTCAAGCATTTGAGAGATTGATAATTAAATGTGTATTTAGATCCCTCGTTCTTTGATGCCCATATAAGTGTTTCATGCGCATTGGTAAACCTTGTTCCTCTAAAATTTGGCATTGGATTATTTTTATTCCAAATAACATCATTTAGTATCCAAAAACCTAAATCTTGAATTTTAGTACCTACTCTAAATATGTTATGGTAGCTTCCGATTACCCAAATTGTTCCATTTTTTTTTAAAATTCTCTTACATTCTTTCAACCAATCAAAAGTGAATTCATCATAGCTTTTAAAACTTTCAAACTGATCCCATTTATCATCAACAGCATTAACTTTAGATCTATCTGGTCTACTCAACACTTTTTTTAATTGAAGATTATATGGGGGGTCTGCAAAAATAAGATCAAATGTTTCGTCAGGAATTTTTTTTAATTCCTTTAAGCTATCTCCATTAACAATCTTATTTTTTAAAGTTTGTTTGTTCATTTTGTAAATATTAATTAGACTCCAGACATGAGTATTCGTCAACCTGAGATTGAATTATTTTGAGTCTACTTGTTACTATTTTTTTTTAAGACTCAATATATTGTGTATTGGATTAAATTTTTTTCTATGAAATCGTGTTATTCCATATTTTTTAATAGCATTAATATGATCTTTAGTTCCGTAACCAGCATTTAAATCCCATTTATACTTTTTAAAACTTTTTGACATTTTAAACATTATTTTATCCCTAGAAACTTTTGCAATTATTGATGCTGCTGATATTTCCATAATTTTTTGGTCTCCTTTAATAATACTTTTAAGTTTATAATCTTTCATTTCTGGAATTTTATTTCCATCAATTAATACCAATGTAGGTTTTTTATTTAATTTTTTAATTGCCCTTTTCATTGCTAACAAGCTTGCATTTAAAATATTAAGTTTCTCTATTTCCATTAAAGATGCAGATCCTATCGCCCAGTAAGAATTTTTTTTAATATATTTTTCTAAATTTTCACGATTAGTTTTTGATAATTTTTTTGAATCTTTAATTTTTTTTTTATCAATATCGTTATTTAAAATAACTGCTGCAGCATAAACAGGGCCAATTAAACTTCCTCTTCCTACTTCGTCTACACCGGCAATGATCTTCTTCATTATTAAATTAAATAATGAAGAAATGATAAATTAGCAAGCCGATTATTAATCCCTTAATAAAAGATATCCATGCTATTCCATAATCAGAAATACCAGTTTTGTTTTTAAACCAAAAAATTCTTTCTTTGTGCCATTCAATCATTTTAATAATCTATAATACTATATTTAATTGATCAATTTTTTTTCTTATTTCTTTTAAATCTGTCCATGAGTACTTTTTGTTTTCAGGCTGTCTCAGTAGATAAGCAGGATGAAAAGTAATTATACAGAGATATGATTTATTATTGATTATTATATTTTTCCAGATGCCTCTTTCTTTGGAAATTTTAATTTTAGATCCAAACAAAGATTCCATTGCAGTACTTCCCATTAAAATTAAAATTTTAGGATCGATAATTGAGATATGTTTTCTTAAATAATTTGCATATCTTGTTATTTCAGCTTGTTCCGGTTTTCTATTGTTTGGAGGTTTGTAATTTACAACATTTGTAATATAAATTTTTTTTCTTTCAATATTTATCGCTTTTAGCATTTTATTTAATAAGTTTCCTGCATCCCCTACAAAAGGATTGCCTATTTCGTCTTCTTTTTGCCCCGGTCCTTCACCAACAATCATAACCTTGCTAAAGCTATTTCCATCACTAAAAACAAGTTTTTTAGAATTATCTTTTAGTTCACAATTTTTTATATTTTCAATTTCTTTTTTTAGATTCTTTAGTTGAATTAATTTATCTTCTACTTTTGGTTTAATTTTAAATCTATTTATTGGTTTATCACTGAAAATATAATCAATTTTATAGGAATTAATAAATTCAGAGTTTATTATGTCATTTTGATTTTTTTCGTTTGAAGTCATAATATATTAAATGCGATTAATAATTATTATTTTATCATTTTTATTATTTCAAACAAACACATATTCAAATATATCTGAAAGAAATAAATTCAACCAGAAGTATTTATCAGATTACTTCTCAGCATTAGTTTCCTCTTTAAATCAAAACAATAAAGATGCTCTAAAATTTTTTAAATCTTCAAAATTTTTAATTAAAAAACATGATAATTTTTTAAAAGAGTATGTTTTTTCTTTAGTTTTAGACGGCCAGGTAAATAAAGCCATAGATCAAATTAAAATTTCAAAAAATGAAAAAAATGCAAATTTTTTCGAATCAAATCTTTTATTAACAATAGATAGTTTAAAAAAAAAAGATTTTAAACAAGCTTCGAAAAGACTTGAAGAACTAAGCCTTTCAAAAGATGATGGTACATACGAATTTGTTATTTTTGAAATTTTAGAAAATTATAACTATTTATTTGTTAATAAAGAAATTAAAAAACAAAAAAATGATTTTGGTAACTTGAATTTAATAACAAGCAGTTTTCAAAATTGTTATATTAATTCTAAAAAAACTTCTTCATATTTTATAAATTTAATTAACGATAAGAATAGTGATTACTCAAGATACTTATTTTTTTATTTTTCGAACTTAGTTCAAAATGGAGAATTAAATAAAGTAAAAGATTTTTCTAATTCAATAGAACCTCTTGCTGACAATTTACTTATTTCTCAATCTAAATATTGGATTGAAAATGAGAAATTTGAGAAGTTTGAAAAATATTTTTCGTGCAGCAATGAAAATGATATTTTAGGTGAATTCTTCTTTTTAATATCAAATTTATTTTCTTCACAAGAAATGTTTAAAGAGTCAAATTTTTATTTAAGAATATCTCAGTATCTAAATCCTAAATTTTATTTTAATTTATCACTTCTTGCAGAAAATTATTATTTAAATGATAATTTTAATGATTCAAAAATAATTTTGGATAAATTAAAAAATAAAGACGAAGTTTACAATTGGTATAGAGTAAAAAAAATTGGAAAAATATTATCTCAAAATGTAAATGATAATGAGTCATTAAAATTCACTGAAGAAAATTTTAAATCAATAAATTTACCTTCTGTCAAAATTTTATATGATATGGCAAACATTTATAAAAGTTTTAAGATATGTGAAAAAGCGATAAATTATTATACAGAACTATTAAAAAAGATAGAAAAAAACTCTTATGCCTACTCAAGGATTCTTTACAGAAGAGGAAGTTGCTTTGAAAGACAGGGAGAATATAAAAAAGCTGATAAAGATTTATTAAATTCATTAAAAATAAATCCTGGTGATCCTTACACAATGAACTACCTGGCTTATAGTTGGTTGGAAAGAAATTATAAAATAAATGAAGCAATTGAAATGCTACAAAAAGCTTATAAAAAAAAAGAGAATGATCCATATATAACCGACTCTGTTGGCTGGGGTTATTATTTAATTGGAGATTATGTTAATGCAGAAAAATATTTAAAAAAAGCAGTTAAACTGATGCCAAGTGATCCAATAGTAAATGATCATTATGGCGATGTTCTTTGGTGGTTGGATAGAAAATTACAAGCAAAATATTTTTGGAAGAATGTTTTAAAGTTAGAGGAAACAGAAGATGAAATGAAAAAAAAAATCAAGAAAAAATTACTTCTTGGACCAAAAAAAATTTAAAATATGAAATATAATAAAATAAAATCCTTTGCAAAAATAAATCTTTCTTTAAATGTATTTAGAAAATTAAAAACAGGTTTACATGAAATAGAAACATTAATTACTTTTATTAAATTAAGTGATGATATTTTTATTAAACCTATTAAAAAAAATAATCATAATGTATTTTTTTATGGGAAATTTAGTTCTGGAATTAGTAAAAATAATACAGTTACGAATTTGCTTAAAATTTTAGATGAAAGAAAAAAATTAAATAAAATTAAATATACTATAAAAATAAAAAAAAACATTCCTTGTCGGGCAGGTCTAGGAGGGGGTTCAATAAATTCTGGAACTATATTAAAATATTTTATTAAAAAAAAGATAATCAAATGTAATAAAAAAGAAGTATTGGAAATATCTAAAAAGATCGGTTCAGATGTAATATTTGGATTACAAGATAAAAAAACAATATTGCTATCTAAAAAAAATATTATTAATTCTAATAAAAAAGTTGGACTGCATATTATTATTTCAAAACCACATTTTGGATGTTCAACAGCTTTAATTTACAAAAAATTAAAAAAATTCAATAGAAATAGTTTAAACGGCAAAATAAAAAAAAACCTTAAAGTTGAGAATTTAATTAAATTAAAAAATGACTTGGAAAATCCAGCATTTAAAATTTACCCAAGTCTTTCTAATTTAAAAAATTTTATGAATACTCTTAAAGATGTAAAGTTTGTAAGAATGACTGGTTCGGGTTCTTGCATGATTGCTTATTTTAATTCAAAAAAATCCTCTATAAACGCAATAAAAATCATGAAAAAAAAATATAAAAATTATTTGAGTATATTATCTAAAACTATATAAGATTTTTTTATTGTGATATAGGATCTAAATTTTGGGGCGTAGCCAAGTGGTAAGGCAGCGGTTTTTGGTACCGCCATCCTAGGTTCGAATCCTAGCGCCCCAGCCAATTATGAACAATTTTTTTAAAAATATATTTAAAATAAAAAAAAAATTAACTTCAAAAGAATTATTATTTCAAGAAGTTTTAAAAGATACAAAAGTAGAGAGGATTTTTAAAGCTATCTCGAATTATAATGAAAAAAGTAAAGTTAGATATGTAGGAGGCTGCGTAAGAAAAATAATTAATGATGAAAAAGTTGATGACATCGATTTAGCAACAAACATAAATCCTCAAGAAGTTAAAGAAGCTTTAAGTAGAAACAATATTAAATATTTTGAAACAGGATTAGATTATGGAACTATAACAGCTAATATTGATAATAAAAATTTTGAAATAACTTCTCTTAGAAAAGATGTATTAACTGATGGAAGACATGCGGTTGTTGAATTTACAAGCGATTGGATGAATGATGCGGGAAGGAGAGATTTTACAATTAATGCAATATATGCAGATAAAGAAGGAAACTTGTTTGATCCTTATGATGGAAAAAAAGATCTTAAAAATGGCAAAGTAACTTTTATTGGTGATTCCGAAAAAAGAATTAAAGAAGACTATTTAAGAATATTAAGATATATAAGATTTTTTCTAAACTATAGTAGGCAAGAGCATCAGCAATATGTAAAAAAGTCTATTAAAAAAAATCTTAATGGCATAAATAATTTATCTAAAGAAAGATTAATAGGAGAATTAGAGAAAATTATTATTTCAAAAGGTTTTTTAAAATTATGCAAAGATAAATTCTGTAAAGAAATAATATTAATTATATTTCCACAACTTAAATATATTGATATTTTTAAAAAACTTAATAAACATTCTCAAAATTCAATTGACAATAAAAGCTTTATTTTTTTGTTATCTTTACTAATAATTGATGAAACTGATAACTCAAATTATTTCCTATATAAATTTAACTTATCTAAAGAAAATAAAAAAAGAATTAACTTTTTAAGAGAAAATTATTTAGTTTCATTTGAAAAAAATTTTATTTCAAAAAAAAATTTCCAAAAAATATTTTATTTTTACGGGAAATCTTATTTAATTGATTTAATTGATTTTAAATTATTTAAATCAAATAAAAATTATAAAAAACTAATTGAATTAAAAAAATATTTTAAAAATATAGAAAAACCTTTATTTCCTATAAAGGCAAATGTTATTATGGAAAAATATAAAATCAAAGAAGGCAAAGAACTTGGTAATAAGTTGAAATATTTAGAAAATTTATGGATAGAGAATAGTTTTAAAATTTCAGATAAAGATGTTGATAAAGTATTTTTAAATTAAATATATTTAACATCAATTATTTCAAAATTTTTAATTCCTGCTGGAGTAGTTACTTCAATTAAATCCCCTTTATTTTTTCCAATTAATCCTTTCCCAATTGGAGATTTAAAATAAATCAGTTTTAATTTTAAATCTGCTTCATCTTTTCCTACTATCTTATAATCAATTTTTTCATTGGTATCTAAATTTTGCAATAATACAGTTGAACCAAATATTACTTTGCCATCATTATTTATTTTTGAAACATCAATTACATTTGCTCTTGCAATTATATCTTCTATTTCCTGAATTCTTCCTTCATTGTGAGACTGCTGCTCTTTTGCTGCATGATATTCAGCGTTTTCTTTTAAATCTCCATGCGATCTAGCTTCTGAAATTGCTTCAACAATTTCAGGTCTTTTTTTTTCTTTTAAGAATATTAATTCTTTTTTTAGCTCTTCAAGACCATTTATTGTTATTGGTTCTTTTTCCATTATTTTATTTCCATTTTGCCACTGGTGGTAATGACATTAATATTGCTTCAACATTTCCATTTGTTTGCAAACCAAACTTTGTTCCTCTATCATAAAGTAGATTAAACTCAACATATCTTCCTCTTTTTTCATTTTGAATATTTTTTTGATGTTTTGTCCATTTTTTTTTATTTTTTTTCATAATTATATGTCTGAATAAATTTTTAAAATTTATTCCTACCTCTCTAACAAAAGAAAAATCTTTGACCCAATCTTCTTTTTTGTAATCAAAAAAAATTCCTCCAATGCCTCTGGTTTCTTTTCTGTGTGGCAAATAAAAATAGTTATCACACCATTTTTTATATTTTTTATAATAATTTTTATTATGTTTATCGCAGGATTTTTTTAATTCAGTATGAAACCATTTTTCTAATTTTTTGTCTTCAATACATGGTGTAACATCTATACCTCCTCCAAACCAACCGTGTGTAGTATAAATATATCTAGTATTAAAATGCATTGCTGGAACATGTGGATTTTTCATATGCATAACCACAGATATACCTGAAGCCCAAAATTTAGGATTTTTATTTGCTCCAGGAATTTTATTTTTGAATTCTTTTGAAAATTTTCCATAAACCTCAGAGAAATTTACACCAACTTTTTCAAAGATCTTACCATTTTCAAAAATACGAAATTGTCCTCCTCCTTCTTTTGACTCATTGCCTTTTTCCCAATTAGTAATTCTAAATAAATTAGAATTTTTTTCTAATTCTTCAATTTCTTGACAAATAACTTCTTGTAATGTCTTAAACCAATTTTTTGTTATTTTTTTTTTTATTATTTCATCCATAAATAATTTGTTTGCCTTATACTTTCAGATAATACTATTGCTACTGAAGATGACAAATTTAAAGATCTTTTTTTTTCTAACATAGGTATTTTAATTTTATTTTTTATTTTTTTATGTATTTTTTCTGGGACTCCAGCGCTTTCTCTTCCAAACAATAAAGTATCATTTTCTCTAAATTTAAAATCAATATAATTTTTTTTAGCTTTTGTTGTCATTAATATAATTCTATTATTTTTTTTTTTATAAAAAAATTCATCTGAGTTTTTATAAATCTTAATCATATTCACATCTAAATAATCCATTACTACTCTCTTAAAACGTTTATCATTAAATAAAAAACCACATGGTTCAATAATTTCTAATATTGCACCTAAACAAGAGCATGTTCTGGCGATAGCTGCAGTATTTTGAGGAATATCAGGCTCATAAAGAGCAATTTTTGGTACTGAATTTGGATGTTTGTGTGTCATTGTTGCCATGGAAAATTATCTTTTTTCTTATAAGAAATCATATATTAAGGGAAAATTAAAACATAAAGATGTCAGATTCTGATAAAAAAAAACCCAATAGAAGAGACTTTATTTTAACCGCAACTACAGCGGCCGGAGCAGTTGGTATAGGGGCGGCAGTTTGGCCTTTAGTAGATCAAATGAACCCTGATGCTTCGGTAAAAGCTCTTGCAAGTACCGAAGTAGATGTAAGCTCAATACAGCCAGGACAATCAATAACAGTATTGTGGAGGGGTAAACCAGTTTTTATAAAGAGAAGAACTGAGGACGAGATAAAAAGTGCTAGATCAGTAGATTTAAAAGATTTGAAGCATCCTGAAAAAGATGAAGATAGGGCAAAAAATCCAGAGTGGTTAGTTATGCTTGGTGTTTGTACTCATCTAGGATGCGTGCCTTTAACAGACAAAGGTGATTATAATGCTTGGTTTTGTCCATGTCATGGATCTCACTATGATACTTCAGGCAGGATTAGAAAAGGTCCAGCGCCAACTAACATGGAAGTTCCTAAATATGAGTTTGTTAATAGTAATACTATAAAAATAGGATAACATAATGAGCGACCACGAATATACTCCTAAGTCTAAAATTGGAAAATGGTTTAATGATCGTCTACCGTTGCTTACACTTGCAAATCATCTTACTGATTATCCAACTCCAAAAAATTTAAATTATTGGTGGACATTTGGAGGGATTCTAACTTTTTGTTTGATTACACAAATTATTACGGGAGTCATACTTGGAATGCATTATATAGCTCATGCAGATTTAGCTTTCGAGAGTGTTGAACATATAATGAGAGATGTGAACTATGGGTGGTTAATAAGATATGTTCATGCAAATGGTGCTTCAATGTTTTTTCTTGCGGTTTATATTCATATTTTTAGAGCTTTATATTATGGCTCATATAAGTCACCAAGAGAAGTTATTTGGATTATAGGAATGATTATTTACTTCTTAATGATGGCGACTGCATTCATGGGCTATGTTCTGCCATGGGGACAAATGAGTTTTTGGGGAGCTACAGTAATTACAAATTTATTTAGCGCAATTCCTTTAGTTGGGGAAAGTATTACAAATTGGTTATGGGGAGGTTATTCTGTTGACAATCCTACTCTAACAAGATTTTTTAGTTTACATTATCTTTTTCCTTTTTTAATTTTGGGTTTGGTTGTTCTTCATATTTGGGCTCTACATGTTCCAGGAAATAACAATCCAATTGGTATTGATATTAAAAAACCTTCCAATGATACGGTTCCTTTTCATCCATATATCGTAATAAAAGATTTATTTGCTTTATTGATATTTTTGATTGTGTTTGCTTTTTTTGTGTTTTTTTCTCCTAATATCTTAGGGCATGCGGATAATTACATTGAAGCAAATCCTTTAGTTACTCCAGCACATATTGTTCCTGAATGGTATCTACTTCCTTTTTATGCTATTTTAAGATCTGTACCGGATAAATTGCTTGGAGTAATTGCAATGTTTGCAGCAATTTTTGTTCTTGTAATTTTACCTTGGCTTGACACATCCAAAGTAAGATCTGCAATATTTAGACCAATTTATAAACAATTCTACTGGTTTCTAGTTGCTGATGTTTTAATTTTAGGCTATATGGGCGCAATGCCAGCAGAGGGCACCTACCTACTTATCGCAAGAATAGCAACTTTTTACTACTTTGCACATTTTATTATAATTCTTCCGTTTCTAGGTTTTAAGGAAAAAACAATAGATTTACCTTTAAACATAACCGAGCCTGTTTTAGGTGGAAATCCGAAACCGGAAATGACAAAAAATAACTCTAACTTAAAAAGTAATTTGTGAAAAATTTTTTAAAAATTTTATTTTTATTAACTTTAATAATTAATTTAACTAATAAATCACTGTCAGCCGAAAAAGCTCAAGATCCAATAAAAGTAGATTGGTCTTTTAAAAGTTTTTTTGGAAAATTTGATAGAGCATCTCTTCAAAGAGGATATCAAGTTTATACTGAAGTTTGTGCTTCTTGTCATTCAATGAAATATTTAAGCTATAGAAATCTTGCTGAAAAAGGCGGACCAGAATTTTCTGAGAGTGAAGCCAAAGCTATAGCGGCAAGTTTTGAGGTAACTGACGGCCCTAATAGTGATGGAGAAATGTTTGAAAGACCTGGAAAATTGTCTGATAAATTTGTTTCACCTTATTCAAATATAGAAGAAGCAAAGGTGGCTAATGGCGGAGCATATCCTCCAGATATGTCAGTTTTAGTAAAAGCTAGAAAGGGAGGAGCAAACTATATTTATTCTGTATTGGTGGGCTACGAAGATCCACCTGAGGGAATAAAATTAGATGATGGAGTTTATTATAATAAATACATGTATGGAAATAAAATTAAAATGTCAGCCCCCTTGGAAGATGATATCATTGAATATACTGATGGCACTAAAGCTACAAAAGAGCAAATGTCAAAAGATGTAGTAACATTTTTGATGTGGTCAGCTGAACCTCATCTAGAAGCTAGACATAAAACAGGATTTAGAGTTATTATTTATTTATTAATTTTGACTGTATTAGTTTACTTCAGTATGAAAAAAATTTGGTCACGTATTGAATCTAAAGTTTAATATGTCTCCATCTTTTACAATATAGTCTTTACCTTCTAATCTCATTTTTCCTGCTTCTTTAGATTTTATCCAACCATTATTTTTTATAAAATCATCGTACGAAACTGTTTCTGCTCTTATGAATCCCTTTTCAAAATCTGTATGTATTTCTCCAGCAGCTTTAGGTGCAGTAGAATTTTTTGTTATAGTCCATGCCCTTGATTCTTCCGGACCAGAAGTAAAAAAAGTTTGAAGAGAAAGTAAATCATATCCTTTTTTTATTAATACATTTAAACCAGTAAAATTAATTTTTAACATTTTCATATAATTTACCTTTTCTTTTTCATCACTAAGTTGATTTATTTGATTTTCTATATCTGCTGAAATAATTAATGTATTTTTTTGTCCAAATTTATTAATAAAATTTTCAGTATAATTGTTTCCTTTTTCTATACTTTCCTCATCTACATTGCATACAAAAAGCTTAGGTTTGGTTGATAATAGACCAATATTTTTTAAATCTTTTTTTTCAAATTCTTCATCTAGAAGACTTAATTCTTTATTGTTATTAATGATTTCCATAACTTTTTCTAGTAATTTTCTTTGCTTTTCATCAACATTTTTTTTGTTTTTTTTATCAAGTCTTTTTTGAATTGACTCTAAATCTGCCAACTTCATTTCAGTTTCTATAATTTCAAGATCTCTAATTGGATCTACAGTTGAGTTCACATTTTGAATATCATCAGAGTCAAAGCATCTAATCATATGAATAATTGCATCTACTTCTCTTATATGAGATAAAAATTTATTTCCCAAACCTTCACCTTTAGATGCCCCTTCCACCAAACCTGCTATATCTACAAAAGAGATAGTTGTATAAATTTTTTTTTTAGAATTTGATATTGAGACTAATTTATCTAACCTAATATCTGGCACAGGTACCAATCCTATATTTGGATCAATAGTACAAAATGGAAAGTTTTCAGCTTGAGCTTTGCTTGAGTTTGTTAACGCGTTAAACAAAGTAGACTTGCCAACATTCGGTAAGCCAACAATACCGCATTTAAAACCCATTTAATTATTATTTACTGTACTTGAAAATAAGTCTAATTTTTTATCAATTAATATTGAAATAGAATTAATAATATTATTAGTAATTGTTTCTAAGTGTTCTTTTTCATCTTCATTGAAGTCATTTAAAACATAATCTGAGGTCGATATTTTATTATCTGGTTTTCCTATTCCAATTCTTACTCTTGAATATTCTTTTCCTATAAATTTATCAATAGAAGCTATACCATTGTGGCCCGCGCTTGAACCTCCAAATTTTGCTTTTATTTTTCCAAATTCAACATCTAAATCATCATGAAATACAATTACATCTTCAGGATCTATTTTAAAATACTCTAATAATTCTCTAATACAGATTCCTGAATTATTCATAAATGTGAGAGGTTTTATTGCATATATTTTTTTCTCTCCAATATTTCCAGTTGTAAGTAGACCTTTAAATTTTGGTTTTTGTTTTGATAATCCAAATTTTTGATTTATTGCATCTACAATTTTAAAACCAATATTATGTCTATTATTTTGACTATTAGGAGTGGGATTTCCTAAACCAACAAGCAACAACATATTAATTTAAATTTGTGAAATTTTCACGATTGATTATTACTTTTTCTCTGATGATGCTTTATCTTCTACTTTTTTTGATTTATCACCTTCAGATTTATCAGTTTCCTCTGCTGGTTTTTCTGCACCTGCTGCTGCTGTTTCCGTACCTTCTTCTGCAGCTTCTCCCTCTGCACCTTCTGCTGCTGGTTTTTCCGGCTCTTTAACAACTGTAGGAGCTGCTACGGTTGCTATAACAAAGTCTCTTCCTTGTATCGTGGGTGTAACATTTTCAGGTAATTTTATTGATGAGATCTTTATACTTGATCCTATATCTAAACCATCTAAATCAACAGTAAGTTCTGTTGGAATATTTTCAGTTGGACATTTTAGCTCAACTTTACGTCTAACAATATTAAGAACTCCTCCTCTTTTTAAACCTGGAGATAATTCGTTATTAATAAATTTAACAGGTATTTCTAAAATAATTTTTGAGCCTTCTACAATTCTTAAGAAATCAATATGTATTGGTTCATCCGAAATTGTGTGAAAATCTATGTTTCTTGGAAGAACTTTTTGTTCTTTTCCGTCCAAATTTATTAAAATTACATTTGAAAGAAAATTTTCTTTGTTAACTAAAATTTTTACCTCTTTTTTAGAAATTGAGATTTTTTCATTAGGATTTTCTCCACCATAAATAATGCCAGGCACTTCACCATTATTTCTCAAAGCATTAACTTGGCCCTTTGTTTTAGTTTTTCTAATTGTTGCTTGTATTAAACTCATAAAGTGGTGGGTTTTTAACTGATGAATGTAAATTTTACAAGAATTATTTAAAAAGATCTGACACTGAAGTAGAGTTAGAAATCCTTTTTATAGCCTCTGCTAACAAATTTGATATAGACAATACCTCTATATTTCTTACTTTTTTTAACTTATTTGAGCTGTCTATAGTATCAGTAATAACACAATTTTTAATTTTTGATTTTTTAATTTTAACAATTGCATCATTGCTTAAAACTCCATGGGTGGCATAAACATGAACTTCTTTTGCACCTCTTTTTTTTAAAGCATCTGCTGCGTTTACAATTGTTCCACCTGAATCAATAATATCGTCAACCATTATGCATATTTTATCTTTAACATTTCCAATTACATTCATCACTTGAGATTTACCCGGCGCAGGTCTTCTTTTGTCAATTATTGCTAATCCAACATCTAGCTTTCTTCCTAAGGCCCTTGCCCTTTCAACACCACCAACATCGGGTGCAACACAAATTAAGTTTTTGCTTTTTATTTTTTTTTTAATATGTCTTGAGAAAATTGGTGTTGCAAAAAGATTGTCTACTGGAATGTCAAAAAAACCTTGTATTTGTCCTGAGTGTAAATCAACTGTTACAATTCGATCTGCTCCAGCGTTTGTAATTAAATTTGAAACTAATTTTGCTGATATAGAAGTTCTAGGAACAACTTTTCGATCCTGTCTAGCATATCCAAAATAAGGTATAACTGCAGTAATATTTTTTGCTGATGATCTTCTCAAAGCATCTATGCATAAAAGAAGTTCCATTAAATTATCATTTGCTGGAGAAGAAACTGACTGGATAATAAATATACTGTTACCTCTTATATTTTCGTTTATCTCAACATAAATCTCACCATCAGAAAATTTTCTAATACTAGAATTAACAATTTTATTTTTGAGATTTTTAGATATTTTTTCACTTAGATCTTTATTGCTATTTCCTGTGAGAATTTTCATTTTTATGAATATTTATTTAATCATGATTATAGATATATTTCTACCATAGTCATCTAATTTTTTTTTTTGTGAACGTCTGGCACTAAACAATTTATTTTTTGATAAATATGTATCTTTCCTTACAATTTCTATGTTTTGAACCCCCATATTTATTAGATCACTTTTGATATATTCGCTCAAGCTGAAAAATATTTTATTTTTTTTAATATGAAAAAATTTTTTGTTCATTTTGTTCTTATTTAAAAACTTATTCAAAAAATCTTTTTTTACCTCATAGCTGTTTTTTCCAATGCAAGGACCTATAACGGCAATTAAATTTTTTAAATTACAACCTTTTGACTTAAATTTATTTAATGTTTTTGATATTATTTTTTTGTATGCTCCTTTCCATCCAGCATGAGTAGCACTAATTAAATTATTAGCTGGGTCATAAATGAAAACTGGAGCACAATCTGCAGTAAGAATTCCTAATGCCACATTTTTTCTATTAGTTATAATAGAGTCACCAATCAATTTCCTTTTAGGATTTTTATAAAGATTATGAACTATATTACTATGAACTTGTTTTAACAAAACAAGATTTTTTTTAGAACAACCAATTTTTTTACAAACTTTATGCAAATTTTTATTAATATTTATTCTTTTATCTTTTGATCCAATGCCACAATTTAAGCTTCTGTATACTCCTTTAGAAAAACCACCTTTTTGGCTGAAGAAACTATGTTTAATATTTTTAAATTTTGCAAGTTTTGTTGAGTAATACATTACTTAAATCCTAAAAAATTACTTTTGCTGCTATTAAATGCAAATATTACCTTAAATAAGCTTCCCATTAAATCTTTATGAAGTAGTCGATTTAAAGTTAATGACATGTAATTCTTTTCTTGTTGTGTCATTTTTTTTTCTAAAATTTTTGCTCTTTGGATAATACCCATTTTTTCTAAGAAAAATTTTTGAGACACAATATCCTTAACTTTCAATTTTTTTGCTAAAAAATACTCTTTTAAAAGTCTAAAATTTACTAAGTAAGTAATATCTACTCTACCTAAATTTTTAAGAAGACTGTTTATATTTATTTTTTTATTTTTTATTACTGCTTGTAAAGTACTTTTATTAGCTTGATTTAGATATCCATAATCAATTAATATAATTCCACCTGTAAGCTCAGAAATTTTATTAACTATTTTATCTAATTCTTCAAAGCCAATTTTTGGATACTCAATAAAATTCAAATTTTTTAAAGTTTTATAAGATTTAATTTGCGACAATTCTCTTGAAGGCACTTTACGGTAAGTTTCATCTAACTCAGTTTTTTGATTAATAAAATAAAATTTTTCATATATATTTTTTTTAAAATAAGAATATTGCTTAATAGGTATAGCATCAAAGAATTCATTGCCAAAAAAAATAATAGGTCCATTTTTGATTGATTTAAAGTTTCTAATCCATTTTACTCTGGAATTATTAATTTTTTTAATTTGTACTTTTTTTAACAAATCACTTTTCTCATATAAATAGATTTTTATTGCTTTACTAAATTCAGGAAAATTTTTTATAGTATCTACTAAAACCTTTGTTAAACTTCCATCTCCGGGACCAAGTTCAACATAGTTAAAAACTTTTGGTTTTCCTAATTTTTCCCAAGAAGATATAAGCCAAATTGTAATAATTTCAGAAAATAAATTTGAAATAGTTGGCGAGGTAATAAAATCACCTTGCTTACCAAAAGGAATATTTTTTGAATAATAGCCTAAATCTGGATGATAAAGAGCTTTGTCGATAAATTTATCTACAGCTATTAATTTATCTGTTTTTAAATCAAATATTTTAAAATTATGTTTCATTTTTTTTTTGAAAATAAATTATAATTCCTGCTAAAATCATAAATGTACTTAGTAACATTCCCATACTAATGGGCCCTAAAAGATATCCTAAGTGTATATCAGGCTCTCTAAAAAATTCTGAAAAAATTCTAAAAGATCCATAAAAAATTAGAAACATATATGAACAAGTTCCAACATTATTTTTTTTTCTAAAAAAAAATATATTCATAATTATAAATAAAATAATTCCTTCCAAAAATGCCTCATATAATTGTGATGGATGTCTTAAATTATTGTCAAAGTTGGGAAAAACAACTCCCCAATTGGAACTTGTAACTTTTCCTATCAGTTCACCGTTTATAAAGTTTGCTATTCTACCAAAAAAAATTCCAATAGGTGCAGTGACGGCAACTAAATCTAAAAAAATAAAAATTTCTTTATTATTTTTTTTTGAAAAAAAATAACTAGCTATAATTATGCCCATCAAGGCACCATGAAATGACATTCCGCCATTCCAAATCATAAAAATTTCAATTGGATTTTTTAAAAAATATGAGAAATTATAAAAAAATACATAACCCAATCTCCCACCTCCGATAATTCCAATAATTATATATGTAATATAATCTTCAAAGAGTTTTTTTAATATTTCATCCTTAATTAGAGTTTTTCTACAGTATATCCAACCAAATATAAGCCCAAAAATATATGCCAAAGAATACCACCTTATTTCTAGAGAAAATAATTGAAGTGCTACAGGGTCAAAATTATTGATAAACATTAATAAATTTTAGTATAAATATTAAATTATAATTTTGTTAATTAATTTTTATGTCAAAATCAAGATTTGTACTAGATAAATTTGCTAAACTTATTGAACATGGCTTAGTTAGCTATAAGGATATAAGTGATGAGATTTTAAATATTTTAAAATCAAAAAGAGATGAAATAGTCTTTAAAATGAAAATAGCTGACAAAGAACAATTAGAGGTTTTAAATAAGAGAATAAACAAACTAGAAAAAAAAGTACAACAACTCGATAAAAAAAAAAAACTAAAATGGCAAAGAGATAATAACTTTTAATCCTCCCATATTAGAATCATCAAAGTTTATATCTCCTCCATGTGATTTCACAATATCCGAAGATATTGATAAGCCTAGGCCAACACTTGATTTTGACTCAGATCTGCTTTTATCAATTTTGTAGAAGGGTTTTATGATATTTTGATATTCTGATTTTGATATTCCAGGACCATCATCTTCAATAGATAAAATAATATTTGAATTTTTTTTATTTATATTGATTAAAACATTTTTTCCATATTTAAGTGAGTTATCTATTAGATTATTTATGCATCTCTGAATTAAATTTTTTCTTCCATCAAAATAAATTTGTCCTTTAAAATTTTTTTGAATATTAGAATTATTGTATCTTTCAACTATTATTGATAAAAGTTCACATATATCAAAAGTCTCGGTTTTATCTTTTGCACCAGTTCTTGCAAACTGTAAATATTCATTTAACATTTTCTCCATTTCATCCACATCCATAGATAATTTATTTGATAACTCTTTATCTTTAATCATAGCTAGTTGTAATTTTATTCTTGTTAAAGGTGTTCTTAAATCATGACTAATTCCTGAGAGCATTTCAGATCTTTGATTTAAATGTCTTTGAATTCTTTTTCGCATTCTGTCAAATTCTAATCCAGCTTGTCTTATTTCAAGGGCTCCAGAGGGTTTAAATTCTTCAACTTCTTCACCTCGTCCAAATTTTTCCGAAGCTTGTGCCAATCTGCTGATTGGCCTTGTTTGGTTTTTTAAAAATATAATTGCAATTGTAACCATTAAAATTGCTGGAATTGTAATCCAAAAAGCGAATATTCGAATTGAGGAACTTTGTATTCTTTCTTTTGGAAAAAAAATTTGTAAAACTCCATTTCCAAATTTAATTCTTAAATCTACAACTTCTTTATATGAAATAGTATTAAACCAATATTCATTAAATTTAGGTTTTAACTCTCTTCTTAAGGTTCTATCCATCGGACTAAACCATCTTTCAACTTTTATATCTGGAAGTTTTTCGTTTTCTAAAAATCTAACTGAAAAACTGAAATTTTTATTGTATAAATCAGTTACAATTTTTTTGTTGTAATCATCTTCGTTATTGTAGATATCTATAATTGTAACAATTTCACTAACCAAAGCTTTCGTTAAACCTTTGTTTGTTTTTATCCACAAACTATCAAAAAAAACTAAAGAAATAGTTATTTGAAGAATTATTATAGGTAGGGCTACTATTAAGAGTCCTCTGTAAAATAATCTTTTTGGAAGTAAATTTTTTAATAATTTACTCAATCCATAAGACATATCCTTCTCCTCTGATTGTTTGTAAATACTTAGGACTTTTTGGATTTTCTTCTATTTTCTTTCTCAATCTTGTAATTATTACATCTATTGATCTTTCTTTATCTAATTCAATTAAATTAGCAATTTCATCTCTTTTAAAGATTTTACCAGGAGAATTAATCATTTTTTCTAAAATAGTTTTTTCTGTATTATTGATTTTTAAACTTTGATCTTTTTTATAAATAAATAATTTTTTTAAATCTATTTTTACAAATCCAAACTCAATAACTCTTTTTGATACTCTTAGTTTTGTTTTACTTAAAATATTATTTATTCTTAAAATTAATTCTTTAGGTTCAAAAGGCTTAGATAAATAATCATCTGCTCCAATTTCAAGTCCTTGAATTCTTTCAGATGCCTCTCCTTTTGCAGTCAAAAGCAAAATTGGAGTATCAATTTTTTTCTTATGTTCTTGTGTAAATTCTAATCCTGTTTTTCCTGGCATCATTATATCTAAGACAATTAGGTCAAATTTAATTATTTTTACTTTTTTTATAGCATCTTCCGAGTTTTTTGCTGTAGTGACTAGATATTCATTTTGGTTTAAATATTGTTTTACTAAATCTCTTATACCATCATCATCATCAACAACTAATATGTGGGCTTTAAAATTTTTCATTAATTATTTTTTTTAATACTTTATCAAAGCTAATTACATCATTTGAGTTTGAGCCTATGAATGCTTTGTAAATTCTTTTTTTTTGAATTGAAAAAATCTCATCAAATAATTTTTCACCCTCGTTTGTTAAAAAAACATGTTTTATTCTAGTATCAACCTCATCTCTTTTATATTTAATTGCATTTAATTTTATTAAATCATTTAAAACTCGATTTAAACTTTGTTTTGTTACTTTAAGCTTTTTTAAAAGCTCAGAAATAGTTATGCCTTCATAAAGAGATATCAAATGAATTACTTTATTATGTGCAATTCCTATGGAGTGTTTGTCTAATATCTTTTTAGCATCAGCGACAGTTTCTCTATATCCTGTGAATATTTTTTCTATATATTGTTTTAATTGTTGATCTTTTAAATATAAAAGTTTTTTCATAATGGTAAGTTATATTGACATATTATATATACAAAGATATTTT
>MDSW01184268.1_pt1 | contig 19570 bp, 17 predicted proteins | sample 811171 | NCBI WGS metagenome assembly MDSW01 (sample SAMN05326641, study PRJNA326480) | marine metagenome | isolation source: seawater | place: Atlantic Ocean: North West | collected 2012 | reverse complement strand
GTCCAAACCTCAGTCCACGTTCCATCGACAAGGCTGCAGCTGCGCTCAAGCGTGTCAGTGCGTGGATTAGTCTCTGGTGCGGTTGCTGCAGTGACGCGATAAACGCCGTAGGTTTCAAGCTCCGCGTCTGGCACGGTTGCAGGAAACGATACATTCGGATTGTCGCGACGCAGATCGCTGATCGTGTACGGGAAACGCTCGACGGCGCTGCCAGAAGCTTTGACAAACATGATTTTTAACCCAGAGAATACTGGTCTACACCGTTGCCGTCGCCACCGCCTATGTACATATAATCACCATCGGGCGAAATATACACACACCAAGGGGTGCCTTCCTGGGAAGAAGTGGAAAAACTATCGTCAACTGTCACGCCAACATCTGAAACGCTGTAAGCCGTCGTTGGATTCCATTGAAAAACTTTATTTTGTATATTGCCAGTAGCATAGAAGCGCGTGCCGTCTGGCTTCATAAACATCCCCAGCAAGGCGCTTTCATGAAGAGGCGAAGTTTGCAAAGTAGAACCCTGACTGTCGTAGCTTGCTGTTGAAATATCCCAGGCGGTGGACAGTGTAAACCGTGTAATTGTGTCTTGGCCAGTGCCAATAACGTACATATTCTCGCCATCACCACTAAGAGAAACACCTCTAGGGGTATACTCATTTGCCGAGCCAAGAGTCGTCGAAACTTTTCTTGTGTATGATGCCGTGCTTAAATCCCAAGCCGTAGAAAGGCTGTACTGGACAACAACGTCAGCCGAGATGTCTACAACATAAAGCTCAGTGCCATCGTCCTTGAAAAAAATGCCTGCAGGATTTGCGTTATGAGTCTGATCTGTTCGCAACGTGTTAACAAGGCTGCCGTGAGTGCTGATGTCCCACGCTGTTGATAGTGTTGTCTCTCGGATGTAATCTCCAAGCTCGCAAGTGTAAATCTTTGTGCCATCAGTCTTAAAAGATATGCCGCGCACATCGTTAAACGCGACAACAGTGTCAAACCGAACAAAGCTTGCTGTACTCACATCAGGCCAAGAGCCATCGTCAACAGCAGCACTTCCAGCTGCAGCAGCAATAAGCGCCTTACCCAGCATTAGGCATAGCTCCCGACATAAGCACCATACAAAGTAGTGCTAACTTTCCAGAACACGATAGTGTCGTTTGCGGTCAATGTTGGTGCGCTGTTGCCTGAGCTGGTCACCCAAGTAGTGGTCGGCCAGGTAATTGTGTAGCTCGCTCCGGCATTGAGCAGCAGCACAACCATCTGACCTTCTTCCAAGGCTTCGGTGAAAGTCGTGTTTGCGGCAACGGTTTTATATTGAATGCTTCCGTTGGCTGGATCGATACTCGTACCAGTCAAAGAGTAAGCGGTCTCTTTTAGCTCTTTGAAAGTCTGCTGCGCCGTAAAAGATTGAGCGACGCTTGTGCAAGCCAACCTGGCTACGGCACTGCCATCTGTTTTGCTGAAAACAGCGCCGTTATCTGTACGTACCAGCAGCTCAGCAGTCTCGCTGAAATCACCAGCAACAGGATCACTGGTGCCGCGCTTGTGACGAATTAGGTTCGCCATCAGAACGTTCCGCCAACAATGTCCAGCCCAGAGGTTGCGCCGTCCTCTAGGAATGTGACCAGATCTGACAGGGCAACCTGAACCATTGTTCCGTTGTCATTGACGACCAGGCGATCAGCCGTCGCCAAAGTCGTTGCAGTAGCTGATGTACCGCCATCAAGAATATTGGCTTCCGCAGTGGTAATCGTGGCGCCATCGAGAATTGCAACTTCCGTAGAGGTCAGCAACGCAAGGGCCGCCGATGCACCTGACTGGCAACCTGAAAGGTTGTCCAAGTCGGCGTCAAAAGCCTGGACATCGCTGCCAATCGCAACGCCTAAAGCCGTTCGTGCAGCTGATGCAGATGTTGCGCCAGTACCACCGTCACCAACTGCAAGCGTTCCAGTAATTGCAGACGCTGCGAGATCGACAGCTAATTCCGTCGATTCAATGACGAGGCCGCCGTTTGCTTTGAGATCGACGCTGACTTCAGAGCCAGAAACGTCGATGCCGTCACCAGCAGTTGGGGCACCTGCTGCAGCAGCAATAGAAATGCCGCCAGCAGAATTGGTGATGGTGATGTTGCTGCCAGCCGTCAGCGTCGCAAGCGTGTAACCACTGCCATTGCCGATGGCAAGCTGGCCGTTGCTTGGAGTAGCAGTCAGGCCAGTTCCGCCGTAAGCAACACCAATCGCCGTGCCGTTCCAAACACCAGTAGCGATGGTGCCTACAGAAGTAAGGCTGGAAGCAGTAACACCAGAACCAAGAGTGTTATTGCTAAGAACGCTGGTGCCATTGATCTTGAACTCTTTGCCGGAAGCAAGGTTGACATGCTCCGAAAAGTCCCAGCTGTCAGTGCTGTTGGTCCAAACGATCGTGTGGTCAGTGGCGCCTTTAAGTGTGATGCCACCGCCATCAGCAGTTGTGTCTGTCGGAGTAGCGACAGTGCCCAACTCAATGTTTTTGTCATCGACCTGAAGCGTGGTCGAGTTTACGCTGGTGGTCGTACCATTAACTGTTAAGTTACCTGTAACTGTCAGATTGTTGCTGAAGGTTGTATTACCCGAAAGCGTTGCACCGCTTAGGTCAACAGTACCGCTAAATGTTTTGTTTCCGCTGATAGTTTGAGCCGTATCAAGCGTCGTGAAAGCTCCATCGCCACCAATTGCGATAACACTTGACGACGTGCCATCACCATCATCACCCAAGCCGTAATAGAGCTTGCGATCCGAAGAGTTTTCATTAAATGCCAACTCGCTCGGGGCGAGCGTAGTGGGCGCTCCTGCGTTGCCTGTGCCAGCACGCTTCTTGATGCGAATTGTGTTGGCCATTTAGAAGTCGCCTCCTTTTACGATTGTGGAGATGGTCCAGGTTGCGTCAGCCTTATACGTGCCATCAGAGGCCGAGTAGTAGATGACGCTTTTGTCCACTTTAGCGGTATCGGTTAATGAAAATCCAGAGCCAGCATCGCCTTTTGGACCCTGCGGTCCAGCCGTTGTCGCTGTGACCGTTGTCGTTACAGGTGCTTTGACAACAGTTGTCTTGCCTTCCGTCGTGACGGTGACGGTGTTCTCAGTTTTGGTGACGTTGACTGTCGTCATGCTGTTGTATACCCCTGAGAAACTGTGATAACACCTTCAAGGTAATAGTCCTTAAGCCCACCTGAGCCAACTACAAGTACGTCGTAATACACTTTCGCCGGGAGCTTTTCGGTTTGCTCGTCGGTCAGTGCAATCGTGACCTTGCCTGCGCTTCGATCTGTGTAGGTGATCGCAAAATCAGCGTACTTCTTGACTCGCTTCTCGTCCCACGCCTGCGCTGCGACAGTTGCGCCCGTTAAGTCAATTGCCGCATCACTGCTGTCCTTAAACTGCAGCAGCAGCGAGTAGTCAGCCCGCCGCTGAACTGTGAAGTTGTGAGTTCCGGGTTGAACTGACATGGTTACACCGTCCAGATTTCCATTCTGGCAAGCACTACGTCAACATTGTTAGTGTAAAGATTGGGGATGCCGTTATACCCAAAGCCTTGGCCATACTCTGCTACGCTTTCTTCGACTATTTGGTGAACCTGAAGGTCGGTTTCTGCGTCAAAGGTAAATCGACCAGTAACTTTTGGCACAGCATTATCGGTGAACTTCTGATATTGAATAATGCTGGGAAAGCCTATGTAGGCCTCAACCCCCTGTGTTGCGTTGTAAAATCTTAGAACTTGCCTGTTGGTGATATGTCCGAAGCATTCAGCTTCAATGTAATGAGTTCCTGCCTTTAATTTTACTGTCTGGCTGGCGTCAGACCTGGTCACAATAGAAGTCGTCTTACGTCGATTTAAGTTTTGGGCATCAACACCGAAAACGTTTGAACCATTCAGAGAAACTTGATTGCCTGTGTCAAACTCTAAATAGTTGAAATGCCTTTTAACGTAGTCGTTTGCTACGGTTGCTCCTTGGTAGTTGTGCCCGTTGGATTCGCTCTCTTCTACGTAAATTACCTGAGCATGGTGCCGGTAAGGCGCAGCAAACCCATAGCTAAGCGTTCCAGCTGAATCAACCTGCAGCGATTTTCGCGCTTGGGCATAGGCAGTGTCAAAGCTGCCAATAGCAGGCAGCGTGTCTGTAATGTTGCCCTGCAGGCGAACCTCACCACCTTGCAGCTTGTAGAGGTCTAAATACGTTCCAGTGCCACCGCTGGTGCTGTCCTTGATCTTGAACGTGTTGTCGGTCGTGTCAAGGTAGTGGGCAAAGTCTGAATCAGCCAAGGCAGCAGGCTCGCTTGAGCCGCTGTTATTGGTAAACAGGGCATCTAAGCCGTCATTTAGATCCGCCCGAAACTGCGGAAAATTGACGTTGCCTATGGCCTTGTCACTTGGCTGGCTCATTAAGGTGTCCTGCCTTTTCCGAATCCAGTTGCAGTGTAACTAAAGCCCGTATCAGATGCACCTGTCAAGGTGGCGGTGAAACCAGTTTTTGTGACGTTGCTAAGGACAACCTTTCCGTCTGTACCTAAATCGTCCGCCTGCACGACAACCGTTGGAGTGCCTGTACCAAACGGTTTGTCAAATGTCACAGCAGTGCCTGACGTTCCAGTGCCTCTTTGAATCTCTTCAGGCAGCAAGGCTTCGAGCTTGAGCTGCTCAACGCTAAGTGTGCTGTCGGCGTCTCCTGCGCTAAGGACAATTTTTGTTTGAAACGCTGTTCCTACGGCAACCGTGCGCGTAAATTCTTTCCACTCGCTAAAGCTTGCACCACCCCCAGAAGAGGATGCGTCTTCAGAAGTTGTCCTGATGTAGTTTCGACAGGAAGAAACGTCAAGAGACGAACCACCGTCAAACAAGCCTTGTCTTTGGTTAAATAAGCCGGAAGCAGTGTCAAACGAACCAGAACGCTTGTCAGGCGTTGTTCTTAGTTGATGGCGCAAAAACAAGTCAAACACCTTGTCTGTGCTGAGTACGATTCCAGCATCATCTAAGTGATCGTCGGCATAAGTAAAGCCAATGCCTTTTAAAACGTATTCACCTGTGCCATCGTAGTTGTAGTAGTTTCCAGCCGCATAATCCATCGCAACATACAATTCAGTTGCAACCATTAAGTGAGCTTCTTCCTCGTTCGCATACTCAGCGACTGCATACCGCAAAGCGTCTGACTCTGAATCTTGATACCTTTTTTGGGGGGCTGGCGGGTCAATTGTATAACTGCTCAGGAACAAATTCTCCAAGTACCCTTCTGAAAAGGTTGAATCATTGTTGGCTAAGTAATTCGACTCTTCAACAGTAGCGCCAAAAGCTCCGGTTGTTTGAACTGCGGATTCACTAACTACAACTTCTGCAGCAGTCACAGACCTCAGTGCTGGCAAGTCGTCCAAATTTTCTGCTTCTGCTTTTACAAAATACGTGCCAGGCGACAGAGGAATCGTGACGCTGTTTTGGTCGCCTGAGACTGGCTCAAAAATAGGATTACTGCTTTCCCATGTAGCGCCTGTTGTACGCGAGTCGTAGTTGACTAAAATTTTGCCGCCACCAATAATTGACGGATCTTCTACCTTGTCCCAGGACAGAATGCCGGTAAGGTCGGTGGTACGAGTAAACTTTAATCCTGTGACATTGTCTGGATTTTTTCTAGACGATCCAACCACTTCATAAACAATTTCAGAAGCAGGGCCGCGCAGGATTCCTCGTAAAGGAGTTACGGAAATTATGTAGTTGCCCCGCTTTACGTTAGGAATGTCAAGAGTCGTGCCTTGTACCCTCTGAACAGTAACGTTATCGTCATCGTGCCGATATGAAACCTCGTAAAGCAGGGCATCTTCTGCGGCCTGCCAAGCAACGGCAATTTTGATCGACATCCTGCCATTGACGCTAGTGATCACTTCTTGCACTGTTTCGCCGCTGACCAGTGCGACCTTAAGAACCCGCAAGTTCTGAACTTGGCCAGGAGGCTCGTTGATGTTTGTAACGTCAAAGGTTGCGAGGGGTTCGTTGGTTTCAACGTTTGCGTACTTGGACGGGTTGTGTGACAACGCAGTTACGCTGTAGTTCACATCGTCCTCTTCTTCGATGCTGACAACCTTCCATGTTGTTGGTTGCACGTCCGATGCAGTGCGTGAATTTTCAACATATAAAACCTGATTGTCTTCGCTGTAAAGCACATAACCTGGCTCTACATACTGCACACCCGACAAGCCGGTTTTTTCAAGCAGCCAAATGCTGTTAACTGAAGGTTGTGTGCTATACGCCTGCTCGACTGTCAGCTGATTGATGACGTAATAGCTCTCTTCAACGTATAAATCATCAACATAAATACCGCCAGAAGTTACCGCACGAGCCTCGGTGCTTCCGTCAGGCAAAATAACACTTAAAAGCGAACCCGCTCCAAACGACAGGAAATTGCCGGTTGCGCTATCAACCGTGAAAGTGTTGCCATCTACAGCAGTTATTCGCCCAGATAAACGCTCGCCTGATACCGCTCGATCCGCAATTTGAATAACATCACCAGGACGCACAACAATTCCAGCATCAATTGCACACGTAAAGCCAACAACGTCTCGCTCAAACTTTTCCGTGTAAAGAATCCAGCGGCCTAACCGTGCAGCCTGCCCTCGACTTGTGCAGCCAAACGCTTCAACATCTCTACGTACAACGCCATATTTCGCAATGCCTTCTTGGTCTTCAACATATTCAAAGCGGATATCTTGAGAATCGATATCGAGGTAAGAAACGCCAACGACTGTCGAACGCTGCTTTAAGCTGCTGCCGGTATAGTTAAAGTCGCCAATTACATTTGCTTGACTAAACAAAAAGACTGGATCAGAAGGCCGATCTTGAGAAATGGCTAGGCTTCCTGCACTCCAATAGCCCTGGCAACGCATTGTTGAAAGCAGCTTGTTGATTAACGTAAATGCTTCTTCGCCCGCTTGGATTGAAACGTTGCAGCTAAACCTAGGTTCAAAACCGCCGAATCCATCTGGGATTAGCTCGTTGTTGTACTTGGACGCAGCAAAGAAGTCATACTTACTAAGCCTTGAAGCGTTGCCTGTGAAGTTGGCTTTTTCAGCGGCTGTCAGCACATGATCGCCAAATCCATATCTGGTGGACGTTAAAACGTTCCAGAGCACCCACGCGGGATCTGAACACCATGTAGCGGCGCTAAACGTTCCGTCCCAAAAGAAGTCATCAGGATAAATGACCCGGCCTGTATCTGAATCGACGGTTGCTCCGTTGGGAATTCTTACTTTTATTCCTTTGATGTGGTATTTTCTTTCTGGAATTGAAGCGAACTGTTCAGCATTAATGCGTGTTGCAACCACTGCGGAGTTTGCGTATCTCGTTGCAGCTGTTTTGATTAGCGTCAGACTCGACCAGAATGTGTTACGCTGAATATGCGGATTATTCGGGCCATCGTCTTTCGTAAGCCTCGCCAGTGACACCTCGACCGTGTCGTCTTCATTTGGTCGATTTAAATCAAATTCAGTAGACCGTTGATATAAGTCGCCTGAACGGCCTGAAATAGTTTCTCTTGCAACTTCTGTCCTTGTGCCTGTTCCGTAACGCACGTTGATTTGGTAAACAACGGTTGTTCCGCTTACGTCACCAGTTTTTTTGTTTTGTACTTGCAAAGCAGGAATGTTGACGGTGACACGCACTCGATCAACTTCGGTGTCTGATATTGTTTCAATTACATGGACGTTAGATTTCATCTGACGGCCTACGGAAACTTCTTCTTCGCTGCCAACCGACAAAGGTATCTTGTCTTGAATTTGCGTTCCACGGCGCAAATGCACCTCAACGTCACCAAAGTTAGCCAGCCCTCTTGTGCCATCTGCGTTCTGTGTTTGCAGCCTTGTGCTGTCTAGAAAAATAGACGCGGCTCCGTTCACAAAGCCTTCAATCTCACCTTCAGAAATTAGGTCGTAAACGTAAGCGTGCTGTTTAGAGAACGTGTTGTCAGCGGCAGTCTTTTGTGCACGAGAGCTACCACCGCCGCCCTTGCTCCCACGACCGCCGCCACCAGAACCAGCGACTCTTAGTCCTAAGCCAGCGTTGTGGACGCGGACGTTATTGGCAATAAAAGTATGCTGGCCTTCAACAGTTAAGTTGTAGACCGTCGCTTTTCCTAGGTTGTCACGAGCAACAATCGGTCGCAAATGATTGCAGACGTCAACTAAACAATCATCAGGGCCTAGCGTTCCAACCTCAACAAAAGCGTTGTATTGATTTAAAACCCAGTGATTAGGTGTGGCGTCTAGGTACTCTCCGCCCCAAAGTGTGTATCGAACGACTTGCTCGTTTTCGTGCCTATGAACTGCAAGAACTTTGGCGCTATGCGTTACGCCCTTATCGTCAAAGCTAATAACCTGATCGCCTTCCTTTATTTCGTCAATTCGACGCTGACCGCCTGGTACGCAAACAAGCGTTTCGCCAGTAACGCATGCGCCGCCAAGGCCGCCACCAGAGCCGATAATTCTTGGCTTAATGCTCATAATTCTTTTCCGGTGGCATCAAAAACAAAAACGGTGCCAAGAGCATCGCTTGACGGAACCGCAGGTGCAACTTTGCTGTGGAAAACATCAACACCTGCGCTGATAACAACACTGCCCACTAAGGTTTTGCCGTAAACCATAGGAACTGGCACGCCAGGTCGTGAAACGTTTTGAAGACCCGAAAAACTAAAGCCGTTTCGTGGATCTTTAGAGTCTCGCGGATCATAATCGCGAAGTTTTGGCATTTGAGGTACTGGTGTTAGCAGCTCTGATACTCCGCTTAAGGCCAGTCCCGTGCCAAGGGTGGCCATTACAGTTGCAACCGTAGCGTTCAATCCCGGGATAAACGACGCCGCAACCAAGGCAATGCCAACGAAAATTTTCCCAATGCTAAAGCCGCCATCCTCACCACCAGAACCAGCAACAACTGGAACGATTTTGATTTCAGCTGCTGACGTGGGTAAAGTTATTTCTTCTTCTGCTTGCAGACCTGCCTCACCGCAAAAAATGCGATAGCTGTGCTTTCTAATGTGCGCTTCTAATCCTGAAAAGTTTGCGAGCAGCATCCGAATTACTTCTGCTGGAGATGCGACATCAGCCTCGAGAACATCACGCCCAACAAACTTGGCCAACGGGCCATATAGCTTGATTTTACGGAGCATAACGCAACCGCCGTCCTGTGCATGATTGTAGCCAGCCACCGTAGAGATCTCTACTGCTGAGCCGCCGACCAAGGTGATGCAGGACCATGCCATCGCCAATGTAAACAGCGCAGTGGTTTAGGCCCTTGCCAGCGATCTGCATTAGCAAAGCATCGCCTTTCTGCAAAGTCTCGTCATCCTTCAAGCGCCGAAAACCTGTTGACTCCCAACAACGGTCAAACAAAGGGTCAGAATTAAAGTCTTGAAGCGTGACCGGGCGCTCCCAATCGCGCAAGTAGATGCCTTGCGTTGCGTACCAGTCACGCACCAAGGTCCAACAGTCATGCACGCCCCAGGTCCATTTGCGGCCAATCAAGGGTGCTTTAAAGCCACACGGAACATAGTCAGACCATTGGTCCGTACTTGGGTTGTAGATGTACCAAGGCAAACCATGCTGCTCTGCCATGGCCTTGTCGGCATCGCTTGGATTTGGTGGCGTTACAGGATGGCTATGAAAAATTGCCGTGATCGTACCCTTGTCTGACGCTGCTGCGTAATCAGCAGGATTTAGCACGAAATCATCTCGCCGATATTGAGCGATGTTTTCGCACGGCCAATAGACCTCCGCTCCATCAATAACAACAACAAGTCCGACGCACTCTTCTGGTGCGGTTTGTTTCGCGTGTTCTTGTGCTGCTACGCGCCAGGTCATGAGTAATAAGAACCGATAGATGGAAAGCCGCCGTAAGGCAGATCAGCATTCTCACCAAAACGGCATTGGCAACTACTAAGCCTTTTGCCGCAAATGTCCTCGCTGTCCGACAAGACTGGATCGTCGTTTATATTGAACCGCGTATAGTTGATGCCATCAATTGTTTTGCCTGCTGCGTTCGTTGGGTCGTATCCGCATTCTGCAGATTTGTAAACCCATTGGCACATGTTTAGACAAGACCTCTTCGGCGACCTGACACCAGCTAAATCAAAAGCACTTGCTAGCTCAAACTCAATAACGCTGCGAGTCTCTGCTGATTTTCGATCGACAAAATAAACCTCAAGCGGGAACATGGCAGAAGGATCCGCTGTGGCATTTACGCCGCTTGCAAAATTAACCGCGTCCAAAAACTTGGCAAGCGTTCTAATGCGAGTAACCTTGGCGCCTTCCAGCCCTGCGGGCAGTGTTGCAATAAGGCCAGATACAACGTTGAAAAGGTTGCTGACGGCAAGTGTCGGCCTAGGTAAAGAGCCCTTACCGTCATACGCAAAACCCTCTGCTTTAATTGGCAGAGGGATGTAGCTTTCACCGTCAAAAACAATAGGAGCGCCTGTGCCCTCTTGCGTTCCAGTGTGGAAGTAATACGTGATGTCGGCGCCGTGTTGAGTCGCGTTTAGTTCAAGCTGAAACAATTCAATGATTGCAGAAGGCGATGCCGACTGCAGCTCACTGAAAATTAGCTCAAATTCGTCACCGACAACGTAGCCGGTTCCTTGATAGTAACCGACTAGGGCATAACGCATGATCAGGCGTTATCAGTTACGTAAATTACAGCAAAGCCCAAAACAATTGTTTGCCCTGTTATGGCAGACGACGTATTGTTTTTTATATTTACCTTAAAACCTGCCGTGCCGTTAGGTTGCGCTTGCAGCAAAAGATCGCCAAACGTGCCACCGCTAAGGTGGTTAAGAACAATTATGTTTTTAGCAGAAGCATTGGCGTACGCATTTGCAACTGTAAAGGTGTAACCAGTATTTGCAGCTAAGTCAGCACCGTTAAGCGTAATTTTTCCGCAAGGCGCGGCAGTTGAAAAAGTAACAGTGTCCGTTACAACCGCCGGGCTGGAAGAAGCTTGAGTTGCATTGCTGCCTTCTGCAGCCAACACCCAGCCAACCTTGTCATCATTCAAATTGTCGAAGTTGGCATCCATCTCCGTGTGGGTCAGCGGGCTGCCTTTGCCACTGCGGGTAACGATCGTCGCCATGGTGGGTTACTCGAAAACTTGACGGAATGATGCCCGAATTGTAGCGCGGTTAGCAAATGGAATCTCCTTGGACCATTCTTCGCAGACCCACTTGTAGCTTGTGCTTTCATTTGGCGGCTGCCAGTCGAACGATGCGTTATCGCTAGCCCGCGCATCCAGGAATGTCTCAATAGTGTCGGAATCGGCCTCGGTCAGATTCACAAAGCTTAAAGACCAGACCTTGGGGTTTTGGTTTAAGCCAAAACTCAAGCGTTTTTCATATCCATCGCCAAATTTCACAACTCGCACATTTGGCTTGCTGGTCTTTTGCGCACCGTAGTCAGGGCTGATGTCGGGGAAAGTGGCCATTACTGTGACAGGATTCCTCCAGGTCGCTTCTGCTTGATTAGCTCAGTTCTAACAGCCATGCCGATCATCTTGCCAAGTTGTCTAGAAGAATTGTCATCGCCTTCAACAGATGTTCCCTTGGCGTCTACATTCACAATCACATTACCAACTCCTGCGCCTGACGCCTCAACACCCAGCCGCCCACTTGAAGTACGACGCAAGGGCATGATCGCCTCGGCTCCGGCCTCGCCCATTAGGCCGAAACGACCAGAGCCACCATTCGCGTACTGGAACAACGTGGGCTTGCTTACGATGCCGCCCATTGCGAATGGGACGATTCCGTTCTCGCCAAAGACTCCGCCGTTGGCAAAAGCAGGCCCGTAGTAGGGGAGTCCCTGAGGAGAAACTCTGCCAGGGGTACCTGGGCGGCCACCACCGCCGCCGCCGCCGCTGCTAGGTAGCAATGAAACTATAGTATTTAAGAATGCCATATAAATCATCTTCTTGATGATTTCTGCGGCCATGTCCAGAAAATAGTCGCCTACGTTCTTGAAGAAAGAAGCAAGTGCCTCTTGAGTCGTAGCGCTACCTGTAATCACGCTCATGAATGAGTCAGTGAATGCGGTTCCGATTGCATTTGCGCCATTGACAACAAGGTTGATTGGATTGGTCAACTCATCTAGCTCTTCCTTGACGTTGCGAATTGCTTGTTGAAGGCCTTCGGCAAACGTCGGATTAAGCTTCTGCCTAATAAGATCCAAGTCTGCTTCAGTTGCGCCTGGATACTGCTCAGCAAAATCAGCTTGCGCACGGGCAACACGATCACTCTTCGGGACAAGTCCTAGCTGATTGCGAAGACCAAACCGCGCTTGACCTAAAGCTTTTGCTTCTCTCTCCGCGAGAATAGCCGTCTCCAGCGAAAGGCTAGCCAGCTTATCCTTCGTCTCGACTGTTAAATTGGCAATTTCAAGATTTTTTTCGTCTAGCGCGTTTTTCCTTGCCTGCTGCTTTTCTCCTTCTGTATCGAACTTGCCAGCTGCTCTCAGTGCATCTAAATATTTATGTTCAATTTCCAGCTCAACCCGGGAAGCCTCAAGATTTATTTGCGCACGGCGAGCTGCGTCAATGGCTTGTTTGTTTTTGTCTTCTTCTGCGCGGACAAGGACAAGTGCCGTTTTTCGCAACTCTTCATCAATTTTGTAAATTTCCTTTTTTCGATCTAAGGTTTCTGAAAGGTGGAGAAGATCGTCGAGTTGCGATTTTCTCTTCGCTGTGTTACCGCCTTCGTCTCCATCTCCTCCCGTTGGGTCCTCGTAATTTGACGTATAAGCAGTTAGTGCCGGAAGGTCAAGGTCGGCACCTTGTCTGGCGTCATTCTTTGCCCTCTCGAGAGCATCTTTTAACCTGCGCTCTTTGGCTTGCGCGGCTACATAGGCTCTCTTGAATCTTGCATCCACCGTCCCAAGCATTTTTTCATTTTCAGTCAAGGTTGTGTCGAGGCTGCCTGTCCTTTGAAACAAAACTTGCTCTGCTTCTATAGTTTCCTTTTGAGCTTTTCGGTATTCCGCCTGCACTTCGGCTACAGGACCTTCCCTGATCAAAGCGTTAAGCCTTCTCTGCTCACTCGCAGACTTATGGATTTGAATTGCTAAATAAGCAGCTCCAGCGCCTAGCGCCACATAAGGATTAAGTAGCGCTGTTGCTTTAAGGCCTATTAAGGATTTCCTCGCAAGAACAGCGCTCGCTGCTAGGTTCTTCAAGGCAAGACTGAATGATCCAATAGAGCCAACAATTGCTGCAATTTTACCTACCGCAAATGCAGTCAGCATGACGACCGCTGCCTCGGTAACAGCTTCAATGTTTTTGAAGACATCAAGGAAAAACTGCCCAATCTTGGGTAGCACCTCGACAAGTTTTGGAGTTATCTCCCTAATAAATTCGGCAAAAGCTTCTTGGAATGCAGCCCCAATAGGGATGAGGGCAGTGCCGATCTGATCTCGCATAACACTAATGTCGCGCTGAAGACGGGCACCTGCCTCGGCATTTGAATCCGCAATGCTCCTTGCAGTGCCGCCATAAGTATCACCTAGCTTTACAATAAACTTCATCAGTTCATTCAACCCCACCTCTCCGTTCTTCAAAGCTTTTTGAAGATCGACCAGCGAAAGCTCATTTGCCTCTGCAAAAAGCGTCACGGCACCAGGCAAGCGCTCGCCTAGCTGGCCACTTAACTCTTCTGCGCTTACTTTGCCCTTAGAAAAGACTTGCACCATTGCAGTAATGGCGCCTTGAATATCCTGTGCATTCCCGCCCGTAGCCTTGATGGCAGCGGAAACGTTTTTCATCACAATCTCTGCATCGGTAATTGGTCCGTTTGCTCCCTTTACTGCTGCTGCAAGACGTGTCATGCCTTGAACTGCAACGTCTTGCGGAATGTTCAAATCGCTTGTTACTTCCTGCGCTGCTTTTATCGCCAACTCGTATTCCCCAGTGCCATCCGCGACCCCTTTTAGTGCAGTCCTGAGCTTTTCAAGGCCAGCTGCATAAGTTGCAGTGCCGCCAATTGACTGCCTAAGCTGGCCGACTTGCGCACCAATGGCAGCACCAGCAAATGCGCCGCCAGGTCCACCGAATGCAGTACCAATAGCGCCACCAAGAAAACCCTCAGGGCCGCCAAAAATACCGCCTGAAATAGTCGCACCAGCTGCTTGGGCAAATTGACCGGCTGACATCCGGCGACGACCACGCTCACGCTTCCTTAGCTCTTTATCAATAAGCCTTGATTGACGCTCAATTGCGTTATTGACAGCATTAAAATCTGCGTCGAGAGGTGAAAGAATATCTTGAAGCCCTTTTAAGCTTGCGCCTAGTTCTCGGATGTCAGCGGTACTCCTGTCGCTGAGGCGCCCAAAATCAACAAGTGTTCTATTAAGATTGGCAAAAGTTCCATTTGCGTCACCGGCAGCGCCACGGGGGGTCCCACCGCGACCACCAGCGCCCCCGCCACCTATTGCCGCCAGCGCCCCACCAAAAATACCGGGCGGCAAAGCAGCAGGGCCAAGACGGTTGCGAGCATCCTCTGCAAAAATTTGTGCAGACCTTTCGTCAGACCTTGCATAAGCTCGCGCAACCCTTTGCTGTTGCGCCGGAGTTAGCTCTCCAGACGCAGGCGGCAGTAATCCCGCAACTTTGCCAGCAGGGAGAGCAGGGACAGATGCCCTAAGTTGCTTGGTTTGACTCGAAACAGCATTGATGAATGCCTTGTAATCACCGACAACACCGATCCACGGGTTTGGTGTGCGTACATCTCTCAAGTAACCTGCAACCGCTGCTGTAATTTCTTTTTCAAGGTCTCCAGGACCAATTACCCTCTGGGTCTCAAGAAACCCAGGGCTCATTGCATCAGCCCTTCTGCTTGCAAGCGCTGCAAGATCAGTTGTGATTCGAGAGGCGGGGAGCCTCTGCAAAAGGTTGTAGTAAATCTCTACGTCAGTAGTCAGCGCAGCAATTCCTGCCCTGAACCGATTAAACATCTGATCGATTTCCCGGCTTGCTTCTGCGGGAGCACTACCCAAAGGCCGATAGCCTGGAGTAGCGGGTCGAGCCATGGTGCCATAGCCGGTGAAAGTCGCAATCGGCTGATTGACAGTGCCGATCAATCGACGCGGTTGTCGAGAGCGAGGGATTATTGGATCCTCGACAATCGACTGGATTTCTTGCTGGACCTCCCGCTTGCCCTTCCTTAGCCCCTGAAGCAAGCCCTTGATGATGCCCAAGCCCAAAGGCAGGCCAATCTTTTGCTCGGTCTTTCTGGATGGACTTCTAATTTCAAAAACTCGCTTGTATGCCGCGATAAATCTTTCAACAAAGGTCTTTGCGCCCTTGTTGATGTCGTCAGAATCTGAGGCGCCTTTTGAAATACCCTGCGCAATGCTGTCGCCAATATCAGTGCTTTTCGTCTTGAGATCGACAGCACGACCACCCTTTTGGAACGCGGTTGCAATGTCATTCAGAACTTCCGTCGCAGACCTGCCCATCATCTGCTGCTGACGCCTAACGTCAGCAGTCGAAAGGCCAATGATTCCTTGATAAAGAGATGAAATATCCTCCCTGCCCCCAAGGCCCAAAGCAGAAGCTGCAGCTTTTTGCGCTTGGAGAAGAATATCCCTACGCCTTAACTCTTGCTTGAATGCCTCTTCCTCTCTCGCAACTTGCTCAGCGAAAGCTTTTTGCTGCGCTTCATCTTCTTTGGCAATTTGCGACATGAACTCGTTATGTCGCTGCTCTTGATATTGCTGAATTGCCTGTAATGCGTCGCGGTAAGAATCAACGGCGGAGCCGAAAGTGGCTTCAAGCTGCTTTTGCGCTTCTGCTATTCTCTTTAACTCTTCTGCCTCTTGATAAGCGCGGCGATCTCCGCGAGCCCCATAGCCTGGGGCTATCAATGCCCCAGTTTCTGGATCTCTATAGGCCTGAGGGAAGCCCTCCCTGCGCATCTGCCCAACAACAGGAGTGCCGCCACGTGCTGCCCTTTCAGCAGCAGCTGCAGCCCCTAGCCCAGAGACAGACGCAATGTATTCCTCAACTCCAGCAAGCTTTCCACGTCTGCGAGCTGCGCTTTCTTGCTGCCTATTTAATTCTGCAAACGCATCTGCGTAAGCTCCAGTCTCTTTTGTCAGCTCCTTTTGGAGCGACAAAATTTCATTAGAAATGCGAGTATAGTCAGAACTCGTCCTATTGGTGTTAGAAAGCTGGATGTTTAATTCAGCAATTTTTTGATTTATTCCTGCAGTCGTGTTTGGTAATTTGCCAAAGTCTTCATCTAGCTTCCTTAGTCTTGTATTGAAGCTGCTGATCCCTTGATCTGCACTATTGAAAGCTTCAGCAAGCTTAATGGTTTCCCTTCGACCAGAAGCAACAAACTCCAAGTATCCAGTCTCGGCTGCTTTGAGCAGCTGTTTTTGGAGCTTGGCTTCAAGCACCGCGCGGCGCTCAGCAGTCTCACCAGCCTCTCTTTGCTTTTTTGTCAGCCTGTCAATGGCTCTGATTTCTTCCTCTGTTGCCTTTACCGCTTCCTTGTATGCACGGGCCTGAACTGAAATCAAACTTGCGCTCTTGCGAATTACGCCCGAGAGGAGGCTTGAAGTCTCTTTTTTCTTTCTTGCTTTTTCTTCAGCGTCTTCAAGAGCAATGCCTAGTGCTTCTATGTCTTTTCTTAGCTGGACGAATGCGTTGGAGTCAGCTACTGCTTCCTTTGAAAGGTTTTGTAGCCCTTTAATCGCAGACTTAATTTGATTAGTAGAAGCACTAGCGCTCTTGCCCATCTGGGTGAAGCGCTTGGCTTGTTCTTGAGACTTTTGGCTGAGCCCCTCAAGAGAAGCCTTCAGGTCGGCAGCTTTTTTGCCAAGCTCTACGTAAAGTTTTCCACCCGTCTTCGCCTGCTCGCGCAGGCCCTCAAATGCTTTAATCTGCCCCTTGATTACAGCCTCGCTACTGCCAGCTTTTTCGGCAAAGTCTTGAATGCCTTTTACGGCGTTCCTTATGTCTGTATCGCTAAGTTTTACTTGTTTGCTTAAATCCCTGAACGACTTGTTCAGGACGGCCATCTTTTCGCCGCCTTTGATTTCAAGCTCAACGGCAATCGGCTTAACGGTCTTTGCCATCTTTCTTGTTCAGCTCGGTGAGTGCCACGGCTTCCATCGCTTGAATGCCTTCGAGCATCTCGCGGGGATTCTCTACATCATAAAGCGACATCAAGCCACCGGCACCTAGAAGCACTTCATACTTCAAGCCGACATATCCACCCATCGTGACGGTCCATTGCGTTTGCAAGCGCAAGAACATCATGACGGTATCCCAGTTTTCTTCCCATACCTCAAAATGCTCCTTCTTTGGAACTGCAGGACTCAGCGGCTTTAGACCAAAAGCCGCCGCATCATCTGCGCTTTTATCTTCAACTACCTTGCCGCCACCCGCCCAGTATTGGGCGGCATCTTTTAGTTTCCCAGCTTTGCGCCTTCAAAGGTCTGCGTGTAAGCCGAAAGCACACCACGGATCCAGTAAGGATCATCGGAAAACTCCTTCATAGTCGCCTGAGAGAAAGGCACTGCCTTGCCATCTTCATCCTCGATGCCATCCCAGCCGACAAGCACAGCCTTCAGCAACTCAAGGTCACCTTTGTCCGCAAGCTTCTGAAATTCAGAGCGAGGGACACGCTTGAAAACAGCATCAAACTTAGAGGTCTCAAACACGCCACCGTCCGCAGGCTCTTCAACCTCGACAGGCCATTTGAAAGACTTGACCCTTTTGCGAATAAATGCCATGAAGCAAAATAGATTCCAGCAAACTATACAGCAATAAAAAAAGGGCCGCAATGCGGCCCCAGATGTCCCCTTTAATGATCAGATCAAGTGTAGATCAAACTGAACTCGTCATTGCCCGCAGTCGAAGGAATGGCAGTGTAAGGAATGTTGAGCATTGCGATCCCGTCCTGGTCGCCGTAGGAAACATCGCCAATGTCAACCCTGGTGGAGGAGAAATCGACGATATTGCCACCAGAAGTTCCATGTTGGAAGGTCAGGTCGGTATTGGTTCCAAGCCCTGAATCAACCAGCGCAGCAGCGAAGTAATCCTTCTGAGCGATAGTAGGAGTTTCGATCGTAACAGAACCATTTGAGCTGCGATCAGTGATAAGCACCTCCTTGTTGCCACCAACCAGATCTCGGTAAACAATGCTGTTCCCGATATCGAAGGAAACCGACTGGAGTGATCCTGAATAGTTCAGCAGAGAGAACGTATCGGTATTGCCGTTCTTGAAGATCAGAGGAGTGGCCTGATTTGCATAGGTAACGGTAGGCTGCGTTGAGTCGTCAGGAGCAACGTAAATGCCCGTAAAGGTGAAATCGATCGTAGGAATTTCACCAACAGAGGCATTCAGAGTGAAGGTTCCCCGAGCGCCGGTCACTTTATGGCGAACACCATCAATGTTGTAGTGAATGGTGACACTGTCAAAGCTGCTGCTGACAGGGGCGTATGTGACGCTTGTTGAAGCAACAACAGTTTCACTGAGGCCGCAAGCCTTCAGTGCTTTGCCATATTGAGGAGCAGTACCCGCAGTACCAGATCCGGCAAGCTCAACACTGAAAGTACACTCAACGCGAGTGTTCGCCAAAAGCTGCTCTGAGGCACCAAGATAGGGCCGAATCAGATCGCGACTGACAACATCACTCTGCTGCGGAGTAATCGACAGATCCCTCACTAGAACTGCGTCCGTCCCTGTCGGAGTCGGATCCGTTCCGTAAGTCGATTCCTCCTCGATCAGAATCAATCGTTTCCGTAGAAGAAGTGCCATTTGTCTTGGAAAGCTCGGTGGGGAGAGTGCGCTTGATCAGAGTGCGTTTTCCGGTTTCTGGATCGAGAATGTACGACCCACCTTGACCGCTGTACTCATCAATCATGGTAGAACTTGCGTTTGTTTAATCTTAGCCAGCGGTCAAATCCCCCACTGATGTCCTGTACCTCACGTCGTACTCGTTAGAAAACACTCCAGCAGGCTGATCAGCATCGATAAAATCAAAAGATGTCAGTACGGGCTGAACATCAATTGCATATCCATTAAGAGTCAGATCCGACATAAGCAGCGAGTGCATCGATTCAATAACAGAATCCGCATCGGTATAAGGATTACTTGATCGAGTGACGACAACAACTCTGACGCGCATTGTCCAGTCAAGCTTTGGAAGCGATGTCAGCTGCTGGGCCGTATCGGTAGCTGGCTCGATGATGATCGCTGGAGACTCGCCCCTGGCTACCGCCGTAGCCCTAGATCGATAAACACGCCCACTAACGCCAGCGGCGCTGGCAAGAGTTGTGGCGATCTGGGCCAGAATTTGTTCGCGCTTGGTAGCCATCAGTCACACATCACAGAACCAGTAAAAGATTCGCCTACGCCAAGCGAAGACACTGTGCTTCTCACGTAGAGCACAGGGGTATTTGAGTAAGTATGACGATCCACGCCAGATCCGTTATGGGAGTGGGTCTCAAGATCGAACCAATCAGTGTTGTTTAAAGAGCCTTGGTGAACAACGGTCGCATTTCCGCCTGAAATTTTATC